>JAESFW010000170.1_pt1 | contig 104065 bp, 94 predicted proteins | sample 9269481 | NCBI WGS metagenome assembly JAESFW01 (sample SAMN14515350, study PRJNA621654) | algae metagenome | isolation source: Lyngbya sp. HA4199-MV5 and co-occurring heterotrophs from soil with... | place: USA: Ahupuaa O Kahana State Park, Hawaii | collected 2009-07-21 | reverse complement strand
CGGGTCGTCCATCGCTGCCAGTTCGGCGGCCTTGAGGCGTTTGATTTCGTCGCGGAGGCGCGCGGCCTTTTCGAAGTCGAGGTCGGCGGCGGCGTCGCGCATCTGTTTTTCGAGCGCGTTGAGGTGTGCCTGCAGGTTGTTGCCGACGAGGTGGCCGCCGTCGGCAAAGCCCTTGCCGGCGACGCCGGAGATGTCGGCGCGGACGTGGTCCTTCTCGTAGACCGAGTCGAGGATGTCGGAGATCTTTGCCTTCACCGATTCCGGGGTGATGCCGTTGGCCTCGTTGTAGGCCATCTGCTTTTCGCGGCGGCGGCTGGTCTCGTCCATGGCGCGCTGCATCGAGCCGGTGATCTGGTCGGCATAGAGGATGACCTTGCCGTCGACGTTACGGGCGGCGCGGCCAATGGTCTGAACCAGCGAGGTCTCGGAGCGCAGGAACCCTTCCTTGTCGGCGTCGAGGATGGCGACGAAGCCGCATTCGGGGATGTCGAGGCCTTCACGCAGAAGGTTGATGCCGACGAGCACGTCGAAGGCGCCGAGACGCAGGTCGCGGATGATCTCGATGCGCTCCAGCGTGTCGATGTCGGAGTGCATGTAGCGCACGCGAATGCCCTGTTCGTGCAGGTATTCGGTGAGGTCCTCGGCCATGCGCTTGGTAAGCACGGTGACCAGCGTGCGGTAGCCGGCGGCCGCCGTCTCGCGGATTTCGCCAAGCACGTCGTCGACCTGGGTTTTCGCCGAGCGCACTTCCACCGGCGGGTCGATCAGGCCGGTCGGGCGGATGACCTGTTCGGCAAAGACGCCGCCGGACTGTTCCAGTTCCCAGGAGCCGGGCGTCGCAGACACGGCGATCGTATCCGGGCGCATCGCGTCCCATTCCTCGAAGCGAAGCGGGCGGTTGTCCATGCAGGAGGGCAGGCGGAAGCCGTATTCGGCCAGCGTCGCCTTGCGGCGGAAGTCGCCGCGATACATGCCGCCGATCTGGCTGACGGAAACGTGGCTTTCGTCGATGAACAGCAGCGCGTTGTCGGGGATGTATTCGAACAGCGTCGGCGGCGGCTCACCGGGATTGCGGCCGGTGAGGTAGCGCGAATAGTTCTCGATGCCTGCGCAGGAGCCGGTCGCCTCCAGCATTTCGATGTCGTAGCGGGTGCGCTGCTCAAGCCGCTGGGCTTCGAGCAGGCGGCCGCCCTTTTCCAGTTCGGCGAGGCGATGCACCAGCTCTTCCTTGATCGCCTTGATGGCGCCGTTCAGCGTCGGGCGCGGCGTGACATAGTGCGAGTTGGCGTAGATCTTGACCGACTTCAGGTCGCCGGTCTTCTGCCCGGTCAGCGGATCGAACTCGGTAATGGCGTCGATCTCGTCGCCGAACATGGAGATGCGCCAGGCGGCATCCTCCAGGTGGGCCGGGAAGATCTCGATGGTGTCGCCGCGCACGCGAAAAGAGCCGCGCTGGAAATCCATGTCGCGGCGCTTGTACTGCTGCGCCACCAGGTCGGCGAGCAGCTGGCGCTGGTCGAGCCGGTCGCCGACGCTCATCTGGAAGGTCATGGCGGTATAGGTCTCGACCGAGCCGATACCGTAGATGCAGGAGACCGAGGCGACGATGATGCAGTCGTCGCGCTCGAGCAGCGAGCGGGTGGCCGAGTGGCGCATGCGGTCGATCTGTTCGTTGATCGAGGATTCCTTCTCGATGAAGGTATCCGAGCGCGGCACATAGGCTTCCGGCTGGTAGTAGTCGTAGTAGGAGACGAAGTACTCGACCGCGTTGTCCGGGAAGAAGTTCTTGAATTCGGAATAGAGCTGGGCGGCAAGCGTCTTGTTCGGTGCGAGGATGACGGCGGGGCGCTGGGTCGCCTCGATCACCTTGGCCATGGTGAAGGTCTTGCCGGAGCCGGTGACGCCGAGCAGCACCTGGCTGCGCTCGCCGGAATTCAGGCCCTCGACCAGATCGGCGATCGCCGTCGGCTGGTCGCCGGCCGGCTGGTATTCCGACGCCATGCGGATTTCGACGCCGCCTTCGGATTTCGGCGGGCGTGCCGGGCGGTGCGGCGTCCAGAGCTTGCCGTCCTTGAAGAGGGGATTGCCGCTCTCGATCAGCGCTGACAGCGCTTCGACCGTGGCGGTGACGCCGGATTTCGAGGTCAGCTTGTCGGCGTCCTCCAGCGACACGTCGAGACCGGCGACCGGGTTGAGGCCGGCGGCGGCGCGGGTCTTCGGGTCGGTCGAGCCGCCCATTGACGTGCCACGGGCCGACTTGCTGCCGACGATCTCGACCTTGCCCTTCTTGCCGGCCTTCTTCGGCTGTGCCTCGTCATCCGCGCCCGCAGCCTTGCGCGCCGCCTTGGAGGCGGCGATCTCCACCGTCTTGCGGTGCTTGCCGGCCTTGGAGGCGATCTGGCGTTGGCTTTCGAAGGCGGTGGCTTCCGCTTCCGCCTCGAGCTGCTTCACCCAGTCGGAGACGTTGCCGCTGAGCGGCGCACCGGAAAACGGCGCCTGCGGCGCTTCTTCGAAACCGGACGGGGAGGAGGGCTTCTGCGGGGCATTCTTCGGAGCTTTGGTCATGGCGGGGAATATGGAGAGAGTCCGGTCGAAAGAAAAGGGGGCGAGTGAGTACAAAAAGGCAACATTTAATGCCTCGTCGGTTGCGAATCTTCGGAGGGTGCGCCAGGGTTGTTGCGGTCCAGGGGAACTTACCGTGACAAAAGACGACCGACGATGCTCGAGATGGGGGCGCAACTCATCATCGCAGCGCTCGTGGTTGTGCAAAGCATCGATGTTCTCGATGCGATCGGAGGCTACCCATGTAGCCAGCCGGGCTCCCAGAGTGATTGCTACCCCTGGGGTAGCGAGGGGCCGGTGGCGGATCGCTGGCGGTATCAGAGCAAAGCGGCCTATATCGCGACCGGTCTGGCGTCGATCGTCGTGCTGATCGCCGCGGGCCTGGTACCGCTCAAGGTGAAGCGCGCATGGGTCGGCCTTGCCGTGATGATGGCCGGTCTTTTTGTCGGGGTTTGCGTGGCATCGTTCCTGTGATGGTCGCGCGCATTGATGTCGAGCGGACATCGCGAGACACGGCTGAATGCCTCGATTTGCTGGGTCGTCTGGGTGCGTTTCAGGATGTTGCGCCGGGTTGTCGGGGGGAGTTGAATGAGGGAAGGGATGGGAGTGCGGTCATGACGCAGACGGAGCCGCTGGACCACAAAATGTCCAAGGTTTTGCCGAACGCGGAGGTGCTTGCGAAGGTCAGGGCCGTGATTGCCGAACACAATGCGGAGCGCAGGAGCGTCATCGCCGACTTGTGGTGGCGGCGGGTCTGGATTGGTGGTGGATCGGCCGCCGGCGTCCTTTGCTGTGCCTATGCGATGTTTTCTCTTTCAATCTCTCTCGCTGAGTACCTGGTGCTCCTGCCTCTGGCGGGCATGTTCTGGGCATGGGCTCAGATCAACAAAACGGTCTCGCAAAGGCTTCAGCGCACACAGGATGTCCTGCTGCCGGCGATCTTCGGCTTCGTCGATGGTTTCCAATTCAGGCAAAGCGGAACACCCGACGTTGCCGCTTCGCTCGCGCGTCTGGATCTCGTGGCGTTCGACGTTGCTGGCTATGATGACATCATCGACGGCTCTTTCGACGGCGTTTCCTTCTCGCTGTGCGAGGCCCGTCTCGGACTTCAGAAGCGTGGTGCACCGAGCTCCGTCGTCGGCCAGTTTCGCGGGGTTGTCCTGGAGGTCAAGCTCGACACCCCATTCCCGGGGTGGCTGGTGGCGCGCAAGAAGGGCGGTCTGCCGGGACAGTTTGAAAGCGGGTTCAGTGCCAGGGTCAGCAAGGATCTCTACCCGCTGTCTGCCGATGACGTCAGGGAGCTGTGGCATGCGCATGGCGCTATCCTGAGCGGCCGGGCGGCGCTCGATGAAAGCCACGAGTTCGTCACCGACAATCTGGCGGCCGCTGCCGACGTGATCGACCAGGTGGCCAAGGCGATCGCGTTCCTCTCCAGTTCTTTCGACGATGACGTCGTTCGTCTGGCGCTCGACGTCGACAGCTGCATTGTCATGCTTCCGTCCAGGCACGACTTCTTCGAGTTGCCGAACATCTATCGGGAGATGACCGAGGCCAAGGTCATGCCGATGCTCTCGGACTTCGTGACCTTGCTGGAGGTCGCCAAGCTCCTCAGCCGCATTGGCGCGGCAGGCGAGCAGCAGCCAAAGGCCGCGAGCGCCGAAACCAGGGAGCGCGACACAAACGCGTGTAGCGGAACGCGGCCCTTATGATGTCACGCCGGGTCGGCGGGACTGGCCCACATCCAGCCGGTCGTCGCGCAAAACGTCGTTGCATCAATACGATACGACCGGACCGGGCTGATGAACCGGCCAATGCCGCTGAGTTCTTCTGCCTAACCCTCACGGTTATGGCCTGACGCTGGGTTACGCCGAATGGGCGACAAGACACCAAAGCCGGCCACGTGATAATTATATTTCTTTGGAGGGCGCCATGTTCTGCTTGCGTGGTGCCGCGCTCGTGCTTTGTGCCGTGGTCCTTGGTCCGGCATCGCTGTTTGCCGCCGAACCGGTGGGCAAGGCGGTGGAAATCCGGACTGCCGTCAGTGGTGCGCGCGGTGCGATCGCGGTCAGGGACCCTGTCTACAAGGATGAACGGATTTCGACTTCGAAATCCGGGCTCGGACAGTTCGTCTTTGAAGACGGCACCAAGCTTGCCGTCGGCTGGGGCTCGTCCGTCGTCATCGACAAGTTCGTCTACGACGACAAGAAGTCGGTGAAAAAGCTCACCATCATGGCCGCCAAGGGCACGTTCCGCTGGATCAGCGGCAAATCCGGCCACTCCGCCTACGAGATCGTCACGCCGGCCGGCACGATCGGCGTGCGCGGCACCGCCTTCGACTTCTTTGTCGGCCCGGATGGCACCACCGCGGTGGTGCTGCTCAGCGGGGCGGCGGATTTCTGTGGCCCCGGCGGTTGCCGGCAGTTGACCCAGCGCTGCGATTGCGTCGTTGCCAAGCCCGGCCGCCGGGCCACCGAACCGACACGGGTTACCCGCAACACGCTGAAGACGCTCGGCAACGCCCAGGCGCTGCCGTTCCTGTCTGGCGGGCAACGGCTGTCGGGCGCGATCGGCTGGGTCGGGGGCGGTTGTGGCTTGCGCGCCGCGCAGTTCGAGGGGACCAATTCCGAGCGACCCGCGCCAGTCGAAGAGAAGCCGCGCGAAGAGAAGCCGCCACCAAAGGTCGAGGAAAAGCCGCGCCAGGAAGACCCGCCGCCGAAGGTCGATCCCGGTCCACAGCCTGAGAACCCAGGCGACCCGGGACCGCAGCCGGAAAACCCCGGTGATCCGGGGCCGCAAACCGACACCCCCGGCGATCCGGGACCGCAAAATTCAGGTGGCGGAGATCAGCCGAGCCAGGATCAGGGAACGCCGGGGGATCAAGCCCCAAGTGGTGATTGAAGGTGTGGTGCAGGCGTCCGTCGCTTGGCTTGCCTGAGCGCGAACATCAAAGCCAGATGCGCCCCGAACGCTTTCGCGCGCGATGTGCAGAAATGTCGGCTCTTCAGAAATCTGCGGCCGTTTGTTCATCTGGCATGTGACCCACCGCAAGGAATTCATTCGGCGGGGCGCTTGGCGCTTTCGTCGGTCGCCTGGGCAAAGTGGTCCGCGCGACGGCCGATCCGGGCGTAGAGGCCGGCAAGGGCCGGCGACAGCGCCGCCGCCTTCAGTTTCGCCGCGTTGACGATGCCTCGGCTCGTTTGCGATTGTGAGCGCAGGGCCAGGACGAGCCGATCGTGCAGCACGCGCAGTTCCTGAAACGCGGGTGCCGCGGCGAGGCTTTCGTCGCCGGCGACGGCAAACACGCGGGTTCGCGTCGTCTTGCCCTTGAGGCCAAGGGCGCCCGCATCGAGCATCGCATGGTCCGGCAGCGCCTGTGCAGTCGCCTCCGAAACCAGGATATCGACATTGACGTCCTTGCAGGCCGCTTCGATGCGCGCGGCGATGTTGACGGTGTCGCCGACCGCCGAATAGTTGAAGCGCGTTTCGGCGCCCATGTTGCCGACGCAGGCAAGCCCTGTATGGATGCCGATGCCGATGCGGACCTCGTGCTCGGACCCGAAGCCGAAGGCATTGTCGGCATTGAGCCTGGTCAGCGTCTCGCGCATACCAAGGGCTGCCCGGACGGCCTTCTGCGGATGGTTGGCGACGTCGACCGGAGCATTCCAGAAGGCCATGATGGAATCTCCGATGAACTTGTCGAGCGTGCCTTCATTGGCCAGCACATGCCGGCTCAGCGCATCGAGCAGCGTGTTGAGAAAGGCGACGACCTCTGTCGGCGTCATGCGCTCGCTCATCTCGGTGAAGCTGCGCACGTCGACGAACATGACCGTGAGCTCACGGTCGTCGCCGCCCAGGCTCAGCGCATTGCGCGTGTGCTCGATGCGGTAGAGCAGCGACGGCGAGAGATAGCGGCCGAAGGCCTGACGGACCTCGCGGCGCTCGCGATCGGTGACGAGGAAGCGGAAGGCGGTGGCCGAGAAATGGGTGATCGACGCGGCGAGGATCGGCGCGAGCGGGTCGAACAGCCGGCCGCCGTAATAGAAGGCAAGCCAGGAAGCCACGAGCGCGAGGGCCGTGACCGCCAGGCCGCAGACGAGCGCGACGATCGGGCTGACGAAGGTGGTGAGCAGCACGAGCAGCGTGCCGGCGAGCGCGATCGACAGGATTTCGAGACCGTCGGCCCAATCCGGTCGGGCGAGATAGTGGCCGGAGAGGATCTGCTCGACGATCTGCGCATGGATCGAAACGCCGGGAACGTTCTGCCCGAGCGCCGTGGTACGCACGTCCTGCAGCCCTGCCGCCGAGGTGCCGATGAAGACGATGCTGCCCTCGATACCAGCGCGCACATCCGGCGACGGCTCGCCGTCGGCAAGGATGCGCCGGGCGGAAATGTAGCGGTCGCTGGTATCCGGCGTGACATAGAGCCAGATTTCGCCGGTCGCCATCAGCGGCACGACGAAGTCGCCGATCTTGACGGCAGTCAGCGTGTTGGCAACGTCGGGGGCGGCGGCGAGCACATAGGTGGAGGCACCCTGGGCGATCCGCAATGCCTCCATGGCCAGGCTTGGGTAGAACTGCTGGCCGTGGCTTAAGAACAGTGGCGCGGTCCGAACCACGGCCGAGGATGAGCCGGGATTGAGGCTGATATGGCCAAGTGCTGCGGCGCTGGCTTCCAGCTGGGGGCGGATCGGCGTTGCTGCGCGCAGGCGCGGCGGCGCTTCCATCGCGTTTTCGCCGGTAAAGGCAAAGCCAGCCTTGACCGGCGGCAGGTAGCTACCCTCGTTGGTGAGGCCGAAGCCGAGCACGACCGGCTTGTCGCGGATCGCTTCGGCAAAGATCTCGTCATTGTCGGGCAGGGTCGCGATGAAGGACGGATCGACGCCGCCGACATCGCGCACGACGGTGCGCGGCGACAGGCGGTCCGGCTCGGCGAAGAGCACGTCGAAGGCGATCGCGGCCGCACCCATCTCCTGGAGCCGGTTTGTCAGCTTCGCCAGCCGGTCACGCGGCCAGGGCCACTGGCCGAGCTCGCGCAGCGACGCCTCGTCGATATCGACGATCTTCACCGGCATCGGCTCGAACTGGCGCGGGGCGATGCGCTGGTATTCGTCGAAGGTGACATCGCGCGCCTGGCGCAAGACCTGCGGATCGTTGGCGCGCAGAACCGTGAAGAATGCCACCACCGTCATGCCGATCAGGACGCCGAACAGCTGCGCGCGGGTCATGGCGGCCTACGTCACGATCGGTAGGCCCGCCTTGGCGAGCCCGTCGTTGAAATGCGCGTGGTGCGCAGGGTCGACATAGGGCGTGAGAATACGCCAGTAGCGCGGCAAGTCGGCCGGCGCATTGGCAATGGCCTCCTGCACGATCCGGCGTGCCTCCTCGGTACGGTCAAGCTGACCGAGACAGGCGATCAGCACGATCAGGTTGAAGTAGGGACGGCGAAGAAGCAAGGCCCGCTCGGCGTGGTGCAGCGCTTCCTCGTAGTTGCCCAGATGGTAGTGCGCGAGCGCGATGCGGTTGAAGAACAGGTAGGTCAGCGGATCGTGCGGGCTCAGCCGCAGCGCCGTGTAGAGCGGTTCCAGCGCCTCGGCGAAGCGACCGACATAGATGCGCGACCAGCCAAGCGCCATGTAGGCAACGGCAAAATTGGGGTTGAGATCGACGGCGCGCTGGGCCTCCGACACGGCCGCATGCAGACGTCGCGCCCCGAAATTGGCAAGGCACATGACGTAGTGGGAGTAAGGGTCGTGGTCCTCGAGCGCCAGCGCGCGCGTCGCCTCCACCTGCAGTTCGCTGTTGTCGCGGTCGATATCGTCGCTGAAGCCGAAGAAGCAGCGGGCGTAGAGCGATCGGGCCAGCATCATGCGCGCGCGTGCGAAATCGGGGTCAAGCGCAATCGCGCGGCGCTGCCAGTCGATCGCCTCGGCGAAGTGGGCGGCCGAATCCTGGGCGTTGTGCAGCAGCGTCCCGCGCATGTGGCACTCATAGGCGTCCAGATTGTCGGTGCCGCGCAGGAGCGCGCGGCGGTTTTCGCCGATCAGGATCTCCGGCTCGATTGCCGCGACCACATGCTGGGTCAGTTCGTCCTGTATCACGAAGATGTCGGCCAGTTCGCGATCGTAGCGCTGCGCCCAGAGGTGAATGCCGGTTTCCGCCTCGATCAACTGGCCGGTGACGCGGACGTGCGAGCCGGCGCGGCGCACGCTTCCCTCGACGATGTAGCGCACACCAAGCTCGCGGCCGATCTGCTTGGCGTCGAGGGCGCGGCCCTTGTAGGCAAAGGACGAGTTGCGCGCGATGACGAAGAACCAACGGTAGAGCGACAGCGCGGTGATGATGTCCTCGGTGAGCCCATCGGCGAAATAGTCCTGTTCGGGATCGCCGGACATGTTGATGAAGGGAAGCACCGCGATAGACGGCTTGCTGGGCAGGGCAAGCGGCGTGCCGGGCAGGTCCGGCCCCACCGGATCCTCGCGCCAGCCGACGCGGTATACCAGCACCGGCCGCGGAATATTCTTGAGGGCCTGCTCACCGAGCCGTTTCATCGGAAACTCGAGCTTGCCCTCGATCTGGCCGTGCAACGCGCCGGAAATGCAGATTTCCGCCGGTTGGGCCATCTGCTGCAGCCTTGCGGCGACGTTGACGCCGTCGCCGAGCAGGTTGCCGCCATCGATCACGACATCGCCGAGATTGAGGCCGATCCGGAATTCCATGCGCCGGTCCGACGTAAGGTCGGTGTTTCGTCGCTCGAGGTTTCGCTGGATCGCCACTGCGGCGCGCACAGCCTGCACCGCGCTCTGGAATTCGGCGACCAGGCTGTCGCCGGCCGCACCGAAGATGCGCCCTCCGTGCTCGGATACAAGGCCCGAAATGGTCTCGAAATAGGTCGCAAGCGTTGCGAGCGCGCCTTCCTCGTCGGCTGCGACAAGGCGACTGTAGCCGGCGACATCGGCAGCTAGGATCACGGCAAGCTTCCGTTCCAAGGGGGCGGGCCCCTCCCGCGGCATCTGGTCAGACGGAAATTAAGCGTAACTTAAATTAGAAAAGTGGAGAAGCCTAAATTGCCGGGATAGGGTCGCTGACGATCGCGGCTGTGGCGGCGGGGCCGACGTGGCGCTGTCCTTGGCGCGTGCTGACGGATGCGCAAAGTCGCTATAGCACTTTGATTTGCTGCAGTTTTTGTCCGGCAATCGGCTACGATCGAAGGACACATGCAGTAGGATGTCGCCACCATGCCCCTGATTCGACCCGCACGCGAAAGCGACCTCGCTCTTCTTCCCGACATTGAACGGTCCTCCGGCGCGGTGTTCCGCACAGTTCCGGAGCTTGCCTGGATTGCCGACGATGACGTGCAATCGGAGGACGCGCATCGGGATTTCCTGAAAACGGGGCTATCCGTGGTCGTGGTCGATGCGTCTGACCGGCCGACCGGTTTCCTGTGTGCTGCCGTTGCCGGAGATGCCCTGCACATCTGGCAGCTTGCTGTGCTCAGCGAGTATCAGGGGAAGGGGCTTGGGCGCACTTTGATGCTCGCCGCGATCATGCATGCGCGCGCGACATCGCTCGCGGCGCTGACGCTGACGACGTTCCTGGAGCTGGCCTGGAACGAACGCTTTTACCGCAAGCTCGGCTTCGTGACGCTTGCCCCTGACGAACTGGACACGCGGCTCGCGCAGATCCTGGCGAATGAAGCGGCGCATGGGCTTCCGCCTGAAAGGCGCTGCGCCATGCAGCTGGTCCTTTGAGGACGCGCGCCACCCTCCCGGAAAGCCGGCACTGAAAGACGCTCGTTCGGCAGCGGTCTTGGGCTGCGCTACCGCCTGATGGCGACCACCTGGCCGCGCGCGAACTGCGAGACCCGGACGCCGCCGGACTGGTTGCCGCCGATCAGCTGGGCCGTCGATTTCGACAGCATGGACAGGATGCCGACGTGATAGCCCCGGCCGGTGCGCACGACGACAACGTCGCCGGGGCGCGCATAGGCAAGCTTCACAGGTGCGCCGAAGCGCAGCCACGAACGGGCGAAGCCGAAGCTCTGCGGCGGACTGCGCCCGGCCTTGCGGGCAACCATGCCCATGAAATGGCCACACCAGGGGGTGCGTGCCGGATTGATGCCGAGCGCTGCGCGCAGGGTCTTGTTGTTCTTGACCTCGTGGAGGCCCTTGTATTGCTGCGCCTGGGCAAGCATGCCCGCATTGGCGAAGTCGGGTGTTAGGAGCGCGACATAGGCAGCCGCAAGAATCGCCAGGACCTTCATGGTCAGGACTCCTTGACTAGTTGCTTGGTGCGAACGGTCGGGGCGGCCTGGCAATCGCCGGCATGGCACCCGGTTGCTCAACGGTTTCCAATGTTGGGCGGGGAGATATCAGCGGGCGCGCGCGTGCAGGCGTTCAGAAACGCCGCATCGGGCACGTCGGCGAACCGCGTCAAAACGCGGAGCCAGCTTCACGGCAACTGCCGTTTCGAAGTGTGGTATTCCCCTGTCTGCCCCGTCGGGCAGCAAAGCTTCATTCACCATGCGCCGGTGCAAAATTGTGGCAAAACCCGTAAATTATTAGGGCGGGGATTGCTAAGTGCCGAAATAGCTGAGCGACTGACGGCGAATCGACGTTAGAAACTGCGAAAATGTCGACCGTCGCGGGCTTGTAGACGGTTGGTGAGCGGCGATGGCGAAGGAGGAGGACTTGCATGGCGGCGCGACAACGGCGCATCGTCTCGGCACGATTCGCGCGCCGAGGTTTCTCATGCCATTCACCGTCAATCCAGCCTATCTCTGGCCTATCCTCCTGCTTCTCATCTCCAACGTGTTCATGACCTTTGCCTGGTACGGGCACCTGAAATACACGTCATCGCCGCTCTACATGGCGATCGCCGCCAGTTGGGGCATTGCCTTCTTCGAGTACTGCCTGGCGGTGCCCGCCAACCGCATCGGCCACCAGGTCTATTCCGCAGCCCAGCTGAAGACGATGCAGGAGGTGATCACGCTCCTGGTTTTCGCCGCCTTCTCGGTCTTCTGGCTGAAGGAGTCGATCGGCTGGAACCATCTGGTTGGCTTCGCGCTGATCGCCGCGGGCGCGTCCTTCATCTTCAAGGGGTAAGACGCCCAGTCACTGGAGCCGCAAAGATTGACGCAACAAAAAAGGCAGGGCCAAGACCCTGCCTTTTCCATTACCGGTGGTTTGCAGTCGTTGCGCCGCCGTCAGAGCATTGCTGCGACGGTCGGCGCGACATGCGGCCAGACCTCCAGGGAACCGCGATAGATCATGTCGAGCGAGACATAGAGGATGATGGCGAGACCGATATAGGCGATCCAGTGGTAGCGGTTGAGCAGCCGGGCAATGAAGCCGGCGGCAACGCCCATCATGGCGATCGAAAGGGCAAGGCCGATCACCAGGATCGTCGGATGTTCGCGCGCAGCACCCGCGACTGCGAGCACGTTATCGAGCGACATCGATATGTCGGCGACGACGATCTGGATGGCCGCCTGCATAAAGGTCTTCTGCGGTGCGTTGCTGGCCGCGCCGCCTTCGCCTGCCGCGTGCGCTGCCTGCTGTTCGCGGATTTCGCGCCACATCTTCCAGCACACCCACAACAGCAGAATGCCGCCGGCGAGCAGGAGGCCGATGATTTCGAGCAGCTGCACCGTGACGCTGGCGAGCGCGATACGCAGCACGGTGGCCGCGATGATGCCGACGAGGATGACCTTCTTGCGCTGCTCGGTCGGCAGTCCTGCCGCGGCAAGGCCGATGACGACCGCGTTGTCGCCGGCCAGAACGAGGTCGATGACGATGACTTGGAGAAGCGCTGCCAGACCGGCGGCGGTAAAGATTTCCATGATGCTACAGTCCCCCGACCTGCATGATGAGAGATTCAGATATGACTAACGGATAAAGCACTGCCTCGTCCACGGATCAAGACAGCTTGGCAGAAATCCGCAGCACTTGGTCGAGGAAGGTCAGCCTGTCCGTGCGCGCCGTTGCGTCCGTGTAAGCGTCAGTCGAGAAGGTCGAAAGCCCGATACATCCAGATCAGCTGGTAAAGGACAGCTACCACGACGAAAGCTGCATGAAAGCGCCGGTTCGACGTCCAGGCGGCGACAATGCACAAGAGAATATAGGCTGCGTTGCGGGCCGGATATTCGAGACCGTAGGAGGCGAAATACTGTTTGCCCTTCAGCGCGGTATCGATGAGGTCGACGGCAAAGGCCAGCGCCAGGAAGCCGAAGAACCAGGCACGGCGTGACATGAAATAGTGTTCGTAGTCGCTGTAGTCGTCGAGCGTGGTCGGGAACAGGAGCACGCAGAGGAAGAAGAAGACGCAGCAATAGAGGATGACGAAGAGGTAGACGCTGACGTCGATGACAGTGAGCGCGTGCAGGTGGAACTCCCACCACCAGAAGTGCACGAGGAAGACGAACATGAACAGGACCCAGCCAAGGTGGATCCAGTAGACGCGGGTCTTGCCCGGATGCTGCACGAAGAGGGCGAGGCCGCTGAGCAGCCGCGCCAGGCTCAAGCTGACGACCATGCCCATGACGACGCGGATATGCGAGAAGATCTCCGGGTCGGTCTGGGCAGGATCCATGGTCTCAATCCTATTTCTGCCAGCCTATTCTTCCGGTGGAACCGGCTTCGGCTTGCCGTTTTCGTCGAGGGCGACCATGACGAAGATCGCGTCGGTCACCTTTTCCATCAGATGCGAAAGATAACGCTGCGCCCACGCCTCGACCTTGAGTGTCATCGAGGTCCGCCCGACCGCCACGACATCGGTGTAGATGCAGAGCGTGTCGCCGATTTTGACAGGAAGCGCGAAGGCCATTTCCTTGACCGCGGCGGTGACCACGCGCCCGCGGGCGCGCTCGGCGGCGCGGATGCCGCAGGAAAGGTCCATCTGCGCCATGACCCAGCCGCCGAAGATATCGCCGGCCGCATTGGCGTCGCCGGGCATGGCGAGCGTGCGCAAGGTCAGTTCGCCGGTCGGTCTGGTCTGTTCGGTCATACAGCCTATCTCCCTGTTTGTCGAAAGATGTAACCCGAGCGTCGCTGCGGAGGGAAGACCTGCCGTTGCACAAATAAGGGCCGCCTTGCGCGCGCCGGCCTCTTAGACTTTCGCAGGGGTAATTGAGAAATATCAATTTTAGGGATCGGTTGTTAGGAGCTTTGCAAAGACCTCCTTCTAACCTGCAAACTCCTGGATTGCCCGTCGGCCATGCCGCTGGCAGCCAGGCTTTTGGGGCGGCGCTTCAGGCGCCGGAGGGCAGGGGAATGGCAATGAAGAAATTCAGGATCTCGGCGCGGCTTTACGCGCTGGTGGCATTTGCGCTTTTGACGATGGCGGCGGCGCTGACTTTCGGCCTGTTCCAGGCGCAGGACAAGCTGGTCGGCGAACGCAAGGCGATGCTCGCGGCGATGGACGAGAACGCAGTCTCGGTATTCGACGCCTATCACAAGCTGGAAGTGGCCGGCACGCTTTCGCGCGAGGAGGCGCAAAAGCGCGCGCTCGAAGCGATCAAGGCGATGCGTTATCAGGGCAACGGCTATTTCTGGGTCAACGACATGCATCCGACGATGGTCATGCATCCGATCAAGCCCGAGCTCGACGGCAAGGACCTCTCCGAAAACAAGGATCCCAACGGCAAGCATCTCTTCGTCGAGTTCGTGAAAACCGTCGAAAAGAGCGGCCAGGGTTTCGTCGATTACTACTGGCCGAAGCCGGGTGCCGACGCGCCGGTGCTGAAATACTCGCACGTCGCTGGCTTCAAGCCCTGGGGCTGGGTCGTCGGCACGGGCGTCTATGCGGATGATCTGGCGGCGATGTTCCGCGAGCGCGCATGGCAGGTTGCGGGCATCCTTGCGGCCGCAGCCCTTGCCATCCTGATGGCAGCCCTTGCGATCGTGCGCAGCGTCGTCAAGCCGGTCGAAAAGCTGAAGGCCTCGATGCGGGCGATCGCCGACGAGGATCTGTCCTCCGAAGTGCCGGAAACCGACCGTGGCGACGAGATTGGCCAGATGGCCAAGGTTCTGGTCGTGCTGCGCGACTCCGTTCGGGAGCGGCTGGAGCTGCGCTCGCGCGAATCCGAGCAGCAGGAGCGGCTCGACCAGGAGCGCCGCGGCAACGAGCAGCGCCATCGCGCAACGGCGGAAGCGCAGGCGGATGCGATGGACACCGTTGGTGCCGCGCTCGAGCTTCTGGCAAGCGGCGATCTCACCGCCGAGATCGGCCATATCGCGCCGGAGTACGGCAAGCTGAAGCAGGATTTCAACACCGCCGTTGCGGCACTGCGCGATGTCATCGTCTCGATCTCGCACTCGACCGAAATCGTCACCGCCAGCGCGGGTGATATTTCCGAAGCGGCAAACAATCTCTCGCGCCGCACCGAGCAGCAGGCGGCCGCACTCGAAGAGACGGCAGCCGCCCTTGACGAGATCACCTCGACGGTGCGCCATGCCTCCGAGCGCGCGACCGAAGCGCGCGACATGGTCAACGAAACCAAGACGAGCGCTGCCAAGTCTGGCGATATCGTGCGCAACGCCATCGACGCCATGGGCCGGATCGAGAGTTCCTCGGGCCGGATCGGTCAGATCATCGGGGTGATCGACGAGATCGCCTTCCAGACCAACCTTCTGGCGCTGAACGCCGGCGTCGAGGCGGCCCGTGCCGGTGAGGCCGGACGCGGCTTTGCGGTCGTCGCGCAGGAAGTGCGCGAGCTGGCGCAGCGCTCGGCGGGTGCCGCCAAGGAGATCAAGGAGCTGATCGGCGCTTCCGTGCGCGAGGTCGGTGCCGGCGTCCAGCTGGTCCGCTCGACCGGCGAAGCGCTGACGGAGATCGAAACGCTGGTCAACCGGGTCAACGAGCAGGTGGCGTCGATCGCGACCGCCGCGCGTGAGCAGGCGACCGGGCTGCAGGAGGTCAATGTCGCCGTCAACAGCATGGACCAGATGACCCAGCAGAACGCGGCCATGGTCGAGGAAACGACGGCGGCGAGCCAGACCCTGGCCGCCGAAAGCCGCGAGTTGAAGTCGCTGCTGACGAAGTTCCGGCTGCAATCCTCGGTGTCGCATTCGGCCTACGGCCGCGCCGCCTGAGCTGCGTCATCATTTGTTGAACAAGGCCCGTGCGGTGCGCCGCGCGGGTCTTTTTTTGACCGGCGGGGGCCGATCGCAACGCTTTCGCAAGAATCGCAGCCGAAGTGTCCGATCCCTATCCACGGTTGCGGTGGGCTGCGGACTGCTCGGTCTTGACGTCGGCTCAACTCGGGATAGATAGGCCAGATGCGGGCGGTAACGTGCGGGGCGTCGCTCCGGTTGCCGGCCGCACACTGCAGCGACGCGTCCGATCGGATGCGCGAGGGACGCTGTAGCACTTTGTATCGTTGCATGTTCTTGTCCTTTCATCGGCTACGATCAAAGGAAACATGCGCTAGGGGACATCGATGACACTTCTCAAACTTCTCCTGACCCGTCCGATCGCCGCGCTGATGCTGGCGCTCGGCTTTCTGTCTGCCTGCACGGTCGTCGTCGACGAGCCGCGCCCTGGACCGGGTCCGATCCGCCCACCGGCGGCTTGCACCATGGAATATGCGCCGGTTTGCGGCGAGCGCGGCAATCGCATGCGCACGTTCCCGAATTCCTGCCAGGCGCGTGCCGACGGCTTCAGCGTCATCCACCGCGGCGAGTGCCGCCCGGACTACCGTCCGCCGGATCGCGAGCCGCAGGCCTGCACCATGGATTACAACCCGGTCTGCGGCCAGCGCGGCCGCCGCACGCAGACCTTCTCGAATGCCTGCCAGGCACGCTCTGAAGGTTTCCAGGTGATCGGCCGCGGCGAATGCCGTCGTGAGGATGACCGTCCTTCCGAAGGCCAGTTCTGCACCCGCGAATATGCGCCGGTTTGCGGCCAGCGCGGCAGCCGTATCGAGACCTTCTCGAACTCTTGCGAAGCGGGCGGCGCCGGCTTCCAGATCATCCACCGGGGCGAGTGCCGCTAAGGTCCTGAGGACTGAGCCCAAACATCGAAGCCCGCGTCCGGCAAGGACGCGGGCTTCTTTTTGTTCGGCCGGCGCCCGCCGCAACCCATCCCCATTTGTGGGTGGCGGCGGCAAGGCTTCGTTTACCGTATTTGAATAAAATGCCCTCGAAATCAGGCCTTTTAGCCGTTGCGCCCATTTTGCGACGCAGCCGGAAGGCAGCAAATCAAACTGCTGCAGTGATCATGCGTCGGTTGAAGGCGCGCGCTGCAGGGGCGGCGGGGTGATGATGGCGACGGTTCCTGGTCGCCCGGAGGAAGGCGCAGTTCGGTATGGCGTATGTCACTCGTCTCCATCGCCCACTGACGGCACTGGTTCTGTCCCTTTCGCTTGTGGCCTGTTCGACCGATGACGCGCTGTCGCCACCTGGCCGGATCGATGGCGGCGCTCGCGTCGGATCGATCGGGCCCGTGCCTGTCGATGCGGTTCCGGAAAACGAAGTGGCCGCCTATCCCGTCGCGACGCAAGCCTCGACGTTTCAGAGCAATCCGCAACAGGTCGTAGCGACGCAGCCGCGCCAGCCGGCGCGCCGGGCTCTTCCGATGATTGACAGCGACGAGGCGGTTTCCTCCGGCGCCCAGCCGGCGGGTGCCGGCTCGATGTCCGTTCCCGAGGAAGGCGTCAACATGGACGCCATGCTCGGCGTCGGCCAACCCGTCGTCGGGCTGGCGGAAGAACAGAGCAACGACATTGCCGAAGGCAATGTCAGCCAGCCGGTGGTGGGCGGGATCGGTGAGGAGAACGTCCGCCAGCTCGGCGGCACGATGGACGCGCAACCGGTGGAGGCGAACATCGGCTACGACCCCGACCTGCCGCCGCTCTCGCCCGAGAAGGCAGCTGCCGAAGAGGCGCAACGCGCCCGCGCGATGGAAGAGCAGCGCGCGGCTGAGCGTGCACAGGAGCCACAGCAAGTCGCCATGTTGCCTCGGGTGCGCAACCCGATGTCGACGCCTGACTACACCGGCGAGATGCCAGGCTCCGAGATCGCCTGCCGACAGCGCCTGAAGAAGCTCGGCGTCCAGTTCCGCGACGTCCCGCGAATCAGCAACGGGCCATCCTGCGGCATCGACTATCCGATCGAGCTCAGCGGCCTTTCCGGCGGCATTGGCGTGCAGCCAGCCGTGAAGCTGAACTGCCAGGTCACCGAAGCCTTTGCCAAGTGGGTGAAGTACGAACTCGCGCCGTCATCGCGCTATCGCTACTGGTCCGGCGTCAAGACGATCAAGCCGCTCGGCGGCTACTCCTGCCGTACGATGAACTCGCGCCGCGGCAACCCGATGTCGGAGCATGCGCGCGGCAACGCCATCGACGTCGGCAAGTTCGTGCTGAAGAACGGCAAGGAAATCGACGTACGCAAACCGGGTTTCTTTGCCTTCCGCGAAAAGGGGCTGTTGAAGGCCGTGCGCTCGGACAGCTGCAAGTATTTCAACACCGTACTCGGCCCGGGCAGCGATCCCTTCCACAAGGACCATTTCCACTTCGACCTGAGAACCCGCAAGACCGGCTATCGCCACTGCGATTGAGCGGTCATCGCATTTTCCTCTGCCGGCTATGAAAGATCGCAAGCCGGCAAAAAAAGAGGCCGGCGGGGATGCCGGCCCAACAACCGGAGCAAAAGGGGGGAGGCTCCGGTGTGCAAATCACGAGTGCAAATCAAAGGGCGATGTTGCGGCCCGCGCCAAGCAAGGTGCTTCAAGAGCATCACGGTTTCGTGACAGCAGCGCACATTTGGGGCGTAACTTCAGAGATCCTTCGCCGGCTGCTTGAACACCGACGCCATGACGGGCGGCTTTTCCTCGTTCGTGGCCGGAATCCGTTCGTTCTTGGGGCGACCCAGATGCTCTGCGCGCCGCAACGATAGATGCCCACTATACCGTAGGTTTTGGATTCCGTTTAGCCCTTCCGATCGGTTGCCCCAAATATGGCGATTTTGTCGCGCGCGCGGTTTCATTTTAAAATATTGAATTGTCTATATTATTTTCCAGGTTGGCGACATCGGGGAATTGTCGCGAGCGGACCCGTGTTGCCAGTTTCATCTGGTTTTATAATAAGTAATACGATATTATATTATCTTGTATAACAATTTTGGGTAGTACCTGTTGGGCCGCTGCAAGCATTGGGGGCTCCGCACACTCCTTGGTGGTGACAGGAGGAAGGAATGGGAACTGTAATGCAATTTCCCGGCGTGCGCACCGACATGGCGGAACATGCCGCAGAGGTTTCGAAGGTCCTGAGGACGCTCGCCAACCGCAATCGGCTGTTGATCGTCAGCGCGCTTTTGGAAGGTGAGCATGCGGTGGCAGCGCTGGAGGAGACGCTCGGCATCCGCCAGCCGACGCTTTCACAGCAATTGACGGTGCTTCGCGATGCCGGCATTGTCTCGACCCGTCGGCAGGCCAAGCAGGTTTTCTACCGGCTCAGCCACGACAAGGTCGCGCGTCTCGTCGGCGCGGTCTATCAAATCTTCTGTCGGGACGGTTCAAAAGCATGAGTGAATACGGGAATGCGCTTGCGGGTGGGCTGTTGATTGGTCTCTCGGCGGCGATCCTGATGCTGGCAAACGGTCGGGTCGCCGGGATCAGCGGAATCGCCGGACGCCTTTTGCAAGGCGTGCAGGTGGCTTCAGGCGCGCTGTTCGTGCTGGGACTGATGGCCGGGCCCTTGGTGTTTCGCCTCCTTTTCGGCGCGTGGCCATCCGTAACGGTCACATCCTCCTGGCCGCTGCTGGTGGCGGGCGGCCTGCTGGTCGGTTTTGGTTCGCGCATGGGCTCCGGCTGCACCAGCGGCCATGGCGTCGTCGGGCTGGCGCGGCTCTCGCGCCGCTCGATCGCCGCGGTTGCCACCTTCATGGCCGCCGCGATCGCCACGGTCTTCGTTGCTGGATACGTCGGATGAACAGTGCCTTGTTACGCCTCGCAGCGACGCTCGTCTCCGGCGTCGTCTTCGGATTTGGCCTTTCGCTCTCCGGCATGCTTGATCCCGCCCGCGTTCGTGCCTTTCTGGATATCACCGGCAATTGGAATCCGAGCCTCGCCTTCGTGCTTGGCGGTGCGGTCTTGGTGTCAGCACTTGGCGTGCTTGTCACCCGTCGGCTGAAGCATCCGTTGTTCGATACGATCTTTCACTTGCCCGCCCACCGCACGATCGACGGTCGGCTGATCGCAGGCTCGGCGATATTCGGTATCGGCTGGGGGCTGGTCGGGCTTTGCCCCGGGCCGGCGCTCGCGTCGCTGTCGCTCGGGCTTCCGGCGACGATACTGTTCGTGGCCGCGATGGTCATCGGGATGCTCATCCATGACCGGCTGGTGGATCGCAAGGTCACGGTGCAGCAGCCCGGCGGGGCAAGCGCCGAGACGCGGCTGTCTCAGCCGCGTTGACGAACAGTCATCTAGTTTTTTCATTCCAGCTGGCTGCAAATCGGAACGAATTGTCCCATATAGGGCGGGACCTCACGACTCCGCCCCCGTTTCCGGATCCCTTTCATGGCGCCCATCGTATCCGTTTCCAATCTGTCGAAGACCTATGCTTCCGGTTTCAAGGCGCTGAAGGGCGTCAGCCTGGACATCGAGGAAGGCGAAATTCTTGCGCTGCTCGGCCCGAACGGCGCCGGCAAGACGACGCTGATCTCGATCATCTGCGGCATCGTCAATCCGAGCGGTGGCACAGTGAAGGTCGGTGGCCATGACGTGGTGCGCGACTTCCGCGAAACCCGTTCCATGATCGGGCTCGTGCCGCAGGAACTGACGACAGATGCCTTCGAGACCGTGTGGAATACTGTCACCTTCTCCCGCGGGCTGCACGGCAAGAAGCCGAACCCTGGCCATATCGAGAAGGTGCTGAAGGACCTGTCGCTCTGGGACAAGAAGGATAACATGCTGCGCGAGCTCTCGGGCGGCATGAAGCGGCGCGTGCTGATTGCCAAGGCGCTGTCGCACGAGCCGCGGGTGCTTTTCCTTGACGAACCCACCGCCGGCGTTGACGTCAATCTTCGCAAGAGCATGTGGGAGGTCGTCGAACGGCTACGCGCGTCTGGCGTCACGATTATCCTGACGACCCATTACATCGAAGAGGCCGAGGAAATTGCCGACCGCATCGGCGTCATCAACGGTGGCGAAATCCTGCTGGTGGAAGACAAGGCGGCGCTGATGTCGAAGCTTGGCCGCAAGCAGCTGAGGGTTGATCTTGCCCACCCGATGGACGGCGTTCCCGAAGCGCTGTCGAGCTACAATCTGACGCTGGAGGGAGACGGCCATTGCCTGATCTACGACTACGACACCAGTGCCGAGCGAACCGGGATTACCACGCTTCTGGCCGCACTCGCGGAAGCCGGCATCCGGCTCAAGGACATTTCCACGCGCCAGAGCTCGCTGGAAGACATTTTCGTTGAAATCGTGGGGGCAGGGCGATGAACATCGAAGCGATCAAGTCGATCTATTTCTTCGAGATGGCGCGCACCCGGCGCACCTTGCTGCAGAGCGTTGTCTCGCCGGTTATCTCCACCTCGCTCTATTTCATCGTCTTCGGCGCGGCGATCGGCGGGCGCATACAGGAGATCGACGGCGTTTCCTACGGCGCTTTCATCACGCCCGGCCTGATGATGCTGACGCTCTTGACGCAGTGCATCGGCAACGGCTCCTTCGGCATTTACTTTCCGAAGTTCACCGGCACGATCTACGAGGTCCTGTCTTCGCCGGTGTCGATGCTCGAGATCGTGCTCGGCTATGTCGGGGCGGCGGCGACCAAGGGGTTGATGATCGGCACGATCATCCTTTTGACGGCGTCGCTGTTCGTGGACCTGTCGATCGCCCATCCCTTCGTCATGGTCTTCTTCTTCGTGCTGACGGCGATTTCCTTCAGCCTGTTCGGCTTCATCATCGGCATCTGGGCCAAGGATTTCGAGCAGCTGAACCTGATCCCGATGCTGGTGATCCCGCCGCTCGTCTTTCTCGGCGGCAGTTTCTATTCGATCAAGATGCTGCCGCCTTTCTGGCAGGCGGTCAGCCACTTCAACCCGGTGCTTTACCTGATCAGCGGCTTCCGCTGGAGCTTCTTTGAAGTGTCGGACGTCAATCCGGTCATCAGCGCCGTGATCATCCTCGCCTTCCTGACAATCTGCATGTCGGTGCTGACCTGGATCTTCCGCACCGGGTACAGGCTCAGAAACTGACGGCTGATGCGTAAAGTGGCGTGATTGGCCGTTCAGGCGGTCAGTCGCGCAGCCTGAGCTCGTCGGTGCGCATCTGCAGGATTTCAAGCGTCGAGAGGAAGCTCATACCGAGCAGGCTCTGGTCGAGCTTGCCCTTGGCGGCGACCGTCGCGCCGATGTTGCGGCGGGTGATCGGGCCGATGGAAATTTCCTGGAGCATGACGGGTGCTGCCTGCGCCCTGCCGTTCGCGGTCATCACCGTCACGATATAGTTGAGGTTGGCCGGATCGAGGCCGATCTTTTCCGCGTCCTCGTACGTGAGCGCAATGCTGCTGGCGCCGGTGTCGACCAGCATGCTGATCTCCTTGCCATCGACCGTGGCGGCGGTTTCGAAGTGACCGTTCAGCATCTTCTGCAGCACCACTTCCTGCTGGCCTTCGCTGTCGGTGATGACGGTGGCGCGGCCGGGAATGAGGCCCGCGAGCACGCGGTTGCCGAAGCCTTCAAGCTCGAAGCGGTAGACATAGGCCGAGACGAGGGCGAGCACGATGAAGAGCCAGAGGGCGACCTGACGCAGCCCTTCGCCGAAACGCCGGCGGCTCTGGAGGACGCCGGCGCCGATGAGCGTCGCAATGGCGCCAAGCGACACCAGCTGTCCGAAGTCGTCGTTGGCAAGGCCCATGGTGCGGCCGGCGTCATGATTGATGACGAGCAGAATGAGGCCGATTGCTAGGATGGAGAGTAGAATGGCAAGGCGCTTCATGCTTGGTCGCGTTCCCGAGCCATCCGGCTGCGGCGGGTTTCGCGCCGCGGTTTGCGCTCGATGATGTCGAGGCGGGCAGGCAGGGCATCCATGATGATGTCGCGCTCGGAGTCCGTGTAGAGCGACCACTTGCCGACTTCGTCGCGCGTGCGGCCGCAGCCGAAACAGTAGCCGGTCTTGTCATCGATCGAACAGACGAGAATGCAGGGAGATTTCATGGCGTTGCTCTGTTTAACCCAGAATATATCGATCTTTCAAACCGTCAGCGCAAGGGCGCCAAGGACGGCGATTTCCGTCAATTGTTGTGTCGCTCCGATCGTGTCGCCGGTATGGCCGCCGATCTTGCGGGCAACGATCCGGCCGAAGCCCTTGACGGCCAGGAAACAGGCGACGAGCGTTGCAATCAACCCAAGGGCCGGCACCTTGGCGAAGTAGAAAAGCAGCATTGCGGCGACCAGGCCGAAGGCGAGGGCGAAGCGCGTTGCGCCCGGCTCGGGCTCGCCGGCCGCGGCTGCGACACCACCGGTCCTTGCCGGCGGCAGGCGCGCCCAGTGCCAGACCATGGTCGCGCGGCTGAGGGTGGCCGCGGCGAGCACCACCATGCCGGCCCCAAGCGGGGTGAAGAGCGGTAGGATGGAGGCGAGTGCGGACACACGCAGGCCGAAGGAGAGAATGAGCGCGACGGCGCCATAGGTGCCGATACGGCTGTCCTTCATGATATCAAGCGCCGCATCCCGGTCGCGCCCGCCACCAAGGCCGTCCGCGGTGTCGCCGAGCCCGTCCTCATGCAGCGCGCCGGTGACAAGCGCCTGGATGGCGACGACGACGAAGGCGGCAAAGAGCGAACTCACCTGCAGCGCAATCAGCGCGGCGGCAATCGTTGCGGATGGCGAGGCGATCAGAAGCCCGGCAAGCGGGAAGGCGCGCACCGCCCGACTGAGCCGCCCATCGTAACCGACAAAGTGGCGCGCCGGCATTGGGAGGCGGCTGAGGAACCCGATAGAGCGGGCCACATCGTCGCAGAAATCGCCTATGAAACTCATTTATCACCCACAAGATCGGCCGAATTCGGAGCCTTCCCCAACGTTGCTGACCGGATCACGTTTCGCAAGAAGCGAGTGAGACGTGCGCGGACAGCCGCACATCCGTCATGGCCGGTCTGCCGGATCTGACACATCGAATCGTTCGGCATGCCGACGATCATGCTTCGGCGACGCGGTGTGGCGCAAATGCCGTTGCCCGAATATTCGGCGGCCTTTATGAGGGGCGTAGATAGACTTCACGATCATGCAAGGATTCCCCCCGATGAGTGCCAGCGGCCTGCCGTTTGATGATTTCCGCGAATTGTTGCGCAACCTGCCGGGGCCGGATGCGGCAGCACTTGTCGCGGCGCGGGAACGCGACGCACAATTGACGAAGCCGCCGGGAGCACTCGGTCGTCTTGAGGAAATCGCCTTCTGGCTTGCCGCCTGGACGGGCAAGGCGCCGGCCGTCAACCGGCCGCTGGTGGCGATCTTTGCCGGCAATCACGGCGTCACGCGCCAGGGCGTTACGCCTTTTCCTTCGTCCGTGACGGCGCAGATGGTCGAGAATTTTGCAGCCGGTGGTGCGGCGATCAACCAGATCTGTGTCAGCCACGATCTCGGTCTCAAGGTCTTCGACCTGGCGCTGGAATACCCGACCGGCGACATCACCGAGGAAGCGGCGCTGTCGGAGCGTGACTGCGCGGCAACCATGGCCTTCGGCATGGAAGCGGTCGCCGGCGGCACGGATCTGCTCTGCATCGGCGAGATGGGCATCGGCAACACGACCATCGCAGCGGCGATCAATCTCGGCCTTTATGGCGGCACCGCTGAGGAGTGGGTCGGTCCGGGCACCGGTTCGGAAGGCGACGTGCTCAAGCGCAAGATCGCGGCCGTCGAAAAGGCGGTTGCGCTGCATCGCGACCATCTGTCCGATCCGCTTGAACTCCTGCGCCGCCTCGGCGGCCGTGAGATCGCGGCTATGGCCGGTGCCATCCTGGCGGCGCGGATGCAAAGGGTGCCCGTCATCATCGATGGCTATGTGGCGACCGCTGCCGCCTCTATCCTGAAGGCGGCCAACCCGGCAGCGCTCGACCATTGCCTGATCGGACATGTCTCGGGCGAACCCGGCCATATCCGCGCCATCGAGAAGCTCGGCAAGACGCCGCTGCTCGCGCTCGGCATGCGGCTCGGCGAGGGCACGGGGGCAGCCCTTGCCGCCGGCATCGTCAAGGCGGCGGCCGCCTGCCATAGCGGCATGGCGACCTTTGCCCAGGCCGGCGTCAGCAACAAGCAGTGATCAAGAAACGGTCGGGACCTGAAGAAGGCCCCGCCAATTGCTGTCCAAAGCCTGTCGCGCCGCCCATCCGGGCGTGCGACGGGCCTTGAAGCATGCGACCTTCTCGCCTATCCAAGCGCATCTGCACGCCCTAAGTACTTGTCGAGGGCACCTGCAACCGCAAACGCCTTGCATTCGCCTCAATAAAGATGTCGAAGCTTGCGCAGTTGAAAGCCCAGTCGAGAAGAAATGGACGCCAAGAACACCACGCACCGCATCGGACAGGCAGGTCCTGTCCAGAAGCAGACCGGAATTCGGCACCTCTTTGCCGCTGCCAGCTATTCGCTCGGCGGGGCGAAGCGTCTGATCGGCGAGGCGGCTTTCCGCCACGAGCTGATCGCTTTTGCCGTTGCGATGGCCGCGTTCATCATCGTCGGCGCCAACTTCTTCCAGTATGTGGCGATGGCGATCCTCTTCCTGTTGATGATGGCTTTCGAAGCGCTCAACACGGCGATCGAGGAGATCGTCGACCGCGTCTCGCCAGAGATTTCGGAAATGGGCAAGAACGCCAAGGATCTCGGTTCCTTCGCCTGCCTCTGCCTGATCGTCGCCAACGCCGTCTATGCCGGCTACGTCGTCATCGTCGACGGCTTCCTCAACTGATCGGGTCTGAGGCCACAGCCTTGATCCGGTAGAGCACGTGCGGGCGCAACGGGTTGCCCTCGGGCACCGTGATATCGTCGAAATCCTCGGTCGGATCCGATCGCATGCCCAGTTTCCCCATCAGCGCCCGCGAGGGGTGGTTGATGCGCGAGGTGTAGCCGATGACTTCGGCAAGCCCGAGCGTCGACCATGCATGGCTGAGGCACGCGGCGGAAGCCTCGAGAGCGTATCCCTGCCGCCAATAGGGGCGGGCGAAGATCCAGCCGATTTCGACATGCGGGCCGCCTGGAATTTCGTCGCCTGCGGTTGAAAGTCCAAGGCCGCCGATGAGTGCGCCATCGGTTTTCCGCTCGACGGCGAGAAAACCGAAGCCGTGTTTGCCGAGATGCCGGTCACAGTCGGCGATCATCGTCCTCGTCTCCGTGTGCGTGAGGACGGAAGGATAATAGTAGCGACGGACTTCCGGGTCGGCATTGGCAACGGCGAACGGCGCGATGTCGCGCTCTTGCCAGGGGCGGAGGAAGAGCCGCGGCGTTTCGATCTGCATTGATCAGGCGAAGCTTTTGCGGCGGCGCACGGGCGCAGCCACATCCTCGATCGCCGGCAGGCTTTCGAGCACGCGGCGCGCGGGAAGAATGGCGATTGCTTCGGTGCCTTCCCGCAGTTTCGAGCGCAGGATGAACTCGCCATTGTGCTTGGCGAGAATGGCCTGGACGATCGGCAGGCCGAGGCCGGTGCCCTGTTCGGCGCTCTTGATGGCGATCGAGCCCTGGCCGAAGGCCGAAAGGACGATCGGGATCTCTTCCTCTGGAATGCCGGGGCCGTTGTCCTTGATCGACAGATACTGACCGCCGCCCGCAGTCCAGCCGACCTTGAACGTGACCTCGCCGCCGGTGCTGGTGAACTTCACCGCGTTCGAGAGCAGGTTGAGAATGACCTGGCGCATCGATTTTTCGTCGACCCAGACCGAGGGCATGCCGAGTTCGAATTGCTGATGGATGGTGATGCTCTTGGCGCGGGCCTTGAGCTGCACCATGCCGATGCAGTCTTCGGCGATATCGACGAGGCTGACGGCGTCCTCATTGAGGTCGTAGCGGCCGGCTTCGATGCGCGACAGGTCGAGAATCTCGTTGATGAGGTTCAAGAGGTGCTCGCCCGAACGATGGATGTCGTTGGTATATTCCTTGTAGGTCGGATTGCTGAGCGGACCGAGGACTTCGGTCGACATGACCTCGGAGAAGCCGAGAATGGCGTTCAGCGGCGTGCGCAGCTCGTGCGACATGGAGGCGAGGAAGCGGGACTTGGCAAGGTTTGCTTCTTCGGCACGACGGCGGGCTTCGTCCGACATCGATTTTGCCACCTCGAGTTCCGCGATCAGGTCGTCCTTTTCCGATTGGACGGAGAGGATGTGCACGCTCGCACGGTTCATTCGGTCGGTCATGAGGACCAGGAAGAGCAGTGACAGCGAAATCACGCCCGTAAGGCCCATGTAGACCGGGTCGCCCGTCGCCAATGACGCAAAGGCAAGGGCGGCGACCACCGGGGCGAACGTGTAGAGCAGCGCATTGCGCAAGAGGAAGGTGCCCATGGCGGTCGCGGCAAGCGCCACGAGCAGCACGGTACCGTCGAAGAAGCCGAGCCTGACACTGCCGCAGCTTGCGCAGTCCTGGGCGATGAAGGTTGCCCAGCAGAGGCCCATCAGCACCTGGCCGAGGAGGAAACGGCGTCGCCAAACCGGAACCTTTTCGGCACTGAAGTCTTCCTTGCGCGCCTTCCGTGCGAAGAACAGCGTGACGGCATGGGCCGACAAGGTCATCAGGGCCCAGAGGACGAAGCCGAGATTGCCCGAGAGATAGATGCCGACTGCCGCGATTATGGCAACGAGCACCGGCACGACGATCGCGCCATGCAAAGCGGAATCGACGTAGAGGTTAAGCATTTCGCGCTCGAAGCCCGAAGGCACGGACGAGCCTGATTGCAGGCGCTCGCGCGTTGCGCGGACCGTCCTCGAAACGGCTTTGTTCCGATGGCTTCGCGATTTGTCGACGATAATCTTATCGGTCGATGTGCTTGCAGCGATACTCATGCTCATATGCGACGGGTTGCGGTTGCGTTGAAGTCTAGTGAGCAATCCTTAAGAAGTTGCTGCGGCGCGTGAAGGATTCGACAACCATTGTGGCGCGAGCGTGTTTTGTTTTCGGCCGGTGGAGCGTTACCTGAGGTTCCTTCTCTAATGTCTTGGAATCGGCCATGTTTACCCACAAAGAGGCCGTGTGTGGGCGATCGAGGTGAGTGCAGGCGTGAAGTTCGGACGGACGCGAAATCGGTTTTCAAGCGGGCGCGACCGCAGGACCCCAGGCCCGGCGCGATCGAGCGCCCGCGGCGGGATGCTCGGGGGCTGGGCCATTCTGCTGCTTTTGGGCGTCGGCGCCTTCTTCGCCGACCGGATTGCCACGGGCGAACGGGCGACCACGGGAGAGGCACGTGGGATTGCCATGGTGAGCGACGGCGACAGCCTCCGGATGGATGGAAGGCGCGTTCGCATCGAGGGCATCGATGCGCCCGAGCTCGGCCAGACCTGCCAACGGGACGGCATCACGTGGGAGTGCGGACGTCAGGCGCGTGATCGGCTGAAGGCGCTCACATCCGCCGGAAACGTCCGCTGTCGCTTTCACGGTCGCGACCGTTACGGGCGGGATCTCGGTGCTTGCGAGGCGGGTGGACGTGATATCGGGCGTGAGATGGTGCTCTCGGGTTTTGCGGTGAGCTATGGGCGCTACGAGGCCGAAGAAGCGAAGGCCGAGAGGGAGAAGCGCGGGATCTGGGCCGGCGCATTCGTCGTCCCGCAGGAGTGGCGCCGGACGAACGGCCGCCCGGACGAGGCGCCGCATCTCATCGACGGCTGGCTCGCGTCCATCCGGCGCTGGCTGCTCGAGCGCCTCGCATCGGTGTTTTCGGGTATCGGCGATGCCTGAGCGCCAGCCTACCGACCTCGATCAGCTTCGCGCGGAGATCGCCGCCTGCCGTATCTGTCGCGATCAGCCGGCGCGCGAGGGCGACCGCCTGCCGCACGAGCCGCGGCCGGTTGCGGTCATCTCACCGTCGGCGCGGCTGCTGATCGCCGGGCAGGCGCCGGGGCTTCGCGTGCATGAAAGCGGGCTGCCGTTCAACGACGCTTCCGGCGACCGGCTGCGGCAGTGGCTGGCCGTCGACCGCGAGACCTTCTACGATCCCGCAAAGATCGCAATCGTGCCCATGGGATTCTGCTTTCCCGGCTATGACGCCCATGGCAGCGACCTGCCGCCACGACGCGAATGTGCCCCGCGTTGGCGGCAGCGGGTGATGGACCAGATGCCGCAGGTCGAGCTTGTGCTGGCAGTCGGGCACTATTCGCAACGCTGGCATATCGGCCCGGACTGTCCGAAATCGATGACGGAGACGGTGAAGGACTGGCGGCGCTATGCCTTGCGCAACGCGGTGCCTGCGATCCTGCCGCTGCCGCACCCGAGCTGGCGCAATACCGGCTGGCTGAAGCGAAATCCCTGGTTTGAGGCCGACGTGCTGCCATTCCTGCGCGAACGCGTCGCACTGTTCACGGGCTGAAACAATTTTCTTTATCTTCACCAGTTTCGCGCTATAGAAGAAAAAATAATTCGAGAGGGACTTTCATGGACCGCCTAGACCGCAAGATCCTGCGCCTGTTGCAGGAGGATTCCACGCTGGCCGTTGCCGACCTTGCCAAGAAGGTGGGGCTTTCGACCACGCCGTGCTGGCGGCGTATCCAGAAGATGGAAGAGGATGGCGTCATTCGTCGCCGCGTCGCCCTTCTCGATCCGGTGAAGATCAACACCAAGGTCACGGTGTTCGTCTCGATCCGCACGAATTCGCACTCGATCGAGTGGCTTCGCCGTTTCTCGGAAGTCGTGTCGGAATTTCCTGAGGTCGTCGAGTTCTACCGCATGAGCGGCGACGTCGACTATCTGCTGCGCGTGGTCGTGCCCGATATTGCCGCCTATGACGCCTTCTACAAGCGCATGATCGCCAAGATCGAGATCCGCGACGTGTCCTCGGTCTTTGCCATGGAGCAGATCAAGTACACGACCGAGCTGCCGCTCGACTACATGATGATCGACCAGGCGAAGTCCAGCGAAGACTGAGCGAGCGTCGCCAGGACGAGGGCGGTCCGCTTGGGGCCGCCATCTCTTTCAGTCGAGGCCAAGCCTCGCCAGTACCTTTTCGCTTGTCAGCTCACGCACTGCGTCCTTGCCCGTCCACCGCGCCGCGCGGTTGGAACTGTTGGCGAGCTTCTCTGCGAGCGCCAGCGCCGGCCCGTGGCAGGCGGCATTGCGCTTGCCGATCTGCCTCAGCGCCCAGTTGACCGCCTTCTTGACGAAGTTGCGCTCGTCCTCGGCGTGACGCTCGATCAGCGGCAGCCAGGCGAGCAGCGTTGCGTCCGGTTCCTTCTTCAGGTGGACGGCGGCAACCGCAATCATCGCAAAAGCGATGCGGCGGACGAATTCGCGTTCGTCGGCGGCAAATTCCGGGATCAGTTCCTGTTCGAAACGGGCGGCAATGAAGAGGTCGGCGACGGTATCGACGACCTCCCAGGAATTGCAGTCCTCGGCCCAGTTGCGGGCCTCGTCTAGCGTCAGCGCCTTGGGATCGGCGGTGAAGGCCGCAAGAATGCGCGCCTCGCGAATGCCGGTCTGCCAGAGTGCAAGCGCGCGGCGGTGGTCTATTTTTATGAGCCGCGAAACCTTGTGCAGCTCGATATTGGAGAGGCCGAGAGCGGTTTCGGTCACGATGCCGAAACGCGCCATGCCGGCGAGATTGTCCTTTGACCCGAGCGACCGCAGGTGGCCTAAGATCTCATCTGCGGTCGACGCGGGGCCAAGGGTCATTTTTCCAGCCGGGCGAGCAGCGAGGACGTATCCCAGCGGTTTCCGCCCATCTCCTGCACGTCGCCATAGAACTGGTCGACGAGGGCCGTTACCGGCAGCTTGGCGCCGTTGCGGCGGGCTTCGGCAAGCACGATGTCGAGGTCCTTGCGCATCCAGTCGACGGCAAAGCCGAAATCATACTTGCCCGCATTCATGGTCTTGTGGCGGTTTTCCATCTGCCAGGAGCCGGCGGCCCCCTTGGAGATGACGTCGACGACCTTCTCGATGTCGAGACCTGCCATCTTGCCGAAGTGGATGCCTTCGGCCAGCCCCTGCACGAGGCCGGCGATGCAGATCTGGTTGATCATCTTGGTGATCTGTCCGGCGCCGGCCGGGCCCATCAGCCCGACCATACGCGCAAAGGCTTCGATCACGGGTTTTGCACGATCAAAGGCCGGCTCGTCGCCGCCGCACATGACGGTCAGAACGCCATTTTCAGCACCCGCCTGGCCGCCGGACACCGGCGCGTCGATGAAGTGCGCACTGCGCGCTTTTGCGGCGGCGTAAAGTTCACGGGCGACTTCGGCAGACGCGGTGGTGTTGTCGATGAAGACGGCGTCGGCCTTCAGCGTCTCGAAGGCGCCGTCCTTGCCCGTCGTTACCGAGCGCAGGTCGTCGTCGTTGCCGACGCAAGAGAAGACGAAATCGGCGCCGTCGGCAGCTTCTGCCGGGGTGCGCGCGGCACTGCCGCCGAATTCGGCGGCCCATTTCTCGGCCTTGGCGAAGGTGCGGTTATAGACCGTCAGTTCGTGTCCGCCGCGGACCTTGAGGTGGCCGGCCATGGGATACCCCATGACGCCGAGACCGATGAATGCGACCTTTGCCATTATCAGAATGCTCCCATTGCTTTCGCTTTGGTGTAGCCGATGGCGCGGGTGCGGAAAAGAGCGAAGGGAGCATCGGGCGATGCTCCCTTCGCATGATTTGGCATTGGCCCGATCAGGGCTTGAAGCGGGCGATCACCAGGTGACCGGCGATCGGTTCGCCTTCTTCCAGGCGCACCGTGATGTCGCCGACCTCGACGATCTCGAAGCCGGTGGCGGCGAGGCGGTCGCGCAGGTAGCTCTCGGCATGGGCAAAGCGCTGGTGCGGGCCGACCATGAAGTTGCGGCCGGCGAAGGTTTCGGCCGGCAGCGTCTCGCTGGAGAAGATCAGAAGACCGCCCGGCACGAGATTGTCGACTGCACCGAAGAACAGCGCCTCGAGCGCGCCCATATAGGGAAGCACGTCGGTGGCGACGATCAGGTTGAAGGGCGCGTCGTCGTTGTCGTCGAGAAAGTCGACGGCCTCGGCCACGTAGAGCGTCTCGTAGAGGTCCTTCTCATGGGCGATCTCGACCATGTTTTCCGAGAGGTCGATGCCGGTGATGTCGTCGGCCATGTCGCGCAGCGCCCCGCCGGTGAGGCCCGTGCCGCAACCGAGATCAAGCACCCGGTCGAAGGGGCCGAGTTCGAGCGCCTGCAGGCGCTGGCGCACGAGAAGCGGCACGCAGTAGCCGAGCTGGTCGACGAGCACGTTGTCGAACACTTCGGCATGCTGGTCGAAGAGGGTCGCCACATAGGCATCCGGCGCCTTTACCGGCGTCTCGCCGCGGCCCATCGAGGCCAGGCGGACGGCTGCGCCGCCGTGATCTTCCGGGTCGAGCGCCAGCACTTCGACATAGGCCTCGGCGGCGGCATCGAACTTGCCGGACTTTTCCAGGGTGAGGGCGCGGTTATAGGCTTCCGCCAGCGCTTCCTCGTCGATTTTCGTGCTGTTCTGGGTCATTTGCGCTTCTTACGTCCGAAGCCTGGCTTTGGCAATTGCCGTCGTCGATCCTTCGGCGTCGCGGATCGATCGTTCCCAAGGGGACCGATAGGGTTTCATTGGTCTTTTGAACGAAAAACGGCGCCATGCGGCGCCGTCGGGATTTATCGGCGACAGGAAAGGAGTCATCATCGCAAGCATAAGAAAAGACGGGAGGAATGCCGATGTCCGCCGAGCTTGGGCCGTTGATCTTGAGCGCCGAGACAAAGGAGCCGAAAGGTCCGCCCTTGCCGCAGACGTCGCAGGAGCAGATCAACGCGGTGGTGCACTACTATCGCGGCGAGATGGGGCGCATGGCCGGCTGGCGCGATCGCATCGACCGGACGTCCAATTGGGCGATCACTGTCGTTGCGGCGCTGCTGTCCGTTTCGCTGTCGACCCCATCGTCGCATCACGGCGTGCTGCTGTTCGCGATGCTCTTGATCACGCTATTGCTTTTGATCGAGGCGCGGCGGTACCGCTTCTTCGATGTCTACCGTGCCCGGGTGCGGCAATTGGAGCGCGGATATTTCGCGCAGATCCTCGCGCCTGACGGAACGCCGAACCTCAACTGGGCGGCATCGATCGCCAAGAGCCTGCGCAAGCCTGCCTTCCTGATGAGTTATCGCGAAGCGGTCTGCCGGCGGCTGCAGCGCAATTATTGCTGGATGTACCTGATCCTCTTGCTTGCCTGGGCGCTGAAGATCTCCTCGCCCAAGATGTCGGCGAATGGCGAGCCCTTCGGTCACGTGCGCTCCTGGGCCGATGTCACGCAAAACGCAGCCCTTGGCCCCATACCCGGTTGGCCCGTGATCCTCGTTGTCGTGCTGTTTTATGGGCTGGTGCTCTACGGTGCTCTGCACAAGGAGCCGCGCGAAGGGGAACTGGCGCATGGGGAGGTGCATGTGTAAGGGGGCGCTTCAGCCTCACGGTCAGTCGGCGGATATCGCATCAGACTGAGACGGCCAGCGTGTCGCGGCCGCGCAATCACGGGCGGGTCTTGCCCTTACTGTCTCGACCCTTGCCGTTCAGTGCAGAATGAGCTCGCCCTTCAACGCTCGCCATTCGGTCGCCGAGATCAGCTTGCGGTGGACATAGCGCACCGAGTGCAGCGGCCCATCGAGCTTCTCCTCCCAGAATTTCAGGAAGCCTCGCATTTCGGGAAAGTCCGGCGCCAGGTCGTAGTGTTGCCAGATATAGGTCTGCAGGAAGGTGGGATGATCCGGCATGCGGTAGAGGATCTGGGCCGTGGTCAAGCCGTAGCCCTTCAGTTGCAGTTCCATTTCGTTTGTCATCAGGACCTCACTTCTCGCAAAGGTTGGTCTCTATGATGAAACGCTTGATTTATTAATCAAGTCCTAATATGTAGATCGATCTGAGACTTTAGCTATAAATATCAAAAGCTTGGCAGCATCCTTCGGGGAGTGCTGCCAAGCTTTCTGAAACGTGAGGCGGCTGGTGATTACCGCTTCAGGTGGCGCGTCAGGCGCGTTTCCAGCATGTTCCAGACGTTGCGCAGGATCTCGACCATGATCAGGTAGAGAATGGCTGCCCAGATGTACATCTGGTAGTCGAAGGTGCGCGAGAAGGCGCGACGGGTTTCGCCCATCAGGTCGAAGACGGTGACGATCGCCACGATCGCCGAGCCTTTGATCATCAGGATGATTTCGTTGCCGTAGGGGCGCAAAGCCACGATCATCGCCTGCGGCAGGATGATCTTGTAGAAGGCGATGCGGTCCGGCAGGCCGAGGGCGGCGGCACCCTCGCGCTGGCCGCGCGGCACGCTCTCGATGGCACCGCGCAGGATCTCTGCCTGATAGGCAGCGGTGTTGAGCGTGAAGGCGAAGAGGGCGCAGTTCCAGGCTTCGCGGAAGAACCACCAGAGACCGATCGATTCCAGCTGCGGGCGGAAGCTGCCGAGACCGTAGTAGATGAGGAACAGCTGCGCGATCAGCGGCGTGCCGCGGAAGAAATAGACGTAGCCATAGGCAAGCCAGGACCAGACCTTGTTCTTCGACATGCGCGCAAGCGCGATCGGCAGGGAAAGAATGGCACCCAGGACGACCGAGCAGCTGACGAGCAGCAGGGTGACGCCGAGGCCGGACAGGAAGCTCGGGCCGTATTTGGCGAACTTGTCCGGGTCCCAGCCGTTAACGACCGTCAGGAAAATGCCGACGCCCAGCGCCAGCCAGATGCCAAGCGTGACGCTGCCGACGAAGCGGGCGAGCGAGTAGGGTTTTGGCGGGACCGGCGGCGGAGCCTGCGGCGGGATCATCGAAACAATAGCGCTCATCGGCCCATCTCCGAACGTTTGGTCCAGCGTTCAAGGTTGGAAAAGACGATCGACGAGAGCATCGCGAGCATGAGGAAGAGAATGCAGGCCATGCCGAAGAATTCGAACGCTTGCTTGGTGACGCGCGCCGCAACGCCGGTCTGTCGCAGGATGTCGGGCAGGCCGACGACCGAAACGAGCGCGGTATCCTTCAGGAGCGCCATCCAGAGATTGCCGAGGCCGGGCAGCGCGATGCGCACCAGCTGCGGCAGGATGATGAGGCGCATGGTCTTGCCGCGATGGAAGCCGAGCGCATCGCCGGCCTCGTATTGACCGTGCGGAATGGCCCTGAAGGCGGACAGCAGGACTTCCGAGCAATAGGCGGAGAAGACCACGCCAAGCGCGATCATGCCGGCAAAGAAGGCATTGATCTCGACGGGCTCGTCATAACCGATTGTCGCCAGGAACTGCTGAACCAGGATCTGCAGGCCGTAGTAGACGATGAAGAGGGTTAGGAGCTCGGGCAGACCGCGGAAGATCGTCGTATAGATATTCGACGCGAGCCGGACCGTGCGCTCTTCGGATTGTTTGCCCAGGGCAATGAAGAAGCCGATCAGAAGGCCGACCGGCAAGGTCGCAATCGCAAGGCTCGCCGTGGTGATGAAACCGAAGGCGATTTCGTCGCCCCAGCCGGTATCGCCACAGGCAAGCAGTGTGCCGGGGGCAAGCCACCGAAAGACACCGACCGGGCCGCAGAATGGATCGACGATCGAGCCGATCCAGGAGAGGATGGAATAGAAGCCGGCAAGCAACCCGCTCATGTCAGAGATTTCCCCTTTGCGCTGTTCTTATGCGTATCGATCGCGCTTTTGTTTTAGGTTCTTGTCAAACAAAAACGGCGGAAGGGCAAGCCATCCGCCGTTGCATTTTTCGCATCAACCGACGTTTTTCCGGCATGATTCACTAGGGAATCGCGCCGGAACCCGTCAATCAGCTCCCATAAACGTCAAACGGGAAGTACTTTTCGTTGATTTCCTTGTATTTGCCGTTGGCGCGGATTGCTTCGATCGCCTTGTTGAACTTTTCGCGCAGCGCGTCGTCGCCCTTGCGAACGGCAATGCCGGCGCCGTCACCGTTGATGACCGGGTCGATCGGCAGCGTGCCGAGCAGCTTGCAGCAGGCGCCATCCGTGGTCTTCAGCCATTCCGAGAGCACGACGACGTCGTCGATGACGGCATCGATGCGGCCGTTGGCGATGTCGAGCTTGTACTCGTCAGCCGTCGGGTAGAGCTTGATGTCCGCGCCCTTCATATGCGCTTCGGCGTAGTTGGAGTGGGTGGTGGACCCTTGAGCGCCAAGCGCCTTGCCTTCGAGGGCTGCCGCGGTCGCTTCGGTGATCGGCGAATCCTTCGGCACGACGATTGCCGGCGGCGTGTTGTAGTACTTGTTGGTGAAGTCGACCTTTTCCTTGCGCTCGGCGGTGATCGACATCGAGGCGATGATGGCGTCGAACTTCTTGGCGATCAACGCCGGAATGATGCCGTCCCAGTCCTGGGTGACGAAGGTGCATTCGGCCTTCATTTCCACGCACAGAGCCTTGGCGATGTCGATGTCGAAGCCGGTCAGGGTGCCGTCTGCTGCAAGGTTGTTGAAGGGCGGGTAGGCGCCTTCCGTGCCGATCACGACCTTTTCGCCGTCGGCCATGGCCGAGCCTGCCATGAGCACGAAAACGGCAGCCGATGCGGCGGCTGCCAGCCGCTTGGAAATACGCATGATAGTCCTCTCTGTTGGCCGACATCCGGTTTTCTGTTTTTCACGGATGCCAATTTCAGCCGGGGCGTCTGCCACCGGTTGCGGCGATATTCGTACTCTTTTCCAGTAAAAATCAACAGGAAAGCGAAGGTCTCCAGCGGGAAAAGGATTTCGACCGGAGATTGCGGTGGCGGCGGCGCAATGCAGATGAACGGCGCGTTCAGCAGCGGTTAATCTTGCCTTCGCTAGCCCTAGTGGAGGAACCGGTTCGCGGTTCGGGCGTTGCATGTGACCGCGGGTCTCGCGGCCAACACAAAAAAGCCGGAACCTTGGGTCAAGGCCCCGTAAGAATTCACGTTCGCATTCGATTCCGCCATATGCAATGGATCGGAAAACGGGTGCGGGCCAGGACCTCCCAGAAAGAGGAAGAAGACAGAATGTCGATTCGATCCAAACTTTTCGCGACCGTCGCGCTGCCGGTGCTTTCGGTTTCCGTCGCGGTTCCGCCCGCCGTCGCCGACAGCCTGATGAAGCCATTCGAGGTTGCACAGGAGAGCGGTGACCAGACTGACGAACAGCTGCTTTTGCAGCAGCAGCGCCAGGCCGAGGAAGAAGCGGCGCGTCAGGCAGCAGAACAGCAGCGCGCCCAGGAAGAAGAGGCCGCTCGCCAGCAGGCTGAGCAGCAGAGAGCCGCCGAAGAAGAGGCTGCCCGTCAGGCAGCCGAACAACAGCGAGCCGCCGAAGAAGAAGCCGCACGCCAGGCTGCCGAACAGCAGAAGGCCCAAGAAGAGGAAGCCGCACGTCAGGCTGCCGAGCAGCAGAAGGCTGCCGAGGAAGAGGCTGCCCGGCAGGCCGCCGAGCAGCAGAAGGCGGCCGAAGAAGAGGCTGCCCGTCAGGCTGCCGAGCAGCAGAAGGCTCAAGAAGAGGAAGCCGCGCGCCAGGCAGCTGAACAGCAGAAGGCGGCTGAGGATGAGGCTGCCCGCCAGGCCGCCGAACAGCAAAAGGCCGCCGAAGACCAGCAGAAGGCCGCCGACCAGCAGAAGGCTGCCGAAGACGAGGCGGCTCGTCAGGCTGCAGAGCAGCAGAAGGCCGCTGAAGACGAGGCTGCGCGCAAGGCAGCTGAAGAGCAGAAGGCAACGGAACAGGCTCAACCGGATGCCAGCCAGCAGCCGGTGCCTGAAGGCGAGAAGGCTGCCGAGCAACCGGTGACCACGCAAGAGCAGAAGGCCGGCGAAGAGGCCCCCGCGACGCAGGAGCAGAAGGCTGGCGAAGAGCCTGTTGTGACCGACGAGCAGAAGGCCGGCGGCGAAGTTGCTCCGGCCGTGGAGCCGCAGCCGCAGACCGGCGAGGGGCAGCCGGTGCCCGGCACCGAGCAGCCGCAGACCGGTGAAGGCCAACCGGTGCCTGGCACCGAAGGCCAGCCGGCAACCGCCGAGCAGCAGCCGCAGGTGCAGCAGCCGGTTCCGGAAGTCGTCGATACGCGCACGGAAGAAGAGAAGGTGAAGATCGCCGACGACCCGGCTGCGACCGACGAGACCGTCGTCCTGCCGGTCGAAAACGGTGCGGCCGTGCTCGACAGCGACAAGGACGCCGACAATGCCGGCGGCAACCAGGCGCGTGAACAGCGCCAGAAGCTGCGCGAGGAACTGCGCGCCAAGGAAGAAGAGGCGCCGCCACCGGCAGACGATGCTGCGGCCCAGGCCGCCATCGCCACCGAGATCCAGGCTGACCTGCCGCAGAAGATCGAGGCGAACCTCAACGAAAAGGGAACGCGTGTCGACGAGGCACCGGTCTTCGTGGTACCGGAAACGACCAACATCATCAACAACACCGTTATCAACAACACGGTGATCAACAACAACACGACGGTCAACAACATCACCAACAACATCACCGAGGTGAAGATCGTCGAGCAGGTCGACAACCGGGTGATTCTCGGCGTCGGCGACCAGATCTTCGTGCGCGGCGACGATCGTCCGCGCCTGCGCTACGATGCGGAAGAGACCTACTACGACCAGCTTCCGCGCGGTCGTACCCGCGAAACCATCGTGCGTCCGGGCGGCCACCGGATCGTCACCGTCTACAATCGTTACGGCGACATCCTGCAGCGATCGCGCGTGGACCGCGACGGCAACGAATACCTGATGATCTATGCGCCCGAGCGTGACGAAGGTCCGCGTCCGGCTATCATAGACGTCGGTTACGAACTGCCGCCGATGCGCCTGCGCATTCCGGTGCGTGACTACATCGCCGATGTTTCCGACGATCCGGACCGCGACTACTACGAGTTCCTGTCCGAGCCGCCGGTGGAGCGCGTCGAGCGCGTTTACACGATCGACGAGGTGCGTCATTCCGCGCGTCTGCGTGACAAGGTCCGCCGCGTCGACCTCGACACCATCACCTTCCCGACGGGCAGTGCCGAAGTGTCGATGTCGCAGGCAAAGACCATGCGCAAGGTGGCAGCCGCGATGGAGAAGGTGCTTGCCAAGGATCCGGGCGAAACCTTCTTCATCGAAGGCCACACGGATGCCGTCGGGTCGGACCGCTCGAACCTCGTGCTCTCCGACAAGCGCGCCGAATCGGTCGCCTCGCTCCTGACCGAGGTCTACGGCATCCCGCCGGAAAACCTGGTGACGCAGGGTTATGGCGAGCGCTTCCTCAAGGTGCGCACGCAGGTGGCCGAGCAGCAGAACCGCCGCGTCACCATTCGCCGCGTGACGCCGCTGGTTCGCCCGGTCGCGCAGCGCTAACAAAGCGGTCAACGCCGGCACCCGACGTTGGTCCAGCTTCGGGCAGGACTGCCCGCCTAAGTTTCAGAAACCCGCCTCGCAAAAGGCGGGTTTCTGTCGTTTCCTGAAACCGTCTTGCATCATTTCATTCCCCCGGATTGCCATGAAAGCCTTTATCCTTGCGCTTGTTGCCGCCACTACGCTTGCTCAATCGGCCGTCGCCGCACCCGGCCTTGTCGAGCCGGATCTGCGGCTGCCGTCCAATCCGGCCGGGAAGAGTGGGGCGCCGCGTGTCGCCCTGACGCTCGATGCCTGCAGCGGTGCGACCGATATGCGCATTCTCGGCACGCTGGTCGAAAACCGCATCCCGGCCACGATCTTCGTCACAGCACGCTGGCTGAAGCGCAACGGCCTCGTCGTCGAGGTCATGAAGGCGCATCCCGACCTGTTCGAGATCGAGGATCACGGCGCCATGCACGTGCCGCCGATCGACGTGAAGATCTCCGTCTACGGGCTTGCGGCCGCCGGTTCGGAAGCCGCGGTTGCGGCCGAGGTCGATGGTGGGGCGAAAGCAATCGAGGCGCACGGCCTTCCGGCGCCACGCTGGTTCCGCGGTGCTACCGCGAAATACACCCATTCGTCGATGGGCCAGATCCGCGCCATGGGCTACCGCATCGCCGGTTACTCTGTGAATGGCGATGGCGGCTCGCTGCTCGGTGCAGCCGTTGCGGAAAAACGCATCCGCAATGCCAAGGATGGCGACGTCATCATCGCCCACATCAACCAGCCGACCCATTCCGCCGGCGCCGGGGTCGCGCGCGGCATCCTCGACCTCAAGGCGAAGGGCTACAGCTTCGTGCGGTTGAACGAGATTCCGGACGAAACGACCGTCGGCGCGACGAATTGACGTAAATCGGCTGTCGGAGCCGGAAAAAGTTCGTCTGATGCCGCCGCTGCTCGACGCTTTGAAGCGGTCCGTCGAAATCAAGTCTCCCTGATCGAACCCTCATCGTAGGATCGGAGCGCTGTGCGCCCACCGCGGGAGGTGTTGATGAAGCGTGTCGTCGCCGGACTGTTTGCTCTGTTGGTCTTTGTGGCCAGTCTCCTGCCTGCGCTTGCCGAAAGCGGTCGCCCGCCGACCTTCGAGCAGATGCTGGCCCGCGCGGACAACGGCGATCCCGAGGCACAGGTCAATGTCGGCATGCGTTACCAGACAGGCGATGGGGTGACCCGCGACGCGATGAAGGCGATCGGCTGGTACCGGAAGGCGGCCGAGAAGGGCAACGCTAAAGCCCGGTTCTATTTGGGCACACTCTATTTTTCCGGCGCCGACGGCGTGAAGCAGAACTATGCCGAAGCTGCCCGTTGGCTTCGCCTGGCAGCGCAACAGCAATCACCGGGTGCCGATTACAATCTCGGAGTGCTCTACGAGCAGGGGCTGGGCGTTGCGAAGGACGAAACCCAGGCGGCGTTGCATTACAGGCAGGCAGCCGATGCGGGCTATTCGCTGGCGCAATTCAATCTGGCGATCATGTTGCAGCAGGGGCGCGGCACGGCGCGCGATGATGCGGCGGCGATCGGCTGGTACAGGAAGGCGGCCGAACAGGGGCTTGCCGCCGCCGCGCACAATCTCGCCCTGGCCTACGTTCACGGGACCGGCACGCCGAAAGACGAAAAGGAAGCCTATCGGCTGATGTCGCGGGCGGCGATCGCAGGACACGAAAGCGCCCAATACAATCTCGGCTACATGTACGAAAAGGGGATAGGCGTCGAGCGCAACGACGCGGAGGCCATGCGCTGGTACCTGCGCTCGGCCGAGCAGGGAAATACGCAGGCACAGGTGAATGCCGGCAAGCGCTACTTCGATCCAGCGATGGGACGACCGGACTACCGGCAAGGCTTGCGCCTGCTGCGCGCGGCGGCAGAGAGGAACCATCCGGCCGCGCAATATCTGCTGTGCGGCATCTATTCGCGCCCGATCGGCGTTGGCCGCGATGACCGGGAGGCGCTGACCTGGTGCCGCAAGGCGGCCGATCAAGGCGTGGCGGAGGCGCAAGCCGATCTTGCGACGTTCTACATTCTTGGCCGTGGCGTAGGGAGGGACGATGCGACTGGGTTCAATTGGTTTCTGAAGGCCGCGAGGCTCGGGTATCCGAAGGCGCAGATGAATGCCGGCGTGATGTATCTCGAAGGCAGGGGCGTTGCCCAGGACTACGGCGAGGCCGAGCGCTGGTTCCGGCTCCTGGCCGACCGCGGCGACCCGTCCGGGCAATTCAATCTGGCGCTTATGTATGCCGATGGCCGCGGTGTCGATAAGGACGACGAGGAAGCGGCACGGCTTTACACGCTTGCCGCCGAGCAAGGCTACGCGGTCGCCCAGAACAATCTCGGCATGGCCTATCTCAACGGTATCGGGGTCCCGCTCGATCCGGTCGCGGCCGTCTCGTGGTTTCGCAAGTCCGCCGAACAGGGCTTTGCGGACGGTCAACTCAACCTCGGCATCTCCTATGCCAAGGGCGTAGGAGTAGCGCAGGATCTGTCGGAAGCCGCGAAATGGTACCTGAAGGCCGCAGCCCAAGGAAAGGCGGAGGCGCAACAGGGGCTCAACGCACTGCCGAGTGCGTACCGCGGTTCCGATCCGCCCTAGTCGGCCAGTGGAGAACGCTCGGCACCGATGCTGAGGCCGGTCACCTTCTCGACGAAATCGGCGATTGTCGTGGTGTCGTCGAGGTCGAAGACCGGCAGGTCGGCGTCCGTGACCGTGTGGTCGGCGGCGATGGCGCAGATGTGCGGATCAACAGGCGCCAGCGGTTCGCGGTTTGCCGATTCCAGACGGCGTGCCTCGATCTTCGGGATCGGCTCGCGCTTGTAGCCTTCGATGAGCACGAGATCGCAAGGCGCGAGCCGCGCGAGGATCTCCTCGAAGCTTGGCTCCGGCCCACCGCGCAATTCGTGCATGATTGCAAAACGCGTGCCGGAGACGATCGTCACCTCGTGGGCGCCGGCCTCGCGGTGGCGGTAGCTGTCGGCGCCGACCTTGTCGATGTCGAAATCGTGGTGGGCGTGCTTGACCGTCGAAACCACATAGCCGCGCCGTGTCAATTCGCTGACAAGCCGCACCATCAGCCCGGTCTTGCCCGAGTTCTTCCAGCCGGCAATGCCGAAGATCTTTCTATCCGTCATACGGCGCTGTCCTTGAAAAGCCTCAGCCACTCCTCCGCATCCTTCAGATCATCCGGTGTGTTGACGTTGAAGAACGCATCGAACGCGCCCTTTGGCGTCGCGAGCAGTGGAAAGTCGACCGTAACCGACGGATGGCGCTCGATGAAGGCACGCACGCGACGCTTCGGATCGCTGGTGAGCCATGCCTCCAGATCGTCGGCGAGCGCTACGGGCCAGAGCGCGAACAGCGGGTGCATCTGGCTATCGGATGCTGCCACCGCAATCTGCTGGCGCTCTGTCATGGCGCCTGCGAGCCGGCGGACAAGGTCAGCCGGGAAGAACGGTGTATCAGTCGGGACGACGACGACATGGGAGGCTTCCGGTGCGGTTGTTGTGGCGTAGCGCATGGCCGTGAGCACACCCGCGAGTGGCCCGAGGAAGCCCGGCACGGTATCGGCTATGATAGCCGATGTTCCGGCAATTGCTTCGGTCGGCTCAGTGTTGAGGTTGATGGCGATGCTTGTGACCTGCGGCTGGAGCCGAGCGATGATCAGCGACAGCATCGTCTGTCCGCCGAGCCTTAGGTCGGACTTCGGGCTGCCCATGCGGCGCGACAGTCCGCCGGCGAGGATGACGCCGGGCAGGGGTGCGCTGATCAGCGGCGTGGGACTGGTTTCCAGCATCGGATCTCCTATTCGAGCGGGCCGGTCAGCGAGCGCTGGGCGACGGCCTTCCGGCCGCGCAGGGTCTCTCGGTAGAAGGTGTAGAGGCCCGAACTGATGATAACGGCGACACCCACCAGCATCCACGCATCAGGCACTTCGGCAAAGAAGAAGATGCCGATCGCGATCGACCAGATGAGGCTGGTGTAGCGGAAGGGGGCGATCACCGAGATGTCGCCGGCACGCATCGCCAACACGATCGTCTGGTAGCCGAGCATCAGAAGAACGCTGGCGGCGGCGATATGGCTGAACGACGTCGTCGACATCGGCTGCCATCCGCCCATCGGCACGATCAGGACGGCGCCGACGATGGTGGTCACAAGCGAGGTGGAGACGGTGATGTAGAGCGACGGCACGTCATGGCCGATCCGGCGGGTGCAGAGGTCGCGGGTCGCAGTGACGAAGACGCAGGCAACGACCGTAAGGGCGGCCGGCGTAAAACCCTCCGGGCCGGGACGGAGCACGATCAAGACGCCGATGAAACCGGCGACGATCGCCGTCCAGCGCCGCCAGCCGACCGGCTCGCCGAGAAACAGGGCCGCGCCGAGCGTGACGGCCAGAGGCAGCGCCTGCATGATTGCCGAGGCGTTGGCGAGCGGGATCTGGCCAAGTGCTGTGATATAGGTGACCGAGGCGAGCGCTTCCATCGCGATGCGCACCAGGATCACCGGCCGCATCAGCGTGCCGAGCGGTCGGAAGGCGCGAAAATGCCAGGCGGCAATCACCACCATCATCGTCGTCAGCAGCCCGCGCACGAAAATGATCTGGCCCACGTTCATCGCGCCGGTCACGGATTTTACGAGTGCGTCGTTGCAGGAGAACGTGACCATCGCCAGGCACATGAAAAGAATGCCGCGAAAATTGGTGGAGGCTTGCATGCTGGCTGTCCTGCAGCGCCGGACGATTGTCCGCCGGCGGATGGGGAGGCGAATCCATGGGTGGATCGCCCAATGTTTAAGCATTGGCCGCCGCCTTGTGCAAACGACATCGCATGACACGGCGGCATTTCTTCTTTTTCAAGTAGAGCGGATGCCCGCAGGCGAGATCCTTCGCCCGAAAGACTGTCTCCCGACCGGTAAACCGGCGCGATCGTTCATGCATTTATTCGCGGAATCTTAAGTTTCGCTGCCTATCGTCGCCACAATTCCGCATCCATTCGCATGACGCGATCGGCGGGGTGGCGCCGCGATAAAACCTTGCAGGGTGGCCATTCCAGGGTTGTTTTCCGAGGCTTGGGAGAGACCTCGGCGAAACAATCCGTCGGTGTTTCGCCAAGAACAAACCGCCGCGCGGGCCTGCTTCCCATAAGAATAATCAGGGGTGCGCAATGTCTATTATCGATCGCCTGCTGCAACGCTTGCGAATCGTCACGAAGGTTCTGCTCTTCGTGGTTCCGCTGGTCGCGCTGATAGCCGGTATCGGCCTCATCGGCTTTTTCACCGCCCGCACGCTCAACGGCCATATGACCGTGACGCGGGAAACCATCAACAACCTCTCGGATTTCCAGGCGCTGCGCAGCGCGCTGCAGGCCTTTGCCGATCAGCCGGGCGAAGACACGCGCGCCGCACTTGCAAGCCAGATCGACGAGCAGGAAAGCGGTGTCAAGGCGCTCGACGGCCTGTTGACCCGTGCTGAGGACAAGGCCGAAATCGCCTCGGTCCTGGCGCTCGGCGAGACGATGCGCGGCCAGACGGAAAAACTCTGGGCGACGAAGCTTGCAAGAGACCAGGTCACGGCCTCGCTCGAGGCGGCACTCACCGACATGACCGCGCAGGGCAACAGCGCCTACAAGCAGATCGACATCATCCGCAAGGAGTCCGGCGAAAAGGAAGCCTTCGCCAAGGCGCTGCTTTTCGATGCCGCCGCCTATCAGGGGCTTGCCGAGCGGATCAAGAAGTTTCGCCTGCCGGTGACGATGGCCGTCAATCCGGACGCCAAGGTCGACCAGGCCGGCAAGCTCTTGCCACATCTGCTGAAGCAGATCGACGAGGCCGAAAAGATCGCTTCGGAAAAGGTGCAGGCGCCGATCGCGGAACTGAAGGGCCAGGCGCAGAAGGTGCAGGCGATCCTTGCTGGTGCTGACGACAACGAAGCGAAGAAGAACGCGTTCGTGCCGATCCTCAGCAAGTTCTCCAAATACGAGGCCGACTTTGCCAAGGAGGCCGCGAAGAATTCGGACACGGCAGCCAAGCGCTTCGTCGGCATGGATGCCGAAATCTCGCAGCTGAAGACGCTGATCGCGCTGATGGGTGACACCTTCAAGGGCCTCGACACCACGCGCCTGCATATCAGCGAGCTGCATCGCAAGCTCGACAGCGCAGGACGCGATCACGTGATCGCGGATATCAACGCGGTTCGCGAAACGGCAGGAAAGCTCGCCGAACTCGGCGGCAAGAACGCGGCACTGCGCGACCTGCCCGCCAAACTCGGCCCCGCGCTCGAGAACATCGATAAGGACACCGCGGCATTGATCGATGTCGGCGGCCGCTGGCAGGCGGCCAAGAACGAAGCATTCGCCTTCGTCGCCGATGCCAGCACGACGCTCGAAAGCTTCGTCAGCAGCGCACAGGAAGCCGGCAAGGTCGACAGCCAGCGCTCGGCCGACGTCTCGATCGTCGCGATGATCGCCGGCACGCTGCTTTCCATCATTGGTGGCCTGATGCTGGTCGAGACGCTGCGTGGTCCGTTGAAGCGCGTGACGGAGACGATGACGCGGCTTGCCAATGGCGATCTCGAGGTTGCCATCGAGGGCCGCAACCGCGGCGACGAGATCGGCGACATGGTCCGTTCGGTCGCCGTCTTCCGCGACAACGCGGTTGAGAACGTGCGACTGGGACGCGAGGCTGAAGCCGCACGCGTGCTGTCGGCCGAGGAAGAAGCCCGCCGTGCCGCCGAACGCGCCCGGATCGAAGCCGAGCAAATGCAGGCGCTGAATGCGCTTTCGGACGTGCTGGCAGCGCTTGCCGACGGCGATCTCGAAGAAGGCATGTCCGAAGACCTGCCGGCCGATTACGTGATCATGGCGCGCACCTACAACAATGCCGTCGAGGCTCTGCGTGCGACGCTCTCGGATGTGCGGATCGTGACCGGTGAAATCACCGGTGGTACCGGCAATCTTGCCTCGTCAGCCGACGATCTCGCCCGCCGCACCGAGCAGCAGGCGGCAGCCCTGGAGGAAAGCTCGCGGGCCCTTCGGCAACTGACGGACATCGTGCGGGCAACCGCCGAGAGCGCCCGAAAGACGACGGTCTCGGTCGGCGAAACAAACTCCTATGCCCAGCATTCCGGCCAGGTGGTTGCCAAGGCAATTGATGCGATGGCCGAGATCAACCGCTCGTCGGAGAAGATCAGCACGATCATCGGCGTCATCGACGAGATCGCCTTCCAGACCAACCTCCTTGCTCTCAACGCCGGCGTCGAGGCGGCGCGGGCAGGCGAGGCGGGTCGTGGCTTCGCCGTCGTGGCGCAGGAAGTGCGCGAGCTCGCCCAGCGTTGCGCAGGTGCTGCCCGCGAGATCAAGGGGTTGATCTCCGAAAGCTCGGCACAGGTCAGAAGCGGCGTGGCGCTTGTCCAGGAAACCGGTGATGCGCTCACCGTCATCAACAGTCACATCACCACGATCCACGACCTGGTCAGCAACATCGAGGCGTCGGCCGCAGACCAGTACACCGGTCTCAACGAGGTGAACTCCGCCGTCCACGAGGTCGAGCTGATTACCCAGCAGAACGCTGCGATGGTCGAGGAAAACACCGCCGAGATCCATGGTCTTCGCCGCCAGGTCGAAGCGCTCAACGAAAAGATCGAGCGCTTCCGCACGGGTACTGAAGGCGCGGGTGCGCAGGGGCGGGGTCGCTTCGGCTACGCCGCCTGAGCAACGCGTTGCAGTCGTCGCTATGGCTATCGACGCACCTGCAATCTTAAGACCTGCCCCTCACGCTAACTCTCTCCCGGCAAACGGGGAGAGGGGATGTGCCCTCCGCCAAACAGGCCATCCAGGCAGTCGGAAAGCACAAGCTGCTGACGGTTCCACGCGAGTACGTGGGGACACGAAAGTGTTCCCCACATCCCTTCTCCCCAACTGCGCGGAGAAGGTGCCGGCAGGCGGTTGAGGGGCCGCCTGCCGGTTGTTGTTTCAAAGTCTGGAACTGGCTAGATCAGCCGCCGGTGACGCTCATGTGGCGGGCGACGGCGGGGCGGTTGTGGTCGCGGTCGATGATGAAGTCGTGGCCCTTCGGCTTGCGGCCGATCGCTTCGTCGATCACCTGGCTCAGATAGGCGTCATCGTCGGAGGCGCGCAGGGCCGTGCGCAAATCGGCGGCGTCGTTCTGGCCGAGGCACATGTAGAGTGTTCCGGTGCAGGTGAGGCGCACGCGGTTGCAGCTCTCGCAGAAATTATGGGTCATCGGTGTGATGAGGCCCAATCGTCCGCCGGTCTCTGCGACTTGCAGGTAGCGGGCCGGACCACCGGTCCGGTATGGGATATCCGAGAACGTGAAGCTCTCCTCAAGCTGCCTGCGCATCTCGGAAAGCGGCATGTAGTGGTCGGTGCGATCTTCCTCGATCTCACCCATCGGCATGGTCTCGATCAGCGTCAGATCCATGCCGCGGCCGTGCGTCCAGCGCATCAGATCCGGGATCTCCTGGTCGTTGAAGCCCTTGAGCGCGACCGCGTTGATCTTGATCTTCAGGCCGGCTGCCTGGGCAGCGTCGATGCCTTCCAACACTTTGGCAAGGTCGCCCCAGCGGGTGATCTGATGGAATTTTGCAGGGTCGAGCGTGTCGAGCGAAACGTTGATGCGCTTGACGCCGCACTCGGCCAGTTCGGCAGCATGCTTTGCCAGCTGCGAGCCATTGGTCGTCAGCGTCAGCTCGTCGAGCCGCCCGGCCTCGATCTCCTTGCCGAGCTCACGCACCAGAAACATGATGTTCTTGCGCACCAGCGGTTCGCCGCCGGTAAGCCTCAGCTTGCGCACGCCCTTCTCGATGAAGGCGGAACAGAGCCGCTGCAGTTCCTCGAGCGTCAGCAAGTCTTTCTTCGGCAGGAAGGTCATGTGTTCCGCCATGCAATAGGTGCAGCGGAAATCGCAGCGATCGGTGACGGACACGCGCAGATAGGTGATCGCCCGCCCGAAGGGGTCGATCATCGGGGCGGTTTTCTGCTCAAGCGGCAGGGCGCCAAGTCGGTTTATCGTCGCGGTGTTCAAACGTCTTTCTCCCAGCCCTTTCAATGTCGTCGCAGAGAATGGTCGCGTCAAGGCGCATACTGTCGCAAAGTGTTGATCGGAAGAGACGGGTAATTCTCCAAGGCCGATTTCTGCGCTAGTGGATATCCGCCGTCATGCATGCATACAACGGCGAAGGAACGGCACCGAGTTTGCCGTGCGCGAACGGGAGCACTCGACATGAGCGAAATCTGGCCGACTGAACTCAGGGTGTCGAAGGATCGCCACCGTCTTGTCGTCACCTTCAACGATAGCGCGTCCTTCGATCTGTCGGCCGAAATGCTGCGCGTGCTTTCGCCGTCGGCCGAGGTGCAGGGGCATGGCCCCGGGCAGCGGGTGACCGTGCCCGGCAAGCGCAATGTACAGATCATTTCGGTCCAGCCAACCGGCAACTATGCGGTGCGCATCGGCTTCGACGACTTCCATGACACCGGAATCTTCACCTGGACCTATCTGCGCGAGCTCGGCGAAAAGGGCGCGGATCTGTTTGCCGCCTACGAGCAGGAACTTGCGGACAAGGGTATGTCGCGCGACAAGGCGGAAAAGCCGCGTTGACGACTGTTGCGCCGGGCGTGCCTGACGCTTGATCCGCTCGGGATCGATCGCAGGCAGTCGCCCGTGTCAGGCCAGTTCGTCTTCCTCCTTAAGGAGAAGGCCGATCAGCCGTTCCATGGATCGGGCGACCACCAGGCAGTCGTCGATCGGCTCGTCATCGAGCAATCTTTCAATCAGCGCGGTGTGGATCTTCATTGCGGCCTCGGTCAGCGTCCGGCCCTCCGACGTCAGCGACAACCTGAGCACCCGTTTGTCCTTCTCGTCACCGCGGCGCAGGATCAGCCCGCGCTTTTCCAGGTGCGGCAACAGCATGCTCATGTTGGAGCGGCCAACCAGCAGCTTACGTGCCAGTGCCTGCTGCGAAATGCCGTCGAACCGGTAGAGATTGATCAGGATATCGAGATGCGGCGGCTTGATGTCGAGATGGGCTATCTCGCGGGTCACCGTCTGCTGCATCAGTTGGCAGGCACGGGCAACCGCGATCCAGCTGCGGAAGCGGGGGTGGTCCCAGGGAAAATGATGTTCTGTCGTCACTTGATTTTTGTTCATCGTTGTACAATTATGTTCAGCATTGAACATATCTAGAGATTCTCACTATGGCACCCTTTGCGATCAAGGTCATCCGCAACGCGCTGAAAGGCGTTGCTGTATTCTCGCCCGAGGCAGCCGGCCGGCTCGCTTTCAAGCTCTTCAGCGTGACGCCTTCGCGAAAGCCGAAGAATGCCAAGGAAAGGGCGGCACTTGCCGCTGCGGCTCCCATCATCGCCAGGGGGCATCCGGTCACGCTTTCCTACGCCGGGGGTTGGGTGCTCGCACGCCAGTTCGCTCCGACGCGTGAGGCGGCCAACACGAAGCGGATCCTGCTCGTCCACGGCTGGGGATCGCGTAGCGACTATCTGGCCGCGATGATCGACGGTCTGGTGAAAGGCGGATCCGAGGTGGTCACGCTCGACTGGCCGGGACATGGCGGCTCGCCGGGGCGCACGCTCACCATGCCGGCGGCCGTCAGGGCGATCGATGCCGCCTGGCGGCATTTCGGCGGTTTCGACGTTTGCGTCGGCCACTCATTCGGCGGCGGCAGCCTGGCTTGCGCGGCCGGTGGCATCGTCTGTGATGTGCACAGCCATGTGGCAAAGAAGCTCGTCTTGATCGGCGCACCAAGCGAGATGACCTGGCTTTTCAAAGGCTTCGGGAAAGTTCTTCGTCTCGCGCCGAAGACCCAGGATGCTTTCGAGGGCGTTGTCGAACGTCTTTCCGGTCGCCGCCTGGAGGACTTCGACGCCGCGCGCGTCGTCGGCGCTCGCGGCGTTCCGACGCTCGTCATTCATGCCGAGGATGACAAGGAGGTCTCGGCCGATCATGCACGCCGCTACGCGGCGGCCGGACCGAATGTCGAAATGTACTGGGCCAACGGCCTTGGCCATCGCCGCATCGTTTCAGCTGCTCCGGTGATCGCGCGCATCAACGCGTTCATACACGCACAGGATCAAAAAGCCGCCGCCTGACCCTCTTTCGTTACTGCCGTCATCAGGCTGTCATGCTATCGGTCGAAGGGACGATTGAGCCCGTGCCCGCGAGAGCGGGGCGCGGGAGTAGCCAGGCAGCATCGGAGGACAGCATGTCGGTCATCACCTCGGTCGAGGAACTCAACACGCTCTATGGCGGCGTCAGCGAGGCGTCGGTGGCCAAGGTCACCAAGGCGCTGACAGCGGAGTACCGGCAGATGATCGAGGCGTCGCCCTTCTGCGCGCTTGCGACCGTCGGGCCGGAAGGGCTCGATTGCTCGCCGCGAGGCGACGACGACTGCGTGGTCCGGATCGCCGATGACAGGACCGTGCTTCTGCCCGACTGGCGCGGCAACAACCGCGTTGATTCGCTTGCCAATATCGTGCGTGACCCGCGCGTGGCGCTGATGTTCCTGATCCCCGGCTCGACCACGACGATGCGCATCAACGGCAAGGCGGTTCTCAGTGTCGATCCGCAATTGACCGGGAGTTTCGAGGTTGACGGCAAGCATCCGCGCAGCGTCATCGTCGTCACTATCGGCGAGGTCTATTTCCAATGCGCCCGGGCGGTCATGCGCGCGCAGCTGTGGAACCCCGATCGCTTTCTTGATCCGGCGTCGTTGCCGACACCGGGCACACTGCTCAAGGCCGCCAAGGCGGACTTCGATCGCGAGACATACGATCGCGAATGGCCCGAGCGCGCTGCCAAGACCATGTGGTAGGCTGCGGCCGGGCTGATCCCGACGGTCGCCCATGTGCGGGGCGAGACCTGTGGAGGCGAGGATGCGGCGGCGGCAAGGTCTAGGTCTGGGAGGTGCACTTCTGCTCGCGCTTCTGGCCGGCAAGCTGTCAGCCGCCGAGCCAGGCCTGTCGGAGAAGCTTGGCCTGCTGGCTGCGGCCTACCCTGACGCTATCGAGCGGATCGACGGCAATGCGATGGTCCTCAGCGATGGCGGGCCGCCGATCATCATCGACGATGGCAGGAAGAAGAGCCATGCCGAGAAACTGGCCGCGGCGGACATCGAGGACAGCCTTTCGCAGATCTATCCTCTGGGGGCCTGTGCCCGGCCGCCGGCAGTCGATTTCGACCCGGGGCGCATTCGCAGCGAAGCGCTCATGAAACGGCTCTATGGAGGCAGTGCTGCCGCTGTCAGGCGTGATCTCGTGGCCGTGGACTGGTTCGGCGAGCGGGTGCGGGTCACGAAGAATGGAACGGCGGCGGCGCTGAAGGCAGTGGCTGCCGAGCTTTCACAGCATGCCGAATTCCAGCGCTACGTCACTCCAAGTGCCGGCACTTTCAACTGGCGACCGATCGCCGGCGCCGCCACGCTGTCGGTCCACAGCTTCGGGGCGGCCATCGATCTGAACACCGGCTTTGCGGACTATTGGCGTTGGGCCGGGAAGGGAGCGCGCGGCTACCGTAACCGCTATCCGCTTGGTATCGTCGAGATCTTCGAGAAGCACGGTTTCATCTGGGGTGGCCGCTGGTATCATTTCGATACAATGCATTTCGAGTACAGGCCGGAACTGATTGCAATCGGGCGGCTTGCCGGTGCCAGCGCCTGTTCCCGTTAACGACCGCTCGAGGGGCACCGATCCACGAAGTGCGTCTGCCGACGCCGGAACGACAAAGGCGCCCGAAGGGGCGCCTGATGTCGATCGTGACGGCAAGACATGCCGGCCCTGATCAGCGCCGGTAGATCAGCCAGTTGCGCCCGGATTCCTTGCGCATGCCGTCTTCAAACAGCACCGTCTTGTTGCGGCCGGCATTCTTGGCCGAATAGAGCGCGATATCCGCCTTGTTGTAGAGATCGACCGGATCCTCGGCCGCGGTTGCCATGCAGACGCCGACTGAGAGCGTGATCGGGCCGTAGTTGACGCCGGTCTTGGAGTTGCGGAACGGCGTCGAGGCAAGCACCGTGCGGATGCGATCGGCGATCTGGAGGCATTCTTCCTGGGTGCTGTCGCCAAGGATGATGGCGAATTCCTCGCCACCAGTGCGCGCGACGAAGGCTTCGCGACGCAGGTTGGCACGCAGAACGCCGCCAACGGTCGCCAGGATCTTGTCGCCGACCGGATGGCCGAAGGTGTCGTTGACCTTCTTGAAATGGTCGATGTCGGCAACGAGCAGGCCGGTGAAATTCTTCAAGTGCTCGTTGTTGTAGACGGCCGCCAGGTTGTCGTCGAAGGCGCGGCGGTTGGCGAGCCGTGTGAGCGAATCGGTGTTGGCGATGCGCTTGTACTCGTCGAGTTCCTGCCGGATGACTTCCATCTCGAAGGACTTCTGGACGACGGTTTCGACCCGCTCCTTGCCCTGGCTCATCGTCTCGGCTGTGGCTTCGGTCAGAATGCCGATCGCATTGCGCAGGATGTCGGCGCTGGATGCGTTCTTGCTGACGATGTTGACATAGGCCTCGTCGAGGACCTTGTTGTAGTTCTCGAGCGCGTATTGTTCGTCTCTGAGCAGAGTGACGAGTTCGGCAAGCTTGGCCGTCAGCGTCGTGTGGGCGCGCTCGATGCCGTGCGATCGATGGATGTGGCTGAAGTACTGGGCGCCGATCGCATCCAGCTCTTCCTGGGTCGCGCGGCTTCCGAGCGCTGCCAGTTCCTTGGAAAGCTGCGGGTTCGAGCCGAGATAGGCTTCGTAATAAAGTTCGTAGTTTCGGGGGATGGGGGCTACGCCCATCATCCGCATCGCATGGGTCACCTGCGCTGCGATATCGGGCGTCTGAGACTTGCCCGAGCTTGCCGTTTGCATGTGCAAACCCCCTAATATTATTCGGTGCTTACTGCTTGTTATTTTTAGGGGCAAATGATTTGCGAAGTCTTAATATTTGCCGCCGCCGTGTGTCGCGCAACGTTTGGGTGTATTCAAATTCACCCTGAAGTTGTACGTTTGAGGCTTGAAACCACGGCGCCGTTGAAGCGCCGTGGTGTGTCAAAATGGGTCAGGCCGGGCTGATCATCGTTTCCGGGCGGACAACCGCGTCGAACTCTTCGTTCGTCACGTAGCCGCCGCCGACTGCTTCTTCACGCAGCGTCGTGCCGTTCTTGTGGGCGGTCTTGGCGATCTTGGCGGCATTGTCGTAGCCGATCTTCGGAGCCAGCGCCGTCACCAGCATCAGCGAGCGGTCGAGTGCTGCCTTGATGTTGTCTTCGCGTGCTTCGATGCCGACGACGCAATTGTCGGTGAAGGAGACGGCCGCGTCCGAAAGCAGCTGGACCGACTGAAGGAAGTTGTAGGCCATCAGCGGGTTGAAGACGTTGAGCTCGAAATGGCCCTGGCTGCCGGCAAAGGTCAGCGCCGCGTTGTTGCCGAAGACCTGGACGCAGACCTGGGTCAGCGCTTCGCACTGGGTCGGGTTGACCTTGCCCGGCATGATCGACGAGCCGGGCTCGTTCTCCGGCAGCGACAGTTCGCCCAGGCCGGAACGCGGGCCGGAGCCGAGGAATCGGATGTCGTTGGCGATCTTGAAGAGGGCGGCTGCCGTCGCATTGATCGCGCCGTGGCTGAAGACCATGGAGTCGTGAGCGGCCAGCGCCTCGAACTTGTTCGGCGCCGAGGTAAACGCGATGCCGGTGATCTTGGCGATCTCGTCCGCAACCTGCTCGGCAAAGCCGACGGGTGCGTTGAGGCCGGTACCGACGGCCGTGCCGCCCTGGGCGAGCTCGCAAAGACCGGGGAGCGTCATCTCGATACGCTTGATCGAGGAGGCGACCTGGGCGGCGTAGCCAGAGAATTCCTGGCCGAGCGTCAACGGCGTTGCGTCCTGGGTGTGGGTGCGGCCGATCTTGATGATGTGGTCGAACGCCTTGACCTTGGCTTCGAGCGCCTTGTGCAGGTGCTTCAGTGCCGGCAGCAGGTCATGGATCACGCGCTCGGCGCAGGCGATGTGCATGGCCGTCGGGTAGGTGTCGTTCGACGACTGGCTCATGTTGACGTGGTCGTTCGGATGCACCGGCTTCTTCGAGCCCATGACACCGCCCATGAGTTCGATGGCGCGGTTGGAGATGACCTCGTTGGCGTTCATGTTCGACTGCGTGCCGGAGCCGGTCTGCCAGACGACGAGCGGGAAATGGTCGTTGAGCTTGCCGTCGATGACTTCCTGCGATGCCTTGACGATGGCATCGGCGACGGTCGAATCCAGACGGCCGAGCGCCTGGTTGGTGCGGGCGGCGGCCTGCTTGACGATGCCGAGCGCCCGGACGATCGAGGCCGGCTGCTTTTCCCAACCGATTTTGAAGTTGCCGAGCGAACGCTGGGCCTGGGCGCCCCAATAGCGGTCGTTTGCCACTTCGATGGGGCCGAACGTATCTGTTTCCGTGCGCGTCGATGTCATCGTGATACCTGCCTTGATCATGCGGTTCATGAAGTCTGGGCGAGGGGCGGGATGGCGCACCTCCCCAGCGTGTCGGGGCTCTCTCTGCCCCGGCTGCCGAAGCTTGTAAAGAGGTCGGGCACGGCTTGCCATGCTACAATCGTTTGAAAGGCGGCGGTGTCGCGGCGTGCATGGCGGCCGGCAGTGATTCGAACCTTGTCCGCGACTTTGCCTGTTGTGATGTTTCGGTCACAGGCGCCGTCTTCTTTTGCCGTATCTGAAAGACGCTGGGGCCGGCTGGCGCGCCTCCGGCAAAATAAAATCCATTCGGATCAAATTTTTATGGCCGTCCGGACGTCTTTAGAATGAGGTGTTTTCGAGCCTCGGGAGAGACATTTGAGAGCGGCAGACGTCGGCGCGTTTCCTTTTCATTCACCATCCTTTTCTATAACTTTCGCTGCACGAGGGCGTGGCGAGAATCTGGCTTCAGTCGAATTCGGCGACAACGCGATACGGGGACGTAGTTTCATATGAGAGTTATTAAGACGGCAGCGATTGTGGCGCTCATGAGCGGCTGTGCGATCGCGACCATGGATGCGCGGCCGGCTTCGGCCTTCACGTTCGGCGATTTCATCCGGGCTGGCCGCAAGAAGCCTGAATCTCAGCAGGCCCAGCCGACCGAGCAATTGCCGGGTGTGGGCGCGGGCACGATGGTCGATCCGCAGCAGAACGCGGCCAAGCCGCTGCCGAAGGTGACCGGCCCCAAATATTACACCTACAAGGCGGAGCCGCTGCGCCGCATCTCGACCGACAAGTTGCTTGATCCGGTCGTCACCGGCTCGGTGCGCAACGAGGCGCTGCCGCCGATGCTGCGCGCGCCGCTGGCCGATGCCCGTCAGTTCCTGCCGGAAATCAATGTTCGCGCTTCGGGCGACGTCGCCAAGGCCGTCGAAGCCCATTATGGCGCGCGCATGGATTACATCTGGATCGGCGCCGAAGGCGTGAACGCCAAGGCAAAGGCGGCAGTCGCCGTTCTCGCCGATGCCGCCAAGGTCGGTCTCGACCCGCAGGACTACGCCGTTACGGTGCCCTCCGATACGTTCGATCGCGGCGACATGATCGCGCGGGAAAAAGAGCTGCTGCAGTTCGAGATCTCGCTTTCCGCCGCAACGCTGACCTATGTCCAGGACACGGTGCGCGGCCGCATCGATCCCAACAAGATCTCCGGCTACCACGATTTCAAGCGCAAGACGGTTGCGCTCGCGCCGCTTCTCGACAAGTTGTCGGCCGGCAGCGACGTGGCGACGCTCCTCAACGACCAGAACCCGAAGAGCGCGCAGTTTGCGGCCCTCTCGGTCGAGCTTGAAAAGCTGCGGTCGGAGCAGGGCACCGAACAGCGCGTCGAAATCGCGCCGGACACGCTCTTGAAGCCGGGCCAGAGCAATCCTGAGCTTGCCAACATCGTCGCCGGTATCCGCCTCAAGGGCTCCGAGGCGCTGAAGACAGAGCACGCCGCGGTGCTTGCCGCCTACCAGGGCACGCCGGAATATACGCCGGAACTGGTGACGGTGGTCGAGGCCTTCCAGAAGGAACATGGCCTGAAGGCGGATGGCGTCGTTGGGCAGGCCTCGCTGCGCATTCTGACCGGTGGCGACACGATCGCGGCCAAGATCAACAAGCTCGAAGTCGCCATGGAGCAGGCGCGCTGGCTGCCGGACGGTCTTGGCGACCGCTATGTCTTCATCAACCAGCCGGCGTTTACCGCGACCTACACGGACAAGGGGGCCGAACAGTTCTCCATGCGTGTCGTCGTCGGCTCGAAGACGAACCAGACCTACTTCTTTGAGGACGAGATCCAGACCGTCGAGGTCAATCCTTACTGGGGCGTGCCGCAGTCGATCATCGTCAATGAAATGCTGCCGAAGCTCAGAAACGACCCGAATTATCTGGATCGCATGGGTTACCAGGTCGAGGTCGGTGGTCGTCCGGTTCCCTCGTCGTCGGTCAACTGGTACGGCTCGACCGCATCGGTTGCGGTGCGTCAGCCGCCAAGCAGCGACAATGCGCTGGGCGAGTTGAAGATCCTCTTCCCCAACAGCCATGCGATCTACATGCATGACACCCCGTCGAAGAGCTTCTTCAACCGCGACAACCGCGCGCTGAGCCACGGTTGCGTGCGCCTTGCCGATCCGCGGCGCATGGCGGCAGCCGTGCTCGGCACGAGCATCGACGATGTCGGCAAGGAGATTGCCGGCGGACGCAACAAGGCGCTGCAGGTTCCGGTCAAGGTTCCTGTTTACGTCGCCTATTTCACCGCCTGGCCGAACAAGGACGGCGTCGTGCAGTACTTCAACGACGTGTACGAGCGCGACATGTACATGAACCGCGCTTTCGAGGCGACGCGAAACGCCCGCGGGGCGGAAGGCTGAGTCCGCAAAGCAACCAAAAGAAAAGGCCGCTTCGAGCGGCCTTTTTTGTGTCTGCTATTTCCTGTCGAACAGGTCGTTGACTAGGGTCGGCGTCAGTTCGTCGAAGTGGCGAATGACGACTGTCGGATCGAGGCTTTCGACGGGAACGTCGGAATAGCCGAAGGGAACCGCGATCGACGGTACGGAGGCGTTGCGGGCAACGAGCATGTCGTTGAGGCTGTCTCCGACCATCACGGAACGCTCGGCCGTTCCGCCGGCATTGGCAATCGTACGCAGCAGGTGATCGGCGTTCGGCTTGCGGATTTCGAAGGTGTCGCCACCGGATATGGCGGCAAAGCGGTCGATCAGGCCAAGGCGTTCCAGCAGTCGCGTTGCCAGTCCCTCGGGCTTGTTGGTGCACACGGCCAGCTTGAAGCCGGCGCCCGAGAGACGGTCGAGCGCATCGACGGTGCCCGGATAGGGTCGCGAATCGCCCGGCATCGAGCCGTGATAGAATTCGACGAACTCCTTGAGTTGGCGATCGAGCAGCGCCTCATCAAGCGGTTTTTGGCGCAGCGCAAAAGTGCGCTCGATCATGGCGCGCGCGCCATGACCGACAAGATGCGTCAGGTCGCTAAAGGTGACCGGTTCGATCCCGACCTGCGTGACCGCATGGTTGAGGCTGGCGACGAGGTCCGGGGCCGTATCGACAAGCGTTCCGTCAAGATCGAAGACGACAATAGGAGAAGACACCGAAATACCTCGCAACAGCGCAAACGTTGCAGTCCGGGTAGGCGAAGTCACCAAAGAATGCAATGGAAAGTACAGGCTCGGATGCGCGCGGAATCCTCTGTAGTGATTTCATTTTGACTTTTGTTTGCCTCGTCGGGCGTGTAAGTGTCTGAGCGGAAATCGGGCGGCCGTTCGCTGTTTGCAGCTAAATCGACCGTCGGAATCACGTTGATCGTGAGAAGTACTAGGGGAGCGACCGGCGCATGGACGCCCGCGAAATGAAAATCAAAGCCGCGGCCGCGGCGCTCGAATATGTCGAAGACGGCATGCGTCTCGGTATCGGTACGGGTTCGACGGCCGAGGAATTTGTCCGCCTGCTCGCCGAGAAGGTTGCAGCCGGCTATCGCATCGAGGGCGTTCCCACCTCGGAACGCACCGCCCGTCTCTGCCTCGAACTCGGCGTGCCGCTGAAGTCGCTGGACGAGCTGCCGGAGCTCGACCTGACGATCGATGGTGCCGACGAGGTCGACCATCAGCTACGGTTGATCAAGGGCGGCGGCGGCGCATTGCTGCGCGAAAAGATCGTCGCCAGCGCTTCCAAGCGGATGATCGTGATTGCCGACGAATCGAAGGTCGTCGATGTCCTCGGCGCGTTCAAGCTGCCGATCGAGATCAATCCGTTCGGTCAGGTAGCCACGCGGATTGCGATCGAAAAGCTCGCCTCGCGCCTCGGACTTTCGGGCGAAATCGCGGTGCGTCAGTCCCATGACGGGGCGTTCATGACCGACGGTGGACACCTCATTCTCGATGCATCTTTTGGCCGTATTCCTAATGCAGATGCGCTCGCAGGAGAGCTGAATGCCATTCCCGGCGTGGTCGAGCACGGGCTGTTCATCAACATCGCGTCGCTGGCAATCATTGCCGGGCCGGAAGAGGCACGCATTCTGACCGCGTCCTGAGCCGGCTTCCAATGCTCCGTGAGGGGCAGGGAGCGGTTAAAATACAACAGGTTTCCACACGTGCGGCCTGGCGGCGGAAATCGCCCGGGCTGTATGCGACAAACACAGGAGCAAGGGTAAAAATGAACAAACTCGCAGGTCTTGTCCGCACATTCGCTGCCACTGCGGTTCTGCTTTCCGCATCCGTTCCGGCGGTTAAGGCGCAGGACGTCTCCGAAGACCAGATCAAGGCCGCGCGCGCGACGATTGCTGCGCTCGGCGTGACCAACAGCTTCGACAACATCCTGCCGAACCTGGCCGAGCGTCTGAAGAACACGCTGATCCAGGCATCGCCGAACCATCAGGAACTGATCACCGCCACGGTCGACGACAAGGCGCTCGCCCTTGCTGCGCGCCGTGCCGATCTCGAGCATGAAGCGGCAACGATCTACGCCAAGACCTTCTCGCTGGAAGAGCTGAACGCGATCACCGATTTCTACAACTCGGCCGCCGGCAAGAAGCTCTTGAACGACGGCCCGATCGCCTCGCGCGAACTGCTGAAGGCTGCCGACATCTGGGCATCGGGCGTCTCGCGTGACCTGACCCAGGAAGCCACCAAGTCGCTCGACGACAAGGTCGGCGCGACCTCGCCGGCAGCAACCGAAGGCGCCGTGCAGGTTCCGGCGCAGTAATCGATCGTCTGAGAACGATCACGTTTCGATGAGCCCGGAGCGATCCGGGCTTTTCTTTTGCGGGGAGGCACCACTATATGTGCCCTTCGGCGCGGGCACTTCGCTCCGCGCCGCCTGCGTGCTGACCGCCCGATTGTTCGGCGCGCCTTCCAATTCGCCATATCGGCCCGATTGCTTTCAGGAGACTGCCCATGCCCGCTTTCGACTATGACCTCTTCGTAATCGGTGGCGGTTCCGGCGGCGTCAGGGCTGGGCGTGTGGCGGCGAGCCTCGGCAAGAAGGTCGCGATCGCCGAAGAGTTCCGCTACGGCGGCACCTGCGTCATCCGCGGCTGCGTGCCGAAGAAGCTCTACGTCTACGCCTCGCAGTTTTCCGAACATTTCGAGGACGCCGCCGGTTTCGGCTGGTCGGTCGGCGAGAGCCGCTTCGACTGGAAAAAGCTCGTTGCCGCCAAGGAGCAGGAGATCACCCGGCTCGAAGGGCTCTACCAGAAGGGCCTCAACAACGCCGGCGCCGAGATCCTGCATACCCGCGCCGAACTCGTCGGTCCGAACTCCATCCGTCTTCTCGACAGCGGCCGGACGGTGACGGCCGAGCGCATCGTGATCGCCGTTGGCGGTCATCCGACGCCGCACGACGCGCTGCCCGGGCACGAGCACTGCATTTCCTCGAACGAAGCGTTCGACCTTGCCGAGCTGCCGAAGTCGATCCTGATTGCCGGCGGCGGCTATATCGCCGTCGAATTCGCCAACGTCTTCCATGGTCTCGGCGTCGAGACGACGCTGATCTATCGCGGCAAGGAAATCCTGTCGCGCTTCGACCAGGACCTGCGCCGCGGGCTGCATGCAGCCATGGAAGGAAAGGGGATCCGCATCCTCTGCGAGGACATCATCCAGTCGGTTTCCCTCGATGCCGAGGGACGACGCGTTGCGCAGACGAAGAAGCATGGTGAAATCGTCGCCGACCAGGTCATGCTGGCGCTCGGCCGCGTTCCGAACACTAAGGGGCTTGGCCTGGAAGCGGCTGGTGTCAAGACCGATGAGCGCGGCGCAATCGTCGTCGATGCGTTCTCGCGTACCAGCGCGCCAGGTGTTTACGCACTCGGCGACGTCACCGACCGCGTGCAGCTGACGCCGGTCGCGATCCATGAAGCGATGTGCTTCATCGAAACGGAATACAAGAACAACCCGGTGTCGCCCGACCACGATCTGATCGCCACCGCGGTCTTCTCGCAGCCGGAGATCGGCACCGTCGGCCTGACCGAAGAGGAGGCAGCGCGCCGCTTCGACGAGCTTGAGGTCTACCGTGCCGAGTTCCGGCCGATGAAGGCGACGCTCTCGGGACGCAAGGAAAAGATGATCATGAAGCTCATCGTCAACGCCGCCGACCGCAAGGTTCTCGGTGCCCATATCCTTGGCCACGACGCCGGTGAAATGGCGCAGCTGCTCGGCATTTCGCTGAAGGCCGGCTGCACCAAGGACGATTTCGACCGGACGATGGCGGTGCACCCGACGGCAGCCGAAGAACTGGTGACGATGTATTCGCCATCCTACCGCATCCGCAAGGGCGAGCGGGTCTGAACGTCGGGTACGTCCGCGATCCCTGCTTTTCCGGTGAAGGGCGGCAGGCGGCCTGACGGTGCCGTTGACGGGATGAACGAATAGCCTTTGTCGGCGTATCGGGTCCTGTCCTCAGACACCGCCGTAAAGGCGAGGGGCGCTTCTATCCCGTTGAAACTGCGCATCATTCTTTCGGGATGATGCGCCTTTCTTTCGGGAACGTGCGTCGGCCGGATATATCCTTGCGCCTGACGCGGCCTGCAAAGCAATGAAATCTGGTCGTATGGCTTTCCAAGCCATTGCTTAACGTCTATAAGCCCGCATTCCGCGGCGTTTCTGTCTCCATTGGGGTGAAGGACGCGCGTATGATGAGTGAAATTTCCGAATACCGGGCGGCTCCATTTGGCCGTCAGGGCGAGACCCGCGCGGATGGTTCCGCGGCAGACAACAGGTGATCGAAATGGCACAGACTTGGACTCCAAACAGCTGGCGGCAGAAACCCATCCAGCAGGTGCCGGACTATCCGGACCTGGCAGCGCTTGAGGCGACCGAAGCGCGCCTCGCGAAGTATCCGCCGCTGGTTTTTGCGGGTGAAGCACGCCGTCTGAAGAGCGCTCTTGCCAATGTTGCCGAAGGCCGCGGCTTCCTGCTGCAGGGCGGCGACTGCGCCGAGAGCTTCGCCGAACATGGTGCCGACACGATCCGTGACTTCTTCCGCGCCTTCCTGCAGATGGCCGTCGTGCTCACCTTCGGCGCACAGCAGCCGGTGGTGAAGGTCGGCCGTATCGCCGGCCAGTTCGCCAAGCCGCGCTCCTCGGGCATTGAGAAGCAGGGTGACGTGACGCTGCCGTCCTACCGCGGCGACATCATCAACGGCATCGAGTTCACCGAGGAAGCGCGCATTCCGAACCCGGAGCGCCAGATCATGGCTTACCGCCAGTCGGCCGCGACGCTGAACCTTCTGCGCGCCTTCGCCATGGGCGGCTATGCCAACCTCGACAACGTGCACCAGTGGATGCTCGGCTTCGTCAAGGACAGCCCGCAGGCGGAGCGTTACCGCAAGCTCGCTGACCGCATTTCCGAAACCATGGATTTCATGAAGGCGATCGGCATCACCTCGGAAAACCATCCGAGCCTGCGCGAAACCGATTTCTTCACGAGCCATGAGGCGCTGCTGCTCGGTTACGAGCAGGCGCTGACGCGCGTCGATTCGACGTCGGGCGATTGGTACGCCACGTCAGGTCACATGATCTGGATCGGCGACCGTACCCGCCAGCCCGACCATGCGCATATCGAGTACTGCCGCGGCATCAAGAACCCGCTCGGTCTCAAGTGCGGCCCGTCGCTGACGGGCGACGGCCTGCTGGAGCTGATCGACCTGCTCAACCCGGCCAACGAAGCCGGCCGTCTGACGCTGATCTGCCGCTTCGGTCATGACAAGGTGGCCGAGCATCTGCCGCGCCTCATCCGTGCGGTCGAGCGCGAAGGCAAGAAGGTGGTCTGGTCGTGCGACCCGATGCACGGCAACACGATCACGCTCAACAACTACAAGACCCGTCCGTTCGAGCGGATCCTGTCGGAAGTCGAAAGCTTCTTCCAGATCCATCGCGCGGAAGGTTCGCATCCGGGCGGCATCCACATCGAGATGACCGGCAACGACGTCACCGAATGCACGGGCGGCGCCCGCGCGCTTTCGGGCGACGACCTGGCCGACCGCTACCACACGCACTGCGATCCGCGTCTCAACGCCGACCAGGCGCTGGAACTTGCCTTCCTGCTTGCCGAGCGCATGAAGGGCGGTCGCGACGAGAAGAAGATGGTCGTCAACGGCTGATCTAAATCTCTGGCATCGTTCAGGTTTTCTGAACGTCGTTTGGGAGTTTTGAATTTGACAATGCCGGGTCGGCTCTGGAAGCTGGCCCGGCATTTTCGTGTCTGGAGCACAGGCCGGCGCAGGTCAGCGGGTGCAGCGCCACGCGCCATGAGAACGTGATGCATGACGATAGGATATAGGGAGGGAAGCGATGCAGGACGTTCATGCGGGAAGTTGCCTCTGCGGGGCCGTGCGGTTCAAGGCGCGCGGCGAGTTGCGCGAGCTGATCTACTGTCACTGCAGCCAATGCCGGAAGCAGACCGGCCTCTACTACGCCGCGACGAATATCCAGAACGACGGCCTGGAGGTCGAGGGAGCGGACGCCATCACGTGGTACCGGGCAAGCGACAGCGCCAGCCGTGGTTTCTGCCGGCACTGCGGCTCGGCGCTTTTCTGGAAGGGCGATGGGCAGGGGTACACATCGATCATGGCCGGCGCCTTCGAGAACCCGACCGGTCTGAAGTCGGGCTACCACATCTTTTGCGCCGATCAGGGCGACTTCTACGAGATCAAGGACGACTTGCCGAAGTTTGCAGCCGGGCGTGTCTGACCGCTCGCTGCTTAAGGGTCGCCCGAGACTTGTAGCTCGGCCTGCTGGAAGCCATTGGCAAGACCCGCAAGCTTGACCGCCTGCCAGTCACAGTATTCGTCGATCAGGCGCTCACTCAGCCAGAACTTGCCACGCTGGCCGTCGGCCGGCCTGCCCAGCAGCCCGGCGTCCTGCGCACGCGTGAAGATGCGGCGGATATGCGTGTTCGAGATCATGTAGTGGGCGGCGAGGTCCGTCAGGTTGGCCTCGACCCAGACCTTACCATCGACCGGATCGAGGCTAGTGGGGCGCGACATCAGATCGTCGAGCAGCAGACCGCCGCACTCCGTCCAAACGAATGTTGCCACGCCCTCGGGCGGCTCGCTCCACCGGCGGTCCGACAACAGGAGACGCGCTGCGATCGGTTGTGCGCGTTGAAAGAGGGCAGGGTTATTTTCAACCTGTTGGACGCGACCCTTGCCGTCGAAGCGGTCCAGCGTTCCCATCTGGCTTGTGAACCAGCGCAACATCGCGCCCTCGCTGATCTCGGTCGGCTCCAGCGGGCGGATCTTCTTTCTCGCACGACCACCTTCGGCGTCGCGCAGCAATTTGTACGTCAACAGCTCGGCGATGAAGGCGGCTGCGGTGTTGCGACTTGCGCCGCCCGTCTCATGGACGAATTTCAGAAGGCGCGCCGTCGTGATCCCGGTCTCGGGGTGTTCGGGATCACGCTCGAGATGCAGGGCGTATATCGCCTGGCTGAGCGTCCACTTCTGGTGGGAGGCGACGAGGCGAGCGACACGCGGGAAGCTGTCATAGGCCGCCATGAGGTCGCGCGCGCTCGCCTGCAGGTTTGCGCGAAAGCTCCGGTGCTGAAGAAAATCGTCCTTGGTAAAGGCGAGCGATTGGTCCCGCTCGACGCTCTTTTGCTCTGCCACGACATGCATCTGCTGCGCACACCCCCGATGCTCGCGCGGCCCGCTGGACACTGCAGCGGCGCGCGCCGCATTCGACGCGCGAAAATCGCTGCATCTTGAACTGCTGCGTCGTCCTGTTCGTCGATCAAGTAGATCCAGGAAAACGCGCAGGTTGATCAAGGTGCCCGGCTGCCAGCAGCCACTCAGCTGTGCCCCTCATAGCACGGCTACCTTGTCCATAACGTGTGATCACATGATTTTGTTCACCGAGGCGCCCGACGGTCTCGCCGCCGGACGCCTCGGTGACGTGTTTCCTTCGCTATTGTACCAGCACGGGCGGCTGGCACTTGACGCCGGTGACCCGAACGTCGGCCTCTCCGACCCGAACGCCAACGAGAAGAAGCAGATTGTAGAGCAGGTCGTCGACCGGCTTGGTGACGGAGCCGAGCGTCTGGGCAAGCGCCTGTTGTACGATTGTCGGGCTTCCGATGCTCAGGAACAGGATCTGGATGTTCAGGTCGAGATTGTTGAGCAGCGTCTGGGTCGTCGACGTCAAGATATCCTTCGTCGAGACTGTCTTGATCGATCGAGCCGCGATCTCCGTCGGGCTGAAGCTCAAGCGCGAAGCCTTAAGGTTCTGCGCCTCGATATGGGCGAGCGCATCGATCTTGACCACCAGCGCATCCACGAGCCGCGCTCTTTGCACCCGCGCGTCGGATGAGAAGTTGGAGAGCACCTTCGGGTCGACATCGCCGATGGCAATTTCGGCAACGCCAGGCACCGCGTCGACGCTGACCTCCGCATTCTCGGGCTTGCCGCCATAGCAGCGAATGTCCGCAAGCTTTGCCTCCGCATAGGCGAGCTCGACATAGATTGGCAGGCGAACGCGAATGCCGGCAAGCGCGGCGAGACCATCGACGTTGACTTCAACGGCGAGGCGGGTTTGTGCCGTGCGAACGGCAGCGCCCGGTGTCCCCAGGCGGTGGCTGGGCGTCTCGACCGGAGGCTCGCCGATGGCGAGCTTGACCTTGGCGGACGCTATTCCGGGCAGGCCGGCGACAGAGTTGAGCGCGATCTGGTTCTCGCCATTGGCAATGGCGGCGGCTGCCGAGATGATCTGCAGCGCTGTAACCTTCATCGACCAATCGGAGCCCGCATCGATCCTCAGGCTCTTCTTGGGGTCGAGATTGAGGATCTGTGCCAGAGTGAAGGTCTTCTTGTTGTTGGCGGTTGAAAGCTCGATGCTCTTCAGCGCGGATGTCACGGTGCTCGACAGGCCTTGAACGAGCCGCATCGAGGCGAGCAGTTGCGGCATCGTGAGATTGGCCTTCAGCACATCCTCATAGGACGCGGTGGTAAGGTTCAACCTTGTCGCAATGATCTTCAGGAACGGCTGGACGTCGACATCGGCGTTGATGAGCGCCTCGTAGTCCATGACCTTGAGCGAAATTGTCGTGCCGAGCATCTGCCCGAGAATGGAATTGAGCAACCCGTCATTCAGGCTGGCAAGGCGCGAACCGACGGAGAATGCCGCAATCTTGGAACTGGCGGCCGTTCCGTAAACGCTAAGCTCCGGCGGTTTGCTGAAGATCGCTGCAAGGAAGATATCGCCCTTCTTCTCCAGCATCACCTGTACGGCGTCGGTCGGCGTCGCATCCTTGACGAAGCGCTGCCCTGCGTTGACGGATGGATCGGGGACGTAGCGCCCGCGCGTAACCGTCGCAACGCCCTCGACCTTGCCGGTGCTGACATCGCCAAGCGGCAGGACCTTGCCATCGATCGTCATCAACCCCGTCGGCGTGGCCACGCCGTAGTTCATCCCATTGTTGGCGAAATGCTTGAGTACGGCCTTTTCCGCCGAGGATATGTTTGCCGCAGCGCTGATCGCGGCGAGATCGACCGCCGACTGCATTTCACGCTTTTGCACAGTGAGGTAGCCGTAGTCGATGCCAAGTGCCATCGACGTAATGACCAAAGGCATGGCCAGCGCGGCTGAAATGCCGATGTTGGCGTCGCGCGCTCGCGACAGGTCACGTAAGCGCGATGGTTTCCACTGCATGTCAGACCCCCCCGATGCGTATGGTTGCGTAGCGCTCGATCTGTTCTTTCGGCATGGCGAATGTGAACAGATTGAAGATCGGCAGATCGCCGGCGTCGTATTTGATCCGTACGGTGAACTGGTTGGCGTTGTTGGCGTCGTCCCGGACGGTGACGGTCATGCGCGATGACTTGATGAAAGCCTGATCCATCGTCGTGCGGCGGATGTAGTCGGTCGCGAGCCGCTCGCGCTCGGTCTCCGAGAGGCCGGCAATGGCGGTGCGGGCGGCATCGGCTGCAATCTGCTGGATGGAGTGAGCGGCGCTCAGATAGACGCCATAGGCAATCAGGGTCAGCACGCAAAGAAAGAAGAGCGGCGCTATGATTGCAAATTCGATTGCGGCGGCCCCGTCTCGGCCGCCTAATAGGCGCTTGAAGTTGGACATTGCAGCATCTCCGCGTACCCACGTTGCTGTATTTTTTCGAATGTCCCTGCGCCCTTACGGTGCTCCTTAAATGTTAATTTTTTCATACTCCGATAAGTTGTTGAATCGGAATGCAATTCGTCAGTGTTGCATAATGCGTATTTTCGGTTGAATTAGAATTTTTGCGGATTCGGCAGGGGTTTCGTTACCCTGAGATGCCGGAAAACAGGCAATCCGCACCTTGCACGGAAGGGCGCGCAGCCAGGCGAGGTGTATCGCAATTGCTCGAATGGTGAGCAATTGCGCGCAACTTGTGCGTCAATCCTGGCCAGGCCCGGATCGGTAGCGCTGGAGTTGCGTGTTAAGATTTGCAAGGTCGGCACGCAATTCGGAAATCTCGCGCAGCAACACATCGTCGACCTTGTGATGCAGGGCGATCAGTTCGACCTCCGATTTGAGGTTGACCTCGTAGTCCTTGGAGGCGGCGAACCGATCGCGCTCTGCCTGCCGGTTTTGCGACATCATGATGACCGGCGCCTGCAGTGCTGCGAGCATGGAGAGAATGAGGTTCAGGAAGATATAGGGGTAGGGGTCGAAGGCGCCGGTGAAGAGCAGCACCGAATTGATCAGCACCCAGAGAACCAGAAATCCACAGAAACCGATGATGAAGCCCCACGAGCCGCCGATGCGGGCGATGTTGTCGGCGAGCCTGTCACCAAAGGTCAGCCCTGCGTCGAAGGTGGCGTGGGTGTCGGTGGCAACTGTGCGCCGTTCGTGCGCACGGGAGAGAATGCGTCGTTCGATCTCACCAAGCTCGCTGAGCGGCTTGCCGAAGATTTGCTTCGAGATGTCGTTGAAGTGCGGCATGGGAATCTCCGATCTGGCCGGAGACAATCTAGAGCATCACCGCCACAAGGAAATCGGCAGTACCCGAAAATGCGCGAGAGCCGGACCGGATGCAACCGGTCCGGCTCTGCCTGTCAGTGCGCCTCGACGCTGGCGAAGAGGTCCGCGTGTGACTTGAAGAAGCGATCGGTCGAGAAGCGGTCGCCGAACATCATGTCGTGCTGCAGGAAGCGGTAGTCGCGCAGGAGCGCCGGCACCTTCGGCTGGCGCGACCATTCGGCGACTTCCTTGCCGTTCTTGCGGATCAGCATGTAGCGGTCGACGACGCGGTACTGGTCGTGCACCTTGCCGAGGAAGCCGGTGTAATAGGGATGCTCGTAGCCGGACTGCTTCAGGATCTGGTAGGAGAGGAAGGCCGGGCTGATGGTGCCGACGTTCTTCTTCGGGCCTGTCTTGTTCGACCACACGACGAGCGGCGTTTCGTGCTGCGCCTTCATCTGGTCCTTCGAACCTTTGCGCTCCGCGGTGACGCCCTTCATGAAGCCGGTGCTTGTATAGACCGTGTTGAGCGGCGGCAGGTGGTCGCCGAAGAGCACGATGATCGTTTCGCGGTCGCGGTTCTTCGCCCAGTCCATCAGCATCTTCAGGCTGTCGTCGGCTTCCTTGATGCCTTGGGCGTAGGTTGCGAGCACCTGGCGGTCGGCTTCCGGCAGGTCGCCTTCGACCTTGATGGTGTTCTTGGCGTAGCGGTTTGCCTCATAGGGGCCATGACCCTGCAGCGTGACGGCGAAGAAGAAGAACGGATCGTCCATCGCGTCGGCCTGGTGGATGATCTCCTTGGTCAGGGATTCGTCCGAGGCGAAGATGCCGCGCTTCTGCATCGCGGGCATGTTCTCTTCCGACTTGAACATGTCGAAGCCGAAGGCCTTGTAGACGGCGGTCCGGTTCCAGAACCAGCTCTGGAAGGGATGGATGGCACGCGAGACGTAGCCTTCGCCGCGGAAGAAGGTGGCAAGCGACGGGATCGGGTTGCGGATATACTGCTGGTACGGGATGCTGCCATAGGGCAGGAAGGCGTTGGAGAAGCCGGTCAGCGCCTCGAACTCGACGTTGGCGGTCATGCCGCCGAATTCCGGCGAAAAGACGTTGCCCGACTGCATTTCGCGGATGGTCGGCATCGGGTCGGGCGAGAGCTTGACGTTCGGCAGGCGCGTCGGATCCCAGAAGGATTCGCTCATCAGCACGATGACGTCGGGCTTGCCGCGATGCGAGGTGCCGGCCGGAAGCGGCTTCACCGGAATGCGGTCGATGGCATCGGCCATGTAGCCGGCCGGCGCGCTGACATTTGCCATCGGCAGGTTGATGGCGAAGGCAAGCGCAAAGCCGTTGTGCTTGTAGTTCTCGGTCTGGTCCCACATGATCGGGATGACCTTGAGGCGGTCACGGATCCAGGAAAACTGGTTGTAGTCCATGATGTTCCAGAAGGCGACGAGCAGCGGCAAGGCAAACGCAAGGCGTGCCACGCGCTCACGCGTCGTCAGCTTCGGAAATGTCCGCCAGGCAAAGCGCAGCAGCAGGCCGATCGCGACAATGGCAGCCACAAGACCGACGGCAATGCCGACAGCCGTCCAGGGCCGGTCCTTCACCAGAACGGGCATAAGCTCCATGATCTGGCGGCCGAAGAGGAAATCGGTCGGGTAGAGCGGATCGGACAGGAAGACCTGCTTCTGCTGGCAGATGACTGCCGGCAGGATCGCGAGCGGTGCGAGCACCACGGCTGATTTATGTTCGCGGCCGAAAATGCCGTCGACGGCCAGAAGCACGAGGAAAAACACGCCGATGGTGGTGAGGGCCGGGCGCGTCGGGTCGAGAATATAGGCAAGCGCATCGGTCAGCGACTGGCGGACGATCAGCTCGACGAGGAAAACCAGCGAAGCCGCGACAAAGAGAGAGAACAGTGCGCTGCGCGTGGACGCGAGCGTCTTGGCATGCCGTGTGGTGAAGCCGGGTCTATCGACATAGACGCGCGAACCTCTCGCGACAGCGGAATCGATATTAGCCAACATATTCTCCAATTTCATAAATGCGTCGTGTAACTGTCATACGCCCGTCATTTTGAACAGGGGATGAATGGTTTCTTAACGGGGAAAGGGGGGCGCATTTCGCGGCGTGAGGGCGCTCTAAGCACGCCCCATAAGAACCCGGAAAAACAGAATTTTTCGGTTTTTTTTGTGTTGCGGCGATTGCCTGTGGGTATTTTCTCGCGGATTGCGCTAAAGAACATTGCGAAAGTCAGACGCAATCGTTCAGAACAGACCGGCAGGCCCGCTCATGACCGTCCACAAAAACGCTCCCTCGCTCCTTCGCATCGCCGTCGCCCAGCTCAATCCGACGGTTGGCGACATCGCCGCAAACCTGGCCAAGGCACGCGAGGCGCGCGCCGATGCCGCGCGCCAGGGCGCAGACCTCCTGCTTTTGACGGAGCTGTTCATTTCCGGTTATCCGCCTGAAGACCTGGTGCTGAAACCCGCGTTTCTGAAGGCCTGTCTGCAGGCGGTCGAAAAGCTCGCCGCAGAGACGGCCGATGGCGGTCCGGGCGTCATCATCGGCTTCCCGCGGCTCGCCAAAACCGGCCGGCACAATTCGGTGGCGGTGCTGGATGGCGGCAACGTCATCGCGATCCGCGACAAGGTCGACCTGCCGAACTACGGCGAGTTCGACGAAAAGCGCGTGTTCGACCAGGGCGAGATGCCGGGGCCGGTCAACTTCCGCGGCGTGCGCATCGGCATTCCGATCTGCGAGGACATCTGGGGCGATCTCGGCGTCTGCGAGACGCTGGCGGAAAGCGGCGCGGAAATCCTGCTTTCGCCGAACGGCTCGCCCTATTATCGCGGCAAGGTGGACGTGCGCCATCAGGTGGTGCTGAAGCAGGTGATCGAGACCGGCCTGCCGATGATCTACGCCAACCAGCTGGGTGGCCAGGACGAGTTGGTCTTCGACGGTGCAAGCTTCGCCTTCAACACCGACAAGTCGCTGGCTTTCCAGATGAGCCAGTTCGAAGAGGCACTCACCATTGTCGAGTGGAAGAAGGGCGAGGACGGCTGGCACTGCGAAAGCGGGCTGAAGTCGCGCCTGCCGGAGCGCGAGGAAGCGGACTACCGCGCTTGCATGCTGGGTTTCCGCGACTACGTCAACAAGAACGGCTTCAAGAATGTGGTGCTCGGCCTTTCCGGCGGCATCGACTCGGCAATCTGTGCCGCGCTTGCGGTCGACGCGCTCGGCGAGGAGCGGGTGCGCACCGTCATGCTGCCCTATCGCTATACCTCGCAGGAATCGCTGAAGGACGCCAAGGAATGCGCCGCAGCGCTCGGCTGCCGCTACGACATTGTGCCGATCTCCGAACCGGTCGAGGGCTTCCTTAGCGCACTATCGGATACGTTCGAGGGAACCGAATCCGGTATTACCGAAGAGAACCTGCAGAGCCGTACGCGCGGCACGATCCTGATGGCGATCTCCAACAAGTTCGGCTCGATGGTGGTGACGACCGGCAACAAGTCGGAGATGTCGGTCGGCTATGCCACGCTCTATGGCGACATGAACGGTGGCTTCAACCCGATCAAGGATCTCTACAAGATGGAGGTCTACGCGATCTCGCGCTGGCGCAACACGACCGTGCCGCCGGGCGCGCTCGGGCCCTCCGGCGTGGTCATTCCGGTGAACATCATCGACAAGGCGCCTTCTGCCGAGCTTCGGCCGAACCAGACGGACCAGGATTCGCTGCCGCCCTATCCGGTGCTCGACGACATTCTCGAATGCCTGGTCGAAAAGGAGATGGGGACCGACGAGATCGTGGCCCGCGGCCATGACGAGGCGACGGTGCACCGGATCGAACACCTGCTCTACATCGCCGAGTACAAGCGCCGGCAGTCGGCGCCGGGCGTCAAGATCACCAAGAAGAACTTTGGCCGCGACCGACGCTACCCGATCACCAACCGTTTCCGCGACCGGGGCTAGGGTGTGACCTCCGGCGAAGGGCGCGACGGCAAGGACAGTCGTCCTCGGTTCACGGACGAGGAAATCCGGCTGATGCGTCTGTGGTCGGTGAGCGATGTTTCGGCCGCAAGGCAGGTTTCAGCGCAGATCGCCTATTTCGCGACACCGGCCGTTTTCGGTGTCTACGGCCTTGCGACCGGCAGCGTCGTCATCCTCGGCGTTGCCTTCGTCTGCATTCTCCTGCTGCTTGCCTGGGGCCTCGTTTCAAGCTCTCGGGACCAACGCAATTTCATTCTGATGCAGTCGGTCTGTGCCAAGATCCTGGCGATGCTTGGAACAGGCGAAGAACCCAGATAGCGGCCTGGGTGCCAAGGGGAATACTATGCGCAGTTCCGTCGAGATCTATGACATCGTAACCGGCGAAACGCAGATCGTCTGGCAGACCGACAGGCTGGTCGAGGCGCCGAACTGGTCGCGGGACGGTACGCACCTCGTCATCAACGGCGATGGCCGCCTTTATCGGCTCGGCCTCGACGGCTCCGAGCCATGCGAGATCGACACCGGCTTTGCCACGCTCTGCAACAACGATCACGGCCTTTCTCCGGACGGCCTGACGGTCGCGATCAGCGACAAGACAGAGTTCGGCAAGTCGGCGATCTACCTGCTTCCGGCTGGAGGCGGCACGCCGCGGCTCGTCACCCGCAACCTGCCGTCCTACTGGCACGGCTGGTCGCCGGACGGGCAGTCGCTTGCCTATTGCGGCATTCGCGACCAGGTCTTCGACATCTACACGATCTCCATCGACGGCGGCGAGGAGACGCGGCTGACCAACGGCGAAGGCCGCAACGACGGGCCCGACTGGTCGGCGGACGGCGAATGGATCTACTTCAACTCCAGCCGCACCGGGCGCATGCAGATCTGGCGCGTCCGTCCCGACGGCACCGACGTCACGCGGATCACCGACAGTCCCTATGGCGACTGGTTTCCGCATCCGTCTCCGGATGGCAGGCATCTGCTGGTGCTGTCCTATGACGGCGACGTGTTCGACCACCCAAGAGATCTCGATGTGCGTTTGAGGCTGATGGACATGGACGGCGGCAACGCGCGCGTGCTGTTCGAGCTCTTCGGCGGGCAGGGAACCATCAACGTACCCAACTGGTCGCCATCGGGCGATCGCTTCGCCTTCGTTCGGTATCAACCGGAAAGCTGACTGCGCTGGACAAGAATACCGGGGGCGTGCTAGCGGTGATCTCGTTCGCAGGGCGCATCCGATCCGCGGGAAGGGCAAGGCCCACCTGTCTCACTGAACTTGGTTGCCACACCTCTTTTCAGTCTGTGGGCGCGGATACCGGACGTGAATGAAAGGAGGTCTTTCATGATCACGCGCGATCTTTCCGCGAACATTACCCTCGATACGGTCCGCAAACAGGCCAAGGCTTTTCTGAAAGCCGTGAAGGCTGGCGATGCCAGTGCAAGGCAGCGGGCGCTTCCCTACTTCTCCGATCCTGCCGCGATGGGCCTTCAGGATGCCCAACTCGTGCTTTCCCGTGAACTCGGCTTTGCGAGCTGGACGCGGCTGAAGCGGCATTTCGAAAAGGTTGGGAGCCAAGCGCCGGCGACAGAGCAGCTCGCGAGCCGTTTTCTCTCGCTCGCAACCGTCTCCTATTTCGGCGACATAGCGGCCGATCCCGAGCGGTTTGCCCAGGCGCTCGCACTCCTTCAGGAACATCCTGAAATCGCAGCGGACAGCATCCACGTTGCCGCTGCACTTGGCGACGCGGAGGCGATCGACCGATGGCTCGATCAGGATCCGAAGCTCGCGCAGAAGCGGGCCGGGCCATACGATTGGGAGCCTTTGCTCTATGCGGCCTATGCCCGCGTTCCCGGCCGCTCGTCGCTGCCTGCCGGCGCGCGTCTGATCGCACGTGGCGCCGACCCGAACGCCTATTGGCTCGATGACGGCCAGTATCGTTTCACGGCGCTCACGGGGGTCTTCGGCGAGGGCGAGGCCGGACGCGAACGGCAGCCGCCGCATCCGGATGGCCTTGCCTTCGCGCGTCTTCTTCTCGATGCCGGTGCGACCGCCAACGACAGCCAAGCGCTCTACAACCGGATGTTCGAGCCGGACAATACCTGCCTCTCCCTGCTGCTCGACTATGGTCTCAACGCCAACGACCGCAACAACTGGCTGGTGCGCAACGATGGCGGGCTGGTCGAGAACGGCGAGCGCGTCTTCGACTATCAGCTGGCCTGGGCGTTGGAGAAGCGCATGGCCGAGCGCGTACGGCTGCTGGTCGAGCACGGGGCCGATGTGAACCGCGCCATCAAGGGCCGCACGCCGTATCAATGGGCGGAGCTTGGCGGTGACGCTGAACTCGCCCGTTACCTCGTGTCGCGCGGTGCAGCAGCAGCGCCACTCGAAGACGTGGATCAGCTGGCGAGGGCCATATCGGAAGGCCGGTCCGATGATGCGAGGGCGCTTGTCGATAGGGATGCGACATTGGTCGCGCGCGCGCAGTCCGCACACCCGGCGTTGCTGCACGAGGCGGCGGGTGACGACAGGCGAGCGGCTGCCGCACTGATGCTGGCCCTCGGCTTCGACGTCAACCGCATGACGTCACGCACACCGCTGCACGAGGCCGCACTGCACGGCAACCTCGAAATGGCGAAGCTGCTGCTCGAGCACGGCGCGAATTCAACGGCGCGTGACCCCTACCACCATGCGCCGCCGATCGGATGGGCCGAGTACAACGGCAGGATGGAGATGGTGGACTTCCTGAAGACGCAGACGCTGGACATCTTTGCTGCCGCGTCCTTCGGAGTGGTTGCGCGCGTTGGCGAAATCGTCGACCAGCAGCCGGAGCTTATCGAGATGCCGTTCGGCACGTTTCGTGCACGCGGTCGACCCGAGCCGCGTCATGATTGGATGACGCCGCTCGCCTTTGCGGTGATCAACGGCCAGGCCGAGGTCGTGCGGCTGCTTGTCGACAGGGGCGCGAACACGGCCCTGCGCGACGGCGCAGCCGGGCCCTCCATTCGCGATCTCGCGCGCGACAAGGGCGACGAGCAGATCCTCGGCTTGCTGCGCGCTATGGCCGTGCCGCAATAGCCGAGCGAAACGATGCCTGAAGGGGAGCGCCGGCTTACGCTTGGCGCTTCCTTTCTCAATGGCCTGCGACTGCTGATTGTCCGCATTTCAGTCGGTTGAAATCGTTAAGTATTTCAACACCAGCTTATTTAAGCCAAACTTCGATTTTGATCGCTAGGGTGCCGTCAGTATCGGTTGCCATGGTCGCGCCGAGCACTTCCAAAAAGTGCTAAAATGCGACGCGGTGGCCGGTGCGCACGAGGGGGGACTGGCGTGGTGGACAAGACGTTGCGGCTGGCGAAGCGGGACAAGACGGTATGGGCCATCCATGCGGCCTGCACCTTGGTCGCGGTCCTGATCATTGTAAGCCTTCTCTATGTCCTCGACCGCTCGGTAACGGAGGCCGATCGCTTCGGTCTTTCGGGTGAGCGTCGGTTGGTCACGAACGAATTGCGCCACCAGATGGACGCCGTCGTGCAATTTCAGGCGCAACTCTCCTTCTGGGACAAGACCTACCTGGAACTGGAAAGAGGACGCGTCAGCGACAGCTTCGTCGCGGACGAAATGTCCGGCTGGCTGTGGGAAGACTACGGCTTTTCCTGGCTGATCCTGACGGATGCCGAGCGCCACGCTTCGACGGCCTTGAAGGACGGCGTCGTGGTTTCGGCCGATGCGGCGCGTGTGCCGCTCGACGAAGTCGACGACCTGATTGACGAAGCCAAGCGCCGTTACGACAGTGCGCTCAGAAACATCAGCGGCTCCTATCGCCTCGACGTCGTGAAGCCCGATCCACAGTCGGTCATGCCGGCGGTTCCTGGCATTCACGCGGTGGATCTGCGCGAGATCGACGGACGCATGAGTGTGGCGGTCGTGCAGGCGGTGATCCCGGAGACCCTTATGGTGCCGGCGTCGCGTCGCGCGCCGGTCCTCATGGTTTCGGTGCGGCCGGTCACGCCCAAGATGACGCGCGAGATTGCGGCGCGGCTGGGCGTCCAGGGGCTCGCCTTCGTGCCTCTGACGGAGCTGCCGGAAGGCAGCGCCTACGCATCGGTTGGCCGCTGTTCCGACGCTTCCTGTCTCGTCGCCGCCTGGATGCCGAAATCACCCGGCGGATTCGTGCGCGCCGAGCTGCTGCCCAGCGTCATCATCATGGCGATCGTCGCGGCGCTGCTGATGGCGTTCGTCGCCTTCCGCTTTTCGACGCTCTTTGCCGCCCTGCAGCAGAGCGAGGCATTGAACCGGCACCTGGCCAAGCACGACCGATTGACGGGGCTGCTCAACCGCAGCGGTTTCGACGACATGCTGGCGGCGGCGCTGCTCAATGCGAAGACGCATCCGTTCACGCTTGTTTATGCCGACCTCGATGAATTCAAGGCGGTCAACGATCGCCATGGTCACGCCGCAGGCGACGCCGTTCTGGTCGCGCTCGCTGCACGGTTCCGCCACCGGGCGGGGACGAAAGGTACCGTTGCCCGGCTCGGGGGCGACGAGTTTGCGATCATTCTCGGTGATTGCAGCGAGAGCGAGGCCCGCGGTCTCACCGCCGGCCTGATCGCCGACGCGCAGACACCCATCGCCTTTGACGGACAGATGCTTGTCGTCGGCGGCAGCGCGGGAATCGCTTTTGCGCCGCGGCACGGACTGACGGCGCGCGAGTTGCTTCTGGCGGCAGACGAGGCGCTCTATCTCGCCAAACGGCGCGGCCGCAATCGCGTCGAAACGGCCGATGACATGGTGCGTCCGAGCGAAAAGAGCGGCGACCAATCCGCCGCCTGACGTCGCGCCGACGCTCTGCCGCCTAACCTATTCGGGCACGTTGTAGGGTGTGATGACAACGACTGGCGAAAGCTGGGAGCCGGTGGTTGCCGAGAGCGGCCGGCCATGCAGCATGATGGTGCGGAAGGCCGTGCGTGCGTCTGTCCTCAGATCGTGATGCAGCACGAAGTGGATGCGGCGCTTGCGCAGCAGAGCCAGATTGTCCTCGTCAAGATCGTGGGCAATGTACAGCGCGCAATGCCGGTCGAGGCGATCGAAAGCCGCCAGGACCGAACGATTGCCGCCACCGATAGAGTAGGCGGCGTTGATATCGAGGTTGGCTGCAAGTGCCGCATCGGCCAGTGCGCCGGTTTCGCGGTCGCGGCCATGCCCCTCGCTGATCTCCACGATCCGGATCGCCGGGTAGCGTTCGCGCAGCAGCCGGCGAAAGCCGATCTCCCGCTCTTCCTCACCGCGAAAGCGACCGCTCGAAAGGGTCACAAGCACCGTCGCCGACGTGCCTGAAAAGCGTTCGCCGATCAGGTAGGCGGCAGTTTCGCCCGCTGCGCGGTTGTCGGCGCCGGCATAGGCGGTTCGCGGTGAGTTGGGCAGATCGGTCACCAGCGTAACGACGGGAATGCCGCCCGCCTCGAAGCGGGCCACGGCAGCGACAATCTCCGGTACATCGGGGGCCTTCAATACGAGCCCGTCGGTTCCCCTGAGCCGGATACGGTCGAGCAGCTGGACGATGTCCTGCGGGCGCATCGTCTCGGCGAAGTGGAACCGGCAGCGAAACGTCGTCGGGACGAAGGTGAGGGCCTCGCTCTCGAAAGCCCGCCGCACCGCATCGGTAAATCGTTCCGGCGCTTCCATGACGATATCGATCGCGAATTTGCGGCCCTGAGCGTCGAGGCCTGCCTGCTGTTTTTCCAGTTCCTCGATTGCCGCGCGCACGCGCTGAACGGTCTGCCGCCGTACACCCGGGCGCTCATTCAGAACGCGGTCGACGGTCGCGGTGCTGAGCCCAGCCTGAAAGGCGATATCCTTGACCAGAAACGGATGGGCCAACGGCCGCCTCCCTGATGGTTTTTTGATGGGTTTCTGCCCTATATCATGAATTGGCGCCGCCTATAGTCGTTTCCATCGGATGCTTTGGAGGAGGACACGCGGATGAAGACGGACAACGGCGCGCGGCAACGGATCGAGCGGGTGTGGCTTACGGAGGAGGCTTGCGACATCGAGGCTTTCAGAGCCGAGGTCGAACGTCAGACGAGGCTTGCCGACTACCCCCACGCCGTCGGTTGCGAGAAAAACGTCCTGATCTACGACAGCGGCGATCTGATCGCCGCTTCTGGCGATGCCGAGGGAAGACGTGCGGTTCTTGCGGAAATCTGTGAAGCGCTCGCGACAGGTCCTGGCGTCGCCGTCTTCAAGCGGGCCTTTCCCGACACGCACGTTATCGATGCCGCGAGCCACGTCTTTGACGGGATCATCGAAGAACAGCATCGCAGCAACACTGGCGGTGGCGACCACTTTGCCAAGCCCGGCGCCAACGACCGCATCTGGAATTCGCTGGAGAAGCACTGCCTGAAGGCACCGGAGAATTTCGCCGCCTATTACGCCAACGCCATCATTGCGCTGGTCAGCGAGGCGTGGCTTGGGCCGAACTACCAGATGACGGCGCAGGTCAATCGGGTCAATCCGGGCGGTGCGGCCCAATCGGCGCATCGGGACTACCATCTCGGCTTCCAGACCTCCGCCGTGATCGAGCAATATCCCGCGCACGTGCACAGGCTGTCGCCGGTCCTGACCCTCCAGGGAGCCGTCGCCCATTGCGACATGCCGCTTGAAAGCGGGCCGACGCTGTTCCTGCCCTACAGCCAGACCTATGTGCCTGGTTACCTGGCGCTCAAGCGGCCTGAGTTCCGCGCCTATTTCGACGAGCATCACATCCAGCTTCCGCTTGAGAAGGGTGATGTCGTCTTCTTCAATCCGGCGCTTTTCCATGCGGCGGGCAACAACCGCTCGACGGATATTCGCCGGGTCGCCAACCTCCTCCAGGTCTCGTCGGCCTTTGGCCGGGCGATGGAGACCGTGGACCGCCTAACGATGAGCGCGACGCTCTACCCGGCCTTGAAGACGCTTCTGGCGGAGGGCAAGTTGACGGAGACGGAAGCCGACAACGCCATCGCGTCCTGCGCCGAAGGCTATTCCTTCCCGACCAATCTCGATCGCGATCCGCCGATCGGCGGGCTCGCGCCGAAGACGCAGGCGCAGCTGATGCGCGAGGCGCTGGCCGCAGGAACCGGCAAAGCCGAATTTCGCGCAGCGCTTGACGAGCAGGCCCGCCGCAAACTGAGCTGACGGCTTTGTCTCATATCTGACCGGCTCCGGGCACATGGTGCCCGGAGCCCATGCTGTTTTACCTGTTCCATTCTCAAAGGGAGGACTTCGATGAGCGGACAATTGGATGGCAAGATCGCGATCGTGACCGGCGGTACGCAAGGGCTGGGTGCGACGATTGCCGGACTTTTCGCCGAACGCGGTGCGGCCGGCATCGTCATCTGCGGGCGCAACGCCGCCAAGGGGCGCGCCAAGGCGGAGCAGATCGGCAGCGCCAGCGGCGCGAAGGTGGTTTATGTCGAGGCCGATCTCGAAAAAGTGGAGGACGCCCGCAAGGTCGTTGCCGCCTGCGACGCCGAGTTCGGCCGTGTCGATGCGCTGGTGAACGCCGCTGCAATCACCGACCGCGGCACGATCCTCGACACCACACCCGAGCTTTTTGACCGGATGTTTGCGATCAATGTCAGGGCGCCGTTCTTCCTGATGCAGGAAGCGGTGAAGGTGATGCGGCGCGAAAAGACCGAAGGCACCATCGTCAACATCGGCTCGATGTCGGCGATGGCCGGTCAACCGTTTATCGCCGCCTATTGTTCGTCGAAAGGGGCCCTCGAAACGCTGACCAAGAACACGGCTTACGCCCTGCTTCGCAACCGCATTCGCGTCAACGGACTGAACATCGGCTGGATGGCATCGGAAGGCGAAGACCGGATCCAGCGGGAGTTTCACGGCGCTGCCGCCGACTGGCTGGAAAAGGCTGCCGCCAGCCAGCCGTTTGGCCGGCTCGTCGATCCGGCGGAAGTGGCACGCGCCTGCGCCTATCTGTCGTCGGCCGAATCGGGGCTGATGACCGGATCGGTCATCTGCTTCGACCAGTCGATCTGGGGTGCTTATGATGGCTCGCCGCACCCCGCCGCGCCAATGTGACAGGGATTGAGGATCGGATCGACGGTGGGCCGCAAACGTGGGCCATGTCGATCCTCCGGTGCAGTATGCGGATGGATAACCGCCGCACGGTCCTTTTTCCGCCTGATGCGGCGCTTGTCTTTCCGCAGGCGCCGTGTCCTTATGACACCGTCAGGTGCCCGCGTCGGCGGGAGAATCGGGAATCCGGTGACACTCCGGAACGTGCCCAACGCTGTGACGGGGACGGCTGTTTCGATAGCCTTGAATAATCTCAAGGCTTTGCCACTGGATCTTCAACCGATCCGGGAAGGTGAGGCGGCCGGTTGAACCGGAGTCAGAAGACCGGCCTGGCAAGATAGACCCACCCCGCGCGGACGGCGGGAGGTTTCGCATTGTTGGGGATCGAACGATGCTGACCGAACCGAAGGGCGGCCTTGCGGCTGCCGGTGCCTTTTCGCTTCAAGAGCGGGAGGCAGTCTACCGTGCCATCGAAACGCGCCGTGACGTGCGCGACGAGTTCCTCTGCGACCCCTTGCCCGACGATCTCGTCAAGCGCTTGCTTGGTGCGGCCCACAGCGCGCCGTCGGTCGGCTTCATGCAGCCCTGGAACTTCGTGCTGGTGCGAGCGCCAGAGACGCGTTCGCGCGTCTGGCAGGCATTCCAGCGCGCCAACGACGAGGCGGCATTGATGTTTGCGGGCGAGCAGCAAGCGAAGTACCGCTCCTTGAAACTGGAAGGCATTCGCAAGGCGCCGCTCAGCATCTGCGTGACCTGCGACCGCACCCGTGGCGGCGCGGTCGTGCTCGGGCGCACGCACAATCCGCAGATGGACGTCTATTCGACGGTCTGCGCCGTGCAGAACCTCTGGCTCGCCGCGCGCGCCGAAGGCGTGGGGGTCGGCTGGGTCAGCATCTTTCATGAGGCCGAGATCAAGGCCGTTCTTGGCATTCCCGACCACATCGAGATCGTTGCCTGGCTGTGTCTCGGCTATGTCGACCGGCTCTATCAGCAGCCGGAACTGGCCGTGAAGGGATGGCGCCAACGCCTGCCGCTCGAAGACCTGGTGTTCGACGAGGGGTGGGGCAGAAACAGGCAGGACCCGTGAAAGGCCAATGCCTTTGCGTAGCTCAGGGTTCGAAGCCGTGGGACGCTTCCGCGGGCGTTGCTTCAGTTGCTCTGCGTCGGCTGATAGGCCGGCCCTTTCGGGTGCTTGAGGTCGATCGATGTTTCCTGCTGTGGCAGGAAGGTCGGGCCGACGACGCGAACCTTGCTCTTTGCCGGATCGTAGGGGCGTTCTTCGGCGGGCACCTTTGCAGCCTCGGTTTCTGCTGCCGGCTTCTTGGTCTCGATCACCACGATCGACGACTGATCGCTGCCCTTCATCGTGCCGCTTGGCTTCGGGTCGGTCGCGGCGGTCTGCGGTATCTGGCAGCCGCATGTGCCGGGCTTGTTGACGCCGCGGGTGCGGTAGGCGAAGGCGTTCGGCATTTCCGTATAGGCACGGCCGGTTGCAGCCGAGACCATCTGGTCGCTCTCTTCCGTGTTGATATCGTGGAAATAGAGTTCCGTCTCGGCGCCCGGACAGCGCGCACGGCAAGCCTGTTCGTCGCGCGGGAAGTCGGCCGGTGTCGCGTCCGAGGAAATCGGGAAGAAGGCGCCATCGCAGGTGCGCACGCACATGGTGCGAAGCGTGCCGCTGTAGTAGCCGTTGCTTGACCCATACTCATCGTCGTCATGTCGAAGAGCCGGGCCATAGGCGTCATCCGCGGGCAGGTCGGCTATGATGTTGCGGTGGGTTTCGGGCTCTTCCGGCTCGACGCTTGCGAACTCTTCGCGGTCGCCATAGCACCCGTTGATCTCGAGCGCGGCCAGGATCCGGCGGCGGGAGTCTTCGCTGTCACCGGCGACAATCTGCTCGCGTTCAGACTTGAGGATCCGCAGATTGCCTTCCATTTCGGCAATCAGGCTGTTGATTTCACTGCAGTTTTCAGCGTCATCACCGTCATAGACAACGGCGCTGCCGCCGCCGGCATTGCAGCCGGCGCGGCGTCGGTCGTTCTTGGCGCGGCGCAGTTCGATGTTCTGCCGCGAGATTGCGCTTGCATAGTCGCGGGCGTCGGCGTTGGTGGCGACGAAATCCGGCAGTTGCGCAAGCCGCGTGTTCAGCCGGTCACAGACGGGCGATGCCAGGGCCGGAGCGGTACCGATCAGGGCAAGAGGCACGAGGGCCGCAGCGACGTATTTCAAGCGCGCGAACACGGGTGAAGGTTTCTTCCTGTTGCCAGGTTGGCGCCAACCTCTGTCGCGGGTGGCTGCCAGCGGCATGTCCTGTTTCGCCTCCATCATAAAGCTTGTCGGTGATCGTGCAACGACAAGCCGCGGTTTGCGTTAACGGGCTTGAATGACAGTGGCGATCAAGCGGCGCGGGCCGTTTCCAGGGACATCGGACGATCGAGCACGGTGCCTTCGATGGCCGCGACGGCCTTCATCCGTTCGAGCAGGTCGCGGGTGACTTCCCAGGCGACGGCAACTGCAAAGACCGAGCCGATGCGATGCGGTTCGGCGATGCGCTCGCCGGGGCATCCCATGCGCCGGAACATGCGTTCCAGGAAGACGTCGGTGACCGTGACGATATGGCTGATGCCCGAGGCCAGTCCCAGTTCGCCGACACCGCACATCAATTCGGCGGCCGCGACCGTCACCTGGTTCGAGGCGCGGTCCTGCGAGATGTCGGGCTCGATGCAGAAGCGGCTCGATTCCCAGACGGAGGCGCTGCGGATTTCCGGATTGTCGCCGAGCAGGATCGGGAAGGTGTCGTCCAGCATGTTGGGACCAAGCGTCGGCAGCAATCTCAGCGAGCCGCGCAGGCGGCCGGTATCGGGGGCGTAGGACAGCACGTAGAGCGGGTTGGACTGGTCGTAGTTGTCGATTTCCCACTCGCCGTCGGTCTGCACGTCCCATTTCAGGAAATCGTGAAAGACGCGCTTGCGCAGCCGGAACATGTCGTCGACGGCCTGAGGGTGCTGTGCGCGGGTCTTTCCGTTCAGGATCCTGATCATCGTTTTACTCCATCCTTGTTTGGGGATGGGCGGATGCTGTCAGGCTCCAGACGGTCACGTAACTGTCGGTAGTGACAGTTCAAAAGCGATTAAATTGCCAGTAAATTTCGAGGGGTTTTGAGGGAGGGTCGGCGCAGCTATGTCAGACGGTCGGGATCAGCGCGTGGCGCACAGCCTGTGCAACGGCCTGCGTGTTGGAGACGACGTTGAGCTTACGCCTTGTATTGGTCATGAAAAAGCGGACGGTTCGCTCGGATATGCCGAGGATCGTGGCGATTTCCCAATAGCTCTTGCCGGCGGCGGCCCAGGTCAGGACTTCCGTTTCGCGACTGGTCAGCCGCATGTCGCGCACCGAGAGGGCTCCGGCCATCGCCCCGTGTTCGAGCATGGCGGCATGAAAGAGGTTGGCCGCCAGCTGGAAGTCGCGCAGGTGATGGCGACGATAGGTCGACCACTCGTCGGCCGGCATGTTGACGTTGATGGCCAAGAGCGCCATGCGGCCGGCGGGCGACGGCAGCGGCAGGGCCACGCCCTCCGTGGAGAGGCCGATCTCCTGGGCTGCCTCGAACAAGGGCTCGCATTCCGGGAACCGATGCCGCGCCATCGTCCATTCCACCGGGCGCACGCCGCCAAGGGCGAGTTTCAGGATAGGGTCGATCCGATGCAGGGCGCGTGCGCGATAGATTTCGGCGGCGTAGGCGCCGAACGTGTGATGCAGCCGACAGACCTTGAGTTCGTCGGCGTAGGGCTCGGCCTCGAGGTAGAGAAGGTGGGCGATACGGAAGGTGCGGCGCATCAGGGTAAAGAAATGAGCGGGCTCGACACAGCCCCCGCATTCCAGGATTTCCAGCATGTCGAGGACAGCTTGCTGCTCAGTCATGCCACAACACCGAATCTCGTCCGAGGTTCCAGCATGGTTAGAGGTTCACCTTTTGTCCAGCGCAAACTTTCCAGATTGGTGTGTAATACCAATTCTGCAAGTCTTGATTGTGTCTGCGGGCCGATAACACACGGGAGGGCGGCCGAGGGGTGGGAAAAATGATCTTCAGACCGCAAAACGTCGCGCCCGGGGCAGGCGCGACGACGTTTGGATATGGCTCCACCGGCGCCGGTGCGGCGCCCGACTGCAGCGAAGACCGATGGCGATCTCCGTGCGTCCATCTCAGCCCGGATGGCTGGCTTCGACCACTGCGAGTGCCGCCATGTTGACGACGCCGCGCGAGGTGACCGACGGCGAGAGAATATGGGCCGGGAGCGCCGAGCCGAGCAGGATCGGGCCGACATGCAGGCTGTCGGTCATGGTCTTGACGACGCCAAGCGTGATGTTGGCCGCATCGAGATTGGGGAAGACCAGAAGGTTGGCTTCGCCCGACAGGCTGCTGTCCGGCATGACCCGGTGACGCAGCGCTTCGGAGATCGCCGAATCGCCATGCATTTCGCCGTCGACTTCGAGCTCGGGGGCGAGCTCCCGCACGAGCTGGAGCGCCTTGCGCATCTTCGTCGCGCTCTCCGATTCGCGCGAACCGAAGTTGGAGTGCGATACGAGAGCGGCGCGGGGCGTGATGCCGAAGCGGCGGATTTCCTGTGCCGCCATCACCGTCGTCTGGGCGATCTCTTCCGCGCTCGGGCAGTAGCTCACATAGGTGTCGGTGAAGAAGGTGGCGCCGCGCTGGGAGATCAGCAGGCTGAGTGCGGAGAAGTCGAGCACGCCTTCGCGCTTGCCGATGATCTGCGACACGTCGCGCATATGCCTGGAATAGCGGCCTTCAACGCCGCAGATCAGCGCATCGGCTTCGCCACGCTTGACGGCAAGCGCACCGATGACGGTCGTGTTGGTGCGCACGATGGTGCGGGCAGCTTCCGGGATGACGCCGAGGCGGCCGACGAGCGCGAAATAGTCCTCGACATAGTCGCGATAGCGCGGGTCGCCTTCCGGATTGACGACTTCGAAATCGACGTCCGGACGAATGCGCAGGCCATAACGGCGAAGGCGAGTCTCGATGATCTGCGGACGGCCGATCAGGATCGGTCGCGCGGTGCCGTCTTCCAGAAGCACCTGGGCTGCGCGCAGCACGCGCTCGTCTTCGCCTTCTGCAAAGATCACGCGGTTCTTCTGGGCGTTCTTTGCGGCCGCAAACACTGGCTTCATGATGAAGCCCGAGCGGAAGACGAAGCGGTTCAGCTTGTCGAGATAGGCGTCGTAGTCCTGGATCGGACGGGTGGCGACACCGCTTTCCTCGGCCGCTTTGGCAACCGCCGGCGCGATGCGGAGGATCAGGCGCTGATCGAACGGCGAGGGGATCAGATAATCAGGGCCGAAGACCGGGGTCTCGCCGGAATAGGCGCGGGCGGCAACGTCGGACGGCTCCTCGCGGGCGAGGCCCGCGATGGCGCGCACGGCCGCCATCTTCATCTCTTCGTTGATCGTGCTTGCGCCGCAGTCGAGCGCGCCGCGGAAGATGTGCGGGAAGCAGAGAACGTTGTTGACCTGGTTCGGGAAGTCCGAGCGACCGGTGCAGATCATCGCGTCTGGGCGGGCGGCGCGGGCTTCTTCCGGCATGATTTCCGGCGTCGGGTTGGCAAGCGCCATGATCAGCGGCTTTTCGGCCATCTGCGCCAGCAGTTCGGGCTTCAGGACGCCGGCCGCCGACAGGCCGAGGAAGACGTCGGCGCCGCCGATGCTGTCGGCAAGAACGCGGTTGTCGCTCTCCTGCGCATAGATGGACTTCCACTCGTCCATCAGCACTTCGCGGCCCTTGTAGACGAGACCCTCGAGGTCGTGGACCCAGATGTTTTCGCGCTTGGCGCCAAGCGTGACGAGCAGGTTGAGGCAGGCAAGGGCGGCGGCACCTGCACCTGACGTGACGATCTTTGCCTTGGCGATATCCTTGCCGGCGAGCTCGAGCCCGTTGAGGATGGCGGCGGCAACGATGATCGCGGTTCCGTGCTGGTCGTCATGGAAGACCGGGATCTGCATTTTCTCGCGCAGGCGACGCTCGACCTCGAAACATTCGGGCGCCTTGATGTCCTCGAGATTGATGCCGCCGAAGGTCGGCTCCAGCGCCGAGATCACGTCGACCATGCGTTCGATGCTGGAGGCGTCGATCTCGATGTCGAAGACGTCGATACCGGCAAACTTCTTGAAGAGGACGGCCTTGCCTTCCATGACCGGCTTGGACGCCAGCGGGCCGATGTTGCCGAGGCCAAGCACGGCCGTGCCGTTGGAGATGACCGCGACCAGGTTGGCGCGCGCGGTAAAATCGGCCGCCTGCTCCGGATTGTCACGGATTGCGATGCACGGTGCTGCAACGCCTGGCGAATAGGCGAGCGCCAGGTCACGCTGGTTGCCGAGCGGCTTGGTGGGCTGGATTTCGAGCTTCCCCGGGCGCGGGTAACGGTGGAAGAAAAGGGCCTGCTGGTCGATGTCGCCGCTTGCCGGACCTGTTTGGGATTTCGTCTTGTCGCCCGTGTTCATGCTCTCACATTCCTCATTCGTGGTCGTGCCTTTTGGCATGAATTGCGAGCGAGGTACAGTTTTTGCGGCACTGAATTCTGGTGGTGGGCGTGGCCGTCGCAATGCTGATGTCATCTTCCTGAAACACGAGTCTGGTTTTCACGGGATCAGAAAGCGTAACGATGACGAGGCTGGCATGATGGCGGCGCAGCAAGACAACTCCGTAAGGAAACTCAGGACGTTGTTCATTTCCGACGTCCACCTTGGCTCGAAGGCCGCCAAGACCGATTATCTCCTTGATTTCCTGCGACACCATGAAGCGGAAACCATCGTTCTGGTGGGCGACATCGTCGACGGCTGGCGGCTGAAACGCAGCTGGTACTGGCCGCAGAACTGCAACGACGTCGTTCAGAAGCTGTTGCGCAAGGCGCGCAAGGGGACGCGGATCGTCTACATTCCGGGCAATCACGACGAGTTTCTGCGTGATTTCCCGGGCGTGCATTTCGGCGGTATCGAGGTGGCGCAGCGCTACATGCACGAGGGCGCGGACGGGCGCAGGTACCTCGTGTTGCACGGCGACGAATTCGACGTGGTGGTGCGCAATGCCCGCGTGCTCGCCTATCTCGGCGACTGGGCCTATGACACGGCGATCGCGATCAACATTGGCCTTGCAGCGGTCAGGCGTCGTCTCGGAATGCCATACTGGTCATTTTCCTCCTGGGCGAAACTCCAGGTCAAACACGCGGTCAACTTCATCGGCGAATTCCAGAAGGTGGTTGCCGAAGAGGCCCGCCGGCACGATGCCCAGGGTGTCATCTGCGGCCATATCCACCACGCAGTCATCGAGGACATTGACGATATCCGCTACATCAATACCGGCGATTGGGTCGAAAGCTGCACGGCGATTGCCGAGCATCACGACGGCACGATGGAGTTGCTCACCTGGCACCAAATGCGCGGTGGCGCAAGCGAAGCGGAAGCGTCGACCGAGGCCGACAAGCTGCTTGCGCAGTTGCTGACGCAGCGCGCCGCCTAGTCTGTCAAACGCCATTCGGAAACGTTAGGATCCGCAGACCCAAGCCAGAGGCTTGAGGATCGAAGTCCAGCCAACCCGAAATGCGCCAATGATCTGGAATGTAGTCGACAATCGCTCCCGTCCCTATCGCTGGAAGCGCGTCAACGCCGTGGTCGAGGCGATCGAGCACGACAACAGCTGCCTCGATGCCAATCAGGCGGACGAAGCCGCAGAGGCCGTCGATCATGCCCGCCGCGACGGCATTTCCGTGTGCGAGGCGATCGAATGGGGCAACCGGCAGCCAAGTCCGGTAACCCTTTATCTCTATGACGCGGACGGCACAAAGGACGGTCCTGTCGACGCGGTGGACTCGGATCGTACACCGGGCTGATCGCGCATTGCCGGCCGAGCGATCTTGCTGTCGCGAAATCTAGGATATGGCAAGGCGCGCTCGGCTCATGCTAGACATAGGCTACAGCCATCAGGTCAGCCGATGATTCCCTCCCCAGCGCCCGCATATGTGGGCCCTCCGCCGCGCCATTTCGCGCTTCGCATCGCTTTGCTCTTCTGCGCGCCGTTGATCGTCAACGGCTTCGCGATGCCGTATTTCCCGATGTGGCTGAGCACGCTCTCCATGACCGATTTCGAGATCGGCGTGGTACTGGCGCTGCCGATGTTCGTGCGTGTCATCACCGCACCGATTGCGGGCGTGATCGCCGACCGGCTCGGGGAGCGGGCGATCGTGCTCATCTGGTCCGGCTTCCTGTCGCTCGCAACCGCTCTGGTGCTGTTTTACTTTCGCGATTTCTGGCCGGTGCTGATCATCTACACGCTGCAGTCGGCCGTCTATTCGCCATACGTGCCGATCGTCGAGGCGATCGCGCTTTCGGGTGTCCGCCGCTGGGGCTTCGATTACGCGCATATGCGGCTTTGGGGTTCGGTCGCCTTCATCGGCGCCACCATGCTCGGCGGCTGGATGGTCGGCCTTGTCGGCACAGACATGGTGCTGCCGGCGATGGCGATCGGGTTCGGGCTGACGATCGCGATGGCCTATGCGGCGCCCCGCGTCGGCAAGCCGCGCCGGCCTTCGCCGATCACCGCACTTACCGAGCCGCCGCCAAAATCACTCAGGCAACTCGACCTGCAACTGCTGCTGATCGGCGTGACCCTGGTCAACGCCAGTCATGCGATGCTCTTTGCCTTCTCGGCAATCTACTGGCAGCACATCGGCTACAGCGGCACCGAGATCGGACTGCTCTGGAGCGCGGGGGTTGCTGCTGAAGTGACGATGTTCGTCTTTGCCAAGGCGATCAGCCGCCGCTTCAGCGTCTGGGTCATGATCCTCTCGGGCTGCGTCCTCGCCGTGGTGCGCTGGATCATCTTCCCGATGGATCTTGGCTTTGGCGGCTACTTCATTCTGCAGTGCTTCCACGCCTTTACCTATGCGATCATGCACACGGGCATGCAGCACAAGCTGGTCGAGCGCGTGGTCGAGTCCCAGGAAGCGTCGGCCCAGGGCCTCTACTTCTTCTATACCGGCATCTTCACCGCGATCCTGACGTTCCTGTCGGGCTATTTTTACGCTTGGTATGGGGTGAACGGCTTCTACTCGATGTCGGTCGTCGCCTTTGCCGGCTGCTGTTTCGCTGTTGCTGCCTGGTACCTTCAGCCCCAGAGGCGCGGCTCCGGGGGGAAGACGAGCGAAGCCTCGTAGCGCAGGCCCGGCGTCCGGTCCTGTGCAAGGAGGAGAGGACCGTCGAGATCGACGAAGTCGGCGCCCTGGGCCACCAGGATCGCCGGCGCCATGCCCAGCGAAGTGCCGACCATGCAGCCGACCATGACCTTGAGGCCGAGCGCATCTGCCTGGGCGCGCATGCGCAGCGCCTCGGTGAGGCCGCCGGTCTTGTCGAGCTTGATGTTGACCGCATCGTAGCGGCCGACCAGCGCCGAGAGATCGCCGGTCGCATGCACGCTTTCATCCGCGCAGATCGGGACAGGACGAGCGATCGTTGCGAGAGCCTCGTCGCGCCCGGCCGGCAGCGGTTGCTCGATGAGGTCGATCCGCTCTTCGGCGCAGATCGCGAAATGATAAGCGAGAGTTTCGGGTGTCCAGCCTTCGTTGGCGTCGAGAATGATGCGGCTTTCGGGCGCGCCGGCCCTGACGGCGCGGATGCGGGCGGCATCATCCGGCGTGCCCACCTTGACCTTGAGGAGCGCGCGGTGGGCGTATCGGGACGCCTGTTCGCGCATGGCCTCGGGCTCAGCCAGAGACAGCGTGTAGGCAGTGGTCAATGCTTCAGGTGAAGCAATTCCGGCAAGGATATGAACCGGCGTATTTTTCTGCTTTGCCTCGAGGTCCCAAAGGGCGCAGTCGACGGCATTGCGGGCAGCACCCGGCTTCATCTCGTCTTGCAGTTCTGCGCGGGAGAGGCCGGCCTCGATACGCGGGCGGATGGCGGTGATCTCGGCCAGAACCGAATCGATCGTTTCGCCGTAGCGGCCGTAGGGAACGCATTCTGCGGAGCCAGAATGGGTGCCGTCCGTGATTCGGCAGGTGACCACGCTTGCCGTCGTTTTGGAGCCGCGCGAGATCGTGAACGCACCTGCGATCGGGAAATGTTCCAGCGTTGCGTCGAGGGTAAGTGACATGAAAGCGTCTCCGGCGTGCAAACTAAGGGCATGGCGTCGTTACCGGCCGAACGTTCGGGTGACAGCAACGGTGCGAGCCGTTATTACGGGGTAAGGTTTTACGAATCTTTACGGCGCAGCGCATCGTCAGACGCGCACGGGCCACAGTAACACTTTAGGTCTGCTGCATAATTTTGTCCTTAAATCGAACCCGATCTAACGGAATTATGCAGTAGAAAATCGGGAAAACAGAAGCCACGTGTCGCAAGCCGCCCGCAAGATGACTGCCGATGTGGCGCTGGCCGAAAGTGCCGGCGGGCAAAGCTATGTCTTCACCGGCGCATGGCGGCACGAGACGGCCGAAGCCATGGCGGCAAAACTGGATCAGCTCGCCCGCAAGGACGATGGCGTCAGGCAGTTCGACCTTTCCGGCGTGACGGCGATGGATACCGCCGGGGCCTGGATCATCCGGCGTTTCATGACCAAGGTGGCCGGCCCCGCGCGCGACGACGTGCATTTTGCCGATGGCGGGCAACGTTATGTCGAGTTGATCGACGCCTTGCCGGCCGAGCTGCGTTCGCCCGATGAAGGCAAGGAGCGGATGCCGCTGTTCCAGCGCATCTTCGCGCCGATCGGCGAGGCGATGATCGCGACCTGGGACGATATCGTCGCTGCGATGTACATTCTGGGCTCTGCGGTACGCGGCGCGCAACTGAAGCTCGGCCGGCACAGCGGTGTCTCGCCCGCTGCGATCGTACACCAGATCGACCGCATGGGCGTAATGGCGGTGCCGATCATCACGCTGATGTCGTTTCTGATCGGCGCGATCATCGCGCAGCAGGGCGCGTTCCAGCTGCGCTACTTCGGCGCCGAGGTCTTCGTCGTCGATCTCGTCGGCATTCTGCAATTGCGCGAAATCGGCGTGCTCTTGACCGCGATCATGATCGCTGGCCGCTCCGGCAGCGCGATCACGGCCGAAATCGGTTCGATGAAGATGCGCGAGGAGGTGGATGCGCTGAAGGTGATGGGGCTGAGCCCGATTGGCGTTCTCGTCTTTCCGCGCCTGGTCGCGCTCACCGTCGCGCTGCCGCTCCTGACCATCATCGCGAATTTCGCGGCCCTCGTCGGTGCGGCGCTTGTGGCCTGGGGCTATTCAGGGATCACGATCCCGACCTTTCTTGCCCGGCTGCAGGAAGCGGTCGATTTCTCGTCGGTTGCGGCCGGCATGATCAAAGCCCCGTTCATGGCGTTGATTATCGGCGTGGTGGCGGCGGTCGAAGGGCTGAAGGTCGGCGGCAGCGCGGAATCGCTTGGCCGCCACGTGACGTCGTCGGTGGTCAAGTCGATCTTCGTCGTGATCCTGATCGACGGGCTCTTCGCCATGTTCTACGCGTCAATCGATTTCTAATGCGGAGAACGGCGTGAACCCATTGGAAAAGCGGCACGAAGAATACCTGGAGACCGAGGCGAACGGACGCGAGTCCGTCCTGTCCGTGCGCGACCTGACGGTCGGTTTCGGCTCCAACATCGTGCTCGACAAATTGAACCTCGAGATCTACCGCGGCGAGATCCTCGGCTTCGTCGGCGCCTCGGGCACCGGCAAGTCGGTGTTGATGCGCACCGTGCTCAGGCTTCTCGCAAAGCGTTCCGGCAAGATCGAGATTCTCGGCGCCGACTACGACAACATAACCGAGGCCGAGCGTATCGCGCTCGACATGCGCCTCGGTGTTCTCTTCCAGCATGGCGCGCTCTTTTCGGCGCTGACGGTGCGCGAGAACATCCAGGTGCCGATGCGTGAATATCTCGACCTGCCGCAAAGCCTGATGGACGAGCTGGCGCGGGTGAAGATCGAGCTTGTGGGCCTGGCCCCGGAAGCGGCGGAAAAATACCCGTCCGAGCTTTCCGGCGGCATGATCAAGCGCGCAGCACTGGCGCGCGCCTTGGCGCTCGATCCCGATCTGGTTTTTCTCGACGAACCGACCTCGGGGCTTGACCCGATCGGTGCTGCCGAGTTCGACGAGTTGATCGCCAAGCTGCGCGACACGCTGGGATTGACCGTGTATATGGTGACTCACGACCTCGACAGCCTGTTTTCCGTCTGCGACCGCATCGCGGTGCTCGGCAAGAAGAAGGTACTGGTCGAAGGCACTGTGGAAGACATGCTGGCCTGTGACGACCCCTGGGTGCAGGCCTATTTCCGCGGCAAGCGGGCACGTTCGATCGTGCGCAACGATCAGTGACGAGCGCGTCCCGCATCGAGCACGGTCGCTCGAAGCGGAAGAAGCGCTCTGGTGGATGCGATCCTGATGCCTTGGCGTCAAGATTGATGAAGAGCCGGTGAAGCGGCCACGAAGGTAGTCGGTACGAATGGAAACGAAAGCGAACTACGCCATTGTCGGTTTCTTCACGGTGTTCGTGATCGCGGCCGCTTTCGGCTTCGTCTACTGGATGTCGCAGTATGGCCGCAGCGGCGAGATGGTCGAGCTGGTGGTCAATATTCCCGGTTCCGCCAACGGCCTTTCCGTCGGTTCGCCGGTGCGCTTCAACGGCATCGCCGTCGGCACGGTCCGCAATCTGGCGATCGACGCCAATGATCCGCGCTATTCGCTGGCGCTGACGGAAGTTTCGGTGGATGCGCCGGTGCTGAAGTCGACCAAGGCGACGCTGGAAGTCCAGGGCCTGACGGGTGCTGCCTATATCGAGCTCAGTGGCGGGCACAAGGGCGACGAGAACATCCTGAAAACCGCGATCGAGAAGGGCACCCAGGCGCGCATTCTGGCCGACCAGTCGAGCGTCACCAGCCTGCTTGCAACCGCCGACCAGATCATGGATCGCGCCAACGACGCGATCACCGACATTCAGGGCTTCGTGACGGACGTGCGCGGGCCGCTGACCAAGACGATCAACAACGCCGAGACGTTTTCCGACGCGCTGGCAAAGAACTCCGGCGCGATCGACGACTTCCTGAAGAGCGTGACCGAGCTTTCCGGGTCGATCAACGCTGCCTCCAAGAAGCTCGATTCGACGCTCGCATCGGCTGAGACGCTGGTGAAATCGGTCGATCCGAAGAAGATCGACCATATTGTCTCCAACGTCGAGCAGATCAGCAACGACCTGAAGGCAGCTTCGGGTGGCGTCACGGAGACGCTGGCGACATTCCGGCGCACCGTCGAAACCTACGATCAGTTCGGCAAGAACGCGCAGAAGACGCTGGAGCGGGTCGATACGCTGGTGGCCTCCGTCGACAAGCAGAAGGTCGAACTGGTCGTCAACGATATTTCCGCGGCGACGGCCGATGCACGCAAGACGGTCGCCAACATCTCCGCGTTTGCCGACAAGATCACCGCGCGCCAGCAGGACATCGACCACACGATTACCAATGTGACCGAGCTTGCGAGCAAGCTGAACGCCGCTTCGAGCCGGGTGGACAGCATTCTCGTCAAGGTCGATGGCTTCCTCGGCGATGCGGACGCGCCGTCGCTTTCGGCTGACGCCCGTGCGACGCTCGCGTCGTTCCGCAAGATGGCTGACAATCTCAACGCGAAGATCGGCCCGATTGCCGAAAACCTCAAGCGGTTCTCAGGCTCTGGCCTGCGCGACGTCGAAGCACTCGTCACGGACACGCGCCGCACGGTGCAAAGCCTGGAGAACACGATCTCCACCTTCGACAAGGACCCGCAACGTCTTCTCTTTGGCGGCGAAACGGTAAAACAATATGATGGCCGCACCCGACGCTGAGTCGGGTGGGCACTCCGGCGTGGGGCCGGTCGGCGTGGTTTCGTTTTCGAGCGCGCCAAGGTGTGTGGGACAAGGGTATTGGCAGTATGAATTTTCAGGGGCGGGTTGGTATGCGAGTAGCGGGAGCGTGTCGCTCCGCCCTGATTTTTATGCTGGCGGCCGGAGTTGCCGGCTGCGGTACCAAGGCCGTCAATGACACGTTCAGCCTCTCGGCGGCACCTGTCGTCGAAGGCCGGGCCTCCAGCGGAAAACAGATCCTCGTTCCCGAGCCGACGGCCTTGAAGGCGCTCGACAGCGACCAGGTCGTCATTCGCCTGTCCGGATCGGAACTGCAGTATCTCTCCAAGGCTCAGTGGAGCGACCGGCTGCCAAAGCTGGTGCAATCGAAGCTCGTGCAGGCTTTTGAAGACACCGGAAAAATCGGCGGTGTCGGCAAGCCGGGCCAGGGGCTGGCGATCGACTACCAGGTCATCACCGAGATCCGCGCCTTCGAGATCTCGACGGAAGGTGCCGATACTGCCGTCGTCGAAATCTTCGCAAAGATCCTCAACGATCGCAACGGCACGGTTCGGGTGCAGAAAGCGTTTCGTGCCGTCGCTGGCGTGAAGGGCGCGGGCAACCCGGCCTTCATCAAGGCGATGGACCAGGCCTTCGCCAACGTTTCCGCCGAGATCGTCAGCTGGACGCTCGGCTCGATCTGACGGCTTGCGCCCGATCCTGTCATCGACACCGCAATGGATCGACCTGCTGGCCCCATGTGTGCGCCAGGGCCTTTCGTTGCGAAAAGTGCTGCGCAAGCGCCATGGCATAAACCTCTGAGACGAAGGCTCGATACGTGAGGCTGGGTCGGATGTTTCGTTTGAAACAGCGCCGGATCTGCAGCCGTGCGAAGGGTGTTGCAAGCGACGGGTTCGTCGCAGTTGGACAAGCAGGCAGGGGACACATTCAATGCGCGGCACCACATTCGCCATGGCTCTGGCGATGACGATCGCACTCGCCTTCACCGCACCGGTTCAGGCGGCAAATTACAGTTATGGCGGCCAGCAGAACTGTGTCGTCAAGACGGTCAAAACCTATGGTGCATACGGCAGGGTGGTGATCAAGAAGATGCGCATCTGCAAATAGTGCCTGCGCACCTTCGGTTTGTTGCGATTGCCGGCATGTCTCGACAATCGGCGTCGCTCTGTGGAGACATGCAGCAAGGCGTCAGATCGACCCGTGCGCGTCCGATATGGTGCAGCGCTTGGAGCAGCCGTTACCGGCGGCCTGCAAGTGCGGCCTGATCGGCGGACTTGTCCTGCGACCCCACGGCTGCGAGCCTCTCCAAAACAACAGACATTGCCCGATCCTTGCCGGCCACATAGTCCGCAAAGGTCGGTTGGGCAATGACGTCCGGTTCAAGGCTGCCTGCCGGAACGTCATAGATGTAGTTCAGCAGGAAACACGTCCTGAGTTGCGACAGGCTGCAGCCATTCTCCCAGTCGTGAAAGCCGGTGGTGTAGCGGACTGCGAGTTTCGAATGCGGGAGAACGGTGAGGCCGCCTTCGCCCCAGAACTGCATGCGGTCGCCCACGGCCTCACCGACGATGGTGACGCGCTCCCCGCCATAGTATTTGAGCCACGCGGCGGTGCTGATCGCAGCCGAGAACGTATTGCCCGTGGTCAGAATGAACAGGCGCCCGGTCGGTGGCAAAAGCTCGGGCAAACGTCGGGCGAAATCAGCGGAAAGCGTGTAGTTGCCGCCGGCATTGAAGCGCAGGTCGACGATGGCGTTGCGAATTGGCTTGTTGCTCAACTCATCAAGCACGTCAGAAAGATACTGCGATAGATCGACCGGCGCCTGGTCCCGGACGCGGTTGATCTGGACGTAGAGTAGGTCGGCTGCGGGGTAGGCGTGCCAATAGTTACGATCGAGCTGGGCGAGATAGTCCGGCAACGCGACGTCCTCCAGCACATGTCGCCACCCCGTGGGGCGGTTGGCGTGGGCGACAGGGCTCAAGTCTCGGGCGGGCCAGAAATTGGCTCTCAGCGGTTCGTCAGTGCCAGGAAGGGCTGCGAGTTCGGTTGACACGGAGCTGCCGTCCGAAAGGCGCATGTCGTAGGTGCTTTTGCCCGACGTTTCCGCGAGACCTGCCGCATGCAGAAGCTCCGGTGAAGTCATGAAGTTTGGCGCGAACTCCTTGGCAAGGTTGGCCGGCCCCCCAACATAGGGCCGCAGTGCCGCCAGCAAAGCATCCGTCGTTTTGCCGTTTGCGCCGAGGACCTGTGCCCCGAGCAGGTGGCTTTGGTCCCTGGCAGCGGCGACGACGAACAAGCCGTCGGCAAACCAGCCGAGACGAACGGGCACGGCATTGAAGCTTTGACCGCCAACAAGCCCGGCGACGTTGCTGTGACCGTTGTCGGCCAGTGCCACCGCCTTGGCGGCAGCCATAGCCAGGTCGGCGCGGTCCATATCCGCGGCGCGCTCCTCCATCGCGCTGAGGGCGCGTGCGAATTCTGCTTTGGCCTCGGGCGTGAAACTCCTTTCATAATTCGGCAGATGCCGCAAATGAGCGATGTCCTGCCGATTGGCTTCGAGCAGTGAAACGGAAGTCTGATCGGGAGCATTCGGATAGGATTTCAGGGTTGGATAAAGAAGGACGGCGAGCGGTGCGAGAACCAGGATGATCACCAGCGCGAGCGCGATCGCCGATATCTTGAACCACCTCGGCAAGGGCCTTTTGCGTCGGTCGTTATCGAGAACCGTATTCCCCTTCGTCATGCACTCGTCCTTCTCGTTCGGTGGCTTCCACGTCGGGACCGGTGCTGCGACCATGATCCTTCAAGATCCAGGCATTGCAGCGGAACCCGGCGAGGGCGGATGGATCGTGATACGGATTTGGATAAGCTGGCGCATCGTTGAGGCGGGCGTGAAAATTTCGCGGCGCCACCCCTGGTAGATGTTGACGCACCGGGAAGAGCACAAGAGGGGAGGCGAATTTAGAGATTCAGGCGTGCGGCGGGCGCAAATGGGCGAGATCGGAGCTTCGTCCGACGACACGTGGCGCGCGGGATCGGCGCGGCCCGATCGCGTACGTCAGCTGCCGGTGCCCAATCGGCCGGCAGGCTGAAAGAGGAGAACCGACCCGACGCGAAGCTCCTCGATATCCGGTCAGGCCAGGAAATGCCCTCAGGGCCAGCGTACGACCGGGGGCAGGGACGAGAGGATGGACTCGACGTTGCCGCCGGTCTTCAGGCCGAAGATCGTGCCGCGATCGTAAAGCAGGTTGAACTCGACATAGCGGCCGCGACGCACCAGCTGCTCGTCGCGGTCGTCTTCGGTCCACGGCGTGTTGAAGTTGGAGCGCACGATCTTCGGATAGACGAGGGCGAAGGCCTTGCCGACATCGCGGGTGAAGGCGAAATCCGCTTGCCAGCCACCCTGTTCCTCAGCCGAGTGCAGCCAGTCATAGAAGATGCCGCCGGTTCCGCGCGGCTCGTTGCGGTGCGGCAGGAAGAAATAGTCGTCGCACCACTTCTTGAACTTGGCATGGTCGGCAACGCCGTGTCGGCTGCAGGTGATTTCCATGGCGCGGTGGAACAGCTGCGTGTCCGCATCGGTCATGACGCGGCGGCGGTCGAGGACCGGCGTCAGATCGGCGCCGCCGCCGAACCAGTTGCTGGTCGTGACGACCATGCGGGTGTTCATGTGAACCGCCGGCACGTTGGGATTGACGGGATGGGCAATCAGCGAAATGCCCGACGCCCAGAAGCGCGGATCTTCGGCGGCACCCGGGATCTGGTTGCGGAACTCAGGCGAAAATTCGCCATAGACGGTCGAAGTATGCACGCCGACCTTCTCGAAGACGCGGCCCTCCATCATCGACATGCGGCCACCGCCGCCCTTGCCGCCCTCACGGCTCCAATCCTTGGCAACGAAGCGGCCGGGCGCGCGATCCGAGAGCGGACCGGTCAGCTCGTCCTCGATCGCCTCGAAGGCAGAGCAGATGGTATCGCGCAATCCCTCGAACCAAGCGCGTGCCTCAGCTTTCTTCACTTCGATGTCTGCGGGGAGGCCCTGGGGAAGGTGCGGTCGTTCCATGAAAATTACGTCCTGTTGGCAGCTTTTGCCGGTGAAAAGCGCCCGATTCCGATTGAGTTCGCCAAAGGTCACACTTTCACGCCGATGGCAACGGCGGTTTACCGTATCGGCCAGTCTGTCGCACGGCGAGCCGTGGCTGCAAGGAAAACTCTGACCTCACAAAGCTCTGGCAAAGCGCGATTGCCGTCACTATCTTAGCGTTCAGAGGTATAGCCCATGGCAAGAATACCTGCAGGTCCGCCGCTCGATGGATTGCGGCGACAGATCGCCCGGCATCGCCGGGACAATCCGACACGAGGCGATGGCCTTTTCGTGCGGGAAACCTTTCGGCTCGACCGAGGTGCCGCCCGCGCCAAGGCGCGCGAATGGTTCGACACCTGGCCGAAGGCCGCCTATTGGACCGAGGTTGAGAGTTGGCGTCAGCTCGACGGCGACGAAATCGAGTTCACCATGCGCCGCCTTCCGACCGCCGATTGACCCGATCGCAATCACGGGTGGCCATCGTCATCCATCAGCCTCGGCCCGGCGCCTTCCATCGATAGCACATCGTGCGGGTTGCGCAGCGGACATTCGCGCAACGACAGGCAGCCGCAACCGATGCAGCCCGTCAGATGGTCGCGCAGCGCCATCAGGCTGGTGATGCGCTCATTCAACTGTTCGCGCCAGCTTTCGGACAATCTGCCCCAATCTTCCACCGTCAGCGGACGATCGTCCGGCAGAACCGACAAAGCGTCCTGGATTTCTGACAAAGGGATGCCAGTGCGCTGGGCGACCTTGATCACCGCAATGCGCCGGAGCACGCCACGCGGATAGCGGCGCTGGTTGCCACGGGTGCGGTTGCTGCGGATTAGCCCCTTGGCCTCGTAGAAGTGCAGGGTGGAGACCGCAACGCCGCTGCGTTCGGCCACTTCTCCCACTGTCAGTTCACGACGCAGCTCGGTGTTTCTTACAACTGTCACGACGGCTATTGACCTCAACTATTGTTGAGGTTCTATAGCATTGGCTCCATGTATTCGACAACCGATGAATGCGACAACAGGAGCTTGCCTCGATGACTGAGAAAATGACCCTTGCCGTGATCTATGGCAGCGCGCGCCAGGGCCGCTTCTGCGACACCGTCGCCAACTGGCTGATCCGGGAGCTTTCGGCTTCCGAGGTTTTCACGCTGACGATCATCGATCCGGCCCGGATCAGGACATCGCGGGGGCTTGGCGCCGCCGTCAATCCCGGCGAATGGCTGGAGCGCAAGATCGCCGAAGCCGACGCGTTCATCATCGTCACGCCGGAATACAATCACGGCTATCCGGCGGCGTTGAAGGAACTGATCGATTCGGTCTACGAGCCCTGGCACGCCAAGCCCGTCGCCTTCGTCTCCTATGGCGGCGCCTCCGGCGGCATTCGGGCGGTCGAGCAGCTGCGCCAGGTCTTCGGTGAACTGCATGCGGTGACGCTGCGCGACGGTGTTTCGTTCCCCAAGGCCTGGTCGAAGTTCGACGCGGCCGGCAACCTCTACAAGCCCGAGGAACTGCGCGCGCCATTGTTTGTGATGATGGACCGGCTGACCTGGTGGGCGCGAACCCTGAAGCAGGCGCGCAAGGCAGCGCCCTACAACGAGGTGGCGGCGTAGCGCGCCTGCCGGGGACGATGTCTGCAACCGGCGGCCATGGAGGTGGCGATGTTTACGCTGTCAGCCTGGAGAGACCTGTCGGATCGCTTCGCCGGCGATCATCGCCGCCGAGATGGCGAGGTTCAGCGAGCGCTGGCCCTCGGCCATCGGAATGAGGATGCGGCCGTCGGCGCGCTCGTGCACGTGATCCGGCACACCGGCGCTCTCCCGTCCGAAGAGCAGGATGTCGTCGGGGAGGTACTCGTAGCGGGTATAGGGCAGGGCCGCCTTGGTCGAGGCGAGCACAAGCCGTCGACCGCTGCCTGCGCGCCACTCTTCGAAGCGCTCCCAGTTGACATGGCGGGTGAGTGCGACGGACGCGATGTAGTCCATGCCGGCCCGCTTCAGGTTGCGGTCGGAAAGGTCGAAGCCGGCCGGCTCGATGATATCGACGCCCAGCCCGAGGCAGGCGGCCATGCGCAGGATCGTGCCGGTATTGCCGGGAATGTCGGGCTGATAAAGGGCGATGCGCAGGTTGCTCATGGGCTGCGGCTGCTCCGAAAGGTGATGGCGGTGCCAGGGGCGGGTGCGGCTCCTATGGCATTGAATGCCGGATCGATCCACTCTCAAACATCGAGAGCCTCGGCCAATTGCGGATCGCTCATTTCGCCCATGCTAATCTGTGCCTGAACGGCAACAGAGGATTGTGCGGTGAAAAAATAGGCAAGAAAGTGGCTGCGACAATCTGGCATGTCGGCGCGAATAAGGGTAGACATCAGGCCTCTTCAACGCGAACCGACGGAGGCAAACATGACTGTATGGATGTTGACACGCCTTCCAGGAGTAGTGGGCCACCGTTTGGCCTGACCGGTTCCGCGACCTATCTTTTACAAAGAGATCGACGCGCTTCCGGTACTCCGGAAGACGAAGCCCCTTTGCGGGCAGCATTTCCGGACTGAATTTTTCATCATAAGAATGCGGGGCGCTATCCCGCTTTCCTTCAAAATACTCTGAAGGAGCAATGCAATGTTTGGCTGGTTTGAATCCCGCCTCAATCCCTATCCGGCCGAGGAGCCCACGCTCCCGCCGAAAAGCCTCTTCGGCTTCTGCTGGCACTATTCCAAGCCGGCGGCGCCGTGGCTGATCATCATGTCGGTCTGCACGATGCTGATTGCCGTCGGCGAAGTGGCGCTGTTCCAGTTCCTCGGCAACATGGTCGACTGGCTGTCGAGCGCCGACCGCGAGACCTTCCTTGCAGCCGAGGGCGGCAGGCTATTCTGGATGGGGGCGCTTGTTCTGATCGGCCTGCCTGGCCTGGTTGCGATCGACTCGTTCATCATGCACCAGGTGCTGCTCGGCAATTATCCGATGATCGCCCGCTGGCAGATGCACCGCTACCTGCTTCGCCAGAGCATGACCTTCTTTGCCAACGAGTTCGCCGGACGCGTTGCGACGAAGGTGATGCAGACGTCGCTTGCGGTGCGCGAAACGGTGATGAAGATCCTCGACGTCTTCGTCTATGTCGTCAGCTATTTCGTCACCATGCTCGCCGTCGTCGCGACCGCCGACTGGCGGCTCGTCATTCCGCTTGGCATCTGGCTGGCGATCTACATCTGCATCGTCAGCTACTTCGTGCCGCGGCTGCAGAAGATCTCCAAGGAGCAGGCGGACGCGCGCTCGATGATGACGGGCCGGATCGTCGACAGCTACACCAACATCGGCACGGTCAAGCTCTTCTCGCACGCCGGTCGCGAGGAAGGCTATGCGCGCGAAGGCATGGACAGCTTCCTTGACACCGTGCATCGCCAGATGCGCAAGGTCACGCTGTTCCACATCCTCGTTTATGCCAACAACAGCATCGCGCTCTTTGCGATCGCCGCCCTTGGCATCCATCTCTGGCTGACGAGCGCGATCTCGGTCGGTGCGATCGCGATCGCCGTGGGTCTGGCGATGCGCATCAACGGCATGTCGCAGTGGATCATGTGGGAAGTCTCGGCTCTGTTCGAGAACATCGGCACGGTCTATGACGGCATCGGCATGATGACGAAGGCGCAAGACATCGTCGACGAGCCGGACGCCAAGCCACTGACGGCGGAAAAGGGGGCAATCGCCTTTGACAATATCCGCTTCCACTATGGCAAGGCGAAGGGCGTCATCGATCACCTGTCGCTCGACATCAAGCCCGGCGAAAAGATCGGTCTCGTCGGTCGCTCAGGCGCCGGCAAGACGACGCTGATGAACCTGCTGTTGCGCTTCTATGACCTGGAGGACGGCGCGATCCGGATCGACGGCAAGGACATCGCGACCGTGACGCAGGACAGCCTGCGTTCCCAGATCGGCGTCGTCACCCAGGATACCTCGCTCCTGCATCGCTCCATTCGCGACAACATCGCCTATGGACATCCGGAAGCCGACGACGAAGCGATCATTGCGGCGGCCAAGAGGGCCAATGCCTGGGACTTCGTCCAGGGGCTCGAGGACAACCAGGGCCGCAAGGGCCTGGATGCACAGGTCGGCGAGCGGGGTGTGAAGCTGTCCGGCGGCCAGCGCCAGCGCATCGCGATCGCCCGCGTCTTCCTCAAGGACGCGCCGATCCTGATCCTCGACGAGGCGACCTCGGCGCTTGATTCCGAAGTGGAGCAGGCGATCCAGGAAAACCTCTTCGCGCTGATGGCAGGCAAGACGGTGATCGCGATCGCCCACCGCCTGTCGACGCTGACGGAGATGGACCGGTTGGTTATCCTCGAGGCCGGCCGGATCGTCGAGACCGGCTCGCATGGCGAGCTCGTCGCCAAGGGCGGGCTCTATGCCGACCTCTGGTCGCGCCAGTCCGGTGGCTTCATCGCCGATGACGTCGAGAAGGAAGAGGCGGCGGAATAAACGTTCACGGGCCCGTCGTTCGAAAGAGCGGCGGGCCTGATGATTTTAGAGGTTACGCATTTGTAATCTGCAATTGTGCGGAAACCGATTGCTGTTCCCGCCGAACGGCCTATATCGGAACCATGCTCAGCGCCATCGTCAGCCTCTTCGAGAACTGGATCAAGCCTTTCGCGCCGCGCGAGCGTTTGCAGCCGCCGAAATCGCTCTGGGGCTTTGCCTGGTTCTATGCCAGCCAGGCGAAGGGGCCGTTCATTGCGATGGCGGTGCTCGGCGGCCTTGTCGCCATGCTCGAGGCAGGGCTCTTCTACTTCGTCGGGCGGCTGGTCGACCTCCTCGATACGGTCAAGCCCGAAGCCGGCTGGAGCGGCCTGATCGCCGCCAATGGGCCGGAACTGCTGTTCATGCTGTTGACGGTGCTGGTGTTCCGCTTCGTTGCGGTGTCGCTGGCCGCGCTCGTCGAAGAGCAGTCGATCATCACCGGCTTCCTCAATCTCGTGCGCTGGCAATCCTATGTACATGTCGCCCGGCAATCGCTGACCTTCTTCCAGAACGACTTTTCCGGCCGCATCGTCACCAAGGTCTGGTCCGGTGCGCAGGCGACCAGCGATCTGCTCGTATCGCTGCTGCAGGTCGTCTGGTTCATCGTCATCTACACGGCGTCCACCATGGCGCTGGTGGCGCAGCTCGACTGGCGGTTGGCGGTGATGGTCGGCTTCTGGATCGTCATCTTCCTTTCGCTCGCGCGCTACTTCGTTCCGCGGATCCGCAAGCACGCGCGCGACACGGCGGAGATGGCCTCGATGCTGAACGGCCGCATGGTCGACGCCTATTCCAACATCCAGACGCTGAAGCTGTTCGGCCGCGACGAGGAGAACGACCGCTATATTCGCGCCGGCTTCGATCGGTTTCAGCGGGCAGTGATCCCGTTCACCCGGTTGCTGACGGCCGTCCGCGCTTCGCTCGCCCTTTTGTCCGGGCTGATGATTGCGGCAATCGCCGTCTATGCGATCCACCTCTGGCTCGGTGGGTCCATCAGTTCCGGCGCGGTTGCCTTCACGCTGGCGCTTATCCTGCGGCTCAACATGCTGCTCGGGCGCATGATGACCCAGTTCAACTCGATCATGCGCAATATCGGCACGATCCAGAACTCGGCCGAGCTCGTCTCCCAGCCGATCGGTCTCGTTGACTGGCCTGATGCCACCGAGCTTGCCGTCAGCAAGCCGGAAATCCGCTTCGAGGATGTCCGCTTCCACTATGGCAAGGGCGAACGGGTCATCGACGACTTTTCACTCGTCATCCGGCCGGGAGAAAAGGTCGGCATCGTCGGCCGCTCCGGCGCCGGCAAATCGACGCTCGTCAACCTGCTGTTGCGGTTCTACGATCTGGAGAGCGGCCGCATAAAGATCGACGGGCAGGACATCGCGTCGGTCCGGCAGGAAAGCCTGCGCGCCCAGGTCGGCATGGTCAGCCAGGATACCTCGCTTTTGCACCGCTCGATCCGCGACAACATTCTCTTTGGAAGGCCGGATGCCGACGAAGAGCAGCTGATTGCCGCGGCACGCAAGGCCGAAGCCTACGATTTCATCGTCGACCTCCAGGATCAGCGCGGCTGTGCCGGTTTCGATGCCCATGTCGGCGAGCGCGGCGTCAAGCTTTCGGGTGGCCAGCGTCAGCGCATCGCCATTGCGCGGGTGATGCTGAAGGATGCACCGATCCTGGTGCTCGACGAGGCGACTTCGGCGCTCGATTCGGAAGTGGAAGCGGCGATCCAGTCCAATCTCGACCGCCTGATGCAGGGCAAGACGGTGCTCGCAATCGCCCATCGGCTGTCGACGATTGCAGCGCTCGACAGGCTTGTCGTCATGGACAAGGGGCGGATCGTCGAGGAGGGAACGCACGCCGAACTCGTCGCCCGCGGCGGGCTCTATGCCAGCCTCTGGTCACGCCAGTCCGGCGGCTTTCTGGCGCGGGACGAGGCGGCCGAATAGGGCCGTTTCGCACAGGGCCAATTGTGGCCCGAAGTGATGAAATTCCGTCGAACTGGTGACCGTCAAGTCCTTGTGCCAATTGGCCGCGCTTTTCCCCGCGACAATCTGCCCACATCCCCTTGTCAAGGCTGGACATAATTTGCGATCAAGC
>JAESFW010000169.1_pt1 | contig 105365 bp, 89 predicted proteins | sample 9269481 | NCBI WGS metagenome assembly JAESFW01 (sample SAMN14515350, study PRJNA621654) | algae metagenome | isolation source: Lyngbya sp. HA4199-MV5 and co-occurring heterotrophs from soil with... | place: USA: Ahupuaa O Kahana State Park, Hawaii | collected 2009-07-21 | reverse complement strand
GTGCAGCCAGCGGGCTAGATTAACTGGTTCCAATAGGACATCATGGCTCTGCAGTTGTGCGGGAAGTCACTGGGTTTGGTCGCGCGACCATCAACGCTAAGTGTGATTCCTTGATATCAAAAGCAGACTCTTGACCTGACCACCAAACCCTCATAGTCTGCACCCCATGTCTGACGCCGGCCCCATCATCTTTGGCATGACTGTTGATGAGTTCTCAAGCCTCGCGCGACGTGCCACTCGCGAGGCAGTGAGGGCGAACCTTCGTGCTGGAATTCCTGTGACCGGCATGGTCAATGGGGTCATCCGAGAGATCCATCCCACCGATGCCCTCGCGTTGGAACTGCTCAAGAACGGTCCAACGAACGAGCATTCGCCGGAACCAAAGGCCTGAGATGTTCTACGCGCTGGGTACGGGAGCCTCTAGGCCGGTGGCAGGCTTCAGCGCCAAGTGTATGTCTGCAATGGGTGCGCGCATTCAGCGGACCGCCTGACACCGTAGAGATCCACGGGGAATGTGCGTCAGATAGAGTGCAAAAAGCGCTGTACACGTGCAGCCTGAACAACTTCGAGTGATTGGGCAAGCAGAGCCTCAGCTGGACATGTGCGTTCAAGCCAATCGTTTGGCGAAGCGAACCAGTGCGCGATCTCCACATCCGCCATTACGGGTGTCAGCTCACGTAGAACGCGTGATACAGCAGTTCGAAGTGTCCAGGTGTGTACGGATGTGATGAACATGCAGGTGTGATGCTTACCAAGCGCCTCGACAGGGCCGGTTGCGTATTGGATCCACGAGAAAATGGCAAAGACTTGCCGGCCGGCAGCGAGGACCGGCAAGTCTGGGGCGTCACCGCCCCGCAGTGATTTTCTCAAGCGCTATGGCTTGAGGGTAAGCACCTCAGCTCGATACAGGGAAGCCACCTCAGAAGCGGGGTTCCTTGGCGCTGTCCTGAGCATTGCCAGCCACCGCAGCGTGGTGTGCTGCATGGTAGCGTGCAGGGTAGATTTCGTTGAGCTTGCGGCCGTCTTCGCCCACCGCCACCAGTTCCCCTTCGCTGATGGCGCGTGCCAGTTCGTTTTTGACCTGCTCGCGGGTCAAGGAGGGTGCCGCCGCGACCGCTGGATAGCGTGTGGGCTCCAACTCGTTGAGCTTTGCGCCCGATTCACCGCCGGCCATGATGTCGCCGGTGCGGATGGCCTGCACCAACTCTGCCTGCACTTGCTCGCGGGTCTTTGCGCTCAGTGCGGACTCGATCACAGGGTAGGCGTGTGGGTTGAGCTGCTTGAGCGTCAGGCCGGACTCGCCTGATGCGAGCATTTCACCGCTTTGCATGGCCTGCACCAGCTCAGACTGCACTTGTTCGCGCGTCTTGCTGGCAGCTTGGTCTGATGCGAACGCAGGGGCCGCGATCAGAGAAAGGACGATGAGGGTGGCTTTCAGTTTCATGGTGTTTTCCTGGTTGGATGAATTGGAGATAGGGGCACTATCGCGAACCGGGAGTGCCCTGCCCGCTGAAAGTGATTCGCTCGGACGCCCGCTCAGGGCAGTTGGCGGGCGTCAACCCAGCCAGCTTCGCCGCCCATGTCGCGCATGCCATCGCTGGTGATGGGGTTACGCTTGGCCGCCTGCAATTCATCGAGAACCTGCTGGCGGGTTTTCGTCAGCTTGGGGCCTGGGACAAGGGGATAGGTGGCAGGATAGCCGCGGCTGATCCAGTAGAGGGAGCCATCCTTCTGGGCTGTCAGCACCGTGTTTTCGACAGCTTGGCGGCTCACCGCATTGCCCATATGGTCTGGCGCAAAGCTCACGCCTTCCTCCTGACTTGGGCTGGCGTGGTAGACGGACGTTGCGAAGGATGCCGTAGCGGATGCTGCAAGGCTGACAACGAGGACGGCGGTACGGATTTTCATGGTGGTCTCCTGTGGCGCCGGATGCCCGATATGGTCCATCCAGGTGGCGTTGTGTGCACCACAGGGAGAAGTCTAAAAATCTCACCCCCACATTGCGCTGACCTCCTGATTACGCTTTTGATATGGATGCCAGTTGTGCCGCTTGGACGCCAATAGTCGTCGCACGAACCATTCCTCGTAAGCCGGACTTGGCAAACAACAAATGAATGGGGCGGCCAGCGTGAACGGCGCCTCATGGGTGTCCAATCTACGTTCCCAGCGTGGTGATGCACCACAGCCCCGTGGGGTCGCGCTATGTCTCGGCCGTGGGCGCAGACCAAATGGTCGCTGGCCAAAAGCGTGGCGGCCAGTTCCCGCCACGCTTTTGGCCAGCGCGATCTTCCCTTTCAACTACGGCCTCTATCGAGATGGGCCCTTGCAGGTTTTTGTCTCGTGAGGCGCGGGCACTTTCTTGCAGCGCATCCGTCTGGGCTCGGTGAACGAAATCAACTGGCTGCAGCTTGTTCTTGCGACCAAGTGACATTGACGGCCGGGCCTGTGGTAGTGGTCGTAGCCGTCTGCAAATGGAGGTTCACCGCATGGTCCTCGCCGCCACACACGGGTATCGCAATGGGGTCGCTCCAGGCCTTGGCGCAAACAGCCACCACTGGGGGGCGGGGTGCTGGCGAACCGCATAGCGACAAGGGAGGCCATGTCTACGCGTCCGGTGCCAGCGCTGCGCGCTAAGGTCGCGGCACTCACGATACTCGGCGCAGAGCCCGTCGCATAGGGCAGCCGCACACGAACCTGATCTCTGGGTACGGCTGGGCGCACCAGCTGACGCTCAGTGGTGTTCGTTTACGCGGAGGGCATGGACTGGGCACGATCAGCCCTTTCGCCAACTCCGTTGTTGAAGGCTTCGCGGCGCATGCGTCAGTCCACCCAATCTGCTGCGCCTGGCTCACCCACCTCCTGGACGGTATGGCGAAAGAATGGTCGGGCTCCAGGATCCAGAACCGCATCCAGTTGCTCCAAGGTGGATTTCTCAGGCTGGAGCCAGGTGTCGATGTCTTTGGAGCGGATCGGCACCACGCACCGGTCATGACCCACCGCCCGAACCTCGGGCGGCGGATCGTCGGTGATGATGGCAAACGAGAGAAGGTCAGGCACCCCTGGTGCTGACCAGCGAGCCCAGACGCAGGCAAGCACCAGGTCCTGCTCAGGCTCGGGCCAAAACTCCACCACCACGCCATGAGGGTAGCGAGCAAAACTGCTCTGCGGAGGCCTCGGAGGATGTGGTGTTAGCCACTCTAAGGCCGCGAAATCCACGACAGCGATCAGGCGCAGATCGCCAGCACATCGGATCCGACGTTTTTCGGGACTTCCCTAACGCACGGACCTCCTGGGGCGCAGCCGGCCGTCGTGCGTCTGTTGAGCCGAAGGCTCCAGGTCGCGACTCTTCCAACTGAAGCAGTCGCCCAGCCCTTCGACGGGAATGCCGAGTTGTTCGAAATGCGATGTTCGCCAAAGCGCGCCGAGGGGACTTGCATGAACTGGAAGATGCTCCCCGGCATGCCGCGCCGGCGCCCGTGCGCGCGCAGCGCTAGACCAAAGGCCGCCGTGCTCTTACCCTTGCCGTCGCCGGTGTGCACCAGCACCAAGCCGCTGCGCTCGCCCTGGGGTTCGTTGTAGCGGGCGTCGGTGGGCGGCACTCGATTTGCACGGGGTTTGTTCGCCATTCTGCATCAGGGTGATATCGTCATAGCCTACAGTTACCGACACCGCGCAGTAGCCGCTGACTCAGCGCACGATTCGCCCCCGCGCATTCATCCATTCCTATCAGCTCTTGCCCATGCCGACCAACTCCATCCCCGCTATCGCCACAAAGACCGATGCACTACCCGTCCTCCGCAAGGAAGCCGCCTTCATCGACACCAACGTTGACCAGTACCAGACTCTGGTGGCTGGGGTGCGGCCGGGGGTGGAGGTGGTGTTGCTGGACGGCAGCCGCGACGGGCTGGCGCAGATGGCCGAATGGGCGCACACGCACAGCGGCTACGACGCCATCCATGTGCTCAGCCATGGCTTCGAGGGCGGCATATTCCTGGGCAGCAGCCGTGTCAACGTCGACACTCTAGACGGCAATACGGCCTCGCTGATGACCATTGGCGCCAGCCTGAACAGTGGCGGCGACATCCTGCTGTATGGCTGCGACGTGTCGAAAGGAGCGGGCCAGCCTTTTGCCGGCCGGCTGGCGGCATTGACGGGTGCCGACGTTGCCACCTCGACCAACGGCACGGGCGCTGCGGCCCTGGGCGGCGACTGGCATTTGGAGCAGCATACCGGCGCGATCGAGGCCGCGACCGTGCTGACGGTCCCCGGCCAACAGGACTGGAACGGCCTGCTGATAGCCACCACGCTGGCCGCAGGCGACATCGCGATCCTCGGACTGAATGCCGACGACACCGCGGGCTCGCAGCGCTGGGCCTTCGTGGCGATGCGCGACATCGGCGCCGGCACCGTCATCCACTTCACCGACGCCAGTTACGACGGCAGCATCTCGGCGGCCTCCAATCGGTTCTACACCTCGGGCAACAACGAAGGTTTCATGACCTGGACGGTGGGGGCCGACATCACTGCCGGCACGCTGTTCATCGTGACCAACAACGGTAGCGGCAATGCCTCGATGACGGACAAGGACCTCAATGCCGTCACCGGCTTGAGCGGCTCGTTAGGCACCAGCACGAACACGGCCTTCCTCGGTACCGGCGACCAGATCTTTGCCTACCAGGGCACCTCCGGCACCACGGTCGGCGCCACGTTTATCTACGGCATCAACACCGGCCAGAACGGTACCAACTACACCAACGGCTCGTGGATCAGCACCGGATCCATCACCGGTCAGCAGTTCTCCTATATCCCGGACGGCCTGACCAACGGCACCTCGGCGATCGCGCTGACGTCCAACAGCCTGACGGGCAGCTCCAGCGCCAGCGGTACGTTCGGCTTCGACAACATGAAGTACAACGGCATCACCACCGGCAACAAGGCGGACCTGCTGGCCGCCGTAGGCAATGCTACGAACTGGGTGGGCGACAACACCACGCCCTATGTCCACGCGGGGATCGGCAACTTCACGATCAATGGTGCGCCCACCGTCACTGGCATCACCTCCAGCACCGCCAACGGCAGCTACAAGGTCGGAGCCACGGTCGACATCACGCTCACCTTCAGCGAAGCCGTCACCGTCAACTCCGCCGGCGGCACACCCCAGCTCACGCTGGAGACGGGCGCCACGGACCGGCCGGCCAGCTATGTGTCGGGCAGCGGCACCACGGTGCTGCACTTCACCTACACCGTAGCGGCCGGTGATACCAGTGCCGACCTGGATTACGCTTCCAACACCGCGCTGGCGCTGAACGGCGGCACCATCCAGGCCGTGGCTGGCGGCGCGAATGCCGTGCTCACGCTGCCCGCACCCGGTGCAGCAGGCTCGCTGGGCGCCAACAAGGCCATCGTCATCGACACCACGTCACCGGCTGCACCGAGCGTACCCGACCTGCAGGCCGCATCGGACAGCGGCCTGAACACCGACAACATCACCAACGCCACCACGCCCACCTTCACCGGCACGGCCGAGGCGGGCAGCAGCGTCACGCTGTACGCCAACGGCAGCACGGTGCTGGGCACGGCCACGGCCACCGGCGGCAACTGGAGCATCACCGCCAACTCGGCCCTGGTGCAGGGCACCCACACAATCAGCGCCCAGGCCACGGACGCGGCGGGCAACGTGGGCGCCATGTCCGGCAACCTGTCGGTGACCATCGACACGGCGGCGCCCACCGGGCTGGGGCTGAGCAGCACCTCTGTCGCCGTGACCTCCACGGGCAGCAACGCGGCAATAGCCACTATCTCGGCCACTGATAACCAGGCCATCACCTACGCCTTGGCCACGGGCAATGGCACGATCGATGCCAACAATGGCAGCTTCAACATCAGCGGCACGGATCTGCGCACCAGCAGCGCGCTGAGCGCCGGCACCTACAAGATCTACCTGTCGGCCACCGACGTGGCGGGCAATGTGAGCTATTCGGCCCAGACCATCACGGTGGCCTCGGGGCCCACGCTGACGGATGCCAACATCAGCATCTCTGGTGCCTCGGGGACTGGCGGTGCCTACAAGGCTGGAGACACCGTCACCGCCACCTGGGACAACACCGCTGCTGGCGACAACGCCAGCGGCGTCACAGGCGTCACCGTGGACTTCTCCGCCTTTGGCGGCGGCTCGGCGGTGACGGCCGTGAACTCCAGCGGCACCTGGACCGCCTCCTACACCATCGCAGCTGGCTCCATCGACGCAACCAACCGCAACGTGAGCGTCACCGCCACCAACGGCAACGGCCCCACCACCACGGCAGACACCACCAACGCCACGGTGGACAACATGGCCCCTGCGGTCACCGCGTCGAATATCGGTCTCTCGGGCGCCACGGGCTCCGGCGGTACGTACAAGGTTGGCGACACCGTCACCGCCACCTGGAACAACACAGCAGCTGGCGACAACAACAGCGACACCCTGAGCGGCGTCACGGTGGACTTCTCCGCATTCGGCGGCGGCTCGGCCGTGGCTGCCACCAACAGTGGCGGGGTCTGGACGGCCGCCTACCTCATCGCGGCCGGCTCCACGGACGCCACGGGCGCCAACGTCACCGTCACGGCCACCGACAACGCGGGCAATGCCACCTCCCGCGCCGGCACGGCCAACGCCACCGTGGACACGCAAGCGCCCGTGGTGACCGATGCCAACTTGTCCATCAGCGGCGGCACGGGCGGCGTGTTCAAGGCCGGCGACACCGTCACCGCCACCTGGAACAACACTGCAGCCGGCGACAACAACACCGACACCCTGAGCAGCGTCACCTTCGACTTCTCGGCCTTTGGCGGCGGCACCGCGGTGGCCGCCAGCAACACCGCAGGGGTGTGGAGCGCCACCTACACCATCACGGCCGGCGCGCTCAGTGCCGGCAACCGCAACATCAGCGCCACCGTCACCGACAACGCGGGCAACACCACCACCAGGGCAGACACCAGCAACGCCACCGTGGACAACAGCGTGCCCGCGGTGACGGGCGTGACCTCCTCCACCGTCAACGGCGCCTACAAGGCGGGGGCCACGGTCAGCATCCAGGTGGCGTTTGGCGAGAACGTCACCGTCACCGGCACGCCCACCCTGGCGCTGAACAATGGCGCCAGCGCGGTGTACACCGCGGGCAGCGGCAGCGGCACGCTGACCTTCACCTACACCATCGCCGCCGGCCAGAACAGCGCAGACCTGGACTACGCCAGCACCACTGCGCTGACGCTGGCGGGCGGCAGCATCCGCGACGCGGCGGGCAACGACGCCGTGCTGACCCTGCCCGCGCCCGGCGCGGCCGGCTCGCTGGGCGCCAACAAGAACATCGTGGTGGACACGACCGCGCCCACGGCGCAGATCGCCTCGCTGGCGTTCTCCAACGACACGGGCGGCAGCAACACCGATCTGGTGGCCAACAGCGGCACGCAGACGCTCAACGGCACGTTGAACAGCATCTTCGCGCTGAACGAGCGGGTGGAAGTCTCCCTGAACAACGGCACCACCTGGGTCGATGCCACGGCCGCCGAGGGCGGCCTGGCCTGGAGCCTGAGCGGCCAGACGCTCTCGGGCAGCGGCACCCTCAAGGTGCGCGTGAGCGATGCGGCCGGCAACCATGGCCCCGAGCTGAGCCGGGCCTACACCATCGACAGCACCGCGCCCACGTTCAACCCGGCCAGCGGCACACCGGCAGACAATGCCGCCAGTGCAGCCACCAGCGGTGCCATCGTGCTGCCGTTCAGCGAGGCGCTGGATGCCACCCCCGTCACGGGCAGCGTGCTCACCAGTGTGCAACTGCGCGACGTGGCCACCAACACCGTGGTGCCGGCCACCGTCACCATCAACGGCAGCGGGCAACTCGTCATCACTCCCACCGCGGCCCTGGCGAACAGCACGGCCTACTACGTCAACTGGGGTGCCAATGCCCTCAAGGACCTGGCGGGCAACAGCGTGGCCGCCGTGGCCGACCAGACCACCTACAACTTCACCACGGCGGCAGCACCCTCGGACGGTGGAGGAAGCACGCCCCCACCCGGCCAGAGCACCGTGGACGGCACCACGGTACAGACCGGCACCACCACCAACAGCAACGGCACCACGACGACCACCACCACTGTGGCCCCCGTGCCGGCCACCCGCCCCGAAGACCCCAACACCCCCAACAGCCAACTGGCCGACATCCCCCTGGCCACGTCCGGTGGCGAGACCGTGCTGCAGATCGGCCTGCCCGTGGGCGTGGGCGTCACCTCCAGCGAGACCACCGGCAACAATCTCACCCTGCGCGAGAAGCTCATGGGCGCCAGCCAGCCCATCTCGCTGCCGGCCGACTTCACCCAGTTGCTGCAGGCCGGCATCGACACCTATGTGCCCGGCGTGCAGGACCAGAGCCAGGTGACGGTGCGCACCCTCACGCTGACCAGCGGCACCGGCAATCCCCCGGGCCAACCCATCGTCATCACCGGCGCCAACGGCACGGGCGAGAGCGACACGGCCCACCCCGCACGGCAGGAGGCGCTGGTCATCGACGCGCGCTCCATGCCCTCGGGCACGGTACTCCAGTTCGACAAGGTCGAATTCGCCATCGTCATCGGCGCAGTGCGTGTGGTGGGCGGCGAGGGCGCCAACTTCGTCGTGGGCGACAGCGCCGCCCAATTCATCGTGCTCGGCCCCGACGACGACGTGCTGCGCGGCGGTGGGGGTGACGACGTCATCGGCAGCCACGGCGGCAACGACAAACTCTACGGCGACGACGGCAATGACACCCTGGTGGGCGGCGTCGGCAACGACCAACTCGAAGGCGGCGCCGGCAACGACGTGCTCATCGGCGGCGCAGCCGACGCCGGCACCTGGCAGTTCGCCCTGGGCAGCGATGGCCGTCTGCACGCCAGCTATAACGCCAAGGAAGCCGCACTGAGCGACCTGGTGCAAGGCAGCATCGTGGGCAACTGGCAAGGCGGCGACGCCATCGACCCGCGCCTGGCCCTGGTCTACAACCAGGACTATGGCCGGCTGGAAACCACGGCCCTGCTGTTCCAGGGCCTCACAGGCCAACTGCCCACCCTGGACTTACAAAACGTCCTGTCCACCCCCGAATGGACCAAGGCAAACCTGCTGCAAAGCGCGTGGAACTGGTACCAAAGCACGCTGCCGGCCAACCTGGGCACGGCCGACAAGGCCAAGGCCCTGATCACCCAGACCGTGGGTGCCAGCATGGCCACAGCGCAGAACGTGCAGATCGCCGTGGACTACCTGGCCCAGGGCGGCACCTGGACTGGCGCGCTGGACTTTTTGATTCACCTGCCGCAGGTGAAAAACGCCATCACGACCCAGACCTCCACGGGCTCATTGCTCAACCTGATCCAGGCAGGCACCATTGCCGAAACCGGCTGGAGCTTTGACAGCGGCAACGACACCCTGCTGGGCGGAGCGGGCAACGACGTGCTGATCGGCGGCGGCGGCAACGACCTGCTCGATGGCGGCGAAGGCACCGACATGGCCGTGTACGTGGGCCAAGTACAGCACTACAGCTTCAAGCTGCAGACCAACGCCAGCACAGGCCAGGCGGAAGTGCTGGTGCGCATGCTGGCCAGCGGCGAGGTGGACACGCTGCGCAGTGTGGAACTGCTGCAGGTGGGCGGGCAGACATACCGCATTGACACTGCCGGGCTGCAGCAGGGCGTGGACTACACGCTGGCAGGACATGTGCAGCTGGTGGGGGCGGCGGAACTGGCCTTGGCCGTTCTCCCTGCATTCTGAGCTGGTTTTGTTCGTCGGCACTATGTCTGCAAGGCTTGACTTGAGCTCCTGAGGCGGCGGGGCATTACCAGCCGGATTACCTGGCGAGGGATGAATTGCAATGAACGGCTGGGCAAGCATTGCTGGGTAGTGGAGAGAACCCATGCATGGTTTGCCGTCTTTGGAAAGCTGCGCATTCGCTTTCAATCCACAGGGCGCTCCTTGGCCACCGATTCCAAAGACCATCCCTTGCACCGGCTGCCGAGGCCACCTGACGATCTGCCTCCAAGGCCGAAGCTGGCCGCATGTCCAAGGGCGCCACCGAGTGCACGGTCAGCATCGGCAAGCACACGGTCAACATGCCGGCTGGGCCATACCTGGGCATCAGGCAGGCGGACGATCAGGAGATTCGCGGCATCATTAACTGGATTGTCGGTCGCACCGGGAAGTGATGTGGTACATAGTGCCCTCAGAACGTGGGAGGGCAAGAGCATGGCGGAAACATCGAAAGCTGTTGGGTACAGGCGCAAGGTGCATGCGCACTTCGATGATCTGGTTGGGCTGCTGATCGCGTCGGCGTCCCTGCACACTGCGCTGAGTTCATACAAAGCCGGGGAGCTAAAGACGTTTGGCGTGGTCGACTTCCCCGGCAACCTGATGAACTACTTTTTCCCCATCTCCACCCTCATGACGGAGGTGGCTATCGACACGGACCCATGGCCCGACTACGTCGTCGCAAGGCAGGTGGAGCCTGAACACTGGGAAGGCAGCGGCTGGGGGACGCTGACAATGGCCTCCATCAAGGTGGCCGTGCAGGAAGAATTGCGCGTGAGCTATGGGCGCAAGCATGCGCTGACGAACCCCGCCTTTGAGCGCGTGGTGTGCCAGATGATGGGTTCCCTGTTTCTGAAGTTCTTTGAATCGCGCCTGCCGAAGTTGAAGACGCAGTACGGCGAAACCAAGGCACTGTGGCCTGACATCTGGCAGTTTGCCGATGCCGTGCGAAATGCCATAGGGCACAACGACTGCTATCACATCACACGCAAGGGATTCGTTTCCGCGACGTGGCGTACTCTCACACTCACATCCGCTCACCATGGAAAACCTTGGTTTGGCTTTGATCCGGACTGCCTCGCTCCGGGCGATGTGCTGTTCCTGATCGACGACCTGCATGCCCATTCGCCTGCTTTAATGGTCTAGCACATCCGCCAGGCGCTCTATCCCAACGACCTACTGGCACCAAATATTCAGCATGCCGATGCGGAAATTGGCAGCACTTCAGATCGAGCACACAAAGCGCTGTACACGTGCAGCCTGAACAACTTCGAGTGATTGGGCAAGCAGAGCCTCAGCTGGACATGCGCGTTCAAGCCAATCGTTTGGCGAAGCGAACCAGTGCGCGATCTCAACATCCGCCATTACGGGTGTCAGCTCACGTAGAACGCGTGATACAGCAGTTCGAAGTGTCCAGGTGGATTTGTTGAACTGAAACGCGGGTAGCCAGTAGTTGCCTGCAATCGGTACCGAAACCACCCGGCGACGTACGATCAACTTCGCAACGACGCCGAGACCATTCATGCCGGTCGCGGAGATCAGAGAAGCCAGCGCATCCGCATGTATGGTCCCTCCAAATGGCGTGAACGCTGCTTTGGCTGCGCACGCTTCATCGTTGTCTGTCGCGTGGGCCTTAGCCGCAGGCCATGCTGCGCTCAACAAGACGCGCGGTGGATTGGGCTTCGGGACAGTGGGCAGGACAAGGGTATGCATCTTCGACTCCTTGAAAGGGGCGGGAGATCTCATAAAAGCACAGTGCTCCTCGATGGCACTGCGGACCACGCCCGCCGTGGGGCGTTTGGCTCTTGAGGAATGTGCGCGACAGGCGCTGACTGCGCCTCGCAGCTGATCCTTCAGCTTGGCGAAGCGCGGCGTGCATCACGAGCGCGCGAATGCCAGCAGATCCGTGTTCAGCTCGGCCCTGTTCGTGTCACCGAGGCTGTGCGAGCCACCCTTGTAGATCTTCAGCGTTGACCCCTTGACGAGCTTGGACGACAGCATCGCGGAGGCCCCGATAGGAACAATCTGGTCGTCATCGCCATGGAGGATGAGGGTTGGCACATTGATCTTCTTGAGATCCTCTGTGAAGTCGGTCTCTGAAAACGCCTTGATACAGTCGTAGGCGTTCTTGTGCCCGGACATCATGCCCTGGCTCCACCACGACTGGATGAGTCCCTGGGACACTTTTGCGCCGGGCCGATTGAAGTTGAAGAAGGGACCGCTCGCGACGTCCAGGAAGAACTGGGAGCGGTCCGCGAGATAGGCCCTGCGGAATCCGTCGAACACTTCCATAGGAAGGCCGCCAGGGTTCGCCAAGGTCTTGAGCATGATGGGCGGCACTGCGCCCATCAGCACCGCCTTGGCAACCCGGGAGGTGCCGTGCCGGCCGATGTACCGGGCCACTTCTCCCCCGCCGGTGGAGTGGCCGATCATGGTGACCTTGGTCAGGTTCAATGCCGTGAAGAGTTCGTTCAGGTCGTCGGCATAAGTGTCCATGTCATTGCCCTGCCAAGGCTGGCTCGACCGCCCATGTCCACGGCGATCATGCGCAATGCAGCGGAAGCCATTGGAGGCAAGATGGAACATCTGCGCATCCCACGCATCGGCCGAAAGTGGCCATCCGTGGCTGAAGCTGACGACAGGCCCGGATCCCCAATCCTTGTAGTAGATCTGGGTTCCGTCCTTGGTGGTGAAAACGCTCATGGTGTGCCTTTCGATGGGATGTGGTGAGACGGGTGCCTTCGCGCCACCGGATACGGCGGGGCCGGGTTGCGCTGACAGCCCTGCTGGGATGTGCGCAGCCACTGCGACGCCTGCACCGGAAACGAGGATGCGGCGGCGAAGCAGCGAAGCGGGATGGTTCATGGGACCTCGATCAAAGTTGCGTGCCAATCTGGCCTGCCAATCGTGTGGTCGGGATCTCTCCTCCGCATCGTCCCGGAGGGATAGCTCAAAAAGCCCATCTGGGCGCAGTGCGGGAGAGCTGTAGTCGCGGGGCCATTGACTGTGCGCTGGCGATGTTGTCCAGATGGGGCAGTGAACTGCTGGCGCACTGGATGACCCATCCTCTACCAGCAAGGCCCATGGCAGGGTCGGCATGGATGACGAAACTTTGGATGCCAGGCAAGCGACGGCCTTCGCTGGCCATCCGAGTACTGCCGTCCAAGGAGAAGGAAATGTTCCATCGAATCCCGCTTTTGAGTGCGGCCATCGCGCTGGTGACTTCACTGCCTGCCGCGGCCCAGTCTTCCTACCCAGCTGGGTCCGACGAGTTCTCGCGCAACCGGAATCTCCCTGCTCCGCAAGCCGGCACCCACGAAAGCCGGCAAGCCGATCGCCGGCTTCATCGCTCCGAGGTGAAACGCCAAGCCCAGGCGGGAGAACTGCCCACCGCGGGTGACGACTGGGGGATGGGCAAGAACATGCCTTCAGCTGTCGAGGGGACCCACGAAACCAGATCGGCAGAGCGTTCGGTAAAGCGGGCGGAACTCAAGCAGGTGGTCAGGGCGGGTCAACTGCCTGCGACGGACGAAGCCGATGTAGGCAGGCTGCCCAATAAGGCACCATGAATCGGTTGGTCTGGCGCGGACCAGCCATGCGAGGCATGCTGTACCTGCTCTTGCGGACAATCTCTGGGTTGGCCGCCGCAGCGCTGTTGGTAGGCTGCGCTGCGCTGCCTCCCCGTGGCGCCGCACGGCCCAGCTACGCGATTCCTGTCGACTTCGATGCGCACTTGGGACGGATCGTTGCTGCAGCTGCGCCTGAAGATCTTCCACCAGAGCACTCTGGCTTTCGTGTGCTCCCGGATGCTCCCTTCGCGCTTGACGCACGGTTGGCGCTGATAGAACAAGCTCAAATCTCCATTGACGTTCAGTACTACATCCTTGCAGCCGACAGTGTCGGCCTGACCTTCCTGGATGCCTTGGAACGTGCTGGGCGTCGTGGTGTACGCGTGCGACTGCTCGTCGATGACCTCTACCTTGACGGGGAGCAGGAGCTGCGGGGTTTGGACCAGCTCCCAGGATTTGAGGTGCGGGTATTCAATCCGCTGCCCGCCCGGGGCGGCAGCTGGACAGGGCGCCTGCTGCGGTCTGCGCATGAGTTTTCGCGCATCAACCACCGCATGCACAACAAGCTGATCGTGGCCGATGGGGTGCTCTCCATCTCGGGCGGACGCAACATCGCTGCCGAATACTTCATGCTGGATCCGGCTGCGAACTTTGTCGACCTGGACGTGCTTGCCGCGGGTGCAGCCGCACGTGTACAGGCCCAGGGGTTTGATCGCTATTGGAATAGCGCGCACGCTTTTCCCATTTCAAGCCTTCCTATCGCGGCCTCCACGGAACGGCGGAGAGAGCGGCCGCCCGCGCCACCCATCGCATCGCCCGACGCCTCAGTGGACACATTGGGCCGACCTCCAGTCAGTACGGAGCTTGCGGCGGGTCGGCTGGATCTGGTGTGGGCCCCTTTCGTCGCGGTAGCAGATGACCCCGAAAAAATCGTTCGTCCCACCGGGGAAGAGCGCTTTGCGGGTTCGGTCAGCGAGCAGACGCTGAAAGTGATCGCGTCGGCATGCTGCCGGCTCTTCCTCGCGTCCCCCTATCTCGTGCCGGGAAAGCGCGGAATGGAAGTGCTGAGGCAGGTCGCCGATCGCGGTGTGAGAACGACGGTGGTGACCAACTCCCTGGGGTCCACTGACGAGCCCTTGATCTACCCCTGGTATCGCCGCTACCGCAGTGAGATGCTCGACCTCGGGATAGAGATGTACGAAATAGGTCCTACGCTCACACGCCGAGCGAGCACTCTGGGGCGCTTCGGACAGTCCATGGGGCGCCTGCACTCCAAGTTGGCGATTGCCGACGATCGGTGGTTCTACATAGGCTCGATGAATCTGGATCGTCGTTCTGCAAGCATCAACACGGAAGCAGGCCTTCTGATCGACAGCCCTGAATTGGTCGCCGAGTTCGGGAAAGTTTTGCAGCAAGACCGATTCCAGAGCGCGTACAAGCTTCGCAAGGGTGAAGCGGGCCGCATCGAATGGCTCGAGCCACAGGAGGATGGAAACCACCTTGTGCACGAAGCCAATCCGCAAGGACGATGGGGCGCCGCATTCCGCGCGTGGCTTCTCTCACTGTTCATTGATGAAGAGTGGCTGTAGCGAGCGTGCACGAGACAGCAAAATTCTGCATAGCGCACTCGGCCTGAGGCCAACCTCAGCCAGACTCTTGATCCTCCCTCTCCACGTCTGCACCACGGTGAAAGGTGGTTCGCTGACCGGGAGAAAAGCGAGCACCTCGCTATGACGCATCGGCTTGAAACGCGCTGGCGCGGTGAACAGTAGGCCGGGAAATTCATCGTTCCGCAGCAAGCCATGGCGGCGCTTCAGCGGTCGCCATGCAATGCGTGGCATCTCGTCAAGGTGGGCGCAGGTAGCCGCCTTGCAGAGGGTCGAACTGTCCATGCGGGAGATTCGCGCGCTCGCTGCATTTCGCACACTGCTCATGCCGGTTGATTCGGCACACATCAATCTCATTCACTCGAGGTACGCCATGTCTTTGCTCGCCACTCCCACCCCCAGCCCCAAACTGCTGACCCCGACCGACCACGCGCTGTTGATGATCGACTTCCAGTCGCAGATGTCCTTTGCCACCCACTCGATCGACGCGATCACCTTGCGCAGCAACGCCGCACTGGTTGCACACGCGGCTGCTGGCTTCAAGGTCCCCACCATCCTGACCACCGTCGCGGAGAAGAGCTTCTCGGGGCCGATGTTCGAAGAGATCGCGACTGCGTTCCCCGGGCAGCGTATGCTGGATCGCACCTCGATGAACACCTGGGAAGACGCCAAGGTGATCGATGCGATCAATGCGTTGGAAAAGAAGCGCCTGGTGTTCTCCGGCCTCTGGACTTCCGTGTGCATCGTCGGTCCCACCCTGTCCGCACTCGACCAAGGCTACGAGGTCTACGTGATCGCCGACGCATGTGGCGATGTCTCTGCCGAAGCCCACGAGCGGGCAATGGAGCGCATGGTGCAGGCAGGCGTGCGTCCCATGACCTCGCTGCAGTACCTGCTGGAACTGCAACGCGATTGGGCGCGCACTGACACCTATGACCTGACCACGGGGATTGCCAAGCAGTTTGGGGGTGCCTACGGCCTCGGCATCATCTACGCCAAGACCATGTTTGGCGCACACGAAGGCTGAGGCTCGGCCACCATGAAACCCTACCTCGTTACGCTGGCCCTTGGCCTGCTGGTAGGAGCGATCTATGGGCTCTTCCAAGTGCGATCACCAGCCCCCCCTGTGATCGCACTGGTCGGCCTGCTCGGTATCCTGTTGGGCGAGCAGATCCCTCCTTTGGTGCGCCAGTTCGCGGCGAGTGAAGCGCCTGCGGTGGTGTGGTTGCGCCACCAGGTGCACCCGCACATGTTCGGCTCGCTCCCATGCGGGTCGAACACGCTCGGAACGGGCAAGGGAGCTCCCAGTGACGCGGGAACCCCTGTTCCACCAACCCGCTCCACATAGCGGCGATGAGCGGCGTGTCTCCACTTCGGCAACGCACCTTCGCAGTCCTGTGGGCTGCGACGGTGGTCGGGAATATCGGCAGCTTCATGCGCGACGTGGCGAGCGCGTGGACGGCGACCGAACTGTCGGCTGGTCCCGCTGCAGTCGCGCTCATCCAGGCTGCGGCAGCCTTGCCGATATTCCTCTTTGCGCTGCCTGCAGGTGTGCTCGCCGACCTGCTGGATCGGCGACGCTTCCTGTTGTTGATTCAGGTCGGCCTGGCCGCAGTCAGCATCACACTGGCAGTCCTGTCGCACACTGGCCAACTGACCCTGCCATGGCTTGTTGGCCTCACCTTCCTGGGAGGCCTCGGCGCGGCGCTTATCGGACCCACTTGGCAGGCACTTGTCCCTGAACTGGTGGAGCGCTCGCAGCTCAAGCAGGCCGTCGCGCTCAACTCCCTGGGCGTGAACATCGCGCGCGCCATTGGTCCAGCACTCGGTGGCCTGGCACTCGCCGCGTTCGGTGCTGCGTTTACCTACGGTGCCGATGCATTGAGCTACCTGGTGGTCATGGTGGCACTCTTCACCTGGCATCGCCCCTCAATCCCTCCAGACCCGCTGCATGAGCAGTTTTCCGGTGCGCTGAAGGGCGGCTTGCGATTTGCGCGCTACAGCCGTGAGCTGCATGCAGTGCTGCTGCGGGCTGCGCTCTTTTTCTGCCTGGCCAGCGGGATGTGGGCACTGCTTCCACTGGTCGCACGGCAGACACCCGGAGGCGGGGCTGCTCTCTATGGGGTCCTGCTTGCGAGTGTGGGTGTCGGCGCTATCGCTGGGGCCATGGTGCTGCCCAGGCTTCAGCGCACCATGCGTCCGTCAACATGCATTGCTGCCGCAGCGGCGGTATTGGCGGTCTCTTCCGGCGGCCTTGCCTACGGGCTCACTGCGCTGGGGGCCATGGTCGCGATGGCTGCAGCTGGCGTCGGGTGGATTGTGGCGCTGACTACGCTCAATGGTCTCACCCAGGCCATCTTGCCGAACTGGGTCCGTGGACGGGGATTGGCCGTGTATCTCGTGGTCTTCAATGGCGCAATGGCATTGGGAAGTCTGCTGTGGGGCGGTCTTGCGCAGCAGACCAGCGTGTCGACATCCTTGATTGCAGGCGCGATTGTGCTGGCGCTCTTTTCTCTCGGATCGTTTCTCAAGGAGCTGCCACGTGGAGAGAATGATCTGACCTCTGCCAATTTCTGGCCTGCTCCGGCCTACCAGTCGGATGCAGGGGATAGCGGCCCCGTGCTGGTCCTGATCGACTATCAAATCGATTTGGAAGACAAGCAAGATTTTCTCGCCGCGTTGAAAGCGTTCTCTCGGATCCGCCTTCAAAGCGGCGCCTATGCATGGGGGGCGACTTTCGACCCCGAGCAGCAGCATCTCGTTGTTGAATGGTTCCTGGTGGAGTCCTGGTCGGAGCACCTTCGCCAGCATCGCCGCTTCTCGGTGGCGGAGGCAGCCAGTCAGAAAGCCCTGTGGAAGTGGCATCGCGGAGCGGAGGCGCCCCGCGTGAGACACCTCGTAGCAGCCGTGGGCATGTAGAGCAACTGATATTGCCTATGCGGCATTGGCTGAGCGGGTCAGGTGGCAATGCAACCGCGGGTTCTCCGGGTCAAACTGCCTCGCCATGGGATACGACCTTTGGGGGCTTGCGGGACCGATGAACCTTCAGATGTCTTCAACTTGGAGCGTGATCGGGCAACGCGATTCAGCTAGTGAAGTCGACTGGCGGTATGAACGGATGCCGATGGAACCGAAGCCAGCAGGCCGGTTCGCGAGGCGACGGCGACCGCCTCCGTTCGGGATCCCGCGCTCAACTTGGAGAGAATGGCCTTCACATGGGCTTTGACAGTGCCGGCCGATATGCCAAGCTCTTTGCCAATGGTCTTGTTGCAGAGGCCTCGGCCAATCAGAGCAAGCACAGCCATTTCTCTGGCTGACAAAGGCTCTTGGGTCAATCCACTCGCGATGCACTGTGCGGCCAATTGCGTAATGTACCGACGGCCATGGTGGACGGCTCGGATCCCTGTACACAGTTCTTGCGCCGAGCACGCCTGGTGCAGGTAGCCATGCACGCCTTGCTCAACGATCTGGCGAACCTGCCAACCGCTGTCCAGCGGCGAAATCACCACCACGCGCGGACCACGTTTTGCCAGCGATGCCCGCCCACGCGTGGCTCCCGGCATCCATTCCGACACTCCCGTATCGCCGGTGATGACGACGTCGAACGTGGCTGAAAGGGAGTGCTCCCCTGTCTTGGATGCGCCGGGTATTTCCCGCTCAACGACAAAGTCCGGCTGCGCCTCGCAAAGGAATGCAACCCCCGCAGCAATGAATGGATCTGCGTGCGCGACGAGGATCCGAACCGGGGATGCCGCATCTGCACTGTGCTCAGCCGGGGTCATGCTGGGTACTCCTGCCAACCATGTGCGCCAGCAGAAAGCCGAACCAGCCCGCGCTGTATCGCGATAGAAGCGGCCTCTGTGCGGCTGGTTGCGCAAAGTTTGGAGAGGATTGTCCGCACGTGCGCTTTCACAGTGCCGAGGGAGATGTCCAGCTCCCTCGCAATCAGCTTGTTTGCCTGGCCCATTGCCAGACTCTGGAGCACGGTGCGCTCGCGTTGGGTGAGTTCTTCATTGAGCACGGCTTCCGCTATCTTGGGAGCACTCATTGCGCAGAAGTGACGCTGTCCACGGGCGGCGGCGTACACAGCCTGAATCAAGTCGTCTGGTGATTCTCCAAGGACGACATATCCCAGCACGCCAGCACGCACAGCGCCGAGGATGTCATCCTCACAGCAATGGTGAGTCAGCACCACGTAGTGCAGTGCGGGAGTCGAGTGCAGCATGTCCGGTGCAGTATGGGCACCCGTCGTGATGTACGCCAGGTCCACGACCGTGACAGTAGGGCTCTCACCGGGCCTGGCCCTGCGGATCCTTCCTCCGCGGGGGATGGCATCGGCCAGCAACGCCGCAGCACCTGCGGCAATCAAGGGTTCAGCGTGCCTGACGTCGTAGGTCACTTCGATTTCGCGGTCGCTTTTCATGCTCATCCTCCAGGTAGATGTGCGGATGATCGGATGCGCCCCTGCGATATGTCCGTGAATTGTGATTAACAGATCGATTGCGATGCGGGATTTAACAAACGGAGCGAGTTCCTCAGGCCGCATCCAAGGGCCCGCTAGAGCATGCGGATGTTGGAATCCTTCCGCAGCCTGCGCACTGCATAAGCCCGCGTCGTCGCCGCCAGACGAAATTGGGGTGGCTCCGCTCTGGAGTCAAGGTGCAGCAAGGACTTGGAAACCAGGCTTGCAAGACTTGCTCCCACATCCGCTGCCGTAGCCATGTCGAGAGCAGGGAGGCTCTGCACAGACTCGATGGTGAAGCCGTCTCGCAGGGTAGACAAGTTCGCAAGCAGGTCGCGCTCCATCTCCGTGAGGCGATCGCAGCTCCAACCTACCAGCATGTCCAGGTTGGCGTGGCGTGGAGTTGCCGTGTGAGGACCGGCATGCAGGACGTGGAGCAGATCTTCGCCGAGATGCACCAAGTCGCGCATTCCGAAGACACTCATGCTTACCGCTGCCAGTTCAATGGCCCAGGGAACTCCTTCCAGGGCACGGCAGAGCTGGCCTGCCAGTTCAGCATCTTCATCTCTCAGCATGAAGCCGCCTGGGTTCGAGTTTGCGTGCTGAACCAGCATCTGCATTGCGCCGTATCGGGCCGAGTGTTCGACGTTGATGGGGGTGTCCGCCGGCGGGTAGCCCAGTCCGGGCACGCGAATTACCCACTCGCCTTCACAGCGCAGAGGCTCCCGGCTGGTCGCAATGAGGTCGATGCCTGGCGCTGTGCGGATCAGTGCAGCTGCAGGTCCTGCGATGGCCCCGAGGACGCCATCGCAGTTGTCGAGTACCACCAACTGCTTTCTTCCGGCCAGCAGCAGGCCCCAGGGCGCCCAAGTCGCTGCTTGCTCCTGGGGCAATCCCAGCATCCCCGCGAGCGCTTCCTGTGTCGATCGGGTGTCAGAGTAGGTACTCAGGTCGATGTAGGCAATGCCATCCGGGTAACCCGGTGCAAGCCGCCGTGCCAGTGCGATTGCGGCTGTCGACTTTCCGATGCCAGCAGGCCCGCACAGCGTGAAAAGGCGCTGGGACGGGATTCGATCCATCAACCCACGAATCAGCTCTTCGCGCCCAACCACCATCGCAGGCGACATCGGCAAAGACGATTGCGAGGAGCCAAGGGGCGTAGCTTCCGGTGGTGCCATGGCTGGCTCAACGTGGCTCGCAAAGCAGTACCCGCGGCCGGATACGCTCTCGATGTAGTGCTGATCTGGCACGACCGCCGCGAAAACTTTGCGAAGGGCATTGATATGAACGCGCAGTCGTCCTTCGTCACCTTGTCCGCCAGGCCATGCAGCAAGCAAGAGTTCATTTTTGGAGACCACTTCTCCCGGGCGACTGAGCAGCTTGGTCAGTATCAAGAATGCGTGGCTTCCGATCGGAAGCACTCGGCCATGGGCAGTGAGGCGCCTCTTTGTCGACCAAAGGAAAAATGGACCAAAGGCCAGGCACTCGGTATCTTCCTGGGGAGGGGCCTCCACCTTCCCTGTGGCATCCATGGGAAGTCGCGTCACTTGCGCGTCAAGCATGTAGCCCTTTCCGGGCACAGAAACCAAGAGATGGGCTCGATCCTCGAAAGTGCGGCGCAACCTGGCCACCTGGGTGCGCAAGCTGGATTCTTCCACGACCACGGCAGGCCAGGCGACCGTTCCCAGTTGGGCCGTGGACAGAGGTTTTCCCGCGGACTGTGCGAGAGCTACCAGGAGGTCGAAGGCCCGCCCACCCAGCTTCAACGCATGTCCCTTTCTCAGGACGGTGCGCTGATCTGGCAGGACGACAAACTCGTCAAAGCGCAAAGCGTCTTTGTCCGATGTCGGATGTGGTCCCATATGGGTCATTCGAGACCCTCCTGTTTGACCGATGCGCAAAGCCGCTCCAGCTTCATGATGACTGGCATCGACTGGAGGAACCAATGTCCCGCTTTCCCGACACCATTTTCATTGACGGCCGCATCACCACACTGGATAGAGCGCAGCCGGAAGCCGAGGCGCTTGCTGTCACTGATGGCATCGTCACCCAAGTGGGACACAGCGTTGATCTGGTGAGATCTGTGGGGCCGGCCACGAAAGTCGTGGATCTCAAAGGCCGGCGCGTAATCCCCGGTTTGAACGACAGCCACACCCACCTCATCCGTGCAGGTTTGAACTACAACATGGAGCTGCGCTGGGATGGTGTGCCTTCCTTGTCTGACGCCTTGGAAATGCTGCGCGACCAGGCGCAGCGAACTCCAGCGCCTCAATGGGTGCGCGTGGTGGGAGGCTTCACAGAGTTCCAGTTTGCGGAACGGCGCCTGCCTACCCTTGATGAAATCAACGCCGCGGCCCCAGACACGCCAGTTTTCATCCTGCATCTCTATGACCGGGCGCTGCTCAATGCCGCAGCGCTGCGCGTAGTGGGATACGACCGCAACACGCCGAACCCACCAGGCGGGGAAATTCAGCGCGATTCGCGCGGCAACCCTACAGGCCTGTTGCTTGCTCAACCCAACGCAATGATCCTGTACGCCACGCTGGCGAAGGGGCCGAAGCTCTCCCCCGAGGACCAGAAGAACTCGACCCTGTTGTACATGCGCGAGTTGAACCGCCTCGGCATTACCTCTGCCATCGATGCAGGGGGCGGCTTCCAGAACTACCCTGACGACTATCGAATTGTTGAAAACCTGGCTGCGCGCGGTGAACTGACCGTGCGCATTGCCTACAACCTCTTCACCCAGCGTCCGAAGATGGAACAGGATGACTTTGCCCAGTGGGCCAAGTTGGTGGTGCCTGGCCAGGGCGACGGATTCTTTCGACACAACGGTGCTGGAGAGATGCTGGTGTTCTCTGCCGCCGACTTTGAAGACTTCCGGGAACCCCGGCCCGATCTGTCGCCCACGATGGAGTCCGAATTGCTGGAGGTAACGCGCCTGCTGGCGAAGAACCGTTGGCCGTTTCGCATTCACGCCACCTACGACGAATCTATCGATCGGTTGTTGAACGTGTTCGAGCAGGTCGATCGCGAGATACCCCTGGCAGGGCTGAACTGGATCATCGATCACGCCGAAACGATCTCCGAGCGAAACATCGACCGTGTGAAGGCGCTGGGCGGGGGCATCGCCATTCAGCACCGCATGGCGTACCAGGGGGAGTACTTCGTGGAGCGCTACGGTGTGGCTGCTGCCGAACGCACCCCTCCGGTTCGGCGCATGCTGGAGGCCGGCGTGCCCGTCGGCATGGGAACCGATGCGACGCGGGTCGCGAGCTACAACCCGTGGATAGGCCTGCATTGGCTGGTCACTGGAAATACGGTGGGAGGGATGAAGATCTACCCAGAGCGAAATCTGCTTGACAGGCATGAGGCGCTGCGGCTCTACACGGAAGGCAGCGCATGGTTCTCCAGCGAGTCTGGACGCAAGGGGGCGTTGCGTGAAGGCCAGTACGCCGACTTCGCGGCGCTTTCGTCGGACTACTTCGCCATCCCTGAGTCCGACATCAAGGGCCTGACCTCGGTACTCACGGTTGTTGGCGGGCGCGTTGTGCACGGAGATGCCGAGTTTCGCGATCTGGCACCACCCATGCCCAAGCCCAGTCCAGAGTGGTCGCCCGTAGGGCGCTATGCGAGATACCGAGACATCAGCTGCTCGCCGACTGCGGCCGCGCGATGTGGCATGGCCTGCGGCGTGCACGGCCATCGGCATCTCGCGGCGGCCAAGCCCATGCCGGTCAGCGATTCCACTTCCTTCTGGGGAAGCCTTGGCTGCAGCTGCGCCTTTTGACGGGTTGGCGGTCACGCCTCGGCGAGCTCTTGAGAGAGTATTCGCCGAGCGCTGACCAGATCTCCGATCTTTGCGTCCTCGAGACAACGCGAGACGACCTCAGCAAGGTGCTCTTTTGCAGATTGACTGTCCTGGTCATCAGCAACCTCGGCCATGGTGATCGCGATACGCAGCTCCCAGGCAAGTGCGCCGGTTGAGCGCGCCATCTCCCTCGCCTCTCGCAATGTCGCCAAAGCTTCTGACCTGTCTCCATTGCCTACAGCGAGGATATTGAGCGCGTGCGCCCGCAAAATTCCTGGAGCACACCAACTCGGCGAGCCAGTGCGTACAAGGGCGACATCACGGGAGGTCACCGACGCAGGACAACTGACCAGGAGATAGTCGCGCGCGAGGCCACAGATGTTGGAGGTTTCCGCGGGCAGCTCCGAACTCGATCCGACCCGGCCGTATACCTTGAGAATCAGATCGAACGCATCCACCCATGCTTGCCAGTATGGATGAGGTTCCTGCCGCAGCAAGACGCGCATGCGCTCTACTTCCACCCTGGCTGCGGCAGTGTCGTCGGCCCAGATCTCCAGCAAAAACCTTCCGCAGCTGACGTACAGCATGGAGAGAGCATGCCCAACCTGTTCAGCACGCACCTGGATATCGTCCCACAATGATCGCGCTTGCTCGAACAGACCCAGGTTGAGGAGCACGAACGCCAGGGTCGCCTTGTCCTGGCATTCGTCCAGCGCCATGTAGCGGTCGCTGTTGGGGAAACGCCCAGTGGAATCGACACAGCGTTGGCCGCTGGCGCGAGCGAGTGCAAGACTGCCTGAGAAGGCCCATGAGGTCGTCGCCATTCTCTCGCAGTCAATCGTAAGAGCTGGATCGTTGTGGCTCGCTGCGATTGCCAGCGCTCTGTCCGAATGCGCCACACCCGCAGCGTAGTCACCTCGAAGAACCGCTTCACGCCAGGCGTTGCGAATTGCCTCGATCAGCAAGTCAGTTTGGTGGGTCGCCTCTGCGGCATGGACAGCCTCTGCAAGGGGCTGTTCGTCGGCTGCTGGCCAGGAAATGGTCCAGATCATTCGTCCAACCGCCACATTCAACTCCAGCTTGCGACTTTCTGGAAAGTCACGGGCTGCATCCACTGCCGTCACGACGCATTTGCCGGCAGCCTGGAATTCCTGGGGACGGGACATCCGGAAGTAGAGCGGCCCGGAGGCAATGGCCAGGCTGGAGGCGAGCTGCAGCGTCTCTTCGCTCTGGGCGCTCCACTCCATGGCCGTCGTCAGGTCGTCCAGGCGCGAGCCATAGCGCGCGCTCCAGGCGGATGGCTCCAGGCGAGACAGCTGTGCAAATGCCTCGTTTCCGAACGCCAACATGTGCTGCGCGTGCCGACGCCGCGCACTTGCCGCCTCGCCTGTCTCTTTCCATTTGTCGCGAAGATAGGCACGTGTAATGTCGAGCAATCGGTACGACACTTCTGCGGTATCGGTGTCGGCGACCAGCAGGGACTTTCCAACCAAGTCGCGGATCGCTGCTGCGCCAACCGCTGCAGATACACCGGCGACTGCTATCGCGGCCATCAGCCCAAAGGGCCGCTCGAAGGTGGAGAGGGACAACAGGACGGCTCGCTGGTCGGGCTCCAGTAACGCAAAGCTCCAATCCAGTGCCGTTCGCAAGCTCTCATGCCGCGGATCCATGGGGCGGCGCCTCAGATCCAGCATGTTGCTGCCTTGCTCCAGTCTCCTGAGAAGGTTTGCCAAGCCCAGCGCATCAACCATGGCTGCGGCAATCTCAATGGCCAGCGGGATCCCATCCAGGTGCCGACAGATCGAGGCTACGGTGGCTGCGTTTCCATCGTCGACAGCAAAGTCTTCGTAGCTCGCTCTGGTTCGGAGTTCAAACAGCTGAATGGCTGCGTAGCCAAGCGCTGTGCAGGCGTCTGTAGGCTCGTCACAAGGAACGGCCATGGGATTGAGCTTGAGTACCCACTCTCCGGGCACGCCAAGAGGCTCTCTGCTGGTGCACAGGATCACGAGTTCGGGGTTGGCGGCCATGAGCGAGCGGCTTGCAGCCGCGACATCTGGCAAGAGTGCTTCGCAGCAATCGAATACCGTGAGACAACGCCCATGGCCTGCAAGGTGTGCAAAGGTATGGGCAGCCTGCCGTACCGTCGCTTTCCTGCCTTGCGCGGCAAGGAGGGCCGAGTGAATCGCCTCCGAGTCACGCGCAGCACCGAGGTCAACCAGTGTGACCCCCATGGGGAACAGCGTGGCATGCCGTCGTGCGGCAGCAAAAGCGAGCGTGGTTTTCCCAATCCCGCCGGCGCCGGTGATGGTCACCAGGCGATGTGCACCAAAGGCGTCCTCAAGGACATCGAGCTCGGTATCTCGTCCGATCAACGCCGGGTAGCGGGACTCTGGTGCCGAGTGATCTGGCTCCAAAACTTGCTGCTCCTGGACTGGGCAGATGAAGCGATACCCGCCCGGCGTCGTCGCAATGTAGGCTGGGGTCTCCGAGTGATCGCCAAGCTGCTTGCGCAGCGCTGCGATCTGGGCCCGAAGGCTTCCATCGCTTGCACCTGTGTGGGGCCACACAGCGGCGATCAGCGCTGAGGCGGGAATGTCCGCCCCCGCTTTGCGAACCAGCTCCGTCAGCAGGACGCGCTGTCGGCGAGGGAGGCGCACGATGCGAGTTTCGCGACCCAGGTCACCGGCTTCGCCGTTGAACGTGTAGGGACCAAAGCTGTATCGAGCACTCATAGTGGCTCCTTAGGCAACCTGGCGGGTGGGCGAACCTCGGGGGGCAAACCATAGCGCGGCCAGTCCGATGCCCAATGCTGTGGCAATGGCCACATACAGGGGCACCGCTCCTGAAGCCCGAAGAATGGGAATCAACACGAGCGGTGCGACCGCTGAGCTGATCCTGTTGAATGCCCACGCGATGCTCACGAGAGAGGCACGGCCTGCTGTTGTGGCCAGTTCGCCCGCATAGGTGTTCATGACGGTGATGTAGACCAGAGTGCCCACCATGTAGAGGGTGTTACTGGCTACCATGGCCACTGCGTCGTCGGACTGCACGAAGACGTATCCCGCTACCAACATGCAAAGGGCCGCGGCCGCCAAAGCAACGCGGCGATCCACTCTGTTCACAATCGGGGCGCTTGCGAGGGTGCCGAGTGCCGGACCAAAAGTGGATATCGCGACGAAAAGAAGCGCGTCGGACAGAGCGAATCCCTTGCTCATGAACACCGCGCCTGCCAGGAGAGGAAATGCCACGGTCGCCCAGGGAGACAGAAGGCTCAGGACAATCAACAGGAGCACACCGCGGGCCGAGATCGGTTGGGAATCGGCCGTCGCGCTGACGACCTGCGTGGTGGCCTCTTCACCACCAGCGCTGAAGGGCGTTGAGCCCGCCCACCTCGCCAGACTTTTGTGGGCCTGTGCTTCCTGGCCGCGCTGCAGCAGCCATCGCGGTGATTCTGGAATGAGGGTCATGAGGACCGCCACCACAAGGGCGCCCGCACCCCCTATGACAAATACCCAGCGCCACGCTTCCAGACCCAAAGGCGTGTCAGCTCCTATGGCGCGGATCAAAAAAGCGCCTGCAGGCGCGCCCAGGGTGCCCACCGCTCCCACCGCCAGCAGCAGGACGCCCCTGCGCCGTGCGGGCAAGATCTCTGTCAGGAAGCTAAACATCACCGGTGGATAGGCTCCCAGTGCCAAGCCGGAGAGCAGCCGTGCTGCAGTGAGTTCTTGCGCATCCCGGCTGGCGGCTGCCAGGAAGGATGTGCCGGCCAGCAAGCCGAGAATGGCTACCAGCGCGAGCCGGCGGCCGTATCGATCCGCCAGCCACCCAAAGGCTGGTGCGCCAAGGATGGCCCCCACATAGACAGCTGAGAGCAGCCACGCCAGTTCACTGGCGCCAAGAGAGTATGGGGGCGCGGAGAAGACGGCGCCGAGCGCTGTGCCAAGAGCCATCTCCAGCAAATCGAAGGCAAAGCCAGCGGTACACAGCGCAAGCGCGGCAAAGTGCAGCCGTGTCAATGGCAGAAGGTCCGGTTGAGGCGAGGCGACATGGGGTGTCCCTCCAACCGTGCGGGGCAGCGCTGAGGCGGAAATCATAGGCCCGCATCATGGGCTGATTGGGGTGCTTCTGGTGTGAAGCCTTGTGAAGCTGTATTAAATACGGGTCAGGCAGGGCTTCTCAGTGGCCGGACGCCGCCCTGGTCCAACTCCGCCTGCGCCAGCTGCAGGTCCCGTGTTTCCCAGCCTTCCGTGAAACGGGCATGTACGGCGGCCAGGAGCGCGAGCAGACCGTCATTCAGTCCGGATTGGCGCTCCCACCGCGCCAGGCTGATGGCACACCGCAACTCCCACGCCAGCGCCCCTTGCTTGCGAGCAAGTGCCAACCCACGGTCCAAAATGGTGCGTGCCCCAGCGATTTGGCCCAGAAGCGCCAGGCGTTCACCTTCCTGCCTCAGCGCTTCGGGGCCACACCACCCGATGAGGCCTGCTTCGACGCGCCGCAGCGTGTTTTCAGAGTACACATCCTCACGGAAGGTGCACAAATGGTCCGCCAACAATGACTTGCGCTCAAAACGCTGCAGGATTTCAGTGGACGAGGTGCTGGGGTCCAAGAGGGCGTCGGCGGCGTCTGCCCAGGGGCGCCATGTTTCATCATGGGTTTGGTTGGAGGCGGACTTGCGAAGCATGGTGGCCAGATCCCGGGCTGCTCGTTCCCGCCCACACCACAATGCGAGAGGCAGAGCGCCGAAGGCAATGGCCTGGCAGAGGGAGATGGTCCCGTCGTTGGGGGCGAGCTCCAGCAATTCGGAGCACACCTCATCCGCCTGTTCAGTGAACCCCTGCATCCAAAGTACCCGCAAGAGCACGATTCGCATGGATACGCGGTGGTCGACGGGTCCCGACGGGGCGGCAAACGCACCGCGTTTGATTGGGTGGTGCATGACGCGCTCTGCCAGCGCCCGGGCGCGCTCATGCTGGCCCATGAAATGGTGCGCCTGAGCGCTCATGCGATCGGCCACGACAATGATGACGGGGTCTTCTTGCTGGCGCGCCGCGACGCCCAGCTGGGTGGTGCAATCCAGCGCCTGGGCCATGTCCGCAGCGGTCATGCTGTGAACGAAGCGGGTCATCAGCGCGTCAAGGCGATCGGCTGCACTGCCGTGCGCATCGATCAAAGCCAGCGTGCGTTCGCTGTGGAAGCGTTGCGAGGGGGCTGCGGGGCGGATGAGGCGCGCAGGCAAGAGGGACAAGGCACGGTGCATCCTCATCGCTGGCAGAGGCCCTGACCCTTCCAGCTCCAGCCGGTGCAGTATCTTTGCTGCCAGCGACTCGAACTCGGCGACCTGGTGTGATTGAAGCCCGAGCATCCAGCCCAGGTCCAGAAGCTCGCAGGCTCGCAGGCCACCGTCCGGGCGAGTCAGCATCCACGAAATGGCTGCACGGATGTCATGCACATACGGGATGTACCGGGTCAACCATTCGTGTTTGTCGGCAACCAGCCATTCGGAGCGCGCCTCCTTCATGACCGACTCAAGAAAGTCGGCATGTCGCAGGCAGGTCGCCTCCAGCGCACCCTCGGCTTTCAGCCGCTCATCGGCAAACGACTTGGCTACGTTGTGCATCCGGAACCGAACCGGCTCGCTGCTTGCGTCGGGAGTGAGCCACGACCGCGACACCAGGCTGTAGACCGCCTGCCGGACTGCATCTGGTTCGATTCCATCCCCACCAGCTACTGCGGCTGCGGCGTCCAGCGTCATCGCCTCGCGAAAGACCGACAGCCGGTGCAGCACCGCACGCTCGGTGGGCTGGAGCAACTGCCAGCTCCAGGTCAGCATGGCCCCCAGGCTTTGATGGCGTGGAGCTCCATGGCCGGCCTTCATCGCCAGCAGGCGGGCGTCAAAGCCCGCGGACAGATCGGGCATACCGAAGGTGCGCACCATGGCAGCCACGAGCTCGATTGCCAGCGGAGCGCCGTCCAACTGGCGGCAGATGTCGCTTACCGCCCGAGCATTGGCATCGGACAGTTGAAAGGTGTCATCTGCAGCGGATGCGCGCTCAACAAAGAGTTGCGCCGCAGGGTAGGCGGCGACTTCGGCTGCCTGGGCCGCGCTCACGGGGGGTACCGCCATGGCCGGCAGCAGATGAACCCATTCCTGCGCTGCGCGGATGGGCTCTCTGCTCGTTGCAAGAATCCTCAGGCCTGGGGCGGCGTCGAGCAAGCCATCGAGAAGAGGTGCCAAGCCACCGACAAGGTGCTCACAGTTGTCCACCACCAGGAGCAATTGCTTGTCCGCAAGCCAGGCCCGCAAGTGCGTCTGGGTATCTTCCTCCGCATTGGCAATTTCCAGCGTGCTTGCGAGGGCTGCCGTGAGACCTGCATGCTCTGCGACGCCTGTCAGGTCGACGAACCACGCACCCAGCGCGAAGTCGGTCGCGGCTGCTTCCGCGACCGCAATTGCCACTGCCGTCTTGCCCATCCCGCCAGGGGCGACGATGGTGATGAAGCGATGCTGTCGCAGCTGGCGCTCCAGGCCTGCGACGGAGTCCTCACGGCCCAGGAGGCGTGCGTTGTTCGCGGGCAGGCGGCTACGTGTGCCTTTGAAGGCCGTGGCCGGAACGCTCGTGGGGCGCTGCCGCTGTACCTCTCCGACAAAACAATACCCGCGGCCAGGTGAGTTGATGATGTAGCGGACGCCTGGGCGCCCGTCCCCCAAAGCCTTGCGGACTGCGGCGATATGGACACGCAGCGTGTTTTCTTCCACGACCTCATTGGGCCAGGTGTACGCAATCAACTCCGACTTGCTGACCATCTCTCCAGAACGCTCTACCAGTGCCAGAAGCAGGTCCATTGCGCGGCTTCCAAGACGCACCACGCGGTCGTTCTCCAACAACTGGCGGGTGCGAGGCAGCAGCCGAAAAGACCCAAAACCGAATACGGTCTGGTCTCGTTCCTTCTTCTCGCCGGTATGGAGGTGTTGCATCTGCTCTTGCGCCAACGCTGCTGCGGCAGCTCCCCTGAATTAGAGCTGGCAGCCTTACGGGGAAATTACGCCGGGTATGGGCTCGGCTTCGCGCAAGTTTAGATGACGTGATAGGGCTCTCGGCCCATTGATGTGGCGAGCAGCATGGCAAGGGGCTAGGCAAGGCTACGCCAGATTTCTACGGGGCAAAAGCGCCGTGGATTCCTTGCGCAGATGGCGCACCTGGAATGCCATGATCACGAGGAATGCCAGAAAGACTGCGCCCACGGTCTGTGCCAGATTGGGATCGTCCGGGCTGTCAAACAGTGGGCTGCCAAGAGGTACCCGGGTGAAGGTTTCAGTGAGGCCCGGCACCATATGCAAGAACAAGGTGAAGGTGAATCCCAAGGTTGCGACATATCGCCAGGCGGAAGTGCTCCGTGCGGCGCCGCCTGCCCACAAGGCCACCGCCAACACCAGCAGCGTCAGAATGCCCAACGCGTGGGGCTTGCCAAAGCCGCCGTGCTGAAAGATGCCGAATCCCGTCAAGCAGGTCAGAGTGGTCGCCCAGAGATAGACCTTTCCGAGGCGATTGTGCGACTGGATCAACCCATCCAGGGCCAGTGCGTAGTACCCCGCGATGAGGGCCACGAGGCTGATTGCAGTGTGGATTCCTCCGAGGATCGTGAGTCCCAGCATGGTGTGCTCCTTTGGCTTGTTGATGGCATCAAGCATGCGGGCGCCCACCTCACCGCTCATCGGCCAGAAGGAGCGGCTGCGATAGGTGGGAGGGGGTAGACCGGAACTGGCCACAAGGTGCAGTAGGGCGGAGGATGCGATGGGACAACAGCTTCTGCCGCGGCAATGCGATGCGCCCCCACTGGACAAAGGATCCTCTCCCTTTTGGCCGATTCGCCAGCCGCGCAAGGCGGGAACCATGGGATACCCCGGAGGATAGGCCTTCGGGCTTCCATCAACGCCGAAACGGATACACCCATGAAACAACTCCATCTTGCGATTTCATTCGCCCTGGCCCAACTCCTGGCCACCAACTCCTTCGCCCAGCAACCTGCAACGGCGGAAGCAGTTCCGCCAGGCACCAAGATCGCACCGCCCCAGGCGAAGGCGACGCCCGCCGAGAAGGCTGAGGGCAAGGCCAGCCGCAAGGCGGCGGGCACTGCCGCTGCCAAGGACGACACGCCCGGGGAGGGAAGCCCCGTTCCTGCCGCGCAAGCGAAGGTTGCCAAATCGGAGCGTCAGGAAGCTCGAACCAATCGCAAGGCGGAGACTGCACGAGCCAACAAGGCTGGTGAAATCACTGCGAAAGGTGAGGCGGGTCAGACCAATTAAATCTGATCGCACAGTAGCGGCGAAGGTCGCTGCGAGCCTAGGTGCGCAGCAGTCTTACAGGCGTCCCTGGCGATCTCTCCTCGAACTTTCCACCGCAATGGAAACGACAGCGTTCAATAGAGAAATGGCGCTTATCTGGCGCCATTACTTTCTTATGGAATCTCTGGATGCAACGTTGGCGCATGCGGGCAACTGCCAAAACCGTTGCCCGACCGTCATGTAGCAGGCGTGGCCCGCAGCAGCGGCCCATCTCCGAGGCTCTGCCAGTCTTCACGCTGCAGCTTGCCGCTGGCGTGCAGGTTCACCACGAGCTCGACACGGTGGCGCAGCGAATGCAGGGTCTGTTCCGCCTGCTGCACCCGGTTGGCGATCGGTGTGAGGGCGTGCAGCAGCGGCGGATAGGCCCACTGCGCGCAGTGGGTCTGCCATGGCCACGGTGGATGGTGGGGTGCGGTTTCGCCATCGAGCGCCACCACGATGTCGATGCGTGTGCCGCCTGGCGCCAGAAAGCTGTCCCAGCCCTTGGGCGCGAGGTAGGCGATGGGCATGCCTGCGCGGTGCAGCACTTCCAGCGCGACCGGGCTCACGGTAGACGCCGTTCTCCCCGGAACGCCGCACGAGAACGCGCCAAAACGGCCTTTGCCGATGTGGCGCAGGCAGGCTTCAGCCAACTGGCTGCGGATGGCGTTCTCGGCGGAGACGAACAGCACGTTCGCCGCGGGGCTCATGCTCATGGTCAGGCACTCGGGGTTTTGGCGAATCGGGGAGCCGTGAGCGCCATGCATCTTTCATGCCCGCCGCGGGGCGCTGCAAGCAGGTCCCTCTGCAAGCTGGTGGCCGCCATCTACGGGGGGGTTGGGGGTTGTGCGCGCAGGCAGTACCCAGCGCCGCGCACGGTTTCAATCATGGCGCCCGCATTCCCCAAAGCGCGGCGCAGCCGCTTGATGTGGACATCGACGGTGCGCTCTTCGACCTGCACATTGTCGTCCCAGACCGCTTCAAGCACTTGCGACCGGGTCCGAACCCTCTCGGCATTCGCCATCAGGTAGTGCAGCAGCTTGAACTCCCGCGGGCCCAGGCCCACGGGCTGGCCATCGAAAGTCACCCGGTAGGTGGCGGTGTCGAGGACAAGACCGCCCACCGCCACCTTGTCCATGGCGGGGGGCGCCATGCTGCGCCGCATGACGGCGCGAATGCGGGCCAGTAGTTCCTGGGCAGAGAACGGCTTGGTGACGTAGTCGTCTGCACCGGCTTCCAAGGCGGCCACTTTGTCCCTTTCATCGTCCCGGGCGGTCAGCATCACGATAGGGAGACGCTTGGTGCGTGGGTCGGCACGCCACCTGCGGGCGAGGCGCAAGCCGCTTTCCCCTGGCAAGGTCCAATCCAGCAGGATCAGATCGGGAAGCTCGGCTTCGAGCTCCCGCTGGGCCGATTCCCCGTCCTGGGCCCAGGACGGTGTAAACCCGTTGTGCACCAGATTCACGGAGATCAACTCCGCGATCGCGGGATCGTCCTCAACGATCAGAACGCGGGGGAGCAGCCTCATGGCGCAAGGGTAAGGCCCCGGCGGCTGTTTGTCGACTGGCGGGCCAACCCATGTCCTCGATAGAGCGGCTTTCGCACGCCTTCACCCGCAGGCGCAAGCCGGAGCACCCGGGCTGCTTCAGGTGAGATAGCCCAGATCCCTCACATCGTGGCGCAAGGCCGTGCGATCCCCCCCGGCCATGGGCAGGCTGGACAGAATCTCCAGCCGGCGGCGCAGCGACAACAGCATCACGCTGGCCGCACGCTGCAGGTCTTCGGCGCCCTTGGCGCCCTTCACCAGGTCAGGGTAGGCCCACAAAGCGGTGTCCGGCTGGCCATTCCACCTGGGCGTCAGGTCCTGGAGGGTGTCGTCCATCGTGATGACGAACTGCGGTTTGGGCATGCCCGGCCGGGCAAACTCGTTCCAGTCGTACTGCCTGTCCTGGCGCAGTGCAATGCCGGCAGCGCGGATGGCCTGCAGCGCCAGCTCGTGGGGCGCGGGCGCCAACTGGGCCGGGTTGCCGCACGAGTAGGCCTTGAAGCGGCCCTTGCCCACGTGCTCCAGGCAGGCGCGCGCAAGAACGCTTCGCAAGGAATTGCGCAGGGACACGAAAACGACCACATGGGCATCTGCCATCGAATCTCCAGAGAACGGGAACCGAACGCGAAAGCTGCAAGCACTTTGGATTCTCGAACAATGACTTCCCCGCGCTCAGCCGGTCAACTCAATCATGCGAAGGCGGTACCGCTGCACATCGCTGTGTTGCGGCCACCAACTGAGCGGATCGCATCCAGCTGCTTGGGCCAGTTCAATACCGTCATCCGTCACCAAGCGAGTGAATTCGGGAAAGTCCAAGACATATTCTTTCCCCTCGACTTCGATGACCGCCTTCAATCCGCGCCAGCCAAATTCATTGCCGTCGCTGTTTCGGTCCAGGTCGATCAAGCCTACAACTTGCCCGACGGTATTGGATGCCAAGAACTCGCCTGGCGCACTCAGGCGCTGGGCATCTCCCGATGCATAAATTTTCATACATGTTCCTGTTGGAGGTTGACTACGGCATGCTCTGTGATACAGGCTCATTTCGATCTGCAGGCTTCGCGCTGTCGAGTCAACATGGCGAGCACACTTTCGCGGTGTGTCAAGGCCACATTCTCCCCAATATTCATCGGAACGGCATGAAGGGCGCGCACTCTTCTCTCCATCTCTCAAACGCCGCGCGAGACGCCTTGGGAAGCGTGTCGCTGTGATCGCGCGACATTGCCGCCCAATCCCTTTCCCAGTCCTTCGCAAGCTCAGAAACTGGATGCGTCGCTTCCCGGACTCGCGGCGCAGCAAGCACCTGCTGCCTTACGTGAGCAATCCATAGACCTTCAATCAGAAGGAGTGCCGATTGCATTTTTGGGGTTGCAAACGGTGAAGAGTGTGCTACCTCTCTCATGAGTCGCCTGCCTTCCAGCATGGAATCCATGAAGGCCGACTCCTCCTGCCGAAGGTACCCAAGCCGGGCTTCTATGAGACAAGCACTCAGGCCTTCAAGACCGGTGAGCTCCCGTAGGTGGCCTAGCAACTCCTCCCTGGAGTGCCGAATTTTCCAGTACCTGGCAGCCGCCACTGCCTCGGTGCTTGCCGATTTGTAGTTGCTCACGAAGCGGGCCCATGTTCTCTTCCCGAGCCGCAGATACATGCTCTTGAGCTCGTGGGGGCCTAGCACCTTGTTGAAATCCATCAGCTCCCACAGCGGAGAGTGAAAGAACGCGGCTGTGCCTGGGTAGATCGCCTCGATCCGTTCAATCAGCGTGGCAGCTCCAGATCCCCGAGCTCCCTGGGGAAGCACTTCCCCTCGCATGTAGCGGGCCCACAGTCCGTCGGAGAGCAAAACTTTCCGCGACTTCGCCCTCAGTCGTTCTTCGAGTTCCTGCACAAGGACGGCGCCGCTGGACTCCATCACGCTGTGGCTCCAGACGATCACGCGCAGTCTTTGCACAAGGGGAGTTTTGGGCCGGCCGCGGCTGGGTGTTTTGAGTTCTTTCACACAAAGACGCAAAAAAAGAGTAATTTCTTTCCTTTGTCAAGATCATAGCCTTGCGCGATCTTGAATGCCCTGTAACTTGAAATTTGCCTAGGCGTGTGCCGCGGCGCCCATGCATCTGTATGGGCAGTTTCAATCGCCACAAAGGACGACAACGACGACGAACCGACAGCCAAAATAAAAAGGGTCCAGATCCCTGAGAAGACCTGAACCCTTTCCCTCAGCCGCTAAAGCTTTGGCACCAACACTCAAAGTATAGGGCGGACAACTCCTAGCGCAATAGGGGTCGGGGGGATGTCTTGCCTGTTGATTTCCAATCGCCGCGAATCATCCGGAATGGCATTTCAGGAGCCTGAAAGTGCTGACCGAAGACGAACTGATCGAGTTGTGCCGTGCGCACGAACTCACACCCGAGGCCATCTCGGTGGTGCGAGGGATACGAAACAGCCTTCCCTCGCGCAATGTGCAAAGCGGAACGCACAACGTGGTGACCCACTACGCCAGTCGAAAAATGCGCCGAGTCATCAAGGCCGAGGCCATGCGCACTGAACTGGCCGCCCTCTACGAGTGGGACCACGACAAGGTGACTTATGAGTTCTACGACCAGCCGCCGGTGATCAAGAAGATCATCGAGAAGGCCAACGGGCGACGGACCGGATTCACGTACACCCCTGACTACTTCGTGCTGTCCAGGGATTTCATCGGCTGGGTGGAATGCAAGGCAGAAGGCTGGCTACAGGAGCAGTTGAATGAGCCGGAACCCCAGTATGTTCTCGACGAACAAGGGCGCTGGCGCTGCCCGCCGGCGGAGCGCTACGTTAAGGAGATCGGGCTTGGCTTCCAAGTTCGCTCCTCGGCAGTAAGCAACCCTATACAGGCCAAGAATCTTGCCGACCTGGCCGACTACTATCGCGAGGAGTGCCCGCCCTCGACGCAAGAGCAATTGCATCTGGCGCAACAGCAGATGCGCGAGGAGGGCTGGTGCTGGCTGACCGACCTCATCGGAAGCGACCCAGCACTCACTGCGGACGTCGTTCGCAAGCTCATCGTGGACGAAAAGCTGTTCGTGGACTTGAGCCTCGCATCGCTCATGCACGAAGCCCAAAGCGTCCGCGTCTTCAGCTCACAGGGGCAGTTTGACTCGCGCCATCATTGGCTTGAGGGCAATGGTGAGGGCTATGAGCCCAATCCTCTCGCGGCGGTATCGGTCGAAAGCGGCTCCAACATCCTGTGGGACGGGGAGCCATGGGAGGTCGTCAATGTCGGGGAAAGCCAGATCTTCATGAGATCCGGCAAAAGCCCGTCCACCAAGCACATCTCGCTAGCGGACTTCCGGGGACTGGTTGCCGCAAACCTGGTGATCACAAACACAGGGTCGCCAGATCCCCGGCGCGTTGCGGCAAGGGCAAAGCTGGCCTCTGCGACTTCCGCCGAATGGGATTGGGCGCTGTTTCGCCATCGCTGCTTGCACCCGGAGAGCCGGCCTGAAGACGGCAAGCAGTACGTTGCTTCGGACCGCGCTCTGCGCAAGTGGAGGAAAAGCGAGCGCGATGGCCTGGCGCTGTACGGCAATGCTTTCGTGGGCCTGCTGCCTTGCATTCGCCAACGAGGCAACCGCACGCGACGATTGGATGAAGGCGCTATCAAGATCATCCACGATACGATCAATTCGGATGTGACCTCGCCGGCCGCCAAAGGTTTCCCCACCTGCTGGTCGATAGCGAGAGCGGCGTGTACAGACGCTGGGCTCTTGCCTCCGAGCCAGAAGACCTTTATGGCCGAAGTCAAACGGCTGCAGTTACCTGAGGAGCTTACCAAAGCACGCGAAGGCGAGAAGGCAGGCTATGACCTCGAATTGCCATTCATCAGCCTGAACCGGGAAACCCCAAAGCATGGGACTCGGGATTTCGACCTGGCCCATATCGACCACACCGAACTCGATCTCCAGTTCGTCGACGAAGAGACGGGCGTGAACATGGGCAAGGCATGGCTCACCGTCATGGTCGATGCCTATACCCGGGAGATCCTTGCCTGGGTCCTGCTGTTTGATCCGCCCAGCTATCGCAGCTGCATGTTGTTGATCCGACGCTGCGTGCAGCTTCATGGCCGTGTGCCGACCACCATCGTCGTGGACCATGGCAGCGACTTTATCAGTACGTACTTCGACCGCCTTCTGGCCTATTTGGGGGTAAACAAGCGCCTGCGCCCGAAGAGTCAACCGCGGTTCGGCAATGTGATCGAACGCTTCTTTGGCCTCAACAACAAGGATTTTGTTCATAGCCTGCAAGGGAATAACAAAGCGCTGCAAAACCCCCGGCGAATGTCGCCTTCGCACGATCCTCGAAACCTGGCAATTTGGAACCTCCGGGCTTTCCATGCCGCATTCCAAGGCTACCTGGACACGGTCTACCACGTGGTCGAGCATCCAGCCCTGGGTGTGTCTCCGTGTGAAGCCCGAAAGCTCGCTCAACTGCGCTCCGGCGAACGCAGGCATACATGGATCGTCTATGACCGCAACTTTGTGATCACAACACTCCCCACAACGCAGAGGGGCAAGGCCAAGATCGAAAAGAATGCCTCATTCAAGGCACGAAATATCGAGTTCTTCTCCGCAGAGCTGCGCTCGTACGTGGGCAAGAGCTTGGAGGTTCGCTACGACCCGTTTGATGTGTCGCACGCTTTCGTCATGGGGGAAAGGGGCTGGATCGAAGGGCGCAGCTTGTACTCCGACATGCTCGCGGGACGCTCTGAGAAGGAGATCGAGCAACTGTCGCTGGAAGTCGGCAGGAACCTCTCGCGCAGCTACGCGCGCACCCTCAAAAAAGCAGATGCGCTTGGCCGCTTTCACCAGCAGTTGAACCTGACGGAGTCCGCCTTGGCGGCCCAACTGCAGGCGACCCGAGACCGGATCCAGCGCGGTGCAGCTGGGGACGACAGCGTCACGGACGTACCGGCCAACGACGTCACCAATGTCCGGCAACTTCCCTCTAGGCGCGCCTCGAGCGCCGTCGAGCGCAACCTGCCAATGCTGCCAAACAACGAGCAACTTGAAATTCTGGAGGACTTCTGAGAATGCAATATATCGAACCGCTGTTCAACGCCTCCCTGCTGTCCGCTACTGCAGAAGAAAAGCGCGACTACTTCGATCACAAGACCATCGCCCATGCCCATCTGAAGAGTACGCGGCAACTTGCGCTGGATAGCATTGATCGGTCCTCGGCCCATCGCATCGTGGCCGTAGTCGGTCCTGCTGGCGTGGGCAAGTCCCTGCTGGCTCGTCGCATCTGGGAGGCCTATCAGCCAGGTGCCGTCGATGGTCACCTGCCCGATGATGCGCAACGCACCCCGTCGTCGATCGTGTTCGATGCACCGAGTCACGCCGGCAAGCTCGGCAAGACGTACTGGGCAACGTTTCTCAAGCTGATTCTTCAGGGATGCGGGGCGCGGCTGTTCGATGAACGGATCTTCATGGGGGCAGAAGATTTTCGGATGCTGGCTACTCCCTCAACTCCCATCATCAAAGAGAAGTCAGTGGAAATGTTGCTGATCAGGGCGATCAACGGTCTGCAGCAACGCCGCACGAAGGTGGTGGTGATTGATCGTGCCGAGCGGCTCTTTCCAGAGGGCGACCGAGCGTCCTGCCTTCAAAGCCAACAGATGCTGTCAGACCTGGCGTCGAGCACGAACACGAGGTTTGTCCTGGTCGGGGGTTACCAGGTGGTGCGCCAGTGTGTTCCATCCGTATGGCTTTTGCGTGAGCATATTGTTCACTTTCGGCGCTACGAGAGCCACGATCCGCAGGAGTATGCGTACTTCGAGACCGCACTGCGCAACCTTCTTGCCCACATGCCGCTGGACCAGCGCCTGGTGCCGTTGAGCGCCGACACGTTGAATCAGCTCCACAAAAGAACCGTTGGCTGTATCGGGCTTCTCAAGGAGGCACTGCTGCGCGCATACCAATCCGCGCTGTTTGATGGGACGGAAATAGGTGAGGCGCTGATACTCGAATGCGCGCCGCACAACAACACGGCGCAAAGCCTTACGCTTGAGGCATTTGATGGCGAGGCGCTCCTGGTGGACTCGAAGTTCGAAGACCTCGAACGCGTCTACAACCGTGAAGCTCCGCCAGTGCAGACGCCTCCGGCTAAGACCCCCGCTGGCAATACGCGGCCCAAGCGCATTGGTGAACGCAATCCTTCCCGAGATCCTGTACGCGGAGGTCCAGATGCCAAACGAGCGTGAATGGGAGGGCGAGGGAGTACTGGGTGCCTCAAGCCCCTCTCTGTACAGCGTCGCAACCGAAGGCACCAAGGAGGCGCCCGAATCGATGCTGTCATGGGTGCAGGCCGTCGCCCGCGCCCATTGCGTGAACCCACGTTTATTCCTCTCGCACCTCATGGCCGAGAGCCCGCAGTACAGGCATGTGTGGTGTGGCTCGACGTTCTATGAGCGCGACTGTTCCACCGCCAACGGGCTGGGAACCTATGCTCGGATGTTCGTCGATCTCTTGGGTGAAGCAGCCGACCCAAAGGCCTACAGTGATCTCACACTGCTATCGCTTTCTGGCTTGCTCTCGCACAACGGCGAAGGCCTGCTCGCCAAGAGCCCGCGGTGGTGCGCCCTGTGCTTATGCGATCAGTTGAGAGCCGGCCATCGACCGCATCGGCCGCTGGTGTGGGCGCTGGAGTTCTATCGCGTGTGCTCAAAGCACGGAACTGCGATGCTGGACCGCTGCCTTGCGTGTGGGGATCTGCAGGCGTGTGTTCCATGTCTACCGAGCGTGCTGCACTGCAGCGAATGCGAGGAGTCGATGGTGGTCGCGCCGCAAGACCATTCGATTGCATTCGACCGTGTGGACGATGCGTTTGAGGTCTGGTGTTCGGCAGCGCTGGAGGACTTGATAGCGCGGCGTGAGCTCCTTCAAGCGCATGGCAGCTTGGCGCAACTGCGTGCCAATGTGGATCTGCTGGTGGATCGTCTTGCGGACGGAAGCAGAAAGGCCCTTTGCAACGCCATAGGACTGCAGATCTACGCACTGAATGGCTGGGTCAACAAGGCAGAGAGGCCGTCCCTGGCGAGCCTGATGCGACTTTGCTACGGTGTGGGCGTGATGCCGGCGGAGATGTTTCTGCCAGGCATCCTGGATCGTGTGAGCAGGATGCACCCTGTCCGTGCCCCCGCCGGCATGCGGCAGGCAAAGCCGATGCTGGGCTATAGGCAGCGGGAAGACATCGAGCGGCAACTCGCCGTGGTCCTGGCCGACGAATCAGACAGCCGGATGCTTGCAGCTGTGGCCAACCAAGTGGGACTGTCCCGTCATGCCATCAAGTACTGGTTTCCTAAGCAATGCCGGGACATCGTGCGCAAGAACCGAGCGTGCGAAGTACGCAGGCTGGAGGCTCGGTATCGGGCTGACCACGAGTTTTTGAAGGCGGTGTTCCAAAAGCTGCTGGCCAGCGGCATCTACCCAGGCCGGCGCAAGATCAATGCAGAGCTTGCGGCCAGGCAGGTCTCGCTGTTTCGACCGGATCTCTTCCGGGCCTACGAAGAGATGCGGGCTGCGGCGCTGGAGCGCTGAGGCAATTGGCGCCTGTCGGCGCATGCGGGCCATGAGTTTTGCGGAAGGAGCTACCTATGTCTATCGACAGATCTCTGTATCCGGGCGTGCCCGAGGATTTTCCGATTACGGCCGCGATGTCAGCTCTCGGCGGCGTGCAGCCGAAGCTGAGCATGGTCGAAGATGGTGGCCGCTACTACGCGGTGGGTACTTCCCCGTCGGAGGTCCGAGAGGCGTACGAGGTCTGTGAGGATCTTGTTCAGCAGATGATCCCCTATTGCAAGCGCAAGCTCGACAAATTCAATGGGAACCAAGAGGCAACGCTCGGCGCTGTGTTTGACGCGCTGTTGGGCAAGAGCTGGTGTTCGCGCGACCAGGCCGAGTGGGTGGTGCGGCACACGGCCATCCAACTGCAGTGGCCAGCGAGGGATGGCCTGTTTTATCGAGACGCTGGATAGGGTCAATGCTCACTGGATCACATATGAAGGCCACGATGCATCTATTCTTTCAAAATGACCGTCCGGCCCCAGACCTTTCGCTGCAGCCCTGTGTGAACCCTATCCATTGGCGCATCCTGCGCCGCCCCACAGGGACATTGCACATCACTGCCCAACTTGCGGCGGGTCCATTGCGATTGACTTCGGCGCTGGTCGCCATCGACCTGTCGCGTGGTCTGGTCAAGACTGAGTCGAGACGAAGTTACAGCTTGAGTGTTCCGCCTGAGCAAGACCAATTGGTGCAGGCCCTGTGCCCTCTTGGCAATGAGTCTGGCATCGGCTTGCTTTTCTCTTCGGAAAGCTTCGCCGAGATCCGGAGAAGGCTGTGGGGTTCCTTGCCTTCTCATTTGTAGCGCCGAATGCTGCAATCCCTGCTGCAGAGGCTCATCAACGGCAATTTATTCGTTGACTTATCTGGTGCTTCATTTACGGTAGCCGGAGCTAAGAGCCGTTGCAGTCGCCAGAATCAGCTCAAGTTTGCCCGTGGTTTGCACCATTTTTTTCAGTTCAAAGTGCCCCATAGGGGGCCATTCCAACCCGAGCATAATTGAGGAAGAAAGCAAGCGTTTCTTGCATAGCAAGGCGTCATCACAGGCAAACCAAGCATTTGCCCATTGCTATGACTTGATGCACCAGGTGCTGCGGTATTGCCAGCGCAATTTCGCGTCGTACCTCAGCGGTCAGGCTCCAACACGGGAGTCGATCTGCGAGGGATTGTTGCGCAAGCTGGTGCGATGCAGGAGCACCCAAACCGGTTTATTACGGGGGCGGAAATGCTTCTGGACTGGTCTGCCTCGTTGGATTTGGTGTAGGAGCGTCCTGACGGATTTTCGTACCGCAGTGCTCCTCCTCGCCGCATCCGGCCTGCTGGCTCGATCAAGGCCAGCGCTGCGTTTCAGGATGGGTACTTTACTGAAATACTGTATTGACATACAGTGGTTTGAAATGTACGATTTTCGTACCAAACCTTCAGGAAGTTGACCATGAGCGCATCCATCGAATCTCAGCTCCGCGCTGCACTCGGCCAGTTTTGGGACGAGCGGGCGATTGCCACGGGTCCCGATGGAGCCACGACTGTCGATGAACTCGTCGCACCCGTTGAGTCGATGACCGCTGTGGATGTGCTGATCGAGCTGGACAAGATCTCCGGCCTCAAGCTGCCCAACTCCCTCATCCGTAAGGGTGGCTATTCGACGCGCCAGCAGTTTGTTGCGGATCTGACAGGCAAGGTCATGCACCGAATGCAGGGTGAATCATGAGCCAGCCAGGCGATAGCGATGCGGACAAGCTGGCGTTGGCTCGCCGGTTAAGGCAGGCGCGTGAGTACGTTGGGCTATCCCAGGAAGACGTCGCCATGACCCTTGGGATCACGCGCCCTGCAGTGACCAACATCGAGGCGGGCACGCGCCGCGTTGAGGCGCTGGAGCTCAAGCAGCTCAGTGCCCTGTATTGCAGGCCCGTTGAAGAGCTTCTCGGCCATGAGACGACACAGGAGGTGTCTCACACCGCGTTTCTTGCTCGCGCAACACAAGGCCTGTCGGAGAGCGACCTTCAGGAACTGGGCCGTTTCGCAGCCTTTCTCAAGAGTTCCTCCAAGACCAAACAAGGCAAGTAACACATGGCTCCGCGTGATCCCCTCTTTGAGGCGAGCAAGAAGGCAAACGAGGTCATCGAAGACCTGAGCCTCAAGGACAGGATTCGCGATGGCGGGTACATGCGAGTCGACCCAGCCCAGATCGCCGCCACGGTGAATGTGCAGGTCATGTACAAGAAGCTAGACAAGCTTCTGGGCGGCTTCATCCGGGAGCGCTCGAATCCTGGAATCCTCGTCAACTGCGATCGTCCTCGCGGACTGATGCACATGACGTGCGCGCATGAACTCGGACACTTTTTCCTGGACCACGAGAGCTCTGCGGACCAGGAGATCTACCACGGGACATCGGCTTCGATGGTCGAACGGACAGCGGACCAGTTTGCATACTCCCTGCTCGCACCCAGGTGGCTGGTCGCCAAGACGATGAATGAACGGAAGTGGACCACGGCGGACCTGGTTCAGCCTCATGTCGTCTACCAGATGTCGCTTCGGCTCGGCGTCAGCTTCAAAGCCATGGTGTGGTCCTTGAACCGTTTGAAGCTGCTGAAGGATCCAGTCACCTTGGCTCTCGACAAAATCCAGCCGAAGGCCTTGAAGCTCCAGACGCTTCGTGGTGCTGAGTTGGAGCATGCCAATGCCGATGTGTGGGTTCTCGATCCAGCCGACAAAGAGCGTGTGCTGGAGCCTGGGTATGGCGACCGATTCGTATTGGAGTTGCCCAACCATGCTGGCTCTGGCCATCTATGGTCCGTTGATGATCTCCGCTCCGAAGGCTTCACCTTGCAGCCTTTCACCGCCGACGGTCGGCAGCGCGACCCGGTCCAATCCCGTAATGCAATCGTGGGGTCTGGGAGCGCAACGCTTCCCTATGTACTTGACCCTCCAGAGATGTACCGCCGTCCCGCGGAAAAAGATGAGGATCTTGACCCCATATACGCTCGAAGAAGAGAGGTCTCGTTGCAGGAGGTGACGCCGTGGCTGCCTGCATCGCAGCCCATGGACATCTTCGCTTTCAACACGGAATTCGAGCCCATCAGAGAAGGGTTCTCTGTTTCCGAACGGGAGAAGCTCGTCTCGGCTTCACTACAACGAAAACAATGATCACTGTCCACTCGCAAGCATCGGGCGGCCTGGGTCCGGTGAGACACCAGGGGCAGCGGGGAACCTGTCTGGCGTTCACAGCATCCGATTTGAACGCGGCGGCGAACGACACGGAGCACCTGAGCGTCGACTACCTCTGCCATCACGCTGCCCGCGCAATGCCTGGCTGGCAATCGCACGAGGGCTTCACCATCGAGGCAATCTTGAGCGCAGCCCACCAACCCGGGCAGCCGCTCGAAGCCCAGTATCCCTACTCACCGAACAACCCCGCAGCGCCTTTGGTTGTGCCGCATGCCTCCCTGGCCCCGCTGTACGCGAGTCCGGCGCAGCAGCGCGGACTTGGTGTTCCCCAAATCCTGGAGCGCATTGGCGCCGGCCAGCCGGTTGGCGTTGTAGTTGCGGTCACGCCCTCCCTGTTTCGCCCGATCAACGAGATCGTCGTGTTCGATCAGGAGGTGCTGCCTGACCAGTACCACGCAATGATCGCCGTGGCCGTTGGCCACCACGCTCAAAGCGGCGAGTTGCATGTCCAGTTGCGCAACTCCTGGGGCGTCAACTGGGGCGGCAATGGCCATGCCTGGGTTTCGCGCCCCTACCTTGATATGCACCTCGTCGAAGGAGTGACGTTCTAAATGGCAAAGCTGTTCGATATCCAAGAGCGCATCGTGCCGACCTGGCTTGCTGCCGCGCAATATCTTGAACCCCTCACTGGTCACAGCGCGCAGAATCTGGTGCTGGAGATTTCCAATCCCCGAGAGATCACGCAGGAAGACCTCACCACCATGCAGGCTGTGGATACTGCCCTGGAAAGCCAAGAGAACTGGCCTTTGAATTCCGTTGCAGGCACGATCTTCCCACTCGACCTTTATCGAAGGTATGGACGTCCCGATTTCTATGCCGAGTTCGAGCGGATGATGAAGCGAGGGAAGGCTCCAAGCACCTGGGGCACCTACGCACTGCGCATGATTGCCAGGAGGGGGAAGTCCCCACGCGAGATCATCAACCCGCTGGAGAAGATTGTCGAGAAGATCTCCGACGCAGGGCAGCCGGATGGCGCCTCATTCCAAAGCTGCTATGAACTGGGCTTGACCGCGCCGGAGGAAGACCACGTCGAAGGCGCGCCAGATATTGGAGGTGAGCTTCCAACCTACGATCCCGGTCTCGACGGCAACCGCTGGCGTGGCCTGCCGTGCCTATCCCATGTGAGCTTCAAGCGGGTAGCCAATGGAACAGGCCATGCCGTCAATCTCACCGCGATGTATCGCTCGCACAGCTACTGTGCGCGAGCCCTTGGAAACCTTCTCGGCCTTGCGCAGTTGCAGTCCTTCGTCGCGAAGGAGGCGGGTCTTGCCGTCGGGACCCTGACCTGCCTATCGACCCATGCAACCCTCGACGTTGAAGCCTGGGGAGGCATCACCGTCGCGCGCGGCATCCTCAACCCTCAAACCTAGAACATTGGCGCCTGGGCCGCTTCTGCCTCTTTGAGCTGCGCTCCGTAGATCTTGCTGATACCGGCACGGAAGTCCTTGACCCCGCCATAGCTGGGATGGCGCACGCACTCCACGTCGACCCCAAACGTGGCCGCATAGGAAGCAGCATCCTGGCCGATGCAGATAATGCGGCGGATCCTGAGCCAAGTAACCAACTCGCGATTAAGCTCGTTCACCGTCTCAAGCTCTGACTTCGTGAAGCGCCGATTGCTCAGTGGATCCTGTGGCTCATGGGGATGGAAAGGGAACACGTTCCACAGCAGCGGCCGGCGCGTGAGCCGGTTCAGCACGGCCCAGATTTCAGCCGCAGTGCGTTCGGCAACCACGGGGCCTTTGGTTGCCTTGGCTGGTGTTGCCCCAGGATAGGAAGTGGCCAGCGATGACAGGTTCAGCTCATCGGTGAGCGCAAGGCCCGTACGCCGACCGCCCCGGTACCCCAAGTCTCGTCCCATCCAGATGGTGTCGGAACCCATGGCCTCGATCGCGGCAAGGTACGAGCGCAGATTTCGCCGGCGCGTCGCCGCGGCATCGGCCAGGTCATGAACCTCGCAGCGATCGCGGTAGGGGTTGAAAACACCAGTTAGCTGGATCTCAGCCAGTGATGCGACGAAGCTCTTGGGACTTGTCATTGCAGTAGTTGATCAGGGGGAGGCAGCGCCGATGTCACCATCATGGGCCGCGCAGGAGCAGGGGGTGGAGCCTCCGGCTCCATAACGGGTGGCTCGAACGCCAGGGTGCGAGCTGTGAGGTCAGCGATGACAATCCCGCCACCATTTTCGAAGAGTTTGCGAAACAGCGTGAAACCGTCAAGAATGGCCTGCTCCCACTGCCAGATGGGGCAGGCCTGGACCTCGTAGCCGGAGACCATGTCCTTGACCTGCTTGAGCATGCCGTACTCGATCTTCCCTGGCGCACCGTCAGCGAAGAGCTTTCGGCCGACGGCGTGGTTGAAGATCCAGGTTGCGATACCTTCTTCAATGATGGTCGCGCGGGCCCCATCCTCGTTTTCATCGAGCGAAGGGTCACTCTTGCGCTTGAGCTTGAGCAATGCGCGCATGACGGGCGACCACCCCAGGTGCACGACGTAGGCCAGGTGGAAGACGTCGTGGAAACGGTAGCCATCCGGCTCCAGGCGGTTGTCCGTCAGTCGGTCGCCGATATTCACCTCATTGAGCTGCTGCACCACATAGGGAGTTCCATCGCCCTTTTGCCGCTCGATGAAATGCATCTTGATCAGCCTGGGGAAGCGCTCCAGCGAGGGCATCCTCTCGTCGAACAGCGGAATATGGGTAGAACCTGCAGGCGGCCACCGCGACTCGATCTTCTCAAGGTTGGAGCGAGCAATGGTCGCCAGGCGCTGCTTGAAGAGGGCGGCTGTCAGGGCCAAATCTGCAAAGATGGAGGACAGCAGACCTTCAATACGATAGCCGGTCAAATCAGGTTCGATCTGAGCTTGCATCAGGCTTCCAGCGTGAGAACCCAATCGCCGCAACTCCTGCCCGAAGTCCAAGGCCTCAACTTCAGTAGCGCAGAAGTCCAGCAGGCCATCAATCGCCTCAAAGGACAGACCCGCCTTGGGCATATCTCGCGCTACGCTAAAGCGGCCTTGCAACTCCGCAACGGCTGCTGCGCCTATGTCCTGCAACGAGCTGCGGCACTGCTCAGCCACGGTGGTGGTGTACCACAGCGCATCGCCGAGTTCCTCGGTGATGCTGTTGTGCTGCGCCGGAGCCAGATCCCGGTGCTCTTTCTTGACCGCAGAGAGCAGACTACCGACTTCGCCGAACAAGCCAAACCGCAGCTGGTTCAGGGCATCACTGGATGTCTTGAACTGGTTGGAGGCAAGCGCTTGTGCTTGGTACTGCTCCAACGTCAATCGTGGTGTGTTGTTCACCTGCATTGCCTGCATTCCGAGTCCCCTTCAGTGCTGATTTCAGCACTGTGGCACAACACCCTCAGGAGCGGAAACTTCTTCTGACATCTCAGACTTCAGCCGCTTTGCGCAACCAATGATGGTCGCCCGATCACCAAGCTGGGCCCCCAGTCCCAAGGCCTTGTCCCTCACAGAAATCGTCACGTCGTAGTGCGGATACCGCGACTTGTTCTGGAACCAGGAGCGCTTCAGGCCCAGGCGCGTGGCAAAGGCATGAAGCTCCGGCAGCGAGTCGGCTACCAGGTGGCACCAGAGCCGGCCGCGCCATGGAATCTGCTCATCGTCAACGTAGACCGCCATGTTTGCAAAATTGAAGAATAATTTGCATAATTTTAGGCGCTATGACACGCGCACGCAAGACAAAAATTGAAGCGATTGCCCTTGGAGAGCTGCTGCGATCCAAGCGGAAATCAATGCAGATGACGCTTTCTGAGGCATCCAGAGCCGCTGGAGTGGACATTGGTCATCTGTCTCGGTTTGAGCGAGGAGACTTTTCATTTGTGACTCCAAATTTGCAGAGGGTTGCAACGATTTTGCAAATTCAGCTGGAAGAACAGGGACCCTCCCGTTCACTACTGGAACGGTTCTCTGCGGCCATCAAGCAGTCCTCGCGCCACGAGGCTGCCGCGGCGGCAATGGTGCTCACGCTGGAAACTCTGAGGTGAGGGTCCTCCGGTCGAGTGAAGACTCGGGCAGTTGGGAGTCCTGCGGAGCGTCCACGGTGCTTGAAAATGCAGCCCCAAATCTCGTCATGTTGGGCATTGACCATTCGAGTTGCTACACCGCATCGCAACACCAACGCTAAGCCCAACGGTCAAACGGAACGGAAATGGGTGCTTGTGTGGCACGTTTATGCTTCCAGCGACAATACCGTTGTTCGTGCCCCCATTGCCGTGCCAAGAGGATCCGGGCCCGCTCACCAGGCAACGGGGTACCCCAGGGTCCCATGCTGACGCGATCCATGGTGCTTGCGGAACGCCCATGCGCTGTGTCCAATAGAACAATGCCGCACCTGCTATTCAAATGGGTCCTGCGCGAGGACCGCTACGAGTTTTCCGGCGAAGCGAAGACCCCGCGTGCGCTCGAAGCCGAGGTGAATGCCGAGATCGTGGCGATCTGGGCCTGGCTGCAGCGCCAGAAGCTGCGGCCTGGGCAGTTCGGCTGGGAGGCCACGCGCCGTACCCTCACCAGCAAGGACGAGACCCTCACTGTCTCCCATGGCACGGTGTCCGCCGACGGCAGCACGGTGCTGCATCCGCAGGAAACCCGTGTCGTCGTCACGCTGCCCGAGAAGGTGGCGGTGCAGTTCCGCTTTGAGTTCAACGTGGTGGACGACCGACGTTGACCCACCCGCTGCCGTGCCATGCTGCAAAGCAGCGAAGCCCGGGCACGAGGGGTGCTGATTGGCAGTGCCTTGCTTTCAGCGGACAAATTGGTCGATGTAATCCGCCCCCAGGCCGTTGGCCGCGTAGTGGCGCCGGCACATCTCGATCTTGGTGAACACGTCTTCGTAGCCCGTGGGCTGGCCCTGGGCGTCCACGTAGACCATGGCGCCCGAGATGTTGAAGAAGGTGATCATCTCGGTGGCTCCGCCCGAGGCCTCGTCCACCACCAGGGTGTGGATCTCGCCGGGCGGTTCGAAAACGAAGGAGCCTTCGCGCGCCACCCAGTCGTGCTCCAGGTAGCGCCACGATCCGCGGATCACATAGCCGACCACGATGGACGGGTGGATGTGCCGCGACAGCACACCCGACTTGCGTACACGCAGCAGGTTGCACCAGCCGCCGGTCACCGTATTGAGCAGCAGCGGGCGGAACCACACGTTCTCGGCCTGCGGCACCCAGACGCGCTCGTCGTCGGGGATGGCGGTGACAGCGATCTCGGGCTGTATGCCCGGCAGTTGAAGGATGGGTTGCATCATGGAACAGGTTCTCCGCGGGGTGGTGGCGTGTGGCACACGCGCTCAGGTGATCAGGTAGCCCCCGTCGACCGGCAGCACCACGCCGGTGACGAAGGCCGCCTGCGCCTTGTTGGCCAGAAAGAGCACCGGGCCAGCCACGTCCTGCGGCGTGCCCCAGCGGCCCATGGGCGTGCGTGCGAGGATGGGGGCCGAGCGGGCCGGGTCGTCCTGCAGCGCCTGGGTCAGCGGCGTGGCAATCCAGCCCGGCGCTACGGCGTTCACGCGGATGCCCTCGACCGCGTAGGCGATGGCCAGCGATTTGGTCAGTTGCGCCACGCCGCCCTTGCTGGCGCTGTAGCCCGGAACCAGCCCGCCCCCGAAAAAGCTGAGCATGGAGGCGGTGTTGACGATGCAGCCGCCCGATGCCTTGAGAAGCCCGCGTGCTGCGGCGCAGGTGCGCATGCTGCCCGTGAGGTTGATATCAATGACGCGCGCGAACGCCACGGGGTCGTGCTCCTGTCCGCGCTGGATGATGCCGGCGCAATTGACCAGCACATCGAGCCGCTCCAGTGCACCGAAGAAGCTGGCCACCAAGGTGTCATCGCGCACGTCCAGCGGCGCGAAGGTCATGCCCGGGGAGCCTGGCCGGGCCTGTGCCGCGGCCACCTCGGCCGCGGTGGCGCCGGTGGCAGTCACCTGGGCGCCAGCCTGGGCAAAGGCCTGGGCGATGCCGTGGCCGATGCCGCTGGTGGCGCCCACCACCAGCACACGCTGCCCGCTGAAGGATGGATGGTTCTGCTCTGTGGTCATGCTGCTTACTTCGCGTGGTAGGGCCGCGCGCCCAGCTTCATGCGGTAGATGCGGAAGTTGGGCACCTTGGGGGTGTTGAAGTCCATGTCTTCGTCCACCCACAGGTGCAGGTGGTTGCTCACCAGGTACAGGTCGCCGCCCGGGCCCCAGGCGAGCGTGTCGGGCCAGGAAATCTCGTCGCTGGAGACCAGGGTCGTGACCTTGCCGGACTTCGCATCGCGCTTCATCACGCCGTTCAGGCCCAGGGCGGTCATGTACAGGTTGCCGTTGCGGTCGGCTGTCATGCCGTCGGTGTTGGAGGGCAGGGTGGCCACTACCTTCGCAGCCTTTTTCACCTGGTCTTCCGTTTTCGAGAAGTCGCGCACCACGCTGGTGGGCAGCGAAAGCAGGCGGTTGCCGGTGAGGTTGGTCCAGTACAGCGTCTTCTTGTCACCCGACAGTGCGATGCCGTCGGCGCCGGTCTTCATGCCGTTGGCCTTGCCGTCCTTGGGCTTGAGCACATCGCGGCCATGGATCTTGAAGGTGTAGTTCTCGTCGTTCACCCACTCCGGGGCCGAAAGCACGCGCTTGGCCTTGTTGGCCTTGATGTCATACACCAGGATGCCGCCCTTGAGCGGACTGCAGAAGATGCCCGAATCCGAGATGTAGACCACGCCTGCGTCGTTGTCCACCGCCACGTCGTTGAGGAAAGAGCACTTCTTGTCCGTATCGGCATCGCTGAACTCGTAGCGTGCCACCTCCTTGCCCGCCTTCAGGTCCCAGCCGATGAGCTTCTCATCGCCGGGGCCCGAGGGGGCGCCCGCGATATGGCCCTGGTCCAGGATCCACATCACGTCGTTGCGGTCGATCTCGAAGCCCAGCACCGCCTTGAGTCCGGCCGGGTTGGCCACGTCGTTCAGGGTCTTGCTCGGAAAGGGCTGCAGCTTCCACTCGGTGCCGTTCTTCACCAGTTTGGAGAGCGTGGCTGGCACCTCCTTGCCGCCCCAGCGCGCGGTGCTTACGTAGATGGTGCCCTGGGAATCGACCTTGGCGCCCTGCATCAGCACCTTCTTCCAGACCTGCCCATCTTCATAGGCCTTTTCCGCTGCCGGATCGCCGAGGTCGTACGAAATCCGGTTCCACTGCGCCACCACCTCCAGTTGGGGTGGCGCCGCAAAGGCAACCGAACTCGCTACAACGCTGGCCGCGAAAGCCATTGCCACACTGAACACGCGATTGCTCATGTTTGTCTCCTTGGATGTTGTGTTGCTTCTTGCCAGAACTCAGGGTTGGTCTGCCTGCAGCACCGCGCGCACGGCCTCGGCGCGGGGAATGGGCGCGACGGCGCCATAGCCTTGTGTCGACAGGGCGGCTGCAGCGGCTGCATAGCGGCCCGCATCGGCCAGGCCATCGCCGGCGATCAGCCGGGCCACGAAGGCTCCGCCGAAGGTGTCCCCCGCGCCCGTGGCGTCCACCGGCGTGCAGGGCGCGGGCGCGATGGCATGGCGCTCGTGCGCATTGGCCACCAGGGCGCCGCGCTCTCCGAGCTTGAGGGCCACGGTCTTGGCGCCGCGCCGCAGGCAGTGGTCCACCAGTGCGTCGGGCTCCGTCAGGCCGGTGATGGCCACGATGTCCTCGTAGCTGGGCAGGCAGATGTCGCACAGCGCCATGGCTTCGCCCATCACGGCGCGGGCGCGCTGCACCGGCCACAGCTTGAGCCGCAGGTTGGTGTCGAAAGACACGCGCACGCCCGCGGCGCGGGCTTCGTCGATGGCGGCAAAGCAGGTGTCGGCCGCACTGTCCGAAATGGCCAGCGAAATGCCCGACAGGTGCAGCACCTGCGCTGCGCGGATGCGCGCCAGCGGGAGGTCGGCCGGCCGCATGCGGCTGGCGGCCGAGCCGCTGCGGAAAAAGCTGAATTGGTGCCCCTCTACGTCATGGGTGACGAAGTAAATGGCGGTGAAGGCCTGCGGGTTGGTGGCCACGCTGGCGTGGCACACGCCCTCCTCGTCCCACAGGCGGCGCAGCAGCGCGCCGTAGGGGTCATCGCCCAGGGCGCTGGCATAGGCCACGCGCGCGCCCTGGCGTGCGGCGGCAATGGCGAAGTTGGAGGTGTCCCCGCCAAAGCCCTGCAGGTACAGGCGCCCGCCGCCCTCGCCGGTCTGGTTGAACTCGACCATGGGCTCGCCCAGGGCGATGATGTCGACCGGGCCGGTGCCCACGGCAGCCGGGCCGCCCGGGGCCTCAGATGCGGCCATACTTGGCCAGCCCTTTGCGCAGCGAACGCTCCTCGATGATGAGCTTGGCCTGCTCGAGCTCGCGCACGTCGATCTCCAACGCCATCTTGAGCACCTCTTCGGCTTGGCCGCGCGGCACCACCACCACGCCGTCCACGTCGCCCACCACGATGTCGCCGGGGTGCACCACCACGCCCGCCACCTTCACCGGTACCTGCGAGGACACAGTGCGGTAGCGGCCCAGCGTGGTGCCCGGGCTCACGTCGCGCGCATACACGGGGAAGTCATAGTCGCGCCGGATCTCGGTGAGATCGCGCACGCCGCCGTCCAGCACCGCGCCCACGTGGCCGTTGGCCACGGCACCGGCCGTCATCAGGCCGCCCCAGACGGCCACGTCGGGCTCGCCGCCCACGATGGAGATCACGATCACGCTGCCGGGCTCGACCTCGTCGATCAGGTCCAGCGCATGCTGCGGTGGCACGAACTCGTCGGTGGCGGCTTCCAGCACGGTGGCGGCGGGGCCGCAGATGCGCTTGTCGTTGATGCGCGGCTTGATGGGGCTGTCCATATAGCCGCGGTGCCCGCAGACCTTGTCCACGGCATCGGCCACCGACGCCACGGCAACGCGGTTGAATCCTTCGATCAGTTCTTTCATGGCAATGTCTTTCAGGGTTTGGAAGAGAAGAAATCAATCAGTGGGGGCGGCCAGGGCCGCCCCTGGCTCACCAGCGGTTGAGCCAATGCAGCGGTTCCTCGCCGCGCAGCACGCGCACGGCCTCCTGCGCGGTCTTGCGCTGCAACTCGCGCATGGCTTCCTCGCTGTACCAGCCCATGTGGTTGGTCACGACCACGTTGTCCAGCGATAGAAGCGGATGGGCGCCGGGAGGCTCTTGCTCAAAGACATCCAGGCCCGCACCGAGGATGCGGCGCGCTCTCAATGCCTCGTAGAGTGCGTCCGTGTCGATCAAACCGCCGCGGGCGGTGTTCACCAGGATGGCCGTCGACCGCATCAGCGCCAGGCGCCGGGCGTTGATGAGGTGGCGCGTCTCGGCATTGAGCGGCGCATGCAGTGTGATCAGATCCGCCTGTTCGCAGAGCTCATCAACGGACACCTGCTCCACGCCGGCTGGCAGTGCAGCGGACGGGTCGTGCACCAGAATGCGGCCGAAACCGTATCCTGAGAGCTTCTCCAGTGTCATCCTCGCGATCCGGCCAAAGCCCACCAGGCCCAGCGTGCGCCCGCGCAGCCGGTACATGGGCTGCAGCACGCCGGTGGACCAGCGGCCCGCGCGCACCTCGGCATCGTGCAGGCCGATGCGGCGCGAGACGGCCATCGCCAGCGCCACAGCCTGCGAGCTGACCTCGTCGGTACCATAGTCGGGCACATTGACGACCTTGATGCCGCGTTCGCGTGCGCTCACCTGGTCGATGTTGTCCACCCCGATGCCGTAGCGGATGATGGCCTGGCAGCGTGTCATCGCATCGATGACGCGCCGGCTGATGGGCGACTCGCGCACCAGCACCACGTCGGCATCGCCCACCGCCTGTATCGCGCTGTCCTCGCTGCGCCGGCAGGGCCGAAGGGCAAAGCGCGCGCCGGCCTCGGCCAGCAGCGCCTCCTCCTGGTCGTAGGCAGCGTAACCATCGTCCAGTGCGACCACCAGACGCTGCTCTTGCGATGTCACGGCATTCAGCATGGGGTTCGCCATCACTTGGTGGCGGCCAGCAGCTTCTGGGTCCACTCCTTGCTGACCTCGGCCTCCAGGTAGGCCTGCACCACGGGCTGGGCCACCTTGCGGAAGCGGTCGATCTCGGCCGGGGTGAGCTCGGTCACGGTCATGCCTTTTTCGGCCAGCACCTTCTTGGCCGAGAGGTCCTGCTCGCGCGTCATGTCACGGTGGATCTTCTTGGCCTTGTCGATGCCCTCGGTGACGGCTTTCTTCTCCACGTCGGTCAGGCTGTTGTAGAAGCGGTCGCTGACCAGGTAGGCATGCAGGCTGTAGACGTGGCCGTCCAGCGTGACGTGCTTCTGGTGCTGGTACAGGCTGGCGGCCATGATGTTGGTCACGCCGTTCTCCTGGCCATCGGCCGTGCCTTGCGCCAGTGCGGCAGGCAGCTCGCCCCAGTCGATGGCGGTGGGGCTCGCGCCCAGGGATTCGACCAGCTTCACGAACACCGGGCTGGGCTGCACGCGCATCTTCAGGCCCTTCATGTCCTCGGGCGTGCGGATGGCGCGCTTGCTGTTGGTGAAGTGGCGGATGCCGTTGTCGGCATAGCCCATGAGGCGGATGCCGGTGCGCTTGCGCATGTCCTCGGCCAGCTCCTGGCCGAACTTGCCGTCCAGCACGGCGTAGGCGTGCGCGTGGTCGTTGAAGATGAAGGGCAGGCCGAAGATGTTGAAGGTCTTGTACACGCCGGGGATGCCGCCGTCGTGCACCACCGCCACCTCCACCGTGCCCAGGCGCAGGCCTTCCATCACCTGCTGGGCAGGACCGAGCTGGCCCGCGGGGTAGAGCTCGACCTTGACCGACCTGTTGGTGGCCTTCTCCACATGCTCCTTGAAGGCCAGCGCCGCCATGTGCTTGGGCTGGTCGTTCTTGGCCGGCTGGTAGTGGGTGTACTTGATGACCTTCTGCGCCATGGCGGGCAGTGCGCCCAGGGCCAGCGCGGCGGCGGCCGCTGCGATGAAGAAGTGCTTGCGGGTGATGTGCATGGTGCTTGTCTCCTTGGTTGTTGTCGTGCGAAAGGGAATGCCGGGACGTGCCGCCCTGGCCTAGTTGCGGTAGCCGAGCAGGCCCGGCAGCCAGGTGGAAATGGCGGGGAAAAAGGTGAGCAGCACCAGCACCACGAAGAGCGCCGCAAGCATGGGCGCCATTTCGCGCACCATGGGGCCCATCTTCACGCCCGATACGGCGGAGGTGACGAACAGCAGGCCGCCCACGGGCGGGGTCACCATGCCCAGCGTCAGGTTGACGATGACCACGATGGCGAAGTGCAGCGGGTTGAGCCCGGCCGCGTCGGCCAGCGGCGCGAGGATGGGCACCATGATCATCACGCCCGGCAGCGGCTCGATGAAGATGCCCACGAGCAGCAGCAGCACGTTCACCGCCACCAGCAGCGCGGCCTGGCTCAGTTCCATGCTGGCGATCCAGCTCGCGGCCTGCTGCGGGATCTGTCCCACGGTGAGCACCCAGGCGAACACCGCCGAGGTGGCCACGATGAACAGGATGGACGCCGTCATCAGCGCCGTGCGGAACAGGATGGCCGGCAGCATGCTGAAATGCAGCGTGCCGTAGACGAAGCGCCCCACGATCAGTGCGTACAGCACGGCGGCGGCAGAAGCCTCGGTGGGCGTGAAGATGCCCAGGTGGATGCCGCCCAGGATGATGGCTGGCAGCATCAGCGCGGGCAGTGCGCGCCAGAACAGCAGCAGCAGGGGCGCGGGGTCCAGCAACTCGGGGGCCGAGCGGTAGTCGCGCCGCACGCTCACCCAGTGGTTGACCAGGGCGAGTGCCACCGCGATCAGCAGCCCCGGCAGCACGCCCGCCAGGAACAGGCCGGTGACAGTGACGCTGTTGTCCGTCAGCGCATAGACGATCATGATGATCGAGGGCGGAATGATGGGCCCCACGATGGCCGTGCTGGCCGTGAGGGCCGCCGCATAGGCGTCGTTGTAGCCGGCCTTGCGCATCATCTTGATCAGCATGGCGCCAGGGCCGGCAGCGTCGGCCAGGGCCGATCCGCTGATGCCCGAGAAGAAGGTCAGCGTGAGGATGTTGGCATGCCCCAGGCCGCCGCGGCGCATGCCGACCAGGCGTGCGGCGAACTTGAGCAGCACGTCCGTCAGCGCACCGCCGGACATCAGCTCGGCCGCCAGGATGAAGAACGGGATGGCCAGCAGCGGAAAGCTGTCCAGCCCGCTGAAGAGGTTCTGCATGACCACCAGGGCGGGCATGCCGGGTTTCATCCAGACGGCGGCGAGGCCGGCGATGAGCATGGCGAATGCGATGGGGGCGCCCAGGGCCATCAGGCCGATGAACACGCTTGCGAGGATGGCACTCATGGTGGTTTGCTTCCGGTGAAATGGGGGGTGGACTACAGGGCCTGCGGGTCGAAGCCTTCGACCCGCTCCCACTCGCCGCCCATCACCCAGGCGCGCGCCACCAGCGCCAGGTGCACCAGCGTGAGGGCGGCACCCACCGGCAGCGCCAGGTAGACCAGGCCGAGCGACCAGCCGAGCACCGGCGATTCCTGGTACCAGGCGAACTCGGCGTACTCGATGCCCAGCCACACCATGGTGGCCAGCGTGGCGGCCATGATCAGCGCCACCAGCGCGCGCAGCGCACGGGCACCGCCCGTAGGCAGCGCGGCTGGCAACGTGTCGATGGCGATGTGGCCGCCCACGCGCAGGGCCGGGCCGGCGCCCAGGAAAGCGGCCCAGATCATCATGTAGCGGGTGGCCTCTTCCACCCATGTGAAGGAGTGGCTGAACACGTAGCGCGAGATCACGTTGCCGATGACCAGCACCGCCATCACCGCCAGCAGGGCGATCAGCGCCCAGCGGTTGGCGCCCACGAAGGCGCGCTCCAGCACATGGGGCGGGCGGGCCGGTGCAGCAGGGGAATCGGGCGCCACGGCGGGCGCCTTGTGGGGCAATGCAGCAGTCAAGGGTCTTGTCTCCGTGTTTGTCTTATTGACCAAAGTGCGAACGAGGCGCATCGTATCTGATATCTCAGATGTTGAAGAACTGTCGTAAACCCTATACTCGGCACTGTCCAAAAAGCAGCAAGCTGCGCCCATCCATGAGCAAAGTCCTAGAACTCCAACGCCCCCGCCTGCTGACCGACGTGGTGGGCGAACGCCTGCGCGAAGCCATCGTCACGGGCGATCTCAAGCTCGGCGAGCAGGTCTCCGAGGCGCAGCTCGCGCAGTTGATGAACGTGAGCAAGACGCCCGTGCGCGAGGCGCTGTTGCGCCTGAAAGCCGAAGGGCTGGTGGAGATCCACCCGCAGCGCGGCACCTTCGTTTTCCGCCTGTCACCGGCCGAGGTGGCGCACCTGTGCCAGTTCCGTGCGATGGTGGAGACCGAGGCCCTGCGCGAGGCCATGCAGTCGCAGCCCAAGGTACTGGTCAAGCGGCTGGCGGGGTTCGTGAAGGCGATGAAGTCTGCAGAGCAGACCCAGGACCTGCCGGCCCTGGCGCGGCTGGACATGGACTTCCACTGGGCCTTCCTGGAGCTGTGCGACAACGACTACCTGCGTGCCGGCTATGAGCTGCTGCGTTACCAGCTCAATGCGTTGCGCCATCGTTCGCCGATCTCCAACGCCGTCCCCAGCCACCAGATCCTGGTCGAGGCGATTGCCGGCGAAGATGCGGCCGCGGCGACCAACCTGCTGCGTGAGCACATCCAGGAGAATGAACCCCGGTACCGAGTGGCCTGCGGGCTTGAATGAGGAAGACTTGGGGCCGGCGCTCACATCAAGCGGGTGAAGCAGGCATGCTGTCGCCAGAATGCTTCAAAAAAAGCGCCGGGCTCCTGCCCGGCGCCAACCTTGGAGCACTCATTCTTCAGAACGCGTGGCGCACACCCACGGCCACGCCGCTTTGTGAGCCGCCTGCGGCAGGTGCGCCACCCGCTGCGGCATTGCTGACGGAGATCGCCAGCGCGCCGTCGTTGGCGATGTGCCCGGCCGTGGCGTACACCGCCGTGCGCTTGGACAGGTGGTAGGTGGCGCGCAGCGCCAGCAGCGTGGCCTGGTTGGCGCTGTTCTTGTAGTCGAGCTTGAACACCTGGCCATCGAGCACCAGCACCGCTGTGGCGCTGTAGGAAGCACCCAGGTACCAGAGGTTGCTGCGCCGCGTGGCGGGGGCGGCATCGTTGTCGCGTGCGATGAGGCCGGCGCCGAGCTTGAGCGCATCGAACTTCGCCCAGCCAGCCACGGTGGAGCGGCGGTCCTTGAGGGTGCTGCTGGTCAGCCCGGCAAAGGCGCCTGCGCCGCCGCGGATCTCGTCCACGGCAAGTGCGACACCCCAGGCCGCGGTGTCGTACTTGGCCAGCAGCGACCACTGGCGGCAGGCCGACTTGTCGGTGGCGGACTCGCCCGCGCAGTTGGTGCCCGAGGGGCTGGGGCCGGCGTTGACGGCATCGCGGCCCAGGCTGTAGGTGGCGCCGGCCGTGAAGCCGCTGAACGTGCCGCGGTAGGCGATGGCGTTGTCCACGCGGGCATTGGGCAGATAGCTGTCGAGCGAGCCGGAACCGAAGGCGCTGGGGCCGAGGATGTCGGCGTCGAGCTGCGACCAGAACAGCATGGAATACTGGCGCCCCAGGTTCAGGCTGCCCCAATCGCCCGACAGGCCCACGAAGGCCTGGCGACCGAAGGCCCGGCCGCCCTGGTTGTAGGTGCCGCTGTCCACGCCGAAACCCGACTCCAGCGTGAAGCCGGCCTTGAGGCCACCGCCCAGGTCTTCGACGCCGCGAAAGCCCAGGCGTGAGGGGGCGCTGCCGGTCAGGCCCGGCATGCGGGTGAGGCTGCCGCCGTTGGCCGAGGCGTTGGAAAGGTGCTCAACCGAGGCGTCGAGCAGGCCATAGATCGTGACACTGCTTTGGGCGCAGGCCGCGCCGCAGGCGGCGGCCAGCAGGCCCAGGGTGAACAGGGAACGGGATTTCATCTTGGAGGTCTCCTCTTTCTTCAGGGTGGTGGTGGTGAAAACAGTTGGGTGCATCAGGTGCCGGTGGTGGCCTCGTGCGGCGCATCCCAGGTGAGCGCACCGGCGTCCTTGCCGGCCACCGAGTACAGGGCCTGGGTGTTGCGCGTCTGCTGGAAGGCTTCGAGCGATTCGCCGCGCATGGCGGCGTAGATGTGCAGGTTGGAAACGCCGACCACGGCGCCCAGCTTTTCCAGCAGGAAGAAGATCACGCCGTAGTGGATGAGGCCGCGCCAGTCGCGCTGGCGCACCAGGCCGCGCTCGGTCTCGGTGAGACCGGCGCGCTCATAGGCCCCCTCCTCGTCGGCCAGGAAGGCTGCGCGCACGGCAGGCGCGATGAGTGCATGCAGAAAGCGGTTGAGGCGGTAGGCCTGGACGCTGCGCGCCAGCGTGAACGGGTGCGTTCCTTGGAGCGCCTCGGCACCGGCGAGCTGCAACTGCATGTGCGTGCGATGGCGCTGCAGCACGGGCGCAGGCAGGCCGCTATCGGCGGGCTCGTAGATGGCGGCGGCAATGCCGGTCATCGAGGGCAGGTAGTAGCTGCGGTGCAGGCAGCGCACCTGCGAAGCCAGCGCACCGCGCATCACCAGCCACATGATGACCTCGGCCCCCTCGAAGCCACCCAGCGCGGCGTATTCGGCATGGGTCATGTCGGCGAGCTGCTCGGGGTCGCGCTCGAACAGGTCGAGAAAGCGCGCATCCCACTCGGGGTTGTTGAAGCCCGCGCGTTCACCATGCACCTGGTGCGACAGGCCGCCGGTGGCGACGATCGCCACACGCAGGTCCTCGGGGTAGCTCTCGATGGCGCGGCGCAGGGCCTGCCCGAGCTTGTAGCAGCGGCGCGCGCTGGGGATGGGGAACTGCAGCACCCCCATCTGCAGCGGCACCAGCTGGACGGGCCAGGCAGGCGCGTGCGGGCACATCACCGACAGGGGAGAGAAGCAGCCATGGTCCAAGCCCTTGTCCTGGAAGAAGGACATGTCGAACTCCTCGGCCATCAGCGACTGGCCGATGTGCGCGGCCAGGCCCGGGTGGCCGGCGATCGGCGGCAGCTCGCGCGCACCGCCGCCCTCGTCGGCCACGGCCCAGCGCTCGCCCACGCCGAGCGCAAAGGCGCTGTAGTGGTCGAAGAAGAACGAGGTGACGTGGTCGTTGTAGATGAGCAGCAGCACGTCGGGCCGCTGCGCGGCGAGCCAGTCCTGCACCGGTGCGAAGGCCTCGAAGATGGGTGCCCAGACAGGGTCCGTGCGCTTGTCGCGGTCGAACGCGAAGCCGATGGTCGGGGTGTGCGAGGCGGCAATGCCGCCGATGATGGTTGCCATGGGATGGGGGCGGCCCCTGCGGGCCGCCAGGTCGTTGGAATGCGGGATCAGGGGTTCGAATCGAGCTTGGCCTTGATCCAGGCGAAGGCCTCCTGCACGTCGTAGTTGCCGCTGTGCGGCACCAGGTAGGGCAGCTTGAAACTGACCTCCTTGACGGACGGGTCCTTGCGGATCGCGTGGTGCAGCAGGGTCTGCATCGAGAAGGCGGTGTCGCGGTCGATCATTCCGTGGCGCACGTACCAGTAGGGCGCGCTGTCGGCGCTGGTGTTCAGGTAGGCGATCGGGTTGATGAGCCGGATCTGCGCGGCCAGCGTGTTGGTGGACGTGGCGGCCAGGTAGCTGGCCCAGGGCTGGCCGGTATCGTCCTGTCCCGACGCATCCCTCGCCTTGGTGTTGTTGTTCCAGCTCCATTCGGTGAAGTTGGAATACTCGGCGGCGGCGGAACCGAACAGGTTGGTTTCGCCGCTGATGGCCGGGTTGCCGGTGACGCCCACGGCGTCGAAGGCCACCACGGTCTTGAGCTTGGTGATGGTGGTGACGAAGTTCAGGAACTTCGCATAGTCAATGGCTGCTACCTTGGCGCTGGTGCCCGTGCCGGTCAGCGTGAGCCAGTCATTGGGGTAGCTGGCCGTGGTGCCGCGTTGCGTGACGGTGAAGCTGCCGCCCAGCTGGGGCACGGCTGTACCCTTGGCGATCTGGCGCTCGATCTCGTCCCTGAGCTGGGCGGTAGTGGCTTCGCGCATGCTGGCGTCGGTAAGCGCCTTGCCGTCCTCGCGCGCCAGTCCCAGGCCGTTGAGGTAGGCCGGGAAGGCGGCGGCAATGGCCCGCGAGGCGGCCGGCTGCTGGCCCGCAGAGTAAGCCACGCCATCAAGCGCGCCGGTGTTGGCGTCGCTGCGCAGGGCGCTGTACTCCCACTCGTAGCCGGCGTCGGCATTGCCCAGGTTGTTGATGGGGCAGTAGGCCACGGCGGCGAACACATCGTCCTTGAGCGTGCTGGCCACCGTGGTGCCTGCGCCCGTGATGCCTGCGGCGCCGATCTCGGCCAGGTAGGGCAGGTAGTCGGCGCTGTTGCCGCTGGCCGAGACGGCGGCCGTGAGCCCGCCGCCGCCGCTGGTACCCGTGAGCACGATGCGCTCGGCCGAGCCGGGCATGCGCGCATCGTTCAGACGCAGGTAGCGGATGGCGGCCTTGGTGTCGACCACCGGCGAGGGCGCCTTGCCGGCCCAGCTGCCATCGGCTGCGCGCGCGCCGCGGCTGCGCGTGCCCACGTTGGCCACGACGTAACCGGCCTTGAGCGCCGCGCCGATGTTGTCGGTGTCGCTGGTGCTGGCGAAGGCCTGGCCCTCGTTGATGGTGGTGGCCACCGCACTGGTCCACCAACCACCGTTGTTGACCAGCATGTAGACCGCCTTCTTCTGGTCAGCGGCCGATGCCTCGGGCACCGAGATGACCATGCTCTGGTAGGCATAGGGGTCAGCCAGCGTGGTGGTGCCGCCGCCCAGCGTGGCCTGCGTGGCGGCCATGCGGATGGGCTTGGCCACGTAGACCACCTTGTACTGGCGCACCTTCATGGCCACACCGTCCACGGTGACGTTGACCGTGGTGTAGCTGGCGGGATCGAATTGCAGGGCAGTGTCTTCGGCATCGGTGGGCGCGTCGTCGCTGCCGCCGCAGGCGGCGAGCAGGCCGGCGCTGGCCACGAGGGCGAGCGCAGATACCAGGGCGCGGCGTTTGAAAGGGGTGTGCATGCGTGTCTCCTTGGCCGTCATCGGCTTGGTTGTGGTGGTGGCAGGGAATGCGTTGCGGGCTCAACGGGCAGCAGCGTCCTGGTGCTTCTTGATCAGGGCCCGGGCGTCTTCAAGCAGCTTGGCGCCGTCGAGGCCCTTGCCGCCCATCTCCTTGACCCAGTCGGTGGCGAGCCTGTCGCCCAGCTTTTTCCAGGTGGCCAGTTCGCTGGCGGCGATCACGTTGGTGGCGTTCTTCGCCGTGAGCTTCTTGCCCTCGGCATCGGCCTGCACGAAGGCTTTACCGATCTGGCCCGAGAAGGCCTGGCCGGAGTTGTTGTCGATGACCTTCTTCAGGTCGGCGGGCAGCGACTCGTACCTGGCCTTGTTCATCGCGAAGATGAAGGTGGAGGTGTAGAACGCGGCCTCGTGGCTGTCGGTTTCGGAGTGGTACTTCGCCAGCTCTTCGAGCTTGACGGAAGGCACGACCTCGTAGGGCACCACGGCGCCATCGATCACGCCCTTGGCCAGCGCATCGCCCACCTGCGGCACCGGCATGCTCACTGGCGTGGCGCCCAGCAAGGCGATGAACTTGTTGGTCAGGCGCGTGGGCGCACGCAGCTTGAGGCCGCGCAGGTCGGCCATGGTGCGCACCGGCTTGCCGGCCATGTGGAACACGCCCGGGCCGTGCACGTGGAAAGCCAGCGGCTTGACGTCCTTGAACTCACCCTGGCTGTGCAGTTGGGCATAGTCCCACAGGGCCTTGCTGGTGGCTTCGGGGCTTTGCATCATGAAGGGCAGCTCGAAGGCCTCCATGGATGGAAAGCGCCCAGCCGTGTAGCCAGGCAGCGTCCAGACCACGTCGGCCACGCCATCGCGCACCTGGTCGAACAGCTGGGGCGGCGTGCCGCCCAGCTGCATCGAGGGGTAGATCTGGCACTTCATGCGCTGCTGGGACTCGCGCGCGATGCGCTCGCACCAGGGCTGGATGAACAGCGTGCCCGCGAACGAGGTCGGCGGCAGGTGGTAATGCACCTTGAGCGTGACGGGCTCCTGCGCAGCGGCGGGGAGCGTCGTAGCGGCCGCGGCCGCCAGCAGGCCGCCGAGGGCGAGCAGATGGCGCAATTTCTTCATGGTGTGTCTCCTTCGTTGTGGGTGCCTCGGGGGCAGGTTTTCAGATGAATGGGCAGCAGCTGCCCTTGCCACACCCCGAAACGGTGTGGCCCAGGAGCAGAGCGTGGGAAGTTCAGGTCAGCTGGTGCACCAGCCACAGCGCAGTGGCAGGAAAGGCGATCAGCAGCGCCAGACGCAGACCGTCGGTTACGAGGAAGGGAACGACGCCCTTGTAGGTGTCGACCATGGGCACATCGCGCGCCAGGCCGTTCATGATGTAGACGTTGAGCCCTACGGGCGGAAAGATCATCCCGATCTCGCACACGGTGAGGATCAGGATGCCGAACCACAGTGCCTTGTCGGCAGGGCCCAGGCCAAAGAAGTCCATGCCCATGATCACCGGGAACAGCGTCGGCACGGTGAGCAGGATCATGCTCATCTCATCCATCACACAACCCAGCAGCACGTAAAAGAGCATCACGCCGGCCATCACCAGGAGAGGCGGTATCTGCAGGTGCCCGACCAGGTCGGCCAGCTGTGCCGGCAGCTGCGACAGCGCGAGCGAGGCATTGATCATGTCGGCGCCGATGAAGATCAAAAAAATCATGCCGCTGGTCTGCGCCGTGGTACGCACTGCGGCGACGAACTTGGCAGGGTCCATCTCGCGGCGCAGCAAGGTGATCACGCCGGTCAGCACATTGCCGATGGCCGCACCCTCGGTGGCCGTGAACAGGCCGCCGTAGATGCCGCCGAACACCACACCGAAGATCGCCACGATGGGCCACACGCGCAGTGCGGCGGCCAGCACCTCGGCCGCTGGTGCACTTTGCGCAGCGGGCGCCTGCTGCGGGTGGACGCGCACCACCAGGGCGATGGCCAGGATGTAGCCCAGGGCCGCAATCAGCGCCGGCACGTAGGCGGCGAGGAACATCTTGGTGATGTTCTGCTCGGTCAGGATCGCATAGACCATGAGCGTGACCGAGGGCGGCAGCAGCACGCCCATGGTGCCGCCGGTGGCCAGCGCCGCCGTGGCCAGCCGGCCCGAGTAGCCGATGCGGCGCATCTGCGGATAGGCCACCTGGGCAATGGTTGCCGTGGTCGCCACGGTGGAGCCCGAGATGGAGCCAAAGGCCGCGCAGGCCAGCACGCCGGCCATGGCCATGCCGCCGCGAAAGCGGCCCAGCAGCGCATTGGCAAAGTCGAACAAGGCCTTGGCCAAGCCGCCCTGCACGGCGATGGCACCCATCAGCATGAACAAGGGGATCACCGACAGGTCGTACACCGACACGCGGCCATACACCGCGCCCTTGAGGTGGGCGAGCAGCGGCAGCCAGCCCGACAGGGCGACGTAGCCGACTGCCCCGGGCACGAACATGGCGATGGCAATGGGCACCCGCACAGCCATCAAGGCCAGCATGGCGGCGAACATCACCAGCCCGATGGACAGGGCGCTCATGCGGCCACCTCAGCTGCCTGGCCCAGCGCTTCCCACGATTGCACGGCGCCGATCAGCACGCACAGCGCCAGGCCCGGCAGCATGAGCGCGTAGGGGATCCACAGCGGCAGGTCCATGAGCATGGAGCGCTCCTGCGCGGCGTAGATGCCCAAGCCGCCCATGGCCACGCGCCAGGTGACGAGCGCGAGCGTGGCGGTGTACAGCAGCGTGCCGAGCGCATCCATGCGGCGCTGGGTTGTGGGGCTGGCGCCGGTGGTGAAGAAGTCCACCACGATGTTGGCGCGGCGGAACTGTGTGTAGGGCAGGAACGAGGCCACGACGACGGCGCCGCCCAGTTGCACCAGCTCCACATCGCCCAAGATGGGCGAGGCGAAGAAGGCCCGGCCGATGACGCTGGCCGTGGTCATGAGCGCTACCGCCACGAGCACGAGCGTGCCCACGGCGGCGCTGGCATCGCACAGGCCTTCGAGCCGCCGCATGGCGCGGGTGGGCGGATTGGCAGGCGGCACGCTGGGTGCCGGATCGGGTTGTTGCACGGGGGGTGTCTCCTGCATCGTTGTCTTGTCGTCGTGGTGTCTCAAATCGCCACCGGCTCTTGTGCTTCCTTGATCCATTGCAAGGTCGAGAGGGAGTCTAAAAATTAGACTGGTGTGACGGAAGATGCCGTGCGGCAGACCGCGATAACTGCCGGATATCATGGGAAACCATGATGAAGCTCACCAACCTGCGTGCCCTGGTCGCGGCCATCGAGGAAGGCAGCCTGCGCGCCGCAGGCAAGCGGCTGGGGGTTTCACAGCCCGCCCTGACCAAGCTGATCCGTGAGCTGGAGCGCGAGCTGGCCACCACCTTGCTCGTGCGCTCCACCACCGGTGTGGTGGCGACTGCGCAGGGCATGGTGATGTATGAACGCGCCGTGGCGGCCGAGCGCGAACTGGCGCAGGCCGTGGAGCAGATCCGCCAGCTCGATGGGGACATGACCGGCGCACTCACCATCGGCGCCGTGCCCCTGGCCGTGATGCTGCTCGTGCCCGAGACACTGCGCACCTTTGGCAGCGCCTTCCCGGGCATCCAGCTGCGCATTTCGGAAGAGCTCTACATCGCCCAGCTCACGCGCTTGCGCAAGGGCGAGGTGGACATCGCCCTGGGCCCCTTGCCCCCCGAGCTGCCACCTGGCGAGTTCGTGGTGGAGACCTTGATGCCCATCACGATGGTGCCGGTGGTGCGCAAGGGCAACCCGCTGTCCCGCGCCAGAAGCCTGCGCGAGCTGGCACAGGCCCCGTGGGTTTACACAGGCTCCGCGCCGGACTCCGGGTATGCGCGGACGCTGTTCGAGCTGCACGGCATGGCGGCACCGCCCGCCGGTGCGCTGGTCAACTCCACCCTCGGCCTGCTGTCCATCGTGGCCAGCGGCAAGTGCGTGGGCCTGCTGCCCCAGCAGATCGCCGCCCATCCGATCGCTTGCCAGTACCTCGACACGATCCCGCTGGAAGAAGGCCCCCTGCGCCTGACCCTGTGCGCATTGACCCGCACGGAGGTGCACCTGAAGCCCAGCGTGCGGCACTTCATGGCGCACCTTCACAGGGCAGCACACCATCTTGCCCAGGGCGACCTGTGAACGACGTGTCGCAACCGGCACAGCGCCCCAGCTTCAGCCGATAGCCATTCCACCCGTCCGACAGCCGCAGCAGGAAGGCGCGCAGCGCTGTGCTGAGCGCGGCGCACTTTTGTGCGCGTCCGGCCCAAGGCCTTCATGGGCTCTGCGCCCGCCGCCCAAGGCTCCGCCGGCTCAAAAAAAGTGCCAGCGAATCTTCATTTTGTATAGAGGCGCCGGCAAGACCAATCAATAAAGTTCCCACAGCTGGAAACGATCTCCCCATACCGAGGGAGAGCCTGGTCATCGACACCAAAACAGGAGACAACTGTGAAGAACACTCTGTGCAGTGCGCGCAAGCGTGCCCGCAAGGCAGCCAACCCCCTGGCTGCCCTGATCATGACAACGCTGGGCGGCGGGGCCATGGCGATGGACCTCAACCCCGACGGCGAGTGGCAGATCCGCTGGGACAACACCGTCAAGTACAGCGCGGGCTACCGCCTCAAGTCTCCGGCATCCGTGTTCATCGATCCCGTATCGGTGCGGGCCAACAGCGACGATGGCGATCGCAGCTTTGGCCGCGGCCCCATCTCCAACCGGGCCGACCTGCTCAGCGAGTTCGACGTCCAGAAGAATGGCTTTGGCCTGCGCCTGAGCGCGGCGGCCTGGTACGACCAGGCCTACAACAGCGTCAACGACCACAATTCGCCGATCTCCGCCAACCGCGCCAGCGTTCCCTACAACGAGTTCACTCCGGGCACACAGAAGGTGGCCGGACAGAAGGCCGAGATGCTCGACTGGTTCGTGTTCGGGCGCAACGACATCGGCGGCAAGACCTTGTCCTACCGCCTCGGCCAGCACTCGCTAATCTGGGGCACCAGCATGTTCTTCGGCATGAACGGCATTGCCAAAGGCATGGCGCCGATCGACGTCTACAAGCTCAACATTCCCGGTACGCAGGCCAAGGAAACCACCATTCCCGTGCCCCAGCTGTCTTCCACGCTGCAGCTGACCGATGACACCAGCCTGGAAGGCTATGTCCAGTTCAAATACCGGCCGACCCGCCTGCACCCGTCGGGCAGCTTCTTGAGCACGACGGACATGCTGGGCGATGGCGCCGAGCGCATGTTCATCGGCAACCCCACGGCCAACCGCTGCGGCAGCGCCAGTGTGCCGGTCGCGCAGCGCTTCAACAACTGCTACCTCGGCTACGCGGGCATGGACGAAGGCAAGAAGCGACCGAACTTCGGCCTGGCGCTGAACACGCGCAGTGATTGGCTCAACGCCGACCTGGGCTTCTACGCCATCAGCTACCGCGACACCTCGCAGATCATCCAGACCAACACAGCCGGCGGCACCTACCGGCTCCTCGTTCCGACGGAGCCGGTGCGCTCCGTAGGCATGAGCATGGCCAAGCTGGTGGGCGATGCCAACATGGGCCTGGAGCTGTCGGTGCGTGACAAGCAGCCGCTGGCGGTCAAGGAGGGCGTGGTCAGTCCCGCCGACCCCGGCTATGTAACAGGTCGCACCGCGCACATGAACCTGTCATGGACCCTGCTGGGTGCCAAGTCGGCCGTCTGGGATGGCTACAGCCTGGTGGGTGAGCTGGCCGCCAACCGTGTGATGAGCGTGGACGATGTGCGCACCGGCGTTGCGGGCCGCTACCCCGTCGGCACCGAGAAGGTCAATCTGGAGAAGCGCAAGACCAGCGCCGGTATGCGCGTGATCTTCACCCCATCCTGGTACCAGGTGGCCCCAGGCCTGGACATGAGCCTGCCGATCAACCTGGGCTGGTCCTTCCGGGGCAATTCGATGATCGACACGTCCTTCCCCTTCGGCGGCAGCCCCGAGCGCAGCGGTGAGCTGGTCCTGGGCGTGACGCTGGTCTATCTGAACAAGTGGACGGCCAACTTGTCCTGGATCAACTACCTGGGCAATGCGGCCCGCCAGCCTGTGCTGGACCGCGACTACCTGCGTTTCAGCCTGCAGACGACCTTCTGACAGGTTGTCCTAGAGAACAAAGCTTTCGGAGACATTCCATGCATTTTCTTTCCCTGAACCGTGCTGCCACCATGGCCGCCGCATTGGTCTTCACCGGAGCCGCTGTGGCGGCGCCCGAAGATGTCGCGGCGCTGAAATCCGGGTCGCTCACCCCCTACGGTGCCGAGCGCGCCGGTAACAAGGACGGCACCATCCCCGCGTGGGACGGCAAGGCGCCGCCAGCTTCCGGCAGTGCCACCACCAAGCGGGCGGATCCGTTTGCCGCGGACAAGCCGCGCCTGACCATCACCGCTGCGAATGCCGGTGAACACGCTGCGGCCCTGACCGACGGTACCAAGGCGCTGCTGGCCAAGGTGCCCGGCTTCAAGCTCGATGTCTATCCCACCCGGCGCAGCGCCGTGTTCCCGCAGGCCATCTACGACCAGGTCCTGAAGAACGCCAGCCGTTCCAAGTTGGCCAACGACGGTCTCACGGTTGAAGGCTCCTACGGCGGCATTCCCTTTCCGGTGCCCAAGAACGGGCACGAGGCCATCTGGAACCACATGCTCAGCTACCGCGGGCAGGTGACCAGCTTCGTCGCCGACAAGTACGTGATGACGTCCGCAGGTGACCAGGTCCTGACCAGCCGCCAGCGCACCAACCTGATCTACCCTTTCTACGATCCTGCCGGCAACCCGGAGCAGTTCAGCGGTGAGTGGGCGCGTGCACGCATCGACATCACCGAACCCCCGGCCAACGCCGGCCAGGCCTTGATGACCATCGACTATGTGGACAACTTCGGCAAGCCCAAGGACGGCTGGCAGTACCTGCCGGGCCAGCGCCGCGTGCGCAAGTCGCCGTCGATTGCCTACGACACACCGGATGGCTCTGCCGCCGGGCTGGCGAACTTCGATGACGTGAACCTCTTCATCGGTTCGCAGGACCGCTACCAGATGAAGCTTCTGGGCAAGCGCGAGGTCATCGTGCCCTACAACAACAACGCCCTCATGGCCAAGCCGGTCAAGGATGTGGTGGGCAAGGGGGCGCTCAATCCCGATGCCGTGCGCTGGGAGCTGCACCGTGTCTGGGTGGTCGAGGCCACGCTGCGCGATGGCAAACGCAACACGGCGGCCAAGCGCCGCTTCTACCTGGACGAGGACACCTGGCAGGCCGTACTGGCTGACAGCTGGGATGCGCAGGGCAAGCTGTGGAAGACCGGCCAGGCCTTCACGCTCGTGGCGGCTGACCAGCCGCTTGCCACCACGCTGAGCTATGCCTGGTTCGACCTGCTGTCAGGTGGCTGGGTGTTCGCGGGAGCCGTCAATGAAACGGGCGGTGTGAGCTACCGGCCGTTCGACGCCAAGCAGTTGAACAACTTCACCTCCTCGGCGCTTGCCAGTGGCGGCGTGAGGTGAGCCAACACCGCACGCTGCACGCGCCGATGACGGAGCGTGCAGGCTGTGCGCGGGTGGGGTGGTAGGCAGTGGCGCAGGCCCCTCCTGGGGCGAGTCGCCGACGTAGCGAGACAGACAGGCGGCCAATGATGGATGCAGTTGGAATGGGGCGCCGCGCGGTGCTGCTGGGAACGCTGGGCACTGCTCTGCTGCCCACGGCAGCCCCCGCGGACGAGCGTGTGGCGCGGGCCTTGGGCTTGCCGGCGGTGAAGGTGGCGCGGCCGACCCAGGCCGTACTTCAGGCGGTGACCCGCGCGGGCAAGCGGCTGGTGGCGGTGGGCGAGCGCGGCTTGGTCATCTATTCGGACGATGCGGGCCAGAGCTGGGCACAGGCGCGCGTACCGGTGAGCTGCACGCTGACCGCGCTGTGCTTCGCCGATGCGCAGCGCGGCTGGGCCGTTGGCAGCATGGGCGTGGTGCTGGCGACCGAGGATGGCGGAGCCAGTTGGCGCAAGTGCCTGGATGGCCTGGCAGCGGCGAGGCTGGCCCTGCAGGCAGCGCAGGCCCAACTGCAGGCCAGCCCACCCGGCAGTGAGGCCATGGCCCAGGGCAATCTGCTGGTGGAAGACGCGCAGCGCCTGGTCGCCGAAGGGGCCGACAAGCCGCTGCTGGACATTGCCCTCGGTGCCGATGGCGCGTTGTGGGCCGTGGGCGCCTATGGCCTGGCCTTTTCCAGCACCGATGGCGGGCGCGAATGGCAGTCGCAGATGCACCGCTTGCCCAATCCCGATGGCCTGAGCTATTACGGGTTGGTCAAGCGCAAGGGACAACAGGTGCTGTTCGGCGAACAAGGCCTGGTGCTGGGGCGAAACACCGGTGGCGCGAATGGAAACTTCGCTGCCCTGCCATCGCCTTCGAACGGCAGCCTGTTCGGCGCGCTGGCATTGCGGGAAGGACCGTTGCTGGTGCTGGGGCTGCGCGGCAGGTTGTGGCGCAGTGCCGAACCGGGCGATGCCTGGATGGCCGTGCAAACGCCGGTGGATGCGTCCCTGGTCGCGGGTACGCAATTGGCCGATGGCAGTGTGCTGCTGGCAGGCGCTGCAGGCCAGGCCTTGCTCAGCCGTGATGGCGGCCAGCGCTTTCAGCCTCTTTCGCTGCCGCAGCGCTTTCCTTTCACGGGTGTGGCCGAGGCCGACGATGGCAGCGTGCTCTTCGTCGGCATGCGAGGGCTGCTGCGATTGACGCTGGCCGACTTGAAGGCCGCCACATCTTCTTCCCCTTCTCCTTCCACCAGGAAGTCCCCTGTATGAGCGTGGCGTTGCACACCGTGACCGACATTCCTTCGACCGAGGGCTTCGATGCCGACTCTGGCAGCCGGCTGGAGCGTGCGGTCTTCAACCACCGCGCACTCGTGCTGCTGGTCTGCCTGGTCCTGACCCTGCTGCTGGGTTGGCAGGCCACGCGCGTGGCCTCCAACGCCAGCTTCGAGGGCATGCTCCCGCTGTCGCATCCCTATCTGCAAAACTACCTGGCCGAGCGCAAGAAGATCGTCTCCCAGGCCAACAGCCTGCGCGTGGTGCTGGAGCGCCGGGACGGGGGCAGCATTCTGGATGCGGACTACCTGGCCCGGCTGCGGGCGCTGAACGATGAGCTGTTCGCCCTTCCCGGTGTGGTGCGCGGCCAGATGAAGTCGCTGTGGACGCCGTCCACCCGATGGACCGCGGTGACCGAAAGCGGCTTCGAGGGCGGTACCGTGATGCCGGACAGCTTCGACGGATCGCCTGGAGCGCTGGCGCGGGTGCGGCTGAACATCGAGCGCTCGGGGGAGGTCGGCCAACTGGTGGCCAAGGATTACCAGTCCAGCGCCGTCCTGGTGCCGCTGGCGGAGCGCGACCCGGAGACCGGCCTGGCGCTCGACTATGCGCAGTTGTCCGAGCGCTTGGAAACCTTGCGTGCCAAGCACAGCGATGACCGGCTGCAGGTGCGCATCACCGGCTTTGCCAAGGTGGCCGGTGACCTGATCGAGGGCCTGGCCCAGGTGCTCCTGTTCTTTGCCCTGGCCGCGGCCATCGCCACGGCCGTGGTGCTCTGGTACACCCGCTGCCTGCGCAGCACTTTGCTGGTGATGCTGTGCTCCATCATCGCCGTGGTGTGGCAGCTGGGCCTGTTGCCCTTGCTGGGCTTTGCGCTGGATCCGTATGCGGTGCTGGTGCCCTTCCTGGTGTTTGCCATCGGGATGAGCCATGGCGCGCAGAAGATGAACGGCATCATGCAGGACATCGGCCGGGGCATGCACCGCCTGGTCGCGGCACGCTTCACCTTCCGCCGATTGTTCACAGCGGGCTTCACTGCGCTGGCATGCGATGCAGTCGGCTTTGCCGTGCTGCTGCTGATCGACATCCAGTCCATCCGCCAACTGGCCATCGTCGCCAGCCTGGGGGTGGCGCTTCTGGTGTTCACCAACCTGATCCTGCTGCCGGTGCTGTTGAGCTACACGGGCGTCAGCACAGCGGCGGCGCGCCGCGCTGCCAAGGCCGAACACAGCGAGAACACCGCCAGTGCCTGGCTCTGGAATCTGCTGTGCCGTTTCACCGACCGGCGCTGGGCGCAGGCGGCGATTGCCGTGGCCATCGTGCTGACCGGGGTGGGGCTGTACCAGGCCCGGCTGCTGCAGATTGGCGACCTCGATGCCGGAGCACCCGAGCTGCGACCCCAGTCGCGCTACAACCAGGACAATGCCTACCTGACGGCGCACTACGCCACCAGCAGCGATGTGCTGACCGTGATGGTGCGCACCAAGGAGCAGGGCGCCATGGCGCATGCCGTGCTTGAGCGCGTGGATGAGCTGGAGTGGGAACTGCGCCAGGTCGCTGGCGTGGAGAGCACGCAGTCGCTCGCTTCCCTGGCGCGCCAGACCGCCGTGGCGATGAACGAGGGCAACCCCCGCTGGTACGAGCTGCAACCCAACCAGGGCGCCCTCAACACGGCGGGCTCGCGCGCTCCCCGGCAACTGGTCGACGCTGGCTTCTCACTGCTGCAGGTGCAGGTCTACCTGGCCGACCACAAGGCCGATACGCTCAAGCGGGTGACCGCCGCCGTGGAGGACTTCGCGCGGCGCAACGACAGCGAGGACGCGCGTTTCCTGCTGGCCGCAGGCAATGCGGGCTTCGAGGCCGCCACCAACGCCGTCGTCGAAACGGCCAACCGCCAGATGCTGGTGCTGGTGTACGCAGCGGTCGTGCTGCTGAGTTACCTGACCTTCCGCTCCTGGCGGGCCGTGGCCTGCGCCATCATTCCGCTCGCCGTCACCTCGGTGCTGGCCGAAGCGCTGATGGTGCACCTGGGCATCGGCCTCAAGGTGGCCACGCTGCCCGTGGTGGCGCTGGGTGTGGGCATTGGCGTGGACTATGCGCTGTATGTGCTCAGCCTCATGCTGGTGCAACTGCGCGAAGGGGCCAGCCTGCGTGCCGCTTATTTCCACTCGCTGCTCTTCACCGGCCGGGTGGTGATGCTGACCGGCATCACTTTGGCCATCGGGGTGGCCACCTGGGCGCTCTCGCCCATCAAGTTCCAGGCGGATATGGGCGTGCTGCTGGCCTTCATGTTCGTGGTCAACATGGTGGGCGCCCTGGTGCTGCTGCCGGCGCTGGCGCATTTTCTGCTCCGGCCGAAGCGACCAGCCGCGCTGCGCACGCGGCACTAGTAGCCCTGGGCTTGTACGCGCGATGGGCGCACTTCATTTGGAGTGCGCCCACCGCGCGCTTGCAGCGTCCTACGGATTGCCGTTAATAACGTAGCGTCGTTGATTCGCCTTGCCGTTGCTACAGCACTGTCTGCGGCTCCCGCCTAGCTATGCGATCAAATGCAAATTCGTATGAGTTACTCATTGCGCTGCGCAGCGCCCTCGACGCATGATACTGGCGCGGCCCAAGCCAGTGCCCCCGTGCAAGGGCCGCCCCGCCGCACCGGGGGCGTCCCCCTCCCGACTCGCGCAGCGAGTCGAGAGAGGGGGAAGGCGCGAAGCGACTCAGGGGGTGTTTCACTTCAGGACTGCAAGCGATCGCGCTGTGCCAGCGCGGGAAACAGCCGGGTCCAGAGCAACACGATTGCGAGGGTACCGATGCCCCCCAGCAGCACGGAGCCGACAGGGCCCAGGAGGGCTGCGGTGCTTCCCGACTCGAACTCCCCCAGCTGGTTGCTGGCGCCGATGAACACCGAGTTCACAGCCCCCACGCGGCCGCGCATCCCATCCGGGGTTTCCAGTTGCACCAGGGACTGGCGGATCACCACGCTGACCATGTCGGCCGCGCCGCTGACAGCCAGTGCCGCGAAGGCCACCCAGAACGAGGTCGCCAGCGCAAAGGCGATCATCGAGCCTCCGAACAACGCCACGGCTCCGAGCAAGGCGCGGCCCACCCGCCGGTTGATCGGCATGCGCGCGAGGCCCAGCCCCACGACCACCGCACCCAGCGCCGGTGCGGAACGCAACATCCCGAGCCCTTCCGGTCCGGTGTGCAGGATGTCGCGCGCGAAGATCGGCAGGAGTGCAGTCGCGCCTCCCAACAGCACGGCGAAAAGGTCCAGGGAGATGGCTCCCAGGACCACGGGGCGTTGCCAGATGAAACGGATGCCGGCGGTCAGTTGGGCCAATCCAGGGGCGCGGCGTACCCGCTCCAGCGGTCGATGCCGGATGGCCAGCACGGCGGTCACTGCAGCGAGCAGCAAGACCAGCGAAGTCGCATAGACCACGGCTGCACCCCAGTTGGCGCCGGCCTGAGCTGCCGGCTGTCCCAGCAGCTGCGAGACTCGGGGACCCAGCGCATAGAGGACCCCGCCCAGGGCGGGGCCGGCGATCACGGCCGCCTGCATCGACGAGCTGGCTGCAGCGACCGCACGCGGCAACAGGGCTGGGGGCACCAGGGATGGAAGCAAGGCTTGCTGCGAAGGCATTTGCAGCGCCCTTGCAGCGCCCAGCGCGATGGACAGCACCAGGATCATGTGCGAGCCGATCCAGCCTTCGGCGCAGGCCAGTGCCAGGCCCAGTGCGACTACGCATTGCAGACCCAGGCTGCCTGCGAGCAGCAGGCGGCGATCGTGCTGGTCCACCAGATGCCCGGCGGGCAGGGTCAGCAGCAACGCCGGAAGGAACTGCGCGAGCCCGACCAGGCCCAGGTCCCAGGCGCTGCCAGTCAGGTCGTACATCTGCCAGCCCAGTGCCACCATGAGCATCTGATTGGCCGCACCGCCCGTCACGCGGGCGCCCAGAAGGCGCAGGTAGTCATGGTGTTCGCGCAGTTGCGCGCTGCCCGTGAGATGCGTCGTGGAAGCGTTCATGCGCCGCAGTCTAGGACGCAGCGTGGCACTTTTTTCAGCGCCATGATGCGTTGGCGATGGATTCACCGGAAAGTACAAGCGAATCTGATTTTTGTAGATGTGCGCAACGCACAGCGAACCCTAACCTTCAGTCTGTCAGAGCATGGTTCCACATGCCACAAGGCGGTGGAGCCTGCTGCGCAGGCACCAACAGGAAAGTTCAAGGAGACGCACGTTGTCCAGCAAAAAAGTCCATCTCAAGATCGCCATTGCGGAGCATCCGCACACCTCGGCGATCCGCAACGGCACGATTCCCATTGAGGGTGTAGATGCCGAAATCATCACCGTCAAGCCACAGATCGGCGCCTTCCGCCGCATGGTCCGTGACGTGGAATTCGATGTCTGCGAGATTGCGCCCACCACCTACATCATCGCCCGCGCTTACGGCGCACCCTTTGTCGCACTGCCCATCTTCGTGGTCCGGCGCTTTCACCATGCCGGCCTGCTGGTGCGGCCGGATGCCGGCATCCAGAAGGCCAAGGACCTCGAGGGCAAGAAGGTGGGCGTGCGTGCCTACTCGGTCACCACGGGTGTCTGGACACGGCAAGTCCTGATCGATGAATTCGGCCTGGACAACGACAAGGTTACCTGGGTGGTGGACGATGAAGAACACGTGACGCAACTCCAGCTGCCGTCCAACGTGGTCCATGCCACCCGCCCTCTGGCGGACATGATGGCGGACGGCGAACTGGTGGCGGGCTTCGACGGGGCCGCCGGCATCGGTCGCACGGGCAACCCCACGGGCGGTTGGCAGGAGGTCGAGGCGAACTATCCCGACCTGCTGCCCAATGCCGCCGAGTTGGAAGCCGAGTACTACACCCGCACGGGCATCTACCCGATGCACGGCACCATCGTCGTCAAGGATTCGGTCCTGGCCGAGCACCCCTGGGTCGCCAAGTCGCTCTACGACGCCTTCGACAAGGCCAAGCAGGATTACCTGGCCCGGCTGGACGCTGGCGAGGCGAACGGCGCGACGGACAAGAAGTACCTGGAGTTGCGCAAGATCGTCGGCCACGACCCGCTGCCCTATGGCATCGAGGAAAACCGCAAGACCATCGAGGCCCTGGAGCAAACCGCTTTCAAGCAAGGCCTGACCCCGCGCCGCATGTCCATGCACGAGCTGTTCGTGGACCCCCAAGCCTGAACCGGAATCTCCCATGATCATCGATTGCCACGGTCACTTCACGACCGTCCCCGCTTCCTTTCGCGACTGGCGTGCGGCCCAGGTGGCCGCCGCCAACGATCCTGCCAATGCGCCGCCACTGTCGGGCGCCCATGTGTCCGACGATGAAATCCGTGAGGGCGTCGGCAATGGCCAGCTCAAGCTGCAGCAGGAACGCGGCAGCGACATCACGCTGTTCTCGCCCATCGCGGGCCTGATGAGCCACCACCTGGGCAATGAGCGCACCAGCCTGGAGTGGGCCCGCATCTCCAATGACCTGGTGCGGCGTGTCTGTGACATCTACCCGGACAACTTCGTGCCCGTGGGCATGCTGCCGCAGTCACCGCTGGCACCACCGAAGAACTCCGTCCCCGAGTTGAAGCGCATCGTCAATGAACTGGGCTTCGTCGGCGTGAACCTCAACCCCGACCCGAGCGGTGGTCACTGGACCGGTCTGCCGATGACGGACAAGAGCTGGTACCCGGTGTACGAAGCCTTGTGCGAAATGGACGTGCCCGCGATGATCCACGTCGCTGCCTCCTGCAACGCCTGCCACCACGGCACCGGGGCGCACTACCTGAATGCCGATACCTCGGTGTTCATGCAGTTGCTGCAGGGCGATGTGTTCAAGGACTTCCCGCAACTGCGCCTGGTGATCCCGCACGGTGGTGGCGCCGTGCCCTACCACTGGGGCCGCTACCGCGGCATGTCGCTGGAAATCGCCAAGCGTCCGCTCGAAGGGCTGCTGGACAACGTCTTCTTCGATACCTGTGTCTACCACCACCCAGGCGTTGAACTGCTGACCAAGGTGATTCCGACCAGGAACGTGCTGTTCGGCTCCGAGATGATCGGTGCGGTGCGCGGCCGAGATCCCAACACCGGCAACTACTTCGACGACACCAAGCGCTACATCGACCAGTGCGAGGCGCTGTCGGCAGTGGACCGCCACGCCATCTTCGAAGGCAATGCGCGGCGCGTCTACCCGCGTCTGGACAAGCACCTGAAGGCCAAGGGCCTGTGACAGCCGGAGCACCCATGAACATCATCGACATCCATCCCCACATCATCTCGGACGACGAGAAGCGCTACCCGCCTGCACCGTTGTTCGGCAAGCGCTCGGACTGGTCCCAGGAGCGGCCCAGTACCGTTGAATCGCTGATCACAGCCATGGACGAGGCCGGTGTGGCCAAGGCGGCGGTCGTGCACTCCTCGACCACTTACGGCTTCGACAACAGCTATGTCGTCGATGGCTGCAACCAGCACAAGGACCGGCTGGTGGCCGTGGGTTCGGTGGACATGCTGGCCGACGACGTGCCCGCCGTGATCAAGGGCTGGGCCGACAAGGGGCTGGCCGGCCTGCGCATCTTCACCGGCGGTTCGACCAAGGACTTCGATCCCAGCGAGCTGGACAACCCGAAGAGCTTCAAGGCCTGGGAAGCGTGCGCCGAGCTGGGTCTGCCGATGTGCATCCAGACGGGGCCCATCGGCCTGCCGCAGGTACGCATGCTGGCCGAGAAATTCCAGAACGTGGCCATCATCCTGGACCACCTGGGACGACCGGACGTGCTCGATGGACCGCCTTACCGGAATGCGCAAAGCCTGTTCGACCTGGCCGACCTGCCCAATCTCTACATGAAGCTCACGCCGCGCATCTTCGGCGACGTGAAGAAGGACCAGGCCTCGGCTGAAACCTTTTTCCCGCGCGTGGTGGAGGCCTTCGGTGCGCAGCGCATGGCCTGGGGATCGAACTTCCCGACCTCGCCGGGCACGTTGGCAGAGATCCTGGCCACGGCGCAGGCCGGCCTCGCCAGCCTGAGCGCGCATGACCGCGACTGGATCTTCGGCAAGACGGCGCAACATCTGTATCCCGCCCTCGCCTGAAGCTTCACAGCGTCAACACCATGCAATTGATCCATTTGTCAAGAACCGCTGCCAGGGCTCTGGTGACCGGGCTGCTCACCTGGAGCGTGATGGCGCAGGCCCAGACCTACCCTGCGCGTCCCATCACGGTGATCGTGCCGGTGCAGGCGGCGGCCACGCACGATGCCTTCATGCGGCTGATTTCGCCCAAGCTCAGTGCCGCCCTGGGGCAACCCATCGTCATCGAGAATCGCAACGGCGCCGGCCAGAGCATAGGCACCGAAGCCGTTTCCCGGGCCAAGCCGGACGGCTACACGCTGCTGCTGGCGTCCAACGCCCCCTTCACCATCAATCCGGTGGTGTCCAAGGTCCGCTACGACCCGGTCAACGACTTCGAGCCCATCATCAACATAGGCCAGAACTCGCTGGTGCTGGTGACGAGTCCCAAGCTGCCGGCCAAGACGCTGCCCGAACTGATCGCCCTGGCGAAGAGCCGCAAGGGCGAGCTCAACGCCGCCAGCTCCGGCAATGCGTCCACCGGCCACCTGGCACTGTCGCAATTCAATCTGCTGGCCGGTGTGGATGTCGTGCATGTCCCCTACAAGGGCGGCCCTTCGGCGCTGAACGACGTGGCCGGCGGCCAGGTCTCCATGGCCTTTGCGGGCCCCACCGCCGTTCTGCCGCTGGTCAAGCAGGGCCGCCTGCAGATGCTGGCCTATGCCGGCAGCAAGCGCTCTGTGTTCCTGCCCGAGCTGCGCACCGTGGCGGAACAAGGCGTGCCTGGTTTCAGCGTCGACGTGTGGTTCGGCTTGCTGGCGCCAAAGGGCACGCCCAAGGACATCGTCCAGCGCCTCAACGCCGAGGTTGCCAAGCTCGTCAAGGACCCCGAGATCGCCAAGAGGATGCTCGAGCTGGGCATCGAGCCGGGCACCTCCACACCCGAGGAGTTTGCTGCGCAGATCAAGCGCGAGATCCCTGTCTGGCGCCAGATCGTCACCAAGGCCGGTGTGGTCGTCAATTGATGCTTGCCTCCATTTAATACACAGAACTGGTAGAGACCCATGGCAAAAATCGTTTTCGGGATGGCGGTTCCACACAGCGGCATGCTGGGCCAGAAGCCTGAGGAATGGCTTCACAACGCCGAGCGCGACTTCAACAACCCCGAGCTTTGGTTCCGCAATCGGACCTGGACCTATCCGGAGCTGGAGGCCCACCGCGGCAAGGCCTTCGAGCAGTACCTCACGATCGAGGAACGCACGGCCCGCGCCAGCCGCTGCCGCGCGGCCCTCGATGTGATGGCCGCTGCCTACCAGCGCGCCAGGATCGATGTGGCCATCATTCTCGGCAAGGACCAGAAGGAAATCTTTCCGCAGCTCTCGCCTTCCATCGCCATCTACAGCGGCAAGGAAGTGCACAACGGGCCGCCGCAGCGCAAGGTGTACGCGCCCGACCACCACGTCGTGCACCAGTGCCACCCCGAGCTGGCGGCCTACCTGCTCAAGGCCTTCCAGGCCCAGGGCTTCGACATGTGCGACCTGGAGGACTGGCCCGAGAACGTCTGGATGGAAAAGCAGATGAAGCAAAGGGCCGACTACCCCGTCGTGCCCCATGCCTACAGCTTTGTCTACCACCAGATCATGGGCGACAACCCGCCGCCGCATGTACCGGTGCTGATGAACCTGTTCTACCCGCCTACGCAGCCGTCCATGGCGCGCTGCATCGAGTTCGGCGATGTGCTGCGCGATGCCATCGAGGCCTGGCCGCAAGACGTGCGCGTGGCCGTCATCGCGTCCGGCGGGCTCTCGCACTTCGTCAACGACGAGGAGTTCGACCAGGACATCCTGCAGAAGCTGGCGAGCTACGACTACGAGGGCCTGTCGGCCATACCGGACGGCTGGTTCCAGTCCGGCACATCGGAAATCAAGATCTATTCGACCGTCATGAAGGCGCTGCAGCACACGGGCGCGCAGATGACGCTGGTCGATTACGTGCCCTGCTGGCGCACCGCCGCCGGTACCGGCGAAGGCATGGGCTTCATGTACTGGAACCCCGAGGAAGCAAAGAAATGACACAGCGTCTGAACAGCATCATCAAGGCCTTCGAGGCCGGCAAGCCGGCCTTCACGGCCTTCTCCAAGCTCGACAAGCTCAGCGCTGCCGAGTTTGCCGACTCTCCGTACGACGGCGTCGTCTACGAGATGGAGCACAACCCCTACGACGTTTCGGCCTTGGGCGACGCGTTGCAGTACATGCTCAACCGCAAGCAGATCGCCGAGAGCGGATCGGTCGCCCCCAGGGTGACGCCGCTGGCCCGCATACCGTCCAACGGCGTGGAAATGAACCAGAGCTTTGCCAAGCAGGTTCTGGACCGCGGTTGCTATGGCGTCATCTGGCCGCATGTGTCCACCGTGGAGCAGGCCTACAACGCCGTGGCCTCGTGCCGTTATGCACGTCCCAAAGGCGCGCCGCTGTACGAGCCCAAGGGCGTGCGCGGCGACGGTCCGGCCAATGCGTCGCGCTACTGGGGCCTGTCCATGGCCGACTACTACCAGAAAGCCGACGTCTGGCCCCTGGCGCCCGAGGGCGAGATCCTGGTGGGCCTGATGTGCGAAAGCCCCGAGGCCGTAGAGAACCTCGACGACATCCTGTCCAACGTGCCCGGCATCGGCTTCATCTTGATCGGAGAAGGTGACCTCAGCCAGGCCCTGGGTTTCCCGCGCCAGTACGAGCACCCCGAGGTGCAGGACGCGATGCGCCGCATCGCTGAAACCTGCCACAAGCACAAGGTGGTCGTCGGTAACCCCCACGTGACGGCCAAGAACCACAAGAAGCTGCTCGACGAGGGCTACCGCTTCCTGATGGCCGCGCCGACCAAGAGCTACGGCGTCGTGGGCCTGGCCCAGCAGGCTGCCACTTCGTACTGACGCCATGAACGGAGCCGAAAGCCTCGTGGACACCCTGGTCGGTCAGGGTGTCGACATCTGCTTCGCCAATCCCGGCACCTCGGAGATGCATTTTCTCGCGGCGCTGGAGAACCCGCGGATGCGCAGTGTGCTGTGCCTGTTCGAGGGCGTTGCCACAGGCGCGGCCGATGGCTGGTACCGGATGAAAGGTACGCCTGCGTCGACCCTGCTGCACCTGGGGCCGGGCCTGGCCAATGGCCTGGCCAACATCCACAACGCCAAGCGTGCCTCGTCGGGCATGGTCAACATCATCGGCGAGCACTCCACTTCGCACCTGAAGTACGACCCGCCGCTGACCTCGGACATCGAGGGCCTGGCCCGCCCTCTGAGCCATTGGGTGCGGCGTGCCGATTCGGCCAGCGCCATTGCCTGGGATGCCGCACAGGCGGTGGCCAAGGCGTCGGAGCATCCGGGCCAGATCGCCACGCTGATCCTGCCGGGCGACACCTCCTGGCAGCAGGCAGGCACCGCAGTGCTGCCAGAGGCTGTCGCGCCGATGCGCAAGGCGCCCGATGCGGCGCGCATCGCGCATGTGGCCAAGGTGTTGCGCTCGGGCGAGCCGGCGCTGGTCATCCTCGCCAACCGGGCAACGCGGGGGGCTGCGCTGCAGCTTGCCGGCCAGGTGGCGGCCGCCACCGGCGCACGCCTGGGGTCGCAGTTTTTCACGGCCCGCATCGAACGTGGGGCCGGGCGGGTGCCGATCGAGCGCATCCCCTATGCCGTGCCGCAGGCGCAGGCCTTCCTGAAGGGCTTCAAGCACCTCATCACGGTCGAGACGCGGGAGCCCGTGGCCTTCTTTGCCTACCCGGACAAACCCAGCCTGCTGAAGGCCGAGGGCACGGTGGTCCATCCCTTGGTCGAAGCCGATGAGGACAGCGAGCTGGCCTTCGAGATGCTGCTCGAGGCCCTGGGCGCGACGGGCTCCGAAGCGCTGCTGCAGCCCCGCGTGGAGACGCCGGTGCCTTCAGGCGCGCTCAACCCCACCAGCGTGGCGCATGCGCTGGCGGCGGCACTGCCCGAGCACTGCATCCTGGTCGATGAGTCGCTGACCACGGGCCGGGAGTCCATGGGCCTGACCATGGGCGCCCGCCCGCACGATCTGATCAACAACATGGGCGGATCCATCGGCTATGCGACACCCGTGGCCACGGGGGCGGCCCTCGCCTGCCCGGACCGGCGCGTGTTCTGCATGGTCGGCGATGGCAGCGCGATGTACACCATCCAGTCGCTGTGGACGCAGGCGCGTGAAGGCTTGAACGTGACCACCATCATCTTCGCGAACAACAGCTACGCGATCCTGAAGGCCGAGTTCGCCAACATGGGCGCGGGCACGCCCGGGGCGCGTGCGCTGTCCATGATCGATATCGATCGGCCCCGCATCGACTGGCTTGCCATGGCCAAGAGCATGGGCGTGCCGGCGGTCTCGGTGGATACCGCAGAAGGCTTCCACCAGGCCATGGTGAATTCGACCCGTGAGCCTGGCCCCTGCCTGATCGAAGTCAGGCTGTAGACCCGTTCCCCTGGAGGAGACAAGATATGACCACGACCGACACCCTGGTGCCAACGCTGCGCACCAACCTGGCCGACTACGCCGTCACCAAAGCGATGAAGGATGGACGCGTGAAGTCCGACATCGTCCACCTCGACTACTGCGGCCCGACGCCGGCGCACAACGGCTTCAAGGCCATGGTGCGCGAAAGCAAGTTCGATGCGGGCGAACTCGCCATCGTCACGTTCCTGCAGGCCAAGGCCTATGGCAAGCCCTATGTGATGCTGCCGGTGCCGATCTCGGGGCGCTTCCAGCACCACTGCGCTGGCTTCAACATCGAGTTCGGTGACCTGCGGCCCAAGGACATCGAAGGCAAGAAGGTCGGGGTGCGTACCTACACCCAGACCACCGCGCTGTGGATCCGCGGGGTCCTGCGGCACGAATGCGGCGTCGATCTCGACAAGGTGACCTGGATGACCCTGGGGGATGGGCACCTGGCCGAGTACAAGGACCCGGAGAACTGCCAGCGCCTGCCTGCCGGCTCCTCGATCCCGGACATGATGATGGCCGGCCAGTTGACGGCGGCGCTGCTCGGCGAGGACATGCCCAAGGATCCCCGCGTGCGCACCCTGGTGCCGGATGCACAGGCCGCAGCCAAGACCTGGTACGAGCGCGTGGGCATCGTGCCGATCAACCACATGTTCGTGGTGCATGCAGACCTCTCGAAGAAGCGGCCGGACATCGTGCGCGAGCTCTACCGCATGGTGGTCGAAAGCCGTGCACTGGCCGAGGGCGTGCCGGCGGTGTTCCCGCCGGTCGGACTCGAGGCCAACCGCAAGGGCCTGCAGCTGGCGATCGACTGGGCGCTGGACCAGAAGATCATCCCGCACCGTCTGAGCGTCGACGAGCTGTTCGACGACGTCACCGGCGCACTGGGCTGATGCGAGTCCGCTCGCTCAGACTGTGATTGCACGATAAGCAGCGGCGCCAGGCCATGGAGATGCCATGAACAATCCCGCGGGGCCTGGCCCCATTGTCAGGTGGTTGGAACGTTGCCTGATGGCATGGGTGGTACTGGGAACCCCCGCCCTGGCCCAGGACATCGTGTTGGGCCAGATCGGGCCTTTCACGGGCGTTCCCGTGCCGGATGCCCGGCAGATCAGCCAGGGCGCAAGGGCCGCAGTGGCCCATGTCAACCGTTCTGGTGGGGTGGCTGGGCGCAGGATCGCCTGGTTCGAACTCGATGACACGCTGTCTCCGGCGGTGTTTGCGGAGCAATTCGACACCGCCATGCAGCGCAAGCCCGTGGCCCTGATCTCGCCCTGGGGGTCGGGCGCGGTTCAGAAGATGCTGGGTGACAAGTTGCTCGACAGGTACGACCTTGTGGTGATGAATGCCGTGCCTGGGTCGGATGCCTTTCGCAACCCCGGGCATGCCCGGCTGTTCCATGTGCGCGCAAGCGATTTGCAGAAGCTGAGCAAGATCGTTTTGCATGCGCGGGCGTTGAGCATGCGCAAACTGGCAGTGCTGTACCAGAACAACCCCGTGGGGGCGGCCGGGCTGGAAGACGTTGTCCGGGAAGCGGCACGGATCGGCGGTATCGAGGTCCAAGGCGTTGCCGTGGCATCGGAGAATCTGGCCAGTGGAGCGCGGGAGGTTGTCGCGCTCGGCGCCGACGGCGTATTGGTGCTGGGTGCTCCGCCATTCGCCGCGTCGTCCGTGGCGCAGTTGCGCAAGGCCGGTGTGGGCCAGACCATCTTCCTGGCGGCCGACATGTCGCCGGAGTTTCTGATCCGGACCGCGGGGCAGGAGGCGGCCCGCGGCGTCGGCATCGTGCAGATCTACCCCGATCCGAACAGCAAAACGGGCGTGCGCGAATTTCAGGCGGCGATGAAGGCCACCTTCCCTGAGCTGGAGGCGTATACGCCGGCCCAGTTTGAAGGCTATGTCTCGACGCGCGTGGCGGTCGAGGGGCTGCGCCGCATCCGTGGCGACATCACGCCCGGTGCGCTGGCCAAGGCCTTGCAGACCATGGGGGAAATCGCGGTGGATGGCTACCGGCTCAACTTTGGCAAGGGCAATGCCGGTAGCCAGTTCGTCAACATTGCGGTGATCGATGCCAAGGGCCGCCTGCGTTACTGAGAAGAAGCTCCCGGGTGGCCATCGCCCGGGATTACCCGCTTGCCAGGGGCGCGGCCCTGGCCCAGCATCGTTGCAACGCGTGCATGCTTGCCATGCACTGCACCCTCTGCGTTCTTCTCCAACACCCTGCCATGCAGCCCGCTTGCGGTGCTGGGCCACGTGGCCTGAGGGCCTGAGTGGTTTGTCTTGTTGCCGAAGGCCCGGCGCATTCCATCCATAGAGCAGCTCTCGATGACCAAGTCCCAACGTGATTGGTACCCACCGAACGTGCCGGAGCCGGTGCCGAAAGTGCGTCTCTACGTCGAAAGCCCGGAGAAGCCGCAGTCCTGGTTCGTGAACGTCGGCCATGTCACGGAAGGCGGGCGCCGTCGTACGGCCCCCCATTCCCATCCCGCCTACGGTCAGGTGATTTTTGTCCGCATCGGGCGCGGCGTCATGAACCTTGAGGGGAGCAGTGTTCCCTTCGAAGGGCCGTGCGCACTGCTGCTGCCCAACGAATGCGTGCACGGCCTGGAGTACGAGATCGATGTGGACCGCTGGGTGGTGACCATCGAGGAAACCTACCTGAACCAGGTCAATGCCAAGCTGCCCGAGTTCATCCAGCTGTGGACGGAGCCACGCGTGATTCCGCTCACCCACAATCCCGAAGCGCCAGAAGACGTCCATGGCCTGGTCAGCCGGCTGGAACACGAAATTCGCTCTATGGCATTGGGGCATGTCGTGGGGACCGAGGCCCTGCTGACCTCGCTGCTGCTGATGCTGGTACGCAGCACCCGGCTGGACCAGCTCGACAAGGAAGGCGCCACGCGCAATGCGATCCGCCTGACCAACCGCTTCCGGGAGCTTGTCCACCAGCACTACCGGGAGAACCTTCGCTTGCAGACCTATGCCTCGAAGATGGCGGTGTCGCCCACCCAGCTGCGCGCGGCCTGTGTCGCCGCCACCGGCCTGAGTCCCACCAAGCTGATCCATGCACGCCTGATCACCGAGGCCAAGCGCAACCTGATTTTTGGCGACATGTCGATCGAGCAGATCGCCTATGGGCTGGGCTTCATGGACACGGCGTACTTCACGCGCTTCTTCCGCAAGGAAGTGGGGCAGTCTCCCAGCCAGTTCCGAACCGCTGCACGCGAACAGACCCAGCCCGCCATGTAGCTGGCTTGAGGGCCACCCCCTCGGTGCCGTGGCCTTCTTTCACTCGCGGGGGCATGCCTGCAAGGGGTCGATGCTTGACCTGCGTCAAGCCCTAGGGCATGAAAAGTGCCAGCGAATCTGCCTTTCGTGTAGGTACCCCCGGCAGCTCCTCCCCTATCCTTCATACGGATTCGCCTTCAACCGTCTAACGTCGTTGGTTCGCCTTGCCGTGCTAAAGCACTGTCTGCGGCTTCCCGCCTAGTTATACGGTCGAATGCGAATCCGTATCAGATACCGCCGGGAGCCATGTGGTGCGGCGGGCACAAAAGATGACAGGAGACCTGCTGGCCATGTTGGGGCATTTCACACGATCGGGATCGGCCTGGCGCGGCCTGGGCCTCGCGCTGCTGTGGTGCTGGGGCGCGACCAACGCCGCTGCAGCGGTGCCCTGCAATGCGTCCGAACTGGCCTACCTGGGGACGGATGGCGTGGGGATCCGGGCGGTCCGCTTTGATGCCTGTGCGGGGACACTCGCGCTGCTGGGACAGCCCGCGGATGCCCGCAAGTCCCGGTGGCTGCTCAAGCACCCGCGCCTGCCCGTGCTGTACGCGGCGGCAGAGGGTGCAAATGGCGATGGACGTGTGCTTGCCTACACGGTGGACGGCCGTAGCGGGGGACTCTCCTTGCTGGGCGAGGGGGCTGCGGGCGGGGCCGGTACCACGCACCTGTGGTTGGATGCGCCGTCCATGACGCTTCTGGCCGCGAACTTCGCGGCAGGTACGGTTTCCAGCATCGCACTTTTGCCCGATGGCAAGCCAGGTGCCCTGGTCAGCACCATCAAGGCCACGGGTTCGGGGCCGCACCGTCGCCAAGCGAGTCCGCATGCCCATGGCGTAGCCATCGACCCGTCGGGACGCCACGCCCTGGTCGCGGACATGGGGGCGGACCGCGTGTTCGTCTACGGCTTCGAGCGCTCGACCCGGGAGTTGGCGCCTGACGATGCGGCCGCTCCCCGCTCCTTCCAGGCGCCTGCCGGAAGCGGGCCGCGCCGGGCTGTTTTCAGCACAACGGGGCGCATGGTCTACGTGCTGAGCGAGTTGACGGCCGAAATCAGCGTACTGCGCTGGGATGCTTCGTCCGGCCGTTTGGCGCCCGTACAGACCCTGGCCCTGTCCAGTGAGGAATTTGCCGGCACGCGCAGCGCGTCCGAACTGGCACTGGGCCCGGATGGCCGTTTTCTCTACGTGGGCAACCGGGGCGAGAGCCAGTTGCTCGTCTACCGGGTGGATGCCGGCTCTGGGGAACTTACCCCCGTGCAGCGCCTGCCCAGCGGGGGCGAAGCCCCGTGGGCCTTCGATATCCATCCATCCGGCCAATGGATGCTGGTGGCCAACTACCGCAGCAATCGCGTGAGCCTGATGCGCATCGATGCGGCCTCGGGGCGCTTGTCCGATACCGGCGTGGCGCTGGAATCGCCAGCGCCTGTGAGCGTCGTGTTTGTGAATTGAGGTCGCACCCGCGCTGTGCACCCGAACCTAGCCTGGCAGGAGACAAAGAACCGTGGATCGTAGAAAATTTCTGGGCGGCGCCGCTTCGGCCAGCCTCTTGGCCTTGGGGCAGCAACCGTGGGCCGCGGTGGCGGCAGAGCCTGCCAAGGGGCCGCTGCTCCTCAACCGCATTGGCCCTTCGGCCTCGCAGATCTTCATCGCGAACGCCGATGGCTCCGACGAGCGCAAGCTGATCGACAGCGGCACCCTGGATTACAACGCCTCGTTCTCGGCCGATGGCCAATGGATCGTCTTCACATCCGAGCGCGATGGCCTGGGCAACTCCAATCTCTACCGCGCACGGACCGACGGCACGCAGGTGGAGCGCCTGACGGATGGCTCCGCCGTGGAAGATGCGGCAGCCCTCTCGCCCGACGCAAGCAAGGTCGCCTTCGTCGGCACGCGCGACGGCATGCTTGCCAACATCTGGGTGCTGGACCTCAAGACCCGTGCGCTGAAGAACCTCACTGGCGTGAAGGGCATCCAGGGACGGGCCGATTCGCCCAACGGCTTCTTCCGCCCCAGCTGGTCACCCGATGGCCAGTGGCTGGCCTTCTCTTCGGACCGGGACACCGAGTGGAAGGGCCACCACAACGGCGCGGGCTGGGAGCACACGCAGGAACTCAGCATCTACGTGATTCGCGCCGACGGCACGGGATTTCGCAAGGTCAGCAGCCGCAAGGACTACTGCCAGGGGTCGCCCAAGTGGTCGGCCGATGGCAAGCGCATCGTGTTCTATGAAACCCAGGCCGAGTACACCTACTGGGTGCTGCGCCCGGACCTGCTGCTGAAGATCGACTCGCAGATCGTCTCGGTCGACGTGGCCAACGGCGAACGCACCGAGCACACCAGCGGTCCTGGCTTCAAGATCAGCCCCCAGTACCTGGGCAGCGACGAGATCGTCTACCGCCGCAAGGGCGGTCCCGAGGATGGGCTCTATTCCACGGCACCGGGCAAGGCCATGGTCAAGATCGCCGGCCTGCGCACGCCCGCCTGGTCGCCAGATGGCAAGCGGGTGGTCTACGAGAAATTCACGTGGCGCGGCTGGAAGCAGAACCAGGCGCTGTACAGCTGGGAGGCTGGTCGTGAGTACCGCTACACCGACGTCTGGCCCGCCTTCTCCAAGGATGGCTGGATGGTGCTGACGGCCAAGCATGAAGATGGTTCGGTGGATGTGATGCGTGCCGATGGCAGCGAGCGCCGCCGTGTCTACGATGTCACCCAGCAGAGCGGCCTGGATCTGACGCTGGTCAAGCGGGGCCTGGCCGGAGCCTTCTTCCCCGTGTGGTCGCCGGACGGGGCGTGGATCGTCTTTGGCGTCGGCGAGTGGTTCACGCAGCGTGGCAAGGGCCGCGCCAAGCTGATGCGCGTCAAGCGCGATGGCTCCGGCCTGGAGCAGTTGACGGACGACAGCGTCTTCAATGCGGGCTTCCCCAGCTATTCCGCCGACGGGAAGGAAGTGGTCTTTCGCATCGCCAACCAGGATCCCAGCAGCGCTTCGCTGGGAGGGCTGGCCGTGTTGAACCTCGAGACGCGCAAGATCCGGCACATCACCCGGGGCTATGACAACATGCCGATCTGGTCGCCTGATGGCAGCCGCATCCTGTTCAACCGCGGAGTGCGCAACCCTGACAGCATCTGGTCGAATTTCGACCTGTACACCGTGCGCCCCGATGGCAGCGACCTGCGCCGCCTGACCGATCATCCGGCCAGCGATGGCCACCCCGTGTGGACCGCGGACGGCAAGCAGATTCTCTACAACAGCGGCCAGGCCGGCTACCGCGACGAGGCCTGCCACTATGACCAGACCTTCCAGCCCTACGGCCAGGTGTTTGTGATGAACGCCGACGGCAGTGGTAAGCGCCAGATCACCGACAGCATCTGGGAAGACTCGACGCCGCAGTACGTGCCACCCGGCGCGCGCTGATCGGCCCAGGCAGCGCAGCGCCGCTCCCCGGCCGCCACGAATCCTGGTGGGCGTGGCGGTGGGGCACGGGCGCCTGCATCCCCACCGGCTTGCGCCGGTTCCATTCATGTGCATCACGGATGTCCCGCTGCGGCGGGAGGAGGTATCGTGGACACCCCAAAAAGAAGCTTCGTGCGCTGCGGCAGCGCTGTCGCCCTGGCCTTTGCCACGGGCGGTATCCGTGCGCAGTCCTATCCCAGCAAGCCCCTGCAATGGGTCGTGGCTTTCGCGCCGGGCGGCGCAGGGGACATCGTGGCACGGCTGGTGGCGCAAAAATTGGGTGAAGGCCTGGGCCAGCCGGTGGTGGTCGAGAACCGGCCCGTTCCGGTGGCGGCCGCTTCATTGGTCAAGCATGCCCGGCCGGATGGCCACACCCTGCTGATGGCCGGCAGCGGAACCGCGCTCACGTCGGCGCTCTTCACCAAACTGCCCTACGACCTGATGGGGGACTTCACGCATGTCTCCACGCTGTCCTCGTTCGATCTCGCCTTCCTGGGCGCGGCCGCGTCGGACCTGAGATCCGTGGCCGATGTGATCGCTTTCGCGAAGACCCATCCAGGCAAGCTCAATATCGGCAGTGCCCGGGTGGGCAGCACGCAGAACCTGGCCGCCGAGATGTTCCGCTCCATGGCCGGCATCGACGCGCTGATCGTGCCTTACAAGACCACCTCAGACCTGGTCAGTGCGATCCGGTCCAGGGACGTGCACGTGGCGATCGACATGCTGCCGGTCGTGCTCAGCCAGATCCATGCCGGCGCGATCAAGCCCCTGGCAGTGACCTCGGCCCGCCGCTTCGCCGGCCTTCCCCATGTGCCGACAGTGGCGGAAAGCGGTCTGGCGGGGTTCGAGGTCTCCTCCTGGAACGGCATTGCCGTTCCCGCGGCTACGCCGCAGGCCGTGGTGACCCGGCTCGCCAGGGAAATCGCAACGGCTGTGGGATCACCGCAGGTACGCAAGGCGCTGCTGGATCTGGGGGCCGAGGCCCAGGCCAGCACGCCGGAGCAGATGGCCCAGCGCATGCGCAGCGACATCGCGAAGTGGCGCTCGGTGATCGACAGGGCCGCAATACCCCGCCAGTAGCCACCACGCATTCAACAACCTCCAACCAGCGCGACACCATGCCCTCGTTCCCGCTCCCGTCACTTCGCCTCCGCAATGCCATGGCCGTTGCAAGTGTCCCCCAAGGAGGCGGCCGGCTGGGCATTGGCATGCGGCTGGCCCTGGGCTTTGGCCTGGTGCTGGCCCTGTTCGCAGGCAGCACAGCCTATGCCGTGCTGCAGATGAGGGCCATGGAACGCAATATGGCGTCTGCGGTCCATGCCCACGCCGAGATCGCTGCCCGTGCCAGCGCCATGCGCAGCAGCATCGACGACATCTACCTCAACGCCTTGCTGCTGGTGCTGTCGACCCAGCGCGAGGACATCGACTTCCACCAGGGCCTGGTCGAGCAGTCGCGCGGCCTGTACCAGCGGGCCCGCAGCGGGCTGGTGTCACTGACCCACGGGGGCCAGGACATCCCGGGCCTGGCAGGAGCCCTGGGCGGGCTGGCGCAGGCCGAGGGCGTGCTGCAGGAACTGGAACGCAGCATCCGCAGCCGGGTGGATGCGGTCCGTGGCCAGGGCGATGTGGAGCCCGACCTGGTCGTGATCGACCACTTCGCCGGCACCATGAGGGCCCGGGTCGAGCAGTGGGTGAAGGCCGTCGATCCGATCGTGGAGGCGACCACGGCGGCCGGGCGCGAGCGCCAGGCCCACGCATCGGCGGCGGCAGCGCTCGCCCAGTCGGTCCAGGTGCTGGCATCGGTGCTGGCGATACTGGGCGGTGCACTGGCTGCCTGGGGCATCGCGCGGGGCGTGACACAACCCATTGGAGAGGCAGTTCGCGTCGCCGAGCGGGTGGCGCAAGGAGACCTCTCGCTTGTGATCCCGCGCGGTGGCCGTGACGAGACGGGGGCCTTGCTGGAAGCCCTGGCCCGCATGCAGTCCAGCCTGGGTGCACTGGTGCGCGAGGTGCGCGATGTCGCCCACTCCATCCAGGACGCCTCGACCGATGTCTCCTCAGGCAACAACGATCTGTCGCAGCGCACCGAGCATGCGGCCAGCCAACTGCAGCGGACGGCAGGATCCGTGGACCAGTTGTCCGGCGCGGTGCGCCAATCGGCCCAGTCGGCGCACACCGCAGATGACCTGGCGCGCAACGCGGCCCTGGCCGCCGAGCAGGGCGGCCAGGTGGTGGTACAGGCCGTGCAGAGCATGCAGGACATTGCCCTGCAGTCCCGCAAGATCGCCGACATCATCGGCCTGATCGAAGGCATCGCTTTCCAGACCAATATCCTGGCACTCAATGCCGCTGTGGAGGCGGCCCGGGCGGGGGAGCAAGGGCGCGGATTCGCGGTGGTGGCGGGCGAGGTGCGCAGCCTCGCGCACCGATCGGACGCTGCGGCCAAGGACATCAAGCTCCTGATCCAGTCGTCCGTGGCCAGCGTGGCCTGCGGCAGTGCGCTGGTGCACGATGCGGGCCAGAAGATGGAGGGCATCGTCGCCGGGGTGCGCCAGGTCACGGCCGCCATCCACGAGATCACCCACGCTGCGGCGTCGCAAACCCTGGGCATCGACGAGGTTGCACAGGCCATGAACGACATGGACCAGTCCACCCAGCAGAATGCCGCGCTCGTGGAGCAGAGTGCGGCGGCAGCGCAGTCGCTGCAGTCCCAGGCGCAGCGCCTGGCCCGCATGGTCGCGGCCTTCCAACTGGCCGACGGAGCTGCCGGGCGCTGAACGCAGGCAATGCGTTGGCACGCCAAAAGTGCCAACGAATCTGCCGCCTGTGCAGGGACCCGGGAAGGCGTCTTGCGTAGCCTCAAGGGAGGCTGCAGCCCGCGGCAAGCGAGGCCCGGCTATCGACTCTTACCGAGAACCAAGACAATGCACAAGAACTTCATCGACGGCACCTGGCTGGCGGGGGCGCAGGTCTCCCGCAACATCAACCCCTCCGACACCCGCGACCTGGTCGGCGAGTACGCGCAGGCCGACGCTGCACAGACCCGGCTGGCCATCTCCGCCGCCGAGGCCGCCTTTGCAGTATGGAGCCTTTCTACACCGCAGCAGCGCTTCGACCTGCTGGACGCGGTGGGCAGCGAGATCCTGGGGCGCCGCAGTGAGCTGGGCGACCTGCTGGCGCGCGAGGAAGGCAAGACCCTGCCCGAGGCCACCGGCGAGGTGGTGCGTGCCGGCAATATCTTCAAGTTCTTCGCGGGCGAGGCCTTGCGGCCCGGCGGGGAAGCCTTGCCTTCGGTGCGGCCTGGCGTGGGTGTGGAAATCACGCGCGAGCCCCTGGGCGTGGTGGGCATCATCACGCCCTGGAATTTTCCGATGGCCATTCCGGCATGGAAGATCGCGCCCGCGCTGGCCTATGGCAACTGCGTGGTGTTCAAGCCCGCGGAACTGGTGCCGGGATCGGCTTGGGCGCTGGCCGAGATCCTGTCGCGTGCGGGCCTGCCGGCTGGCGTATTCAATCTGGTGATGGGCCGGGGTGCTGACGTGGGTGCCACGCTGCTGGAAGATGGGCGCGTTGGCGCGGTCTCCTTCACCGGCTCCGCCGCGACGGGCCGCAAGGTGGCGGCGGCCTGCGTAGCGCGCATGGCCAAGTTCCAGCTGGAGATGGGGGGCAAGAACCCGATGGTCGTTCTGGACGACGCGGACCTGGACGTCGCCGTGAACTGCGCAGTCAACAGTGGTTACTTCTCCACCGGTCAGCGCTGCACGGCGTCGTCACGCCTCATCGTCACCGAAGGTATCCATGATCGGTTCGTTGCCGCGATGGTCGAGCGCCTGAAATCCCTGAGGGTGGACGATGCGCGCGCTGCGGGGGCTGATATAGGGCCCGTGGTCGACCAGAGGCAGCTCGACCAGGACCTGGAATATGTCGCCATTGCCCGCGCGGAGGGGGCACGGTTGGCCTATGGGGGCGAGGCGCTGGCCCGGGGCTTGGCGGGGAACCCCGGCTTCTACATGAACCCTGCGCTGATTGTCGACACCACGCCCGGGATGCGCATCAACCAGGAGGAAGTCTTCGGGCCCGTGGTCAGCGTGCTCCGGGCACGCGACTACGGGGAGGCGCTGGCCTTGGCCAACGATACGCCCTTCGGTCTGGCCGCCGGCATTGCGACGACCTCGCTCAAACACGCGGCACATTTCAAACGGCATGTCCAGGCTGGCATGGCCATGGTCAATCTGCCCACCGCCGGAGTGGACTACCACGTGCCTTTCGGTGGGCGCAAGGGCTCCAGCTATGGAGCGCGTGAGCAGGGCCGGTATGCGGCCGAGTTCTACACGAGCGTGAAGACGGCGTACACCCAAGCCTGATGCGTCGCACGCCCCTTGGCTCGGTCCCCCGGTGGCGTGGTCGCCCGTCTCACCGGGGCTCCGCCATCACCAGCAGCACCCGCACCGGGTGCGCGCTGCGGTTGGCCAGTTGCCGCGCCTCGCCCGGCGCGATGCGGCAGCTGTCAAGCGCGCGCAGCACCTCACGCTGCGGCGGGCCATCGGGCTGCTGGCTGGTGATCTCCAGCTCGCCGTCCAGCACCACGTAGAACTTTTCCAGCGCGGAAGCGGACAGCGTGGTGCTGCCCCCCGGGGCCACCAGCGACAGCCCTATCCAGGCCGTCTCTGCGGGGCCGGCCTCGCGGCCTTGCAGGCGCGCCATCGTGAAGCCATCGTGGCCGGGCGCGTCGTAGCCGGGCGCGTCGGCATGCCGTACCAGGTGCATGGGGTGCTCCGTTCTCAGGGCGCCAGCACGACGCGCGAAGAGGACCCCGCGATCACGCGCCGGTAGGCGTCGGCGGCTTCTTCGAGCGGCACCAGGCCGGCCGGATCGACGGGGAAGGCGCGCAGCGACCCATCGCCGAATCCCGGCGCCAGCAGGTTCAGGATGGCGGCGCAGTCCACCACGCTGAGCTTGAGGCTGTCCACCCCCAGCAGCTGCAGGTTGCGGCGGTAGAACATCAGGATGTCGAACGGCACGGAGCGCTCGATGGTGGAGATGAGGACCTGCGTGCCGCCCACGGCCAGGCTGTGCAGGGCGGGTGCGAAATAGGGCGAGCCCACCGTGTTGTAGGCGATGTCGGCCCCGCGCCCACCCGTGGCCTCGAGCAGGGCATCGCCCAGGTCCGGGGCGGTCCCATCTAGTACGTGGACCGGCTGGCTGGCGTGGCCCTGGTAGCGGCTGGCGCCGCGCTCCACACCGATGACCGCCGCGCCGGCGCGCGTGGCCAACTGGATGGCGGCCTGGCCCACCTTGCCGTTGGCGCCGAAGATGACCACGGTCTGGCCCGGCCCGCGCAGCCCGGCCCGGCGCAGGCCCTCCCATGCGGTGATGAAGGGCACGCCCACGGTGCCCGCTGCGGCCACGGGCACGGCAGCGGGCTTGCGCGCCAGGGCGGCTTCGGGCAGCACCAGGTAGCGTGCGTGGCTGCCGTCGCGGGTGACGCCGAGGTCGCCGCCCGTGCCCCAGACCTCGGCGCCCAGCCACTCCTTGGGGCCGGCCACCACGCGGCCGGCAAAGTCGCGGCCCGGTGTGCGTGGCCAGACGGCATGGGGCATCATGCCCAGTGCTGCCTTGACATCGCTGGGGTTGACGGCCGCGGCCAGCACTTCGACGACCGCGTGGCCTGGGGGCGCTGCGGGCGGGCTTTGGGGCTGCAGCTGCAGGTCGAGCGTGTCGGGCGCTTCGGCCTTCTGGAGGACGCGCAATGCGCGCGATGGGGTGGCAATGGTCATGGTGAGAGTCCTTGGATGGGATGGAGAGTGAAGTCGGTTCAGTGCAGGGCGTTGCTGGCACGCAGGCCCCAGGTGGTGCGGGCCTCGGCACTGGTGGCCAGGCGCCCGCCGAGGTCCTCGACAATGCGGCGCGCCTTGTGCACCAGCTCGGCGTTGCTGCGCGCGAGCACGCCCTTGTCGAGGTAGATGGTGTCTTCGAGGCCGATGCGCACGTTGCCGCCCAGCAGGTGGGCCTGGGCCACGGCGGGAAAGGCATGGCGCCCCACGGCAAACGCCGACCAGGAGGCCTGCGGCGCGATCAGCGAGCGCGCCAGCATCAGGGCCGCGGGCGTGAAGGGCAGGGCATAGCGCACCCCCATGACAAAGGTGTACAGGCCCGGGCCGGCGAGGGTGCCGTCGGCCATCAGGGCCTGCGCGAGCACCAGGTCGCCGGTGTCGAAGCATTCGAGTTCGGGCACCACGCCATTCGCGCGGATCACGGCGGCCATGCGGCGCACGTTGGCGGGGGTGTTCATCACCACCTGCTCGCCCGAATTCATGGTGTTGAGGTCCAGCGAACAGATGTCGGGCTGCAGGGCCGCGATGTGCTCCACGCGCAGTTCGGGCCGCAGCAGCGAGGTGCCCGGGGCGGCCAGGCGCGGCTCGTCCGCGCTGGGCACGAAGCGCCCGCCCGGCCCGGTGGTGAGGTTGATGATGAGCTCGGGCCGCTCGCGGCGCAGCGCCTCGACCACGCGGCCGTAGAGCTCCACGTCCATGGATGGCGCCCCGGTGTGCGGATCGCGCACGTGGATGTGCACGGCGGCCGCGCCGGCAGCCGCGGCCTCCAGGCAGGCGTCGCTGATCTGTTCGGGCGTGATCGGCAGGTGCGGCGTCTGCTCGGGTCGCGTGAGGTTGCCGGTGACGGCGCAGGTGAGGATGGTGGTGGCTTCCATGAAGATGCTCAGCCGAGGTGGCGGCCTCCGTCGGCAACGATCACGCTGCCCGTGGCATAGCGCAGCGCGGTGCAGCAGGCCACGATGGCGGCCGCCACGTCGTCGGCCGCACCCACACGCTGCAAGGGGATGGTGGGGCCCACGCGCTCGTTGAAGGCCGCGTCGCGCCCGGGCACGAAGGCGGTGTCGACGACGCCGGGCGACACCGCCAGGCAGCGGACCTGGGGCGCCAGGGTCTTGGCCAGGGCGCGCGTCAGCGCATCGGTGCCGGCCTTGGCGGCGGCATAGGCCAGGTTGCTGCCCAGGCCCGTGAAGGCCGCGATGGACGAGACGTTGACCACGACCGCGTCGCCCGCTGCCTTCATCTGCGGCGCGAAGGCGCGGATGGCCGCAAAGCTGCCGCGCCAGTTGGTGGCGAAGATGTCGTCGATCAGCGCGTCGCCCAGGCCCTCCAGGTCGGCCGCAGGCACCGGGCGGGTGAAGCCGGCGCTGTTCACCAGCACCGTGGCCGGGCCCATTTCCTGCTGCACCGCCAGCGCGGCGGCGCGCAGGGCGGCGCTGTCGGTCACGCTGGCCTGCAGGGCGCGGTGCCCGCTGCCGGGCAGTTGCGCCAGTGCGGGCGCGGCTGCCTCGGGGGCGCTGCGCTGCAGCAGTACCACCCGCGCGCCCAGCGCGGCCAGGCGCCGGGCCGTGGCCAGCCCGATGGCGCCAGTGCCGCCGGTGATGACGGCGATGTCGCCGTCGAGCCGCTCGCGCGGCGCGAAACTTCGGTTGTCGTTGTGTTGCATGGGAATGGAAGTCAAGGGAGGGGGCAATGGGGCAACTGCGTGGCCCCGGGTTCGAGCCGCAGCTCGATGTCCAGGGAGAAGCCGCCCTGGCCATCGGGTTCGAAGCGGCGCAGCAGCGAGCCCACGGCGCCGAAGACCACGTCCGCGTGGGCGTTGGGGTCGTCGATGTCGAAGTACTGCGTGGCCAGCACCTTGTGGCCGTCGGCCACCACGATGAAATGCAGGTGGGCCGGGCGCATGATGGCCCGCCCCTGCGCGGCCAGCAGTTCGCCGCAGGGGCCGTCCACCGGCACGGGGTAGCCCGCGGGGCGCACGCTGTGGAAGTCGAAGCGGCCCTCGGCGTCGGTCAGGAACACGCCGCGCAGGTTCATCTCTTCCTGCTCGGGGTCCTGGTTCTCGTACAGGCCCTGGGGCGAGGCCTGCCAGGTCTCCACCCGCGCGTTGGCCAGCGGGGTGCCGTCGAGCGAGCGCACGCGGCCGCGCACATGCAGCGGTGCGCCGGGCGTGCCTGGGGTGGCGATGCTCTCGCCGCTGGCGCGCACCGGCTGCCGGGCGCGCCAGAACGGGCCGACCAGTGCCGGCTCGGTGCCGCCCCGGGCCAGGGCCTCGCGCGCTCCGCGCAGCTGGGCCAGCGTGGCCAGGCCCAGGATGTCGGCGAGCAGGATGCCCTCGTTCTTGTGCGGTCCGCTGGCCTGGCCCACGCGGACCAGAAAGTCCATGCCCAGATCGAGCTCGGCAGAGGTCAGGTCCACCTCCAGCGCAAAGGCATGGGCGTGGCGGATGAGGGCTTCCAGGATCTGTTTCAGCCGCGCATCCCGCGTGCCGGCATTGGCGCGCAGCACGGCGGCCAGCAGTTGCGCCGGGTCGGTGGCCGAGAGGCCGCGTGGGGCGTCCAGCAGCTCCACGGTGGAAGTGCCCGCTGTCATCGCAGCACCGCCTTGGCGTTGTCGCGGTAGATGGCCTGCAGCTCGCTGGCGCTCAGGCCGGCCTTCTCCAGCCCTTCGACGATGCGGGCTGGCTCGACCCACGGGAAGTCGGAGCCGAAGACGATCTGCGAAGTCGGCACGACCATCTTCAGGATGCCCATGTGCACCGCATCCGCTGCCGCGGCCGTGTCGTAGTAGAAGCGGCGCAGGTGGTGCAGGCGCGAATCGGGCGGCGCCACGCGCGCCAGCGATTCGGCCGTCTCGCCGACCAGGAAGCGCTGCGCCCAGATGCTGCCGCCGCCGTGCGACCAGATGTAGCGCACATCGGGGGTGGCCTTGGCCGTGCCGCCGTGGATCAGGCTCACCATGGCCCGCGCAAGGTCTGAGCCCAGCTCCACGAAGGTGGGCAGGATGCCTGGCTGGAAGTTCCAGGCGCAGCAGTTGGGCGCGGTGGCATGGATGTAGACCACCGCCTTGCGGCGGTTGAGCTCGGCCCACACCGGCGCGAACGAGGCGTCGCCCAGCCACTTGTCGTCGTAGCTGGAGAGCAGGCCCACGCCGTCGGCTTGGAGCACGTCGAAGGCATGGGCGATCTCGCGCAGGCTGCCCTCCACGTCGGGCAACGGCAGCACGGCAAAGTGGCCGTAGCGGCCGGGGTGGTCGGCCTTCATGCGCGCGGCGTACCCGTTGAGTTCACGGGCGGCAGCGCGCGTTTCGGCCACGTCGCCGAACCAGACGCCGGGCTGCGTGACCGACAGGAAGGCCTTCTCCACGCCGCCGCGGTCCATGGCTTCCAGGTCTTTCTCCACCGTCCAGGTCTTGAACTGCTCGAAGCCGAGCACGGGCTGCTTCTGGTGCTGGCGCTCCACCAGCCGCACCCATGCGGGCGAGAAGAAATGGTGGTGGAAGTCGATGCGCGAGGCCTTGGCGGCCAGGGTCTGGGCGAGCGGACGGCCCTCCGGCACGAAGGTGGTTGCGCCGATGGCACCCAGGGTGCCGAGCGAGCCGAACATGCCGAGAAAGCCGCGGCGCGAGGGCGCGTGGGACGGGCTACCGGCTGGGGAAGGGGACGAATGGTCCATGTGCAAGCCTCCTGTGCGGTTTCAGAAGTTGTGGCGGATGCCGAACTCGACGCCCTGCGAGCGGGCACCGGCCTGGGCGGGCAGCGGCGGGTTGTTCGGCCAGTCGGCCACGCCCGTGCCGCTCACCAGCTGGGCCGAGGCCCCGCGGTTGCGGATGTGCGCGTAGGTTCCGTAGAGCGCCGTCCGCTTGGACAGGTGGTGCACGTAGCCCAGGGCCAGCTTGCTCCAGTCGTCGCCACTGTTCTGGCGGTCGTAGTGGCTGTAGGCGGCGCGCCATTCCCCTACCCCATGGCGCAGCGACGCGCCGATCAGCCAGGCATCGATGCGCGCCCCGCGGCTGTCTTCTTCGCGCGCCCAGAAAGCCATGGGCGTGGCGGGGCCGATGCGGTAGGACGCCGCCACGTTGGCGGCCTTGATCTGGGCCGCCGCAGTGGCCGTGCCGCTGTGGCGCCGGCCCACGGCCGCCGCGACGTTCAGGGCCTCGTCGGCGAAGCCCAGGCGTGCGCCTTCGTAGTTGTTGTTGCTGCGGTTGGCACTGTTGGACGGCTCTTCGCCAAAGGCGTACTGCACCTGGCCGTACCAGCCGCCCAGCTGCCTGGGCAGCAGGTAGGCCAGCGCGTTGCTCACGCGGATCGGTGCGCCCAGCATGCTGTAGACCGTGGGCTGGCCGATGCCGGTGCCCCCGAACGGGTCGAACCAGGAGGGGTTGAGGTTGGTCGCCGCCATGTCGCGGCCCAGGCGCAGTTCGCCGAAGTTGCCGCTCAGGCTGACGGTGGAGCGGCGCTGGAAATTCAGTCCGGTCCCTCCGGTGTCCGGGGCCAGCGCGCTTTCCAGCCAGAAGCCGGCCGACAGGCCGCCGCCCAGGTCTTCGGTGCCGCGAAAGCCCAGGCGGGCATGGCTGTTGCCGCTGTAGCTCAGCGCGGTCAGGCGGGAATGGCCGTGCGAGACATGGGCGACGCCCAGGTCGACCACGCCGAACAGCGTGACCTGGGTTTGCGCGGCGACACCGCCGCTGCTGCCGATGGCAAGGCCCAGGAAGGACAGGGCGAAGCAGGTTTTTTTCATGGGAGCGCTTCCGTGGAGGGGGTGGTGGGTGCCGAGGGGTAAATAGAATGAATGCCTGGCATTGATATGAAATTCAGATGAACATCACCTTGCGGCAGCTGCGTGCCTTTGTGGAAGTGATCAAAAGCGAGGGCTTCACGGCCGGGGCGCGCAAGCTGCACCTGACGCAGTCGGCCACCAGCCTGCTGGTGCGCGAACTGGAGTCGCAACTGGGCCTGCCGCTGGTGGACCGCACCACGCGCCAGATCGCGCTGACCGACGCGGGCCGCGAGCTGTTCGAGAGCGCCGAGCGCATCCTGGCGGACGTGGAGCACGCGGTGGCGAACACCCAGGACCTGCTGCACAAGCGCCGGGGCCGCGTGACGGTGGCGACCACGCCCTTCCTGGCGGCCCATTTCCTGCCCGGGGTGATTGCGCAGTTCCAGGTTTCGCACCCCGCCGTGTCGGTGCGCATTGCCGACCTGTCCACCGAGCAGCTCGTGCGGGCGGTGGACAGCGGCGACGCCGACATCGGCTTCGGCGTGTTTCCGCAGATGGATGTCGCGATGGAGCGCGCGATCCTGCTGCGCCATAGCCTGGGTGTGCTGCTGCCGGCGGCCTGGCCGCTCGCACAGCGCCGCCGGCGCATGGTCTGGGCCGACCTGGAGGGCCAACCCATGATCGGCCTGGGGCCGGCCGGGGGTTTTCGCGCCCTGGTCGATCCGCTGGTGCCCCACGGGGGCGAGACCACGGCGTTGCGCTTCGAGGTCGGCCACCTGGGCACGGCGGTGGGCATGGTGGAGGCCGGCCTGGGGGCCACCGTGGTACCTGCCTACGTGGGGGCCCTGGTGCGCTCGAATCGGGCGCGCTTTCGCGAACTGAACGAGCCGGTGATCCACCGCAATGTCGAGCTGGTCTGGCGCGCTTCGCGCTCGCTGTCGCCCAGTGCCAGTGCCTTTCGCAGCTGCCTGGAAGACTGCTGCAAGCAGTTGCAGGCCTGAGCGCCGGCAGCCTCTGCCGGGCCGGGGTGTCAACGCGCGATGCATGGCTTGGCCTTGCCGCACTGGTCGCCGATCACCGCCACGGCCTGGATCTCGATCTGCATGCCTGGCACCGCGAGGTTGGACACCGTGATCTGGGCGCTGGCAGGGAATTTTCGGTCAGGGAACATCTCGGTGCGCACCTTGGAGAAGGTCGCCCCGTTGCGTGCATCGGTCAGGTAGACCGTCATGCTCACGATGTCCTGCAGCCCTCCACCGGCGCGCTTCAGGGTCTGCTCCAGCAGCGCAAAGACGGTGCGCGCCTGGGCTTCGAAGTCGCCCTTGATGTCCTTGCCGTTCAGGTCGGTGGTGGTGGTCTCGCCCGCCAGCCAGATGACGCGCCCGCCTTCGGTGACCACGGCGGGCGAGTAGGACCGGCCCTGGGTCCTTTCGCCATGCTCCAGGTGGTCGGCCGCCATCGCGGGCGACAGGAGCAGGCTGGCCAGGGCGGCCAGTGCGCGGGGGGATCGGTGTTGCATCGTGCTCTCCTTGGGTGGGGGCGGGCCCCCGGGGGTGAAAAAGTCGGTGTCAGGGCAGGGGGTGGCGGCGTGCCAGCGCGCGCATGGACTCGGTGGCCTCGCGCACGATGTCGGCGCTGTCCCAGCGGGTGGGCTGGCTGCGGCGCAGCAGCACCCGGCCGTCGACCAGCACCGTGTCCACGTTGCCCGGCTGCGCCGAATACACGAGCGCGTGTGCGGGGTCGAACACCGGGGCCAGGTTGGGGTCGGTGGCACGCACGATCTGGATGTCGGCGCGCTTGCCAGGCGTGAGGGATCCGACCAGGTGGTCGAGTCCGAGGTCGCGCGCACCGTCCAGCGTGGCCAGGCGCAGCAGGCGCTGGGCAGTGAGGGGCACACGGCTGCCGAAGCGCTGCTTGTGCGACCACAGCAGCGCCCGCATGCAGGCGAAGAAGTCCGCGTTGGCGGAGGCGCCGGAGCTGTCCACCGACAGGCTCTGGTGCACGCCGGCTTCTTCCATTTCGTGGAACTGGATCACGCCGCGGGTGGCCTGGGCGTAGAGCATCTCGATGGTGGGCGAGCAGGTCATGGTGGTACCCGCCGCCGCGAGCAGGGCGCAGTCCTGCGGTGACATGCCCTGGGGATGGACCAGCTGCAGGTCGGGGCCGAGCAGGCCGTGCTCCGCGAGCACCGACACCACGCCGGGGCGGGCGTGCATGGTCAGCGGCAGACCCAGGGCGCGGATGCGGGCACACTCTTCGCTGACCACGCCGATGGGCACTGCGCCGCGCGGGTTGGACACCGGTGTGCGCACGGCCGCGCCGAGCGTGAGCAGGTGCGAAGGCAGCTCCCGTTGCTGCAGGCCTTCCAGGCCAGAGAGGTCCATGGGCTGGGCGAGCGGCTGCTCTTGCCCCCAGCCATAGGCAAAACGGCCGCGCACGCCCATGTCGGCCATGGCGCTCAATTCCGCGTCGGCGTGTTCGGGCGAGCGGGTGTTGTGGGCCCAGTTGTGGACCGTGGTGATGCCGGAGAGCAGGCCCTCGGCCAGCCCCAGGCGCACGGAGCGGTAGCTGTCGTCGGGGGTGAACAGCGGCCCGGCCCCCAGGGTGACGGGAAAGTAGCCGTGCACGGGGTCATCACCGCGCACCAGGGCGCGCAGGGCGCTGTTCCACAGGTGCCAGTGGGTGTCCACGAAGCCGGGGAGCACGATCATGTCCCGCGCGTCCAGTTCGGGCACGCCCTGCGCGGGCAGTTGGGGGCCGACCGCCACGATGGCACCGCCACGGACATGCACGTCGGCGCAGGGCAAATCGCCCAGGGCGGGGTCCATGGTTAGCAGGTGGCCGCCACGGATGACAAGCTCCTGGTCGAGGCCGGAACGGTCGGGCGAAGGTTTCGAAGGCACGAAGAATCTCCTGCACCACGCACGGGTGCATCAGTCGCTGAAGGAAAAAGGGGGGAGGGGGCGGTGGGCGCTACTCGGCCTTGGCGCCCGAGATGCGTATCAGCTGCGCCTTCTGGCGCATGTCGGCCTCGATGAAGCGGGCAAACCCCGCAGGGGCCGAGAACACCGGTTCAAAGCCACGCGAGAGCAGCGCGGCCTCGCGGAACGCCGGATCGTTGCCGATGGCCGCGACATCGTGGTGGATCTTCTGCACGACCGGGGCCGGCGTGCCCCCTGTGGTGAACAGGCCGAACCAGGATTCCCCCGGGTCGATGTCGGCCAGCCCCAGCTCCCGCAGGGTGGGCACATCGGGCATCTCGGTCAGCCGGGTCGGCCGACCCACGGCCAGGGCCTTGAGCTTGCCGGCGCGCAGCAGTGCCAGGGCCCCCGATACGCCGGCCAGCGTGAGCTGGGTTTCGCCCGCGTGCACCGCAGACACGGCGGGCGATATCCCCCGGTAGGGCACATGCACGAGGTTGCCGCCATGCTTGGCGCGCAGCGATTCGAACAGCAGGTGCGGCAGGCTGCCGGAGCCATAGGAGGCATAGCTCAGCGCATGGCTGCGCGATTTGAGCAATGCCATCAGTTCGGCCATGGTGTTCGCCGGGACCGAGGGGTGGGCGATGACCATTTGCGGCAGGCTCACGAGCTGGCTGATGGGCGCCAGCTCGCGCACCGGGTCGTAGGGCAGTTTGTCGAACAGGAAGGGATTGCTGGTGATGGTGGCTTCGCTGGTCAAGAGCAGCGCCAGGCCGTCGGGCGCCGCCTTGGCGACGGCCGTCGCACCGATCAGCGTGGAGGCGCCGGGCTTGTTGTCCACCACCACCGGCTGGCCCCACTGCCGGTGCAGGCGCTCTGCCAGCATGCGGGCCACCAGGTCCACACCCCCGCCCGGTGCATAGGGCACCACGATCTTGACGGTGCGCGGTGGCCAGACTGGGCTTTGGGCCCAGGCCATGGGGCTGGCCATGCCCAGGCCCAGTGCGCTCAGCAAGCGTCGGCGGGTGGGGTTCTTCAGCGCGGGGCTCATCGTCTTCGCTTGATGCTCTCGAAATGGCGGTAGGAGGGGTCGCTGCGACCGGTGTGGCCGATGACCTGGTAGCGCGACTTGACCAGCTCGGCAGGCACATCCAGCACGCGGCGGTAGTCGCTCACCGTGTGGCGCCCGTCCAGCGCCCATTTGCCGTTGCGGCGCGACCAGGTGTCCAGGTAGCGCGAGTGCATCCAGCGCTCTTCATAGAGGTTGGGGTTGCCCTCCTTGGGGACCAGCAGGGTGGCGGTGCCCGTGCATTCGCTCACGGCACGGTCGCCGTTGACTTCGATCAGGATGTTGGAGATGCGGTGGTTGTTGCCCGCCATCTCATCGTGGGCCTTGATGAGCCAGTCCACATAGGCCTCCCAGTGGGGAAAGTCGCGGGTGCCGAAGCGCATCTTGGCGCCCGGGTGGGCCAGCGACATCAGCATCTCGCGGTCACCCCGGTCCAGGGCGCGCGGGTACTTGTAGATCAGCTCCGTGATGGCCTGCTTGGCCAGCAGCTTGTCGATCTCGGCGGCGGCGGCGCTCTGGGCCTGGGCCTGCAGCGGCACTGCCAGGCTCAGGGCCAGCGCGGTGGCCAGGGATGCCAGCAGCATGCGGCGTGAAGGTGGGGGTGGTCTGTCCATGGGCGGTCTCTCCATAGGGGGTGGTCGTGCAAGCCTGGTCCAGGTGGATGGCACCCGGCATGGACCGTATTTCAATGCGTTCGCCGCCATCTTTCCAACGATTAAATTCAATGGATTCATGAGCTTTTGAAATAGATGGGCGGAGCCTGTGCCGTGCGGTGGCGTACCGTCGAAGAAGGGGCGGGCGCTGGAGGCCGCGGTTCAGCAGCAGCATGCATTCCATGGGCATGGCCCGGAACCCGGGAAGGCGGGCCAGATGCCTTGGGCTTTGGCGTGCCAGGCACCGGGATGGGCGGGCAATGTCGTTTATTTCCCCACCAAGAGCCCGACAGTCGTGCCAGGACACCTTTGGCTGGCATAGAATCGCGGTCTCAGGCAAAAACGCTGGTGCTGTCGCAAGCGGTGTCGCGCAAAGCCTGGGGCGAAGAGTGGTGCTGGAATTTTTTTGATGTGTGCTTCGGCGGATCGTAAAAATTCAGTGCTATAATTCGAGGCTCTCCGGAGGGGTGCCCGAGTGGCTAAAGGGGGCAGACTGTAAATCTGTTGGCTTACGCCTACACTGGTTCGAATCCAGTCCCCTCCACCAGTGAAAGAAGATGAAAGCAGGTTGCGGCGGGCTCGTGCAGGGCTGGGGTCGCAGGGCCAGTTGAGTTGGCAGTGCGGGAGTAGTTCAATGGTAGAACCCTAGCCTTCCAAGCTAATGACGCGGGTTCGATTCCCGTCTCCCGCTCCATGGTTCGGTTTGCTGGCAGGTTGAGAGAGAAGTTTTTTTGAGGTCGCGCAAGCGGTTTCAATTGCCCATGTGGCTCAGTGGTAGAGCACTCCCTTGGTAAGGGAGAGGTCGCGGGTCCGATTCCCGCCATGGGCACCACCTTCAGGCGCACCCGAAATCCGTTCGGGTGCGCCGAAATTTCGTTGTGTAGTTTGTAGATTTTTTTCGGAGTCGGAAAAATGGCAAAAGGTAAGTTCGAACGTACCAAGCCCCACGTGAACGTGGGTACGATCGGCCACGTGGACCACGGCAAGACGACGCTGACGGCGGCCATCGCCACGGTGCTGTCGGCCAAGTTCGGCG
>JAESFW010000168.1_pt1 | contig 106189 bp, 90 predicted proteins | sample 9269481 | NCBI WGS metagenome assembly JAESFW01 (sample SAMN14515350, study PRJNA621654) | algae metagenome | isolation source: Lyngbya sp. HA4199-MV5 and co-occurring heterotrophs from soil with... | place: USA: Ahupuaa O Kahana State Park, Hawaii | collected 2009-07-21 | reverse complement strand
GTTCCCCCTGCGGGCGAACTCCGTTCAGACATCTGCGGCGAGTCAGATCACGAAGCGTGTGTGTCCTTCGGCACACACGCCACCCCAGCTTCTGCGCCTCTCGGCACGGTCAGAAGGGGGTGGGAGCGGGCCCCATACGGGCCATTGCTTCGCTCGGCCCGATCTGCCTCGCTGCGCTTGGCCTTGCAGAGCGATCGCGCCCACGCGTCGGCAGCGCGCAGCGCGTAACCGACCCCAGGCGTAGCTGCGCAGCAGCAGCCGTCTCTGACCCCGCTCCCACCCCTTCTGGCTGCGCCGAGAAGCGCAGGAGCTGGGGTGGGTGCATGTGCCGAAGGACACATGCACTTCGTCGTCTGGCTCGTCGATGCTGTTTGACCGGAGCTGCCTCGCAGAGGCAGCGCAGGGAGTTCATCGACGCCCACCCCAGATCCGAGCATCGCAGGCTGCCCCCATCGCCCTTCGGGCGATGGGGGACGCAGACTGGGGGCCGCCTTCTCTTTGGTGACTTTCTCTTGGCGACGCAAGAGAAAGTTACTGCGCCGCCGGGCGCACATCCCGGCCTCCGCCCTCAAAACAAAAGCCGAAGCACCCACAACCACAAACGGCAACACGCCCCCCCACCACGCTACGATCCACCCCAAGCCCACCGCGCTTGCGCCCCGAATGAACCCACTCTCAAAACCACCCCGCTACGAAACCGTAGACGCCCTGCGCGCAGCCGCCATGGTCTGGATGGCCGCCTTCCACTTCTGCTTCGACCTGGCCCACTTCGGCGTCTGGCCCCAGGACTTCCGCAATGACCCGGTCTGGACCACCCAGCGCACCCTGATCCTGAGCCTGTTCCTGTTCTGCGCCGGCCTGGGCCAGGCCATCGCGCTGCACCAGGGCCAGACCTTCCAGCGATTCACCCGCCGCTGGCTGCAAATTGCCGGCTGCGCCCTGCTGGTGAGCCTGGGCTCGTTCTTCATGTTCCCGCGCAGCTTCATCTACTTCGGCGTGCTGCACGGCATGGCGGTGATGCTGCTGATCGCGCGCTTCACGGCCGGATGGGGGGCCTGGCTGTGGCTGTGCGGCCTGGTGGCCCTGGCCCTGCCCGTGGCCGCCACCCATCTGCTGACGGGCACCTTCAGCGACCTGGCCCCGGCCTTCAATGCGCGCACACTCAACTGGCTGGGTCTCGTGGCGCGCAAGCCCTTCACCGAGGACTATGTGCCCATCTTCCCCTGGCTGGGTGTGCTCTGGTGGGGGCTGGCTGCAGGCCAGTGGGCCCTGCGCAGGGGGAGCAGCAGCTGGCTGCAGGCGCCACTGCCCAGGGTGTTCAGCCCCCTGGCGGTGCTGGGCCGCTGGTCCCTGAGCTTCTACATGGTGCACCAGCCGGTGCTCATTCCCATCGCCATGGGACTGGCCTGGGTCTTCAAGCCGTGACGTGATTGGCCAAGCAAATCCCATGAAAAAACGCGGCCGAGGCCGCGTTTTTGCTGGGAGGAAGGCTTGCTGGGGATCGATTACTCGACCTTGGCCTTGGAGCGCAGCTCTTCCTGGTACTTGGCCAGCTTTTGCTGTTGCAGCTGCTGGGCGACCTGGGGCTTCACGTCTTCGAGCTTGGGCAGCTCGGCCTGGCGCACGTCGTCCAGGCGGATGATGTGGTAGCCAAACTGGCTCTTGACCGGGGTCTGCGACATCTTGCCCTTTTCGAGCTTGATCATGGCTTCGGTGAATTCCGAGACATAGCTCGAAGGGCTGGCCCAGTCCATGGCACCGCCGTTGGCACCGGAGCCTGGGTCCTTGGATTGCTTCTTGGCGATCTCTTCGAACTTGGCGCCCTTGTTGATGGCGGCGATGGCGGCCTTGGCGTCGGCTTCCTTCTCGATCAGGATGTGGCTGGCCTTGTATTCCTTGCCGCTGTTGGCGGCAACGAACTTGTCGTACTCGGCCTTGATTTCCTCGTCCGTCACGGGATTGTTCTTCTGGAAGTCCACGAACAGTTCACGGATCAGGATGGTCTGGCGCGCCATTTCCATCTGGACCTTGAAGTCACCCGAGGTTTCCAGGCCGCGCTTTTGCGCTTCCTGCATGAAGACTTCGCGGGTGATCAGTTCGTCCTTGATCTGGCCTTCGACTTCCGGCGTCACGGGGCGGCCCGAGTTGGCCAGTTGGCGCTTGAACACTTCAGCGCGTTCCTTGGGGATGGCCTTGCCATTGACGATGGCGAGATTCTGGGCGGAAACGGGCAGGGCCATCGTGCCCAGCACGGCAGCGGCCACGAGGCCGGACAGGAGCTGTTTCTTCATGCGGAATCCAAAAAATGAGAAGGTAATTTGCCAGCTGAAATCCGGCAGATGGAGATATAAGGCCGGTTCAGAGAATTTCAATGGCAAGGGCGTGAACGCCCTGGTCGATAAATTCCTGCAGCGAATCATACACAAGCCGGTGGCGCGCCACCCGGGCCTTGCCTGTAAACATTGGTGAGGCAATCCGCACGCGAAAGTGGGTGCCAAAGCCGGTTCCATTGGCGCCAGCATGGCCGGCATGGTCGGCGCTCTCGTCGATCACCTCCAGCGCCGTGGGCGCCAGGCGCTCGGCCAGGCGCGCCTGCATCTGCCGGGCCAGGGAGGGCGTGGCGGCGGCATCGGGGGTCGTCGCCATGGTCATGCGGCGGGCTCGTCGTTCTTGAGGTGGGGCGCAATGTAGATGCCCTGCGCCACCAGGAAGACCAGCGGGAAGGCATAGCCCCAGAGCTTGAACTCCACCCAGGCCTCGGTGCTGAAATTGAGCACCACATAGGCATTGATCGCCGACATGAAGGCGCAGTAGAGCACCCAGGCCACGTTCAGGCGCATCCAGACGCCCTCGGGCAGCTCCATCTGGCTGCCCAGCAGCAGCTTGAGGTAGTTCTTCCTGAGAATCCACAGCGCCACCGCGAGCGCCAGCGCCATGGCGCCATAGAGCACGGTCGGCTTCCACTTGATGAAACGGTCATCCTGCAGCACCAGGGTGAGCGTGCCGAACAGCAGGATCAGCACCAGCGTCACCTTGTGCATGGTCTGCAGGCGCCGGTCGATCAGGTAGATCAGGGCCATCTGCACCACCGTGGCCGCCATCAGCACGCCGGTGGCCACATAGATGTTGTAGAACTTGTAGGCGCCGACGAACAGCAGGATGGGGAAGAAGTCGATCAGGATTTTCATTGAATGCGAACGTCAGTTCTTCATGTATTGCGCTGCACCCCACACGGCGCGCTGGCCAGACCAGCGGCCGCCGCGCAAGGGCCGCCCCGCCGCGCTGGCGGCGTCCCCCTTGAGGGGGAAGGCGCGAAGCGACTCAGGGGGTGCTTCATTTCACTTGTCTTCGAAATCGAGAGAGGCCGAATTCATGCAGTAACGCAGGCCGGTGGGCTGGGGACCGTCTTCGAACACATGGCCCAGGTGGGCCCCGCATTGTGCACACACCGTCTCGGTGCGCACCATGCCATGGCTGTGGTCCACGATTTCCTGGATGGCGCCCGGCACGGCTTCGGAAAAACTGGGCCAGCCGCAGCCCGCGTCGAACTTGGTGTGCGAATCGAACAGCTTGGCGCCGCAGCAGATGCAGTGGTAGCTGCCGTCGGCCCAGTGGGCCTCGTACTTGCCGGTGAAGGGGCGTTCGGTGGCAGCGTAGCGCGTTACCTGCAGGGCCGCGGGTTCGGCGCCCTTTTCCTGAAGCACGGCCTGCCATTGGGCATCGGTCTTGTGGACGGGATAGGTCATGATGAACAGCTGATCTCGATGGTGGACGCCCAGGCGGGCGGGAAGGCAGCGTAGGAATCGTGCCCCGGATGCTCCTCACATGGGCTCGCCAGCAGCCGCTGCAAGGTTTGGAGTGCACTGAAGTCGCCAAGTTTCGCTGCACGGATGGCTTCTTCGCACAAATGGTTGCGCAGCACGAACTTGGGGTTCACGGCCAGCATGGCCTCCGATGCACGGGCCCGGTCGGCCAGCCGAGGCTCGGCCAGGTACGTGGCCAGCCAGGCATCCCAGCCCTCCTGGTCGGGCACCATGCCGCGCACAGGCTCGAATTCGCCCGTGCCGACAGCATGCGACAGGCGGCGCCAGAAGATGGGGTAGTCCACGCCGCCCTTGGCCAGCAGCACCAGCAGGCCATCGACCAGTTCGGCATCGCCCTCCCCGGCCACAGTGCCCAGGCCCAGCTTGGCACGCATGCGGGCCATGAATTCGGCCGGGAACACTGTCTTGTACGACTCCAGCGCGGCCATGGCCAGTTCCTGGTCGCCGATCAGCGGCAGCAGCGCCTGCGCCAGGCAGAACACATTCCAGTACGCCACATTGGGCTGGCGGTTGTAGGCATAGCGGCCCTGCGTGTCGCTGTGGTTGCAGACATGGCCGGGCACGAAGGAGTCGAGGAACTGGAACGGGCCGTAGTCGATGGTCTGGCCCAGGATGCTCATGTTGTCGGTGTTCATCACCCCATGGCAGAAGCCCACGGCCTGCCACTGCGCCATGAGCACAGCCGTGCGCTCGCTCACCGCCTGCAGCAGCGCGGCGTAGGGGTTGCCCGCCAACTCGCTGCGCCCCCGGCATTCAGGGTAGTAGCGGTCGATCACATAGTCGGCCAGGGCCTTGAGCTCCGCCTCCATGCCATTGGCCGAGAAATGCTCGAAATGCCCGAAGCGGATGAAGCTGGGCGCCACGCGGGTCACCACGGCCGCCGTCTCGACCTCTTCGCGGCGCACCGGCGCGGGCGAACCCGTGATGCACAGCGCGCGCGTGGTCGGCACGCCCAGGGCATGCATGGCTTCGCTGCACAGGAACTCGCGGATGCTCGAGCGCAGCACGGCACGGCCATCGCCCATGCGGGAATACGGCGTGCGGCCAGCCCCTTTGAGCTGGATCTCGCAGCCACCAGCCGTTTCGCCCAGAAGGATGGCACGGCCATCGCCCAGTTGCCCCGCCCAGATGCCGAACTGGTGCCCGCTGTAGACGCTGGCCAGCGGCCGTGAGCCCGGCAGCACCGTGTTGCCCGTGAAGGCCTGCAGGGCCGCGTCGCTGCGCAGCCACGCCTCGCTGATGCCCAACAGGCCTGCCACGTCGGCGCTGGACCCCACCCAATGGGGGCTGGGCAAGGGCGTGGGCTGCAGCTCGGTGAAAAACGCCGGGCCCAGGCCCGCAAACCCGTGGCGCCAGGCCAGGCCGGATGCCGATGCGGCCTCGCTGTCGATGGACATGTTCATGCCCCGATTGTCCCCGAGCCGCGAGGCCCCGCTCCCAGTCGGGACATGCCGAGGTTTGCGGCCTGTTTTGTCACCAATCGTTTCCAGACCGGCAACGATCCGCGCAGGACTTCAGAAAAACCTTCGGGACCATGAAAAATCAGGAAAACCCAATTCAATCAATACCTTAAACGGATTTCACCGCCCCCGACAAGACATCGTCACACAGGGCCATCACAGGGTAAACCCGCTGCTTTTACTGCAATCATTATTCCTAAAACTGAAATAGATAGTTCGCGACTGAATGGTTTTTTCATGAACACCATCGGCGTACAGTTCAACCCATCGATGAGCCGAACCCGCAAGGCGACTCACCGAACCCGGTCCGAAATGGTTTCGCTCCGGTTTGTCTGAGACGCTGTTTTACTTTCAAAGGATTTCATCATGAACACGACCGCCCGCTTCCTCTCCATCGCCGCTGTGGCTGCTTTCGCTTCCTTCGGTGCCCACGCCGACGAAGCCGATGCTTCGCAATTCGCCACCAAGTTCGAAACCAACCGCACCCGCGCTGAAGTGGCCGCCGAAGCCGCCACCGTCGCACAAACGCGCAGCATCGAGCCCGCTGGTTCGCGTGTGGTGACCTACAAGTCCACCGCCGACCGCGCTGCTGTGCGTGCCCAGGCTGCTGACGCTGTGCGCACCGGCCAGATCTCCCACGGCGAAGTCGGCGCCCTGTAAGACGCGCTGTACCGGCCCCTGCTCCATTAACCAAATCAAGAATCGAGATCACCATGAACAAGACCGCACGTTTCCTGTCCATCGCCGCTGTGGCTGCTTTCTCTGCCTTTGGCGCCCACGCTGACGAAGCTGACGCTTCGCAGTTCGCCCTGAAGTTCGACACGAACCGCACCCGCGCCGAAGTGGCGGCCGAAGCTGCTACCGTGGCCCAGACCCGCAGCCTGGAGCCAGCAGGCTCGCGCGTCGTGACCTACAAGTCCACCGCCGACCGTGCTGCCGTGCGCGCCGCCGCTGCCGAAGCCGTGCGCCTGGGCCAGATCCCTTCGGGCGAAATCAGCGCCTTCTGAACACCCAGCCTGACAAGGCTCGCCAGTTGCGGGCCTTCCCATGGTGGTGGCATTTCACGGTCGTGGGTGCCGCCACCATGTGGAAGTGTTTCCCCCATACTCTTAAAAGGGCTCCCATGCGGGAGCCCTTTTTCATGGGCGCGGGTTTGCCACAATCGACAGGGACATTTGCCGACCTGACCGCACCATGACCCGTACCTCCACCGCCCCGCCCCAGGACGTTTTCCAGATCGGCACCACCTTGTTCTCGTTCTCCGCAGAGTCCAAGGTGGTGTTCGAAGACGGTGGCATGCGTTTCGATTTCAAGGCCAACCCTGTGCCCGCGCGCGGTACGCTGCGCGAGGAAGCCCTGCGCGCCTGGGATGGCACCCCTGCACCGCATCTTTGGTCCAGCGGCCTGTTCCATTTCGACGACCGCGCGGGGGAACCGCATCGCGTGTTTTCCTACCCGAACACCGACCCGGGCTCCCCATTCCATCTCTACGTCCAGGGTGTGGCGTACGGCCTGCGCTTTTTCGGCCAGGTCGAGCTGGCCCCTGACCGCATCGCCCTGCGCGGCGTGCTGCGCCAGGAGCACCATGACGATGCAGAGGGCACGCCACTGCATCTGGTGCGCCACTTTCCGCGGGGCGAAGTACGCCCCAGGCCACGTGACTTCCACAGCCTGGACGCCGCACAGGCCGTGCCCGCCGGCACAGTGCGCCACCTGACCTTGCGCCAGCAATGGCGACCGGAGACCCCCAAGACAGACCGGTTTCCCGAAGAAGTGCTGGTGTTCACCGCCATCGAGTCGCTGATCCTGGACTACGCCTCCACGGACCACGCCCGTTTCACGGAACTGCCCGAGGCCATCGGCACGCTGCAACAGCTGACCCGGCTGGACCTGTCGAACACCAGCGTGCGCCACCTGCCCGACGCCATCGGGCAACTGAGCCAATTGCGCCACCTGGCCATGTCCCCCGGGATGCTCACCAGCGTGTCCGAACAGATCGCCCAACTGCCCCACCTCGAACGGCTGGACCTGGCCTACAACCAGCTCACGTCACTGCCCGAAGCCATAGGCCACATGCCCTCGCTCAAGGCACTGAATCTGAGCGGCAATGCCTTCACCTCGCTGCCCGCGTCGATCGACCGCATCGAGAACCTGCAGGTGGACGTGCGCTACCTGCCGCTGTTTCGCGACATGCGCTACCGCCCCGAAATCGAGGTGACCACGAGCGCCGAGCCGTTTCTGGCCCGTAGCAGCCCGGCGCATGCCGCCCTGCTGCATGACGGCCTGGCCCGGCACGGGCTTCTGGACCACGAACCCCTTTTGCTGCGCCACGCGCGCCAGGCGCTGCGCTGGCGCACCACCGAGCCCGACGCGCCGCCGGTACTGGGCGGCACCCGATTTGGCGGGGCGCCGGACCTGCCGCCCGGCCTGCCCTACCCCACCACCGATGGCAAGCCCTGGCACTTCTATGCGCAGCTGGACCTCGACGCCATCGCAGGGCTGCAAAGCTGGCTGCCGCGTACCGGACGGCTGTATTTCTTTGCCGAGAGCCAGGACCCGTCCGACGGCGTGCGCGTGTTGCACGACACGTCCCCGCGGGCGTCCCTCGCACCCCATACCTGGGGGCCAGAGGTCGATTCGGTGGACGACATCGATGTGTCACGGGCCTACAAGGGCTACCGCGCCGTGGTGGACGCCACCGTGTCCCTGCCCATCCTCTACAACGGCCATGATCGCTACACGGGCGAGGATGCCGGACTCATGGAGATCTATGGGGATGACGCACTGAGCGACACCTATGCAGAGCTGGCCGACGAACTGGCATTCAGCCCGGACAACCAGCATGGCGTGCACCTGCAAAACGCCTTTGTCTTCACCCAGCACGAAAGCCCCGAAGAACAATCCGTGGCGCTGCAACGCGGCAGCCCTGGAGAGTGGGTGGTCCTGTTGCGCCTGGGCTCCGACCAGCACCCGGGCTTCGAGTTCTGGGATGCCGGCACCCTGACCTTCACCATCCACCGCAAGGACCTGACCCTGGGTGACTTCTCGCGCGTGCTGGCCTTCATCGAGAGCAGTTGACGCAGCCGCACCTGCTCATTCTCAGTTATACATTGCGCTGCGCGCTACCCGCGACGCATGAACCTGGCGCGGCCCAAGCCAGTGCCCCCGTGCAAGGGCCGCCCCGCCGCACTGGGGGCGTCCCCCTCCCAGATTGCGAAGCAATATGAGAGAGGGGTGAAGGCGCGAAGCGCCTCAGGGGGTGTTTCACTTCAGGTCGTGGTTTGCACATGCAGGCGGCTCGACTTGCAGCGGTGCAGCGCGTTGTAATACTCCAGGCGCCGGCCATTGGCGCCATAGGCGATGGACTCGATGCGCAGCAGCGGCTCAGGGGTTTCCAGCTGCAGCAGGCCGCAGGTCTCGGCATCGGGCAGCACGGCGTCGATCCAGCGCTCGGCGCGCACCAGGCGCACGCCGTACTGGCGGCGCAGCACGTCGTAGAGCGAGCGGTCGTCCAGGCGCATGCGGTGCAGGCCGGGCGCCAGGTCGGCGGGCACCACGGTCTCCACCAGCAGGCGCAACTCGCCGTCCACGCTGCGCAGCCGCTTCAGGGCCACGACCTGGGTGTCGTCGGTGAGGCCCAGCGCGCTGATCTCCTGCGGCGTGGGGTCACGCAGTTGCTGCGACAGGATCTGCGTGCGCACCGAGCGGCCCTTGCGCTCCATTTCGTCGGAGAAGCCGAGCACGGTGGAGACAAAATCCTCGTCGCGCTCACGCGCCGCGACAAAGGCACCGCGGCCCTTGATCTTGTAGATCAGGTTGTTGCGCACCAGGTCGGCCAGGGCCTCGCGCACCACGATGCGCGAGATGCCGAACTGCTCGCCCAGTTCGGCCTCGGAGGGCAGCTTGGCGCCGATGGCCAGGTCACCCTGCAGGATCTGCAGGCGCAGGGCATCGCGGAACTGCGCCCACAGGGGCGATTCGGAATTGCGGTCGAGCAGCGGCTGGAGTTCGTTCGGTGAATTCACGTCATGTCGGGCTCAGGGCCGGATGGGTGGTCAAAGGTGCATGGAAAGCCGGCACGGCATCGGAATCGGGGGCTGCGGGGGCCAGGCGCACGCCATGGCGCTCGCGCAGTGCAGTGGTGCAATTGTGCAACTCCTGCCGCTCGCGCCCTGCATCCCAGCCCAAAGCCTCTGCGGCAATGCCGGCCATCTCGGCCAGCGCGGCATCGGTGACCAGGCCGCGAATGGCCAGCAGCGTGCGGCGGATCACGAGGTCGTCGAGGTGGATCACACCGGTTTCGGTGCACAGCCAGGCCACCTCGGCCGCCGAGTAGTCAGGGGCGTGCTGCAGGGGCACGTCGCCTGCCACCTTGAAGTGCGGGGCCATGCGCAAGGCCTCGGAGCCGTAGCGGCGCAGCAGCGCCTGGGCGCGCTCGCGCGCCAGGCCCGCATCCTGGGCAATGCGCTCGATGAAATGCTCGGTCGCCTGCCCGCCCTGCGGCATGCCCGAGCCCCCGCCAATCGGCAATTGCCGCGTGGAGGCCGTGCGCTCGCGACCCAACAGATGCAGCACCTCGTTGGTGGCCTCTTCGGCCAGCGCACGGAAGGTGGTCCACTTGCCGCCCACCAGGCCCACGACCGGAATGTCGCGCGAAGGAGACGGAGGGTCGATCACCACCGAATGGTCGCGCGAGATCTGCCCGGGCTTGTCCGCGTCCGAGCGCGCCAGGGGCCGCACACCCACATAGGTGTAGACCACATCCTTGCGCCCGAACGACAGGTTGGGGAAGACCTCGCCCAGCACCTCCAGCAGGTAATCCACCTCGGCCGGCTCGGTGGCGATCTGGTCGGGGTCGTCCACCGGGATGTCGGTGGAACCCACAAGCACGCGGTCCAGGAAAGGGTAGACGATGCACACACGGCCATCCAGCGCCTCGAAATACGCCATGCGCCCCTGCAGAGCATCGCGCAGCGCCGGGTGGTCGAGCACCAGGTGCGAGCCCTTGGTGCCCATCACGCGCGGCACGGCGCCACCAAGCAGTGCCGTGCTGCGGTCCAGCCAGGCGCCGCTGGCATTGACCACCGCATCGGCCGTCACCTGCACCACCTCGCCCGTGGTCTCGTCGCGCAGCGTGAGGGTCTTGCCCGCGCAGCCCATCACACGGCAGTGGTTGGCCGCTGCAGAGCGGGGCTGGTCGCGGCAGGCATCGCGCACCAGCTCCAGCACCAGCCATTCGGGGTGGCTGATCCAGGCGTCGAAGAACGTCGCGGTCCAGCGCACGGCGGCGCGGAACAGCTGGCGGTCGGCCGGCTGCACACGGCTGATGCGGTGGTTGGGCATCACGCGCTGGCGCCGGCCCAGCAGATCGTACAGGCGCAGGCCCGTGGCCACGGCCAGCAGGCCACGCGTGCGCTGGGGCGGCGTGCGCCCCAGGAACTTGAGCGCACTGCTCATCAGCCCGCCGAAGAAGCTCGACAGCGGCACCACGGTCTTGAGCGGCTGTACCAGGTGCGGCGCGTTGCGCAAAAGCAGGTTGCGCTCGCGCGTGGCCTCGGCCACCAGTGAGAAGCTGCCGCTCTCCAGGTAGCGCAGGCCACCGTGGATCATGCGCGAGGGCGCGCTGCTGGCACCCGCACTGAAATCACCCTTGTCGACGATGAGGCAGTCCACCCCCTGCAGCGACAGGTCGCGGAACACGCCCACGCCGTTGATGCCCGCGCCCACGATCACCGTGGAGAAATGGCGGCCAGCCACGGCGGCCGGGCGCACGAAAGGCAGTGCCGATGTGGTGCTCATGGCAATGCCTCCACCTGCTGCACAGGAACAGGCGCCGGGATCGGCGTGGCGGGTGCGGGCGCGCGCTCTGGCGCATGGCCGGCCAGGTGGCCGAAGACAGGGGACATGGTGGTGATCAGCTCGTTGAAATCGGCGTTGAAATCCGCATGGGCCCGGGCCTGGCCGGCATCGGGCTCGACCGTGTCGCACGGCGCGCACAAGGGGGCCGCGTCAATGCCCTGCGACATCGCGGCGTAGATCGCCGCCCCCCGCGCACCGGTCTCGTCGTCGGCGCAGCGCTCCACCGGGTGCCCCAGAAGGCCGGCCAGCAGGCGCACCAGGCGCGTATCGCTGGCGCCGCCGCCCAGCACGGTGGAGGCCGAAACCGGCAGGCCCCCGGCGGCCAGCCGGGCGGTGTGGCGCGCATGCAGCGCCGCCACTGCATCGACCACGGCCCGCGCCATGTCACCGCGCGTGTGGTGGCTCTTGAGGCCCACGAAGCCCGCGGTGACGCCGCCGCCGCCGTTCACAAAGGGCAAGAAGCGCAGGCCTCCGGCCCCCAGCGGCACCGACATCGCCAGATCGACCACTGCGCGTGCATCAGGCAGGCCCAGCACACCGGCCAGCCAGGCGATGTTGGCCATCGACGAAGGGCTGTTTTCCATGTACAGGCGCCGGTCGTGCGGGCCGAAATTGACGGTGGAGGCCACGTCCGGCCCGGGCGACAGCACCGGGCCGATGACGGCGTTCACGCACCAGGTGCCCAGCACGGAGACCGCACGGCCCCGCTCCTCGGCCCGCACCGCCGTCATCGCCGCCAGGAGGTCGATGGCGCCCATGGCCACCGGAATACCGGCCGGCAGGCCGTAGGCGGACGCTGCTGCCGGCTGCACCGTGCCGATGACCTCGCCACTGCGCACCAGCGGCCCGAAGGCCTGGGGCGCCAGGCCGGCAATGCCGGAAGCGGCAAAGGCCAGCGGCGACCAGGTACCCGTGGCCACCGACAGCAGGCCTGCGGTGCTGGCATCGCTGGCATCGGTGGCGATCTCGCCGCTGAGCAGAAAGCCCACGTAGTCCTTGGCAAACATCAGCCGCTGCAGGGCGCCGCTGCGCACCGCATCGCGGCCCAGCAGTTCGGCGGCAATCACGGTCGGCTGGCCCGACCAGGGCTGGCAGCCCACCTCGGCCAGGAGCTCAGGCCCGCGGCTGGCGGCAAGCGACTGGGCCCGCGCCGCGGCGCGCTGGTCGGTCGAGGCCACGGCACGGCCGCCGGCCAGTTCATGGCGTGCATCCAGCGCGTACAGGCCGGCGCCATGCCCGGTGCAGCCGATGGCGCGGACATCGTCCACCCGGTTGCCCAGCTGGTGCGCCACATCGCGCAGCACGCTGGACAGGGCCGAGCGGATCATGGGCGCCCCCACTTCGCAGCCACCGCCGGGCAGGCGGTCGTGCTGCAGGGGCATGCGGGACAGGGCCACGGTGCGGCCGCTCGCGGCCTCCAGGGCCAGGGCTTTGAGGCTGCTCGACCCGAGGTCGATGCCGATCAGTAGTTGGGTCTTCATGTCATAACAGCTTCCGTCGAACCAGCGGGCTTATCCAGTAGTGTTTCCCCTAACTATCTGGCGATTCGATCCACGCTTACATTCTACCTGTCATAACAACTGTCGTGACACCAAGCACCCCATCCCAGCCCTGGAGAAAGCAGCACCATGCGCTGCCCCGTTCAACAAGAGGAGACAAAAAATGAGGCGTAATTTCCTGAAGTCCGCAGCAGCCGCCGGCATCGGCCTGGCCGGTACCAGCGCATTCGCGCAGCAGCCCGCAGCAGCCCCCGCCGCGGCGGGAGGGCTGCGTGGCAACCCCAGCGACGTCTACGTGATGAACGTGATGGTCTCGGGTGTGGAGTACTGGTTCCCGGTCTACGAAATGATGAAGCAGCTCGGCCGCACCCTGGGCGTGCGCACCCGCTACACCGGTACGCCCGAATACGACGTGAACAAGCAGCTGGCCTCGTTCGAGCAGGAGCTGGCACGCAAGCCCGCCGGCATCCTGCTGCACCCCATGAACCCCGATCCGTTCATTGAGCCCATCAACCGCGCCGCGGCCATGGGGATCCCGGTGGTCACCTTCGCGGCCGACTCGCCCAACTCCAAGCGCACCTCCTTCATCACCTCGGACAACGAGCGCGAAGGCGCGCAGGCGGCCGACGCCATCGCCGCGTCGATGAATGGCAAGGGCGAGTTCGCCGTGCTGGAGAACCCCGGCCAGGACAACCACGACCGCCGCATCGCCGCCTTCATCAACCGCATGAAGACCAAGCACCCCGGCATGAAGCTGGTGGGCCGCGCCGCCAGCAACCAGGACCCCAACAAGGCCTACCAGGCCGTGCAGAGCCTGGCGCAGGCCAACCCGAACCTGGGCGCCCTGTTCATGCCCGAGGCCAATTCGGCCCTGGGTGCCGCCCAGGCCAAGGTCGAGAGCAAGAAGAACATCAAGGTGATGTGCTGCGACGTGAACGCCAAGATCCTGGACATGATCAAGTCCGGCGACGTGTTCGGCGCCATCAACCCCAACCAGGGCATGCAGGGCTACATGGGCATGATGATGCTGTTCCTGGCCAAGAACCCCGGCCTCATCGACCCGATGAACGACGCCAAGCGCAACGGCACCAACCCCATGGCCGTGCCCTTCCTGGACAACGGTCTGGCCGTGGTCAGCAAGGCCAACGCCGACGACTTCTACTGGGACAAGTACCTCGCGCGTCGCGGCACCAAGGGCATCAGCGAGTGAGCACCACCACCATGGATGCCCCCCTGCTCGCGCTGCGCGGCATCTGCAAGCGCTTCGGCGCTTCGCATGCACTCTCGGGCGTGGACTTCTCGCTGCAGGCGGGCGAGATCCACGCCCTGTGCGGCGAGAACGGCGCGGGCAAGTCCACGCTGATGAACATCATCGATGGCATCCACCAGCCGGACGCGGGCGAGATAGCGCTCGAGGGCCGCGTGGTCACCATCGATGGGCCAGCCCAGGCCATGCGCCTGGGCATCGGCCTGGTGCACCAGGAAATCGCCCTGTGCGCCGACGCCACCGTGGCCGAGAACATCTTCATGCCCGAGATCAATGCAGGTCGGCAGGCATGGATGGACTACGCCAGCCTCAATGAGCGCGCGGCCCGGGTGCTGCAGCGGCTGGGCCAGGACATCGACCCCGCGGCCTGCGTGGGCGACCTGCCCATCTCCAGCCAGCAGTTGATCGAGATCGCCAAGGCGCTCACGCTCGACTGCAAGGTGCTGATTCTCGATGAGCCGACCGCCGCGCTCACCGACAACGAGTCGGCCGCCCTCTTTCGCGTGCTGCACGACCTCAAGGACCAGGGCATCGGCATCATCTACATCAGCCACCGCATGGCCGAGATCTTTGCCCACTGCACGCGTGTGACCGTGCTGCGCGATGGGCACAACGTGCATTCGGGCCCCCTGGCCGAACTCGACGCCGACGGTCTGGTGCGCCGCATGGTCGGGCGCGACCTGGGCAACTACTACCCGCCCAAGCAGCAGCAGGCCGATGCCACGGCCCCCGTGCTGGAGGTGCAGGACCTGGCCGATGGCGAGCGTGTGCACGGCGTCTCGTTCACCGTGCAGCGCGGCGAGGTGCTGGGCATCGCCGGGCTCATGGGCGCCGGGCGCAGCGAGATGGCACAGACCCTGTGCGGCCTGCGCCCCGCCACCGGCGGCAGCGTGCGCCTGAGCGGCAAGCCCATCGCCATCCGCAAGTACAGCGACGCGCTGCGCGCCGGCATCGCCTACCTGAGCGAGGACCGCAAGGCCGCGGGCGTCTACCTGGACCTGCCGATTGCGCAGAACATCGCGTCGATGGCGCTGGCACGCGTGAGCTCACGCTTCGGTCTGCTGCAACGCGCCAGCGAACACCGGCTGGCGCAGGAGCTGGGCACGCGCCTGAAGCTCAAGTCCGATGGCGTGCAGATCGAGGTGGCCAGCCTCTCCGGCGGCAACCAGCAGAAAGTGGCCATCGCCAAGCTGCTGGCCACCAACCCGGCCGTGCTGCTGATGGACGAGCCCACGCGCGGCGTGGACGTGGGGGCCAAGTCGGAGATCCACCACATCCTACGCGACCTGGCCTGCCAGGGCGTGGGCGTGGTGGTCATCTCCTCGGAGCTGCCCGAGATCATCGGCCTGTGCGACCGGGCCCTGGTCATCCGCGATGGCCGCGTCGCGGGCGAGGTGCAAGGCAAGGACATGACGGAAGAGGCCCTGCTGCGGCTGGCCTCGGGACTGGAACGACAACACGAGGAAATGGCATGAATCACCCCGCACAACTGGATGCCGGCAGCGTGGCCGGCCTGCAGCCCCTGCGCGAGACCCAGCAACCGGGAGGGCCCGGAAAGCCGGGCGGAACCAAGCTCACCAGCATGCGCGAGATGGGCCTCCTGGTCATCATCCTGGCACTGTGCGTGGGCATGAGCTTCGCCTCGCCCTACTTCCTGACCTGGGACAACATCCGCGCCATGCTGCTCTCGTTCTCCATCGAGGGCATCGTGGTCGTGGGCATGACCATTCTGCTCATCGTGGGAGGCATCGATCTGTCGGTGGGCTCCGTCGTCTGCTTTGCCATGGTGGTCACGGGCAAGCTGTTCCTCATGGGCCTGGACCCGTGGACGGCCGGGCTCATTGCGATCGCCGCCAGTGCCCTCATCGGCGCCATGATCGGCGGCTGCGTGGTGCGCATCGGGCTCAACCACTTCATCGCCTCGCTGGCCTTCATGGTCATCGTGCGCGGCCTGTGCCTGGCACTCACGCAGGGCACGCCGCAATCGCTGTTCTCACTGCCGGCCTCGTTCAAGTTCATCGGCCAGGGCAACCTGTTCGGCATTCCGGCGGTGATCCTGATCTTCCTCTTCATCGTGGTGGTCAGCGACTTCGTGCTGCGCCGCGCCAGCCTGCTGCGCCGCGTGTTCTACACCGGCAGCAACGAGAAGGCGGCGCTGTATTCGGGCATCCGCGTGGGCCACGTGAAGTTCTGGGTCACGGTGCTGTGCGCGGCCTCGGCGGGCCTGGCCGGCGTGATCTACACCGCACGCTTCGGCGCCGCCACGCCGACCTTTGGCGTGGGCATGGAGCTCAACGTGATCGCGGCCGCCGTGATCGGCGGCGCCAGCCTCAAGGGCGGCTCGGGCACGGTGCTGGGCGCCGTGCTGGGCCTGGCCCTGCTCTCGGTGGTGACCAGCTCACTGATCCTGCTGGATGTCTCGCCCTACTGGCAGGACGTGATCAAGGGCCTGATCCTGCTGGCCGCCGTGACCATTGACCACCTCATGAACACCCGAAAGACCAAGCGATGAATGCCGTGATGATGAACGCCGCGATGAAGACCACCACCCTGGGGGCCTCGGGCATCCAGTGCTCGGCCATTGGCCTGGGCACCTGGGCCATGGGCGGCTGGATGTGGGGCGGGCAGGACAGCGCTGCCGCCACCGAAGCCATACACGCCTCGCTCGATGCCGGGGTGACGCTGGTCGACACTGCGCCGGCCTACGGCCTGGGTGCCTCCGAACGCCTCGTGGGCGCCGCGCTCAAGGGCCGTCGCCACGAAGCCGTGATCGCCACCAAGTGCGGCCTGGTCTGGCACACGCAGCAGGGCACGCACTTCTTCGATGAAGACGGCCACCCGGTCTACCGCCACCTGGGTCGCGCGTCGATCTTCCACGAAGCCGAGGAGAGCCTGAAGCGCCTGCAGACCGACTACATCGACCTGTACATCACCCACTGGCAGGACAGCACCACGCCCGTGGAAGAGACCATGGACGCGCTGCTCGACCTCAAGAAGCAGGGCAAGATCCGCGCGATCGGCGTGAGCAATGTGGACGCCCCGACGCTGGCCGAGTACCTGCGCCATGGCCCCGTGGATGCCGCGCAGGAGCGCTACAGCCTGATCGACCGCGAGATCGAACAGACCCTGCTGCCCCTGTGCGGCCGCAACAACGTGGCCATCCTGGGCTATTCCTCGCTGGCGCTGGGCCTGCTGGCCGGCCCCATCGACCCGGCGCGCCAGTTCACGGGCGACGACCAGCGCGCCACCAACCCGCGTTTCAGCGCGGCCAACCGCACCCGGCTCCAGGCCTTCTTCGATGAGCTGGAGCCCCTGCGCCGGCAGTTTGGCTGCTCCTTCGGGCAGTTGATGATCGCCTGGACACTGGCCAGCGGCAGCGTCTCAGTGGCGCTGTGCGGTGCGCGCACGCGCGCGCAGGCCACCGAGAACGCGACCGCCGGCGCCCTGGATCTGCCCGAAGAGGCCGTGCAGCGCATCGACGATGCCGCCAGCACCCACCTGAAGGCCCTGGCCTGACCCCTGTTCCCCAACACCCCAACCCAAGGATTTTTTCGTATGTCGAAAGACAAGACCGCGCGCCTGAACCGTTTGCTGACCCACGGGCGCTGCCTGGACATCGCGCTGGACCATGGCGTGTGCAATGAGCCAAGCTTCCTCAATGGCCTGGAGGACATGCCCGGCGTGATGGACAAGCTCGTCGCCGCCGCGCCCGATGCCATCCAGCTCAACTACGGCCAGGCCGATCTGCTGCAGGACCGCCCGGGCCGCAACAAGCCCGCGCTGGTGATGCGCCTGGACATGGGCAACCCCTACAACGCCACGGCCCACCGCGTGATGTGGGCCGTGCTGCAAAACGAGCACGACCCGGTGCTGCCCGCCGTGCAGCGCGACGCGGCCTGCGTGGTGGTCAACCTGTTCATGCTGCCCAATGAGCCCGACCTGTTCCGCCAGTGCGTGCAGAACATCGCCCGCGTGCGGGCCGACTGCGACCGCTATGGCATGCCGCTGATGATCGAGCCGCTGGTGATGCGCCCGCACAGCGACCAGGGCGGCTACATGGTCGACGGCGATGCCGAGAAGATCGTCACCCTGGTACGCCTGGCGCGCGAGATGGGGGCCGACATCGTGAAGGCCGACCCCACCACCGACCCGGCCGATTTCCACCGCGTGGTGCAGGCCGCACGCTGCCCGGTGCTGGTGCGCGGCGGCGGCCGCGAGAACCTGCAGCAGGTGTTCGCCCGCTCGCGCGTGCTGCTGGACCAGGGCGCCGTGGGCATGGTCTATGGCCGCAACGTGTACCAGCACGCCAACCCCTCGGCCGTTGTGAATGCGCTGATGTCGATGATCCACCGCGGCGCCAGCGCTGCCGAAGCGTGGCGCCTGTACGAATCCACCCCCGCCTGACCCCCATGAAAGCGTCCTGGATCCTCGCCGCAGCGCTGTTTTCGGCGGGCGCATTCGCACAGGGTGCTCCAGTGCGTATCGGCGTGATCGGCCCATTCACCGGCGGATCGGCCGATGTGGGCACAGCCATGCTCAACGGCATCCGCATGGCTGTGGACGAGATCAATGCGGTGGGCGGCTACCTGGGCCGCTCGCTGGAACTCGAAATCCGGGACGACTTTGCCGTTCCTGAGAAGGGCCTGGCAGCGGCCAAAGAGTTGGTGGCGCAGAACGTGGTGGCCACCATCGGCGTCTGCGACAACGGCGTGGGCATGAAGGTGGTGGATGTCTTTCAGCAAGCCAAGGTGCCGCTCATGATCCCGTGCGCCACGGGCACGCCGCTGACCGCAAAGTTCCCCCCAGCGCAGAGTTTCATCTTCCGCACCGCCCCCCGCGATGCGATCCAGGCGGCGTTCATCGTCGACGACATTCTCAAACGCGGCTGGAATCGGGTGGCGGTGTTTGCAGACGCCACGGACTACGGCAGTGCCGGTTTGCACGACGTCGTGCAGGCCCTGGCACGACAGGGCATCAGACCGGTTTACACAGCGCGCGTCGAAGCCAACGCAAAGGATGTGGTGGCGCAACTGACCGAGGCCAGGGCAGCCCACGCCAATGTCATCCTGAGTTACGCCGCAGGCCCAGAAGCCGCCACCATTGCCAACGGCCGCAAGACCATGGGCTGGAAGGTACCGCAGGTGGGTGCCTGGCCCCTTTCGTTCCCCAACTACATCGACGGCGCCTACGGCGGCGCGGAAGGATCGCTCATGGCGCAGACCTTCATCGCCGAGCCGAGCAACGAGCGCCGCGCCGCCTTTCTCAGCACCTACGCCCGCAAATTCAGCATGTCCCGCATCCGCGTGCCCATGGCAGCGGCCCAGGCCTATGACGCGACCTATCTGCTGACATACGCGTTGCTGGGCATCCACAACGGTGACCTGAATGGGTCGGCCGTCAAGCACGCGCTGGAGACCATGCCCCGCGTCTTCTACGGTGTTGTCGCCACCTACGAGAAGCCGTTTTCACTGGAGGACAAGGAGGCCATCAGCCAGAACATGCTGGTGGTGGGACTGGTGCGCAATTCCAGCGTCACCTTTGCCTATCCAGAGGATGCACGTCGCAACCTTTTCGTTCAAAGAAAGAAGTAAGTCCTGAACGCACCCGGTCGTGTGCTCGTGGATGCCCACGCGCCCGATGCCTTGGCAGGCACCGGGCCGACCTGGGCCGCGAGCACCGAGGGTGAGAAGAAGAAAAAGGAAGAGAGTGAGCGAGAGAGAGGGAAAAAGAGGAGCTCTGAGGCCGGTGGCACACGCACCACTGACCGAGAGCGCCCACGCGTTTTCGTGTGCACTCGACCTGCACAGGCATGACGGAACAACCGAAGAAAAAGTTCGGTGAGCCCCCACAACCAGGAGACGACAATGAAGATCCGGTACTACTTGATGGCACTGTTGCTACCGTTCGCCACCTTGCTCACGCATGCGGCGATCACGGGGGTCAGCCCCATGGCCACCCTCACCACCATGGCGTCCGCCATCACCCAGGCGGCCGAGGTCCCTCTGCCGCTGCAGGGACCGGGGCTGGGCAATCTCACCTACACCTCGGCCGAGCTGTTCAAGCCGGTCTCCATGATCACCCGCGCCTCGGGCGACGTGCCGGCCACCTACCCCGGCCGCAAGGACTATGGGCTGAACGTGGGCATCATGCTCAACGGTTACTTCCTGACCTCCTTCGCGCCCGACAGCGGCCTGGGCCCGGGGGGCTTTCTGCTCTACGACGTGTCCAACCCGCGCGCCATCGTGCTGGTCAAGAAGATCTACGAGCCCGAAGGGCGCACCAAGGAATTCCGCGAGGCCCACGCCTTCGGCACCGCGAAGATCGGCGGCAAACAGTACGTGGTGGTGCCCAGCATCAAGGGCATCGAGTTCTGGGACTTCACCGACATCAACAACATCCAGCAGGTCAAGAAGCTCTCGCTGCCCACCGTCAATGGCGGTGACTACACCAACGTGGCCTGGCAGCTGTGGTGGCAGGCCCCCTATGTGTACGTGGCCTCGGCCAACGATGGCGTGTACATCGTGGACGCCACCGACCCGGCCAATGCCGTCATCGCCAACCGCGGCGCGGGCAAGCCCAACCCGGTGCCCACGGGCGAGCTCGGTGGCTTTCGCGTCGGCCCCATCTTCACCATGGGCAACCACATGGTGCTGACCTCGATGGACAACACCGACGGTTTTGCCAGCCTCGATATCTCCGACCCGCTCAACCCCAAGGTGCTGGACACCGTGGGCTCCAACCCCAACTACTACGCCACCTGCTTCGACGGCCGCAACCTGCATGCCTCGGCCCGCGGCGGCGGCGCCAGGATGTACAGCTACGACCTGCTGGACCGCACGCAGTTCGTGGTGGAGGACAACCGCCTGGTCATCGACGAGCAGCTGTACTGCGGCACGCAGGACCACTATGTCTTCCAGGGCGCGCAGTTCAAGGTGCACAAGGTGGACGTGAGCAACCCGCTCAACCATGTCGAGGTGGGCCAGGGCAGCCTGTTCGCCACCAACGACCCCGAATACTCGCATTCCGACCACGGCCAGGTCGCCCCCATGGGCAACCTGCTGTTCATCGGCAACGACCATGGCTCGGGCAGCGGCTTCATCGTGCACCAGACGGCGCCCGACACCATGCCACCGGCCGTCAAGCAGACCTCGCCCGCCAACGGCGCCAAGCAGCAGGCGCTGACCTCGCGCATCGGCGTGGGCCTCACCGACAGCATCCGGCCCGAGAGCGTGCACGCCGGCACCTTCATCGTGCGCCCGGTCAACGGCAATGCCCTGGCCGGCACCTACAGCGTGCAGCTGGGCATCATCAACTTCCACCCCACGCAGCCCCTGCTGGCCGGCACCAGCTACGAGATCATTCTCACAGCCGGCGGCGTGAAGGACTATGCAGGCAACGGCATCGCGGCCGAGTACAAGGCCGTGTTCCACACCGGCAATGCCACCGACATCAGCCTCATGAACCACTGGCCGCTGTCGACCACCCTGACCGACGAGATCGGCGCCAACAACGGCACGGCCTCGGCCGCCGACCAGTTCGGCAGCATCGGCCTGAACTTCGCGCAGCGCACGGGCGGCGTGCCGCTCAAGAACGACGGCGTGGCCACGGCCCTGGGCGGCACGGCCTCGCTCGCCTTCTACATGAAGACCACACAGAACGGCTCGGCCAATGCCTGGACGGCACCCGGAATCTTCGGCCGCGACCAGAGCGGTGGAGCCGACGACGTGTTCTGGGGCTGGATCGACAACACCGGGCGCCTGAACCTCTCGGTGGGCAATGTGGCTGGCAACAACCCCGGCACCCGCTCGGCCGCCGCCGTGAACGACGGCAACTGGCACCATGTGGTGATGACGCGCGATGCTGCCTCGGGTGCGCAGACGCTCTACATCGACGGCAACAAGACCAGCTCCACCGGTCTCACGGGCACCAAGGGCCTGTCCAACAAGTTCGCGCTGCTCGGGCAGATCCAGGGCAATACCGACTTCTTCCGCGGCAGCCTGGCCGACGTGCGCGTCTATGGCCGCGTGCTCAGCGATGCCGATGTCACGCAGCTGCGCTCGCAGGCCATCATCGGCGATGCCGGCGTGAGCGGCAGCCCGCAGCTGGTGAACGGGCAGCTGAGCTTCGCCCCCACCCGGCTGGGCGGGGACACGGGCGTCACCTACCGCTGGAACTTCGGCAACGGCACGCAGACCGCCTTCTCGTCCCAGTCCAACACCACCTACAGCTACAACCGCCCCGGCCACTACACGGTGACGCTGACGGTGCGCAATGCCGCAGGCCAGGAGACCTTCTACACCTACAACGTGACGGTGATCTTCCCGGTGACGGCCACGGCGCCCACGCATTCGAGCAACATCGTGGGGGACGCCAACAGCGTCTATGCGGTGAACCCGGACAGTGGCACGGTGGCTGCCATCGATGCACAGGCCCTGACCAAGCGCTGGGAGACCCGCGTGGGCGATGAGCCCAAGACCCTGGCGCGCGCCCCGGACGGCCGCATCTGGGTCACCGTGCAGGGCGAGGACAAGCTCGTGGCCCTGAACCCGGCCGATGGCAGCATCTCGGCCACGGTGAACCTGGCCTATGGCAGCGGCCCCTACGGCGTGGCCTTCACGCCCAATGGCAGCAAGGGCCTGCTCACGCTGGAGAGCAAGTCCACCCTACTCACCTTCGACCCCGCCAACGGCAACACCACGGGCACGCTGGCGCTGGAGGGCGACCTGCGCGGCATTGCGGTGGCGGCCGACTCGCAGACGGCCTACATCACGCGCTTCAAGTCCAAGATGACGGGCGGGCAACTGCACAAGGTGGGCCTCAACACCCTGGGCCTGCTCTCCACCATTGCCCTGCCAGTGGACACGACGACGATCGATACCGAGAACAGTTCGCGCGGCGTGGCCAACTACCTGAGCCAGGTGGTGATCTCGCCCGACGGCTCGCGCGCAGTGCTGCCGGGCAAGAAGGACAACATCGTGCGCGGGCGCTTCCGTGATGGCAACGACCTGCTGCACGACCAGACGGTGCGCTCCATCCTCTCGCAGGTGGACCTGTCAGCGGCCACGCACCTGCTGCCCGAGCAGATCGACTTCGACGACCGGGCCCCGGCGCGCGCCGCCCTCTTCTCCCCCGCGGGCGACTACCTGTTCGTCGCGCAGATGGAGGGCAACAACATCGCCATCGTCGATGCCTACACCCGTGCCGTGCGTGGCGAGATCAATGCCAGCAGCGCGCCCCACGGCCTGTACCTGGACGCCACGCGCAAGCGCCTGTTCGTGAACAACTTCCTCGCGCGCTCGGTCACCGTGCACGACGTGGCCGACGTGCTGGCCTCGCGCAGCGCGGCCGCCGTGTTCCAGCAGAACATCACCACGGTGGCGCAGGAACCGCTGGCGGCGGCAGCACTGCGCGGCAAGCAGGTGTTCTACAACGCCGCCGACCGGCGCATGAGCAAGGACAACTACATGTCCTGCGCCAGCTGCCACGCCGACGGCGGCGACGACGGCATGGTCTGGGACTTCACCCAGCGCGGCGAGGGCCTGCGCCGCACCATCAGCCTGCAGGGCCGGCGCGGACTGGGCCATGGCAAGCTGCACTGGAGCGCCAACTTCGACGAGGTGCAGGACTTCGAGAACGACATGCGCAGCGCCTTCGGGGGCACCGGCTTCCTGAGCGACGCGGACTTCGCCGCCACCAGCGACCCGCTGGGTGCGCCCAAGGCCGGCCGCAATGCGCAGCTCGACGACCTCGCGGCCTACCTGGCCTCGCTCAACAAGTACATGCGCAGCCCGGCGCGTGCGGCCGATGGCAGCCTCACGGTGGAGGCCGCGCGCGGGCAGACCCTGTTCGCCAACGCGAACTGCGCCAGCTGCCATGCGGGCGGCACCTTCCAGGACGGCCTCAGGCACGATGTGGGAACCATCCAGCCCTCGTCGGGCAAGGGGGCGAACCAGCCGTTGGCCGGCGTGGGCTTCGACACCCCTACCCTGCTGGGCAGCTGGGCCGCAAAGTCCTACCTGCACAACGGCCAAAAGGCCAGCGTGCTGGACGTGATCGCGGGCGGCCACGGCAACGTGGCAGGCCTGCCCGCAGCCGACCGGCAGGCGCTGGCCGACTACGTGCGCTCGCTGGACACGGCGGCCGAGTACACGACACGCCTGCGCTCCAGCCACAGCAGCCTGTGCGTGAACATCCGCGGCGCCTCGGCGGCCAGCGGTGCGGTCGCCATCCAGTGGCCCTGCGGCACGGCGAACAACGAGACCTTCACGGTGCGCAACCTCGCGGGCGGCTATGTGCAGCTGGTGGCCAAGCACAGCAACCTGTGCCTGGCGCAGGACAGCGCGGCCACCAGCGGCGCAGGCGTCGTGCAACTGGCCTGCACGGTGGGCAACACGGCGCAGTGGACGCTGTCGGGATCGACCGTGCGCAACCGCGCCTCGGGCGCCTGCCTCGATGTGCCCAACAACTCCACGGCGCAGGACATCCCCCTGCTCACATGGACCTGCAACGGCGGCAACAACCAAAATTGGACACAGTTGCCCTGAGCACCTGAACCCGCTCGTCCAAAAGCCCGCCGCTGCACCCGCAGCGCGGGCTTTTTTACGCCCGCTACTGTTTTCAAAACTGGAACAGTCAGTTCGCGACTGAGTGGTTTTTCCTTGAACGATGCAGGCGTACAGTTCATCCCATCGATGAGCCGAACCCGCATGGCGACTCACCGAACCCGGTTCAGGAATGGTTTCTGGGCCGGTTTTTCGAGACGCTTTTTGATCCCAAGGATTTCATCATGAACACCACTGCACGTTTCCTCTCCATCGCCGCCGTTGCCGCTTTCGCATCGTTCGGCGCCCAGGCCGATGAGGCCGATGGCTCGCAATTCGCCCTGAAGTTCGAGACCAACCGCACCCGCGCCGAAGTCATCGCCGAAGCCGCCGCAGAAGCCCGCACGCACAGCATGGAGCCCGCCGGCTCCCGCGTGCTGAGCTACCAGTCGACGGCCGACCGGGCCACCGTGCGCGCCCAGGCTGCAGAAGCCCTGCGTACCGGCCAGATCTCGTCGGGCGAAGCCGGTTACCTGTAATCAGCCCCTGCAAGAACACCACCCCATTCCAGAATTTTTGATTGATCGGAGCACCACCATGAACAACACCGCCCGTTTCCTCTCTGTCGCCGCCCTGGCCGTCTTTGCCTCCTTCGGTGCCCATGCCGATGAAGCCGACAGCTCGCAATTTGCCCTGAAGTTCGAGACCAACCGCACCCGCGCCGAAGTGGCCGCCGAAGCCGCCGTGGAAGCCCGCACGCACAGCATGGAGCCCGCCGGCTCCCGCGTGGTGACCTACCAATCGAAGGCCGACCGCGCCGCTGTGCGTGCCGCCGCCGCTGAAGCCGTGCGCACCGGCCAGATCCCTTCGGGCGAGATCGGCGTGCTGTAAGCAGCACCCGCGCAAGGCTGCAGACCGCAACTGCAGCCCGCATGCAAAAAAGGCCGGGGCCCCTCGCGGGGCCCCGGCCTTTTGGTTGGCGGCTTCTGCCTTCTTGCTTACTGCAGCACGGTCACACCGGTCTTGGCCTGCAGGGCTTCGAACGTCACGCCAGGGGCCAGCTCGATGAGCTTGAGGCCTTGGGGCGTCACGTCCAGCACGGCCAGGTCGGTGATGATGCGGTCCACCACGCCCACGCCCGTCAGGGGCAGCGTGCACTGAGGCAGGATCTTCAGGTCTTCGGTGCCGTCCTTCTTCTTGGCCACATGCTCCATGAGCACGATCACGCGCTTGACGCCGGCCACCAGGTCCATGGCGCCGCCCATGCCCTTGACCATCTTGCCGGGGATCATCCAGTTGGCCAGGTCGCCCTTTTCGCTGACCTGCATGGCACCCAGGATGGACAGGTTGATCTTGCCGCCGCGGATCATGGCGAACGACTGATCGCTGCCGAAGATGGACGAGCCCTTGATCGTGGTCACGGTCTGCTTGCCGGCATTGATCAGGTCGGCGTCCACTGCGTCTTCGGTCGGGAAGGGGCCGATACCCAGCATGCCGTTCTCGGACTGCAGCCACACTTCCTTGTCACCCGTGAAGTTGGCCACCAGCGTGGGAATGCCGATGCCCAGGTTCACGTAGAAACCGTCTTCGAGTTCTTGCGCCGCACGGGCGGCCATCTGGTCTTGGGTCCACGGCATGGTCAGGCTCCTGCTTTCTCGGTGATGGTGCGTTTTTCGATGCGTTTTTCGGGGTGGGCGTTGTGCACGATGCGGTGCACATAGATGCCGGGCAGGTGGATGTGGTCGGGCTCGATGGCACCGGTCTCCACCACTTCTTCCACTTCCACGATGCAGATCTTGCCGGCCGTGGCGGCAGCGGGGTTGAAGTTGCGCGCCGTCAGGCGGAACTGCAGGTTGCCGGACTTGTCGGCGCGCCAGGCCTTGACCAGCGAGACGTCGGGCACGAGCGAGCGCTCCATCACATAGGTCTCGCCGTCGAACTCGCGCAATTCCTTGCCCTCGGCCACGATGGTGCCCACGCCGGTCTTGGTGAAGAAGGCCGGGATGCCCGCGCCGCCGGCGCGCAGCTTCTCGGCCAACGTGCCCTGGGGTGTGAATTCGAGCTCCAGCTCGCCCGCCAGATACTGGCGCTCGAACTCCTTGTTCTCGCCCACGTACGAGGAGATCATCTTCTTGATCTGGCGCGTCTCGAGCAGCTTGCCCAGGCCGAAGCCATCGACACCGGCGTTGTTGGAGATCACGGTGAGGTTCTTCACGGCCGAATCGCGCAGCGCGTCGATCAGCGCCTCAGGGATGCCGCAGAGCCCGAAACCACCGACGGCCAGCAACTGGCCATCTGCCACCACGCCTTCCAGCGCCTTGGCTGCGGAGGGAAAAATCTTGTTCACCACGATCTCCTTGCGAATGTTGGATGCGATACGATACTACGTATAGACATAAGTAGTACCCCGTAAAGACTTGCACTATGGACGTAGATTACCGGCTGGCGTTTGACATGGCCCCTGTGGGGTTGGTGCTGTCGCGCAACCGCACCATGGTGGACTGCAACCGCCATGTCTGCGAAATGTTCGGCGCCTCGCGCGAGGTGCTGATCGGCCAGTCGTTCCAGGTCCTGTACCCCAGCGCCGACGAGTACGAGCGCCTGGGCGCGCACATGGAGCCCATCCTCAACGCCAAGGGCCACTACGCCGATAACCGCATCATGAAGCGCGCCAATGGCGAGGTCTTCTGGTGCCATGTGTCAGGCCGCGCCCTGAACCGCGAAGACCCCCATGCCTCGGGCATCTGGAGCTTCGAGGACCTGAGCTCGCAGCGCCCCGTGAAGGCCGAGCTCACCGGGCGCGAACGCGAGGTCGCCGCCCGCCTGCTGGAAGGCCTGACCTCCAAGGAAATCGGCCGGGCGCTGGAGATCAGCCACCGCACGGTGGAGATCTACCGCGCGCGCCTCATGCGCAAGTACAACGCATCCACGGCAGCCGACCTGGTGCACAAGCTCCTGGCCGGAGACTGAACCTTACTTCGGCCCGTCCACGACCTCTGCCGCGGTACGGAAGGCCTCCACCGCCGCCGGCAGGCCGCAGTAGATGCTGGCGTGCAGCAGCACCTCCTGGATCTCGGCCGCCGTGGCGCCGTTGTTGAGCGCGCCGCGCACATGGCCCTTGAGCTCGTGCTGCTTGCCCAGCGCCGTGAGAAAGGCCACGGTGATGAGGCTGCGTGTCTTCATGTCCAGGCCCGGGCGCTGCCACACATCGCCCCAGGCATTGCGCGTGATGAACTCCTGGATGGGCTGGGTGAACTCGGTGGCGTTGCCAAAGGCACGGGCCACGAAGTCCTCGCCCATGACCTGCTTGCGCGTGGCCAGGCCCTTGTCGAAGTCTTTGCTGCTGGCTGGGGGTTGGTGCTGTGTCATGCGGGCGCTCCGGTTGGTGTGAGGCCGCGATGGTAGCCGCATGGAAAAAACGCCCCCTGCCACCCCATTCACCGGGGCCTGCAGGAGGCGCGTCATTCAGGCCGCTCAGGCCTTGAGGTCAAAACGATCCAGCTCCATGACCTTGGTCCAGGCTTTCACGAAGTCCTGCACGAACACGGCCCGCGCATCGCTGCTGCCATAGACCTCGGCCAACGCGCGCAGCTGCGAGTTGGAGCCGAACACCAGGTCGGCCACGGTGCCCGTCCACTTTGCGGCGCCGCTGGCGCGGTCCACGCCCTCCAGCACACCGGCAGCCGATGCCGACTTCTGCCACTTGGTGCGCATGTCCAGCAGGTTCACGAAGAAATCGTTCGTGAGGGCCCCGGGCGTCTTGGTGAAGACGCCATGGCCGCCCGGCCCTGCGTTGGCACCCAGGGCGCGCAGGCCACCGACCAGCACCGTCATCTCGGGGCCAGTCAGCGTGAGCTGGTTGGCACGGTCGATCAGCAACTCGGCCACTGCGCCTTCGAGGCCCGGACGCACGTAGTTGCGGAAACCATCGGCCAACGGCTCCATGACCTCGAACGAGGGCACGTCGGTCTGCTCCTGCGAGGCATCCATGCGGCCCGGTGCGAAAGGCACCGTCACCTCCTGGCCGGCGCTGCGGGCGGCCGACTCGATGGCAGCCGCACCGCCCAGCACGATCAGGTCGGCGATGGAGATCTTCTTGCCGCCGGTCTGCGCGGCATTGAACTCGCCCTGAATGGCTTCGAGCTTGCCCAGCACCTTGGCCAGTTGGGCAGGCTGGTTCACGGCCCAGTCCTTCTGCGGTGCCAGGCGCACACGGGCGCCATTGGCGCCACCGCGCTTGTCGCCACCGCGGTAGGTGGAGGCCGAGGCCCAGGCGGTGGACACCAGTTCCGCAACCGACAGGCCCGAGGCCAGGATCTTGGCCTTGAGCACCGTCACGTCCTGCGCGTCCACCAAGGCGTGGTCCACCTCGGGGATGGGGTCCTGCCAGATCAGCACCTCGGCCGGCACCTCGGGACCCAGGTAGCGCACGCGGGGGCCCATGTCGCGGTGGGTCAGCTTGAACCAGGCGCGCGCAAAGGCGTTGGCGAACTGCGCGGGGTTTTCCAGGAAGCGGCGCGAGATCTTCTCGTAGGCCGGATCGAAGCGCAGCGACAGGTCGGTGGTGAGCATGGTGGGCACGCGCTTCTTGGCGGGGTCGTGCGCATCGGGGATGGTCGCCTCGGCACCCTTGGCGGTCCACTGGTGGGCGCCGGCCGGGCTCTTGGTCAGCTCCCACTCGAAGCCGAACAGGTTCTCGAAGAAATTGTTGCTCCACTGCGTGGGCGTCGTGGTCCAGGTGACTTCCAGGCCGCTGGTGATGGCGTCGCCGCCAAAGCCGCTGCCGTGCTTGCTGATCCAGCCGAAGCCCTGGTCTTCGATGCCGCCGCCCTCGGGCTCCTTGCCCACCAGCGCGGCATCGCCCGCGCCGTGGGTCTTGCCGAAGGTATGGCCGCCGGCGATCAAGGCCACGGTTTCTTCATCGTCCATGGCCATGCGCGCAAAGGTGTCGCGGATGTCGCGCGCTGCGGCAATCGGGTCGGGGTTGCCGTTCGGGCCTTCGGGGTTCACATAGATCAGGCCCATCTGCACGGCGGCCAGCGGCGTGGCCAGGTCGCGCTCGCCGCTGTAGCGCTGGTCGCCGCCCAGCCAGGTGGTCTCGGCGCCCCAGTAGACATTCTCATCGGGTTCCCACACATCGGGGCGGCCGCCGCCGAAGCCGAAGGTCTTGAAGCCCATGGACTCAAGCGCTACGTTGCCCGTGAGGATCATCAGATCGGCCCAGGAGATCTTGCGGCCGTACTTCTGCTTGATGGGCCAGAGCAGGCGCCGGGCCTTGTCCAGGTTGGCGTTGTCAGGCCAGCTGTTGAGTGGCGCGAAGCGCTGCTGCCCGGCCCCAGCGCCACCGCGGCCGTCGGCCAGGCGATAGGTGCCGGCGCTGTGCCAGGCCATGCGGATGAACAGCGGGCCGTAGTGGCCGAAGTCGGCCGGCCACCAGTCCTGCGAGTCGGTCATCAGCGCATGCAGGTCGGCCTTCACGGCCGCGAGGTCCAGGCTCTTGAATTCCTCGGCGTAGTTGAAGCCGTCGCCCATGGGGTCGACGAGCGGAGAGCTCTGGTTGAGCGGGCGCAGGTTGAGCTGGTTGGGCCACCAGTCGGCGTTGCCGCGGCCCTTGGGGGCGGCTGCCTTGGTGTGGTCGAACGGGCATTTGGCTTCGGTCGTCATGGGGTCTCTCCTTGTCAATGGTTCAGGCACTTGGCGAGAGCCATCTTAGGAAGCAATCCATGCCCCGTAAATTGAATCGATTGAATGTCTTTAATAGTCAATATTTATCAAATCAGCGAATCGATTGTCACAAGACAAACACCGTCAGCGGCCACGCGCCAATGGCAAACCCGGTGCGTCCATGCGCGCCCGCAGGATCTGGCCATGGGTGGAGTTGGTCACGAACACGGTCTGCCCGCCCTCCCCGCCAAATGCCAGGTTGGTGGTGGAGGCACCCGCCGGCCCGCGCAGCACGGTCTCGGGCTCGGCGCGGTGGTTCAGCACCCAGACATAGCCCAGTCCGGGGTTGGCCACCAGCAGCCGGCCCTGGGCATCCACCGCCAGCCCGTCGGGGCCACTCGGGCCGTAGGAGGTGAAGAACTGCCCCACCTTGGCCACACTGCCATCGGGCAGCAGCGGCACACGCCACACGCAGTTGCCACGCGTCACGGCCAGGTAGAGCACACGCCCATCGGGCGACAAGGCCACGCCATTGGGGCTGGGCACATTGGCCAGCAGCAGGTCGAGCTGGCCATTGGGCCGCAGTCGGTACAGGCGCCCGCTCGGGTCATGCAGGCCGCTCTGGCCCTGGTCGGTGAAGTACAGGTTGCCTTCGGCATCGAACACCAGGTCGTTCAGGCCCTTGAAGCGCTCGCTGTTGCGGCGCTCCAGATAGGGCGTGACCTTGCCGCTCGCCATATCCAACCGCATGAGGCCGTTCTTGTAATCGGTGATGAGCAGCGTGCCGGCATCAAGGAACTTCATGCCATTGGGCTCGCCGTCGTACTCGGCCACCAGGGTCCAGGCGCCCTGAGGGTCGATGCGCAGGATGCGGCCCCAGGGGATATCGGTCACATACAGGTTGCCGGCACCATCGAACACCGGGCCTTCAAGGAAGGAGTCGGTGACGGCGCCCGCGCGGTTGGCGTCGGCCCAGGCGCTGCGCTCGGGCCGGCGCAAGGCATCGGGCATGGTGGTGAACAGTTCCAGGTCTCGCACCTGGGGTGGCTGCAGCAGGAACATCGTGGCCTTTCTGGCGGGCGAATCACTGTTTCTCGAACCCGGTCTTGGCAGCGATGGTGCCCCACATCGCATGGCTTTCGCCCAGGATCTTCGCGAAGGCGGTGGCATCCACCTGGCGCGGATCGGCCCCCATGCCTTCGGCAAAGGACTTCATGTCGGGTGTGGCCATGGCAGCGGCGATTTCTTTTTGCAGGCGCTGCAGCACAGGGGCTGGCGTGCCTTTGGGTGCCCAAAGGCCCGTCCAGTTGACCACACCGAACCCCTTCACGCCAGCCTCGGCAAAGGTGGGTACATCGGGCAGCACCGCCAGGCGCCTGTCGCCGCTGACGGCCAGCAGGCGCAGCTTGCCGCCACGCACATTGCCCATCACGCCCGTGGTGGAGGCGAACTGCATGTCGATGGTATTGCCCAGCACGGCCTGCGTGGCTTCGGCCGCGCCCTTGAAGGGCACGTGCATGAACCGGGCACCTGCGGCCATGCCCAGTGCCTCGGCGGCAAAGTGCGGCGTAGTGCCTGCGCCACCCGATCCATAGGTCACGGCACCCGGCTCCTTGCGCGCTTTGCCCAGCAGGTCGGCCAGTGTCCTGTAAGGGCCTGCGGCATTCACCACCAGGGCCATGGGCGCAAACACATAGGCAGCGACCGGCACCAGATCCTTCTCGTGGTCGAATGGCAGCTTCTTGAAGATGTGCGGCAACAGCGAGTAGGTGGTGTCGTTGGCCACCAGCGTGTAGCCGTCGGCCTCGGCGCGCGCAACCTGCGTCACGCCAATGGTGCCGGTGGCGCCCGGGCGGTTCTCCACGATGAAGCTCTGGCCGGTCTGCTCGGTGAGCTTCTGCGCCATCTTGCGGGTGGCCACATCGACGGCACCGCCGGGGCCATAGGGCACGATCACGCGCACGGGCTTGGCCGGCCATGGCTCCTGGGCATGGCCCGCGCCGGCCAGGCCCAAAGCCAGGCAAGCCAGTGCGATGCTGCGGCGCTGAAAAAGAAAGGGGGTCATGGAGTCTCCTGATGTTTGAATGGCAACCTGCGCGTTCACGCGGCAGTGGCTGGCTGACGCTCCAGCACCGCGAGCACGTTCCTGGCGGCGCCCACGCCCATGTTCACGTAGGCATCGCTGGTCACGCCGCCGATGTGCGGCGACAGGATGAAATGCGCCTCGCCCAGGAAGGGGTGGCCTGCCACCATGGGTTCCACGGCAAAACTGTCCAGGCCCGCCGCCATCACCTGGCCGCTGCGCACGGCAGCCAGCAGCGCCGCCTCGTCGATCAGGCCGCCACGTGCGGTATTCACCACCACCACGCCGCGCTTGCACTGCGCCAGGGTGGCGGCATTGAGCATGCCGCGGTTCTCGTCGGTCAGCGGGCAGTGCAGTGAGATCGCATCGGACTCGCGCCAGACCGTGGCCAGGTCCGCGCTCTCGATGTACACCGGCAGGTTCTTGGCGAAGGGGTCGAAGCCGATCACGCGCATGCCCAGCGCGTCGGCCATCTTCGCAAAGCGCAGGCCGATGGCGCCCAGGCCGACCACGCCCACGGTGCGGCCATGGAGTTCCAGGCTCTTGTGCGTGGCCTTGTCCCAGTGGCCGGCGTGCATGCGCGCATCGAGTGCCACCACCGATTTGGCGCAGGCCAGCAGCAGCGCCAGGGCCTGCTCGGCCACGGCCGCGGCATTGGCGCCCACGGCGGCCACCACCTCGATGCCGCGCGCCTGGGCCGCCCGCTTGTCGATGGTGTCCGTGCCGCTGCCGTGCTTGGAGATGACCTTGAGCGAGGGCGCTGCATCCATCACGGCCGCGCCGACCTTGCCGTAGCGCACGATGATGGCCACGGGGTCGTGCTGGCGGCACAGGGCGACCAGGTCGTCCTCGGTGGGTGCCTTGCCGGCATAGACGATGTCGAAATCCGTGAGCAGCGCCAGGGCCTGCTCCGCCAGGTCGGCACCGGTCACGATGAGGGTAGCGCGGCTCACAGCGACTCCCCTTCCTTGAGCACACCGGCGGCGCGCAGGGCCGCGGGCAACCATTTCGATGCCGTGTCGCCGCGGGCGATGGCCTCGATGCGCGCGGCCTCGTCGGCCACCTTCTTGTCGGCCAGGGCCATCATCGCGGGGGCCTTTTCGCGCTCGATCACCACCACGCCATCGGCATCGCCCACGACCAGGTCGCCCGGGTGCACCATGGTGCCGCCGGCCGAGATGGGGTGGTTGATGCGGCCGGGCACGAACTTGGTGGGCCCCGCAGGGTTGAAGCCCGCGCTGAACACCGGAAAGCCAAGCTCCAGCAGCTCCAGCTTGTCGCGGATCGCGCCGTCGACGATGACGCCGGCCAGGCCCAGCTTCTTGCAGGCGCTGAGCATCAGCGTGCCCATGAGCGCGGCGGTCTGGTCGCCCTTGCCGTCGATCACCAGCACGTCGCCAGGTTGGGCCAGCGCGATGGCGGCGTGGATCATGAGGTTGTCGCCGGGGCGCACCTCGACGGTGAAAGCCGGGCCTGCGACCTGCATGTCCTGCTGCACGGGGGCCACGCGGGCATGCATGGTGCCGCGGCGGCCCGCCACGTCGGCGAGGATGGCGGCCTGGAAAGTGGCGGCTTTCCGGACGACCTCGGGGCTGACGCGTTCGAGTTCACGGATGATTTCGGGAAGCTGGCTCATGGTGCGGTCCTGGAGAGTGGGGGGAGAGAAGGTGGTTGGCGCATGCCGCAGCCCACCACCCCACGGCAGGGCGGTGAATGCGGGGAGACAAGTGGGGGCGGTGGGCGTCTGGTGCGGCGTCAGTCCAGGCTCGCGCCCGAATCCTTGACGATCTTTCCCCAGCGCGGCACTTCGGTGCGCAGCAGCTGGCTGAACTGCTCGGGGCTTCCGCCCATCACGTCGCCGCCTTCGCTGCGCAGCTTCTCGGCCACGTCGGGCTGCTGCAGGGCCTGGTTGATGGCCTTGTTGAGCTGGGCCACGACGGGTGCGGGCGTGCCGGACGGCGCGAGGATGCCGAACCAGGTCACGGCATCGAAGTCCTTGTAGCCCGACTCGGCCAGGGTGGGCACATCGGGCAACTGGCTGGCGCGCTTGGCCGAGGTGATCGCGATGGCCTTGAGCTTGCCATTGCGCACCTGCCCCAGCAGCGTGGGCACGGAGGACATGTACAGATCGATCTGCCCACCCACCAGGTCGGTCATGGCCTGGGCGGCGCCCTTGTAAGGGATGTGGCGCAGCTGGATGCCGGCGGCGTTCTCGGCCAGCTCACCGGCCAGGTGGGCCACCGTGCCATTGCCCGAATAGCCCAGGGTGATGGTGTCGGACTTGCCCTTGGCAGCGGCCACCACATCGGCAAAGGTCTTGAAGCGCGAGTTCACGGGCGCCGCCATCACGATGGGCGAGGACGACACCAGCGCCACGGGGACCAGGTCCTTGAGCGGGTCGTAGGGCAGCTTGGGGTAGAGCGTGGGGTTGATGGCCAGGTTGCTGGTCTGGCCCATGACCAGGGTGTAGCCATCGGGTGCGGACTTGGCCGCAGCGTCCACGCCCAGGTTGCCGCCGGCGCCGGGCCGGTTGTCCACGATCACGTTCCACTTGTTCTGGTCGGTGAGCTTTTGCGCCACGGTGCGCGCGATCATGTCGGTGCCGCCGCCGGGCGGGAACGGCACGATGAGGCGGATCGGCTTGCTGGGGTAGGCGGCTTGCGCCAGCGCAGCACCCGTGGGCAGGGCGGCGGCAGCCAGGCCCAGGAAGGCGGCGCACAAGGAACGCGAGAGCGAGGTGAAGGCAGTCATGGATGTGTCTCCGTTGTAGTGGTCGTCCGCACCTGCGGCAGGCCCGGTGCGATGGACGCGACTGTACGCAGGCGTTTCAACCCATACAATGCAGTTGCACCGTATGAAACGAATTGCGCCATGAGCAACCGCCCCCCCAAGCCCCCTCTTCCTGCCGAGCCAACCGCCCCAGGCACGGCCAGCGACGCCAGCGGCGGCGTCATTGCCGTCACCCGCGCGCTGCAGGTGCTGGAGGCGTTTGCACTGGGCGAATCGAGCCTGTCGCTGGCCGAGCTGAGCCGGCGCTGCAGCCTGCACAAGACCACGGTGCTGCGCCTGGCACGCACGCTGGCGCAGTCGGGTTTCATGGTGCAGCGCGAGGACGGTGACTGGCGCCTGGGCCCGGCCGCGGGCTGGCTGGGGGCGCGCTACCAGGCAGGCTTTGACGTGCAGAACGTGCTGGAACCGGCACTGCGCGAACTCACCCATGCCACGGGCGAAAGTGCCGCCTTCTACGTGCGCGAAGGCCAGGTGCGCACCTGCCTCGTGCGCGTGGAAGGCCCGCAGGCGCTGCGCCACCATGCGCGCATGGGCGAGGGCCTGCCGCTGGACAAGGGCTCGCCGGGCCGCGTGATCCTGGCCTTCTCGGGTGAGCCCGGCAAGGCCTACGAAGAGATCCGCAAGAAGGGCTACCACTGGTCCATCGGCGAGCGCGAACAGGGCGTGGCCACCGTGTCGGCCCCGGTGTTTGGCATGCACTGGCGGCTCATGGGCTCGGTGTGCATCTCGGGCCCAGCCTCGCGCCTGCCGGCCGAGAAGCTCGAAGCCCTCGCGCAGACCGTGATGGCCGCCGCCACGCAGCTGTCGTACGCGCTGGCAGGCAACACGGCGGCCCCATCGCACAGCCCCGTGCGCGCCACCCACTGGCATCCCTGATACTGGCGGTAGAAAACCCCAGGAGACCGACGTGACCCGCTACCCTTTCCCATCGCTCGACAGCCTGCCCGAGGACATCCGCGCCCGCATCCTTGAGGTACAGGAAAAAGCCGGCTTTGTGCCCAATGTGTTCCTGGCCTTTGCCCGCCGCCCGGCCGAGTGGCGCGCCTTTTTCGCCTACCACGACGCGCTGATGCTCAAGGAGGAAGGCGGCCTGACCAAGGGCGAGCGCGAGATGATCGTCACCACCACGAGCGCGGCCAACCAGTGCCTGTACTGCGTGGTGGCGCATGGCGCGATCCTGCGCATCTACGAGAAGAAGCCATTGGTGGCCGACCAGGTGGCCGTGAACTACCGCAAGGCCGAGATCAGCCCGCGCCAGCGCGCCATGCTCGACTTCGCCATGAAGGTCTGTGAGCGCTCGCACGAGATCGAGGACGCCGACTTCACCGCCCTGCACGCACACGGCTTCGACGACGAGGACATCTGGGACATTGCGGCCATCACCGCCTTCTTCGGGCTGAGCAACCGCATGGCCAGCTTTGCCGGCATGCAGCCCAACCCCGAGTTCTACCTGATGGGCCGCGTGCCCAAGGCCAAACCCGCCGCTTGAGGCGCCCCATGCAGCCCACCCGCCTCCTGGCTACCGGGCTGTGCGCGGCCACCGCCTTCGTGGCCTGCAGCAGCGCCCACGCCGCCTCCGGCGGCTTTGCGCCGGGCAGCGGCACGCTCGATGCACGGCCCCTGAGCGTGCAGGTACCGACCGGCACGCTCTCGCCCCTGTCAAGCACCATGCCACCCCTGCTGCTGCGCCGGGAAGACGGAGCCGGGCCTGTGTACTACCTGGCCGCAGGCCTGGGTGTGCCGCGCTACGGTATTGCCGACCTGCCCGGCGCCGCGGCCTGGCGCGTGGTGCCCGATGCGGACTGCGCCAGCCTGGTGCCGGTGGCGCTCGACGAGGTCAAGCAAGCTTCCGTGCAGGTCGTCACGGTGCAGCAGAACCCCCTGCCCATGGCATGCGCCGCCGCGTTCGAAGGCAGTTGCACCAGCCGTGACCAGCGCCTGCGCATCGGCACCACCTTCCAGGGCACACAGCGCACGGCGCGCACCGGTGGCGGCTTCTTCGGCGCCGAAGGAAAGATCACCACGACCTTCCACGCCGGTGTGCGCACGCTGACCATCGAGCACCTGCCCTCGGGCCGCCAGTGGCGCATGGACGAGGCGCTGCAGGACTCCGCCGCCTACAGCGCACCGCAGACGGCCATCCGCTACCTGCCGGAGTGGCAGCGGGTGCTGCTGCTCGGTGTCAGCACGGGAACCGAGGGCGCGCAGGGCCGCTGCATCGCGTTGCCGCCAAGCTGATTTCAAGCCATGTCGCCTTGCGGCTGGGCGCTGCGCGCGCGTTGTGCGAGCAGCGCCGTCGCGGCCTCCACGGACATCGGCCGGGCATACAGGTAGCCCTGCACCTCGTCGCAGCCATGGTCCTTGAGGAAGTCACGCTGCTCGGCGGTCTCCACGCCTTCGGCGATCACGCGCAGTTGGAGGCTCTTGGCCATGGCGATGACGGCCGAGGCGATGGCCTCGGCCCCCTCGTTTCCATGCTTGCCCAGGTCCAGCACGAAGGAGCGGTCGATCTTGAGCTTGCTCACCGGAAAACGGCGCAGGTAGCTCAGGCTGGAGTAGCCCGTGCCGAAGTCATCGATGGCGATCTGGATGCCCTTGCCCACCAACTGGTGCAAGGTCTCCACGGCAGCATCCGTGTTGGCCATCAGCGTGCCTTCGGTCAGCTCCATCTCCAGCGCGCCGGCAGGCAGGTCGAATTCCGAAAGGACACGGCCCACCTCGTGCAAAAAGTCGGGCGCCTGGAACTGCACGGCCGAGAGGTTCACCGCGATGGGCAGGGGCACCAGGCCCTCGCTGCGCCAGCGCGACCAGATGCGCGCCGCCTCGCGCAGCACCCAGTTGCCGATCTCCGCGATCATGCCCGACGATTCGGCAATGGGGATGAAGCGCGCCGGGGACACCGGGCCGCGCGTGCGGTGCGTCCAGCGCAGCAGGGCCTCCATGCCCACGGGCTGGCCCTGCGCCAGGGTGAACTGGGGCTGCAGGTGCAGCTCGAGCTCGCCGACGTCGATGGCCTGGCGCAGGTCCACGGCCAGCAGCATGTCATCGTAGGCCGAGGCGTTCATCTCGGGCGCATACAGGCGCCAGGTGTTGCGCCCGTGCGCCTTGGCGATGCGCATCGCGGCTTCGACGTTGTGCAGCAGGTCTTCGGCATTCTGCGCATGCTCGGGATAGCTCGCGATGCCGATGCTGGCCGTGGGCGACACCGGGTGCTCCTGCAGCCCCAGGCGGATGGGCGGGGCCAGCAGCGCACGCACCTGGCTGATCAGCAGGGCATGGGTGACGGGATTGCCTGCAAGCACGAGCATGAACTCATCGCCGCCGTAGCGGTACAGGCCCTTGAGGTCGGAACACAGCCCCCGCAGCCGCTCGGCCACCTGGACCAGCAGCGCATCCCCCTGCGCATAGCCGAACGATTCGTTGATGCCCTTGAAGCGGTCCAGGTTGACCAAAGCCAGCGACAGGCTGTGGTGCCCCGGCGCAGCCTGGGCCTGCACCGCCGCAATGTACTGCGGCAGGTCCTGCTCCAGCCGGGCCCGGTTGGGCAGCCCGGTGACCGGGTCATGGATGGCCAGGTACTCGGCCTGGCTCTCGGCCTGCTTGAGGCGGGTCAGGTCGGTGAAGAAATCCACATGCTGCTCCACCTGGCCATCGGCGCCGCGGTGCGCGCAGACCAGCAGGCGGGCCGGGAACACCGTGCCGTCCTTGCGGCGGATGTGCACCTCCCCCTCCCAGAAGTCTTCTGTCTGGAGGATGGCACGCGCGCGTTCGACCACGGCGGGGTCCAGGCCCGCATTGAGCACCACGGTGGGCTGGCCCTGCAGGTCCGCGAGCGTGTAACCGGTGATCTTCGTCAGATGGGGGTTGATGGAGACGATGCGCTTGTCGCGGTCGCCGACCACGATGGCCGCGGCCGAGCGCTCGAAGAAGCTCGCGGCCACGCGCAGCTGCATGTCCACCTGGGCCTGGCGCGTGACGTCGCGGCCTATGCCCACGAAATAGCGCTTGCCGTCCGATTCGAAGCAGCCCACGGTGCCTTCGAGCAGAAAGGTGCTGCCGTCGGCCCGCAGCCGCGGGATGCGGATGTGCTTGGACTCCCCCGGCTCCATGGCGTCCAGCAGCGCCGCCTGCTCTGCCGCATGGGCCGGTGGCCGCATGCGCTGCGCGCCCATGCCGATCAGTTGCTCGCGCGGGTAGCCGTACACGTCGGCCGCCGCCTGGCTCACATCCAGGATGGTGCCCTCATGGTCGGTCAGCAGAAAGATGTCGGCCGAGCCACGCAGCATGTGCTCGTAGTGCCGGCGCAGCCCCGCCTCCCGGGCCGCATGGCGGTGGTGGTCGCCGCGCCGCCAGGTTGCATAGAGCAGCGAACCCAGCAGCAACAGCGCCAGGACCCCGGCAACCAGCACGTGGGTGCGGTCCTCGATGGCCGCATAGACCGCTTTTTCGGGCATCTGGCTCACCACCGTCCATCCGGGCAGCAGGATCGCTTCGCGCCGGGCCAGCACCAGGGCCCCGTCCCGGTTGGGCCCCTGCGCCTGAGAAGGCGCACCGGCAGCGGTGAGCAGGCTTTCGACGGTCTCCCGGGCCTGGCGCGGGCGTGCGGCCAGGGGCCGCGCGCCGCTTGCCGGAGACAGGAACTGCAGACCCTGCGCACCGCGGCGCACCAGGAGGGTCTCGCCCCCCCAGTTTGCAGGGCGGGCCTTGGTCAGCGAATCCACCAGCCACCGGGGATCCATCTCGAGGTATAGCACAAGGCCGGTCTGCTGGACGCCATCGGTGATGTTGCGCACCAGGCCCAGGCGCAGGCCGGTGTCGCTGCCCTCGCCCAGTTCGATCCACTGCGCCCGGCTGCCCGCCTCCGTGCGCGCCAGTTGTCCGGTCTGCCCGGCATCGAGGGCGGCCCCGCTGCTGAAGGCGGCCCCTCCGGACTGGCGGTCGATGATGGCCACCGTCCGGTAGGCATAGAGGTGCTGCATGCGTTCGACATGCCGAAGCAACAGGGCCTCGGCATCCGCATGCCCCGCCCCGGCATGCCGCCAATGCGCGAGCGCCTGTACCAGCAAGGCACTGGTGCCGATGGCATCCGCGTCCGCGGTGCGCTCGGCCAGCCAGGTATCGAGCGAGTGGGCCGAGAGCTCGGACGTCACGCGCAGGGAGTCCCACGCGGACAGCTCGGCAGACCGCTTGGCCTGCAGGTGCAGCGCCAGCCCGAGCGCGATGACGCCCGCGACAAAGGCGGCAAAGACCAGGGGCACCAGCCAGCGGGCCCGCCACGGCGCCGGTGCGGTGTCCGGCGCACCCGCCAGCGTACCGCCGGACAAGGAAGCTTTGTCAGTTGCCATGGCCAACACCCCCCCGTTGCAGCGCGGCAGATGGGCCAGGGATTCAGCCGCCGCGCATGTTCTGATCGCCCACGGCTTCGTGGGCCGCGCGCACTGTGTCTGCCAGGTCCATTTAGTCGGATTCGCACCAGGGTGTCAACGGCAAGACCCCTGGAGTGACCCCCCCTGAGGCGCTTCGCGCCTTCACCCTCTCTCGCATTGCTGCGCAATGCGGGAGGGGGACGCTCCCAGCGCGGCGGGGCGGCCCTTGCACGGGAGCACTGGCGCGGGCCGTGCCAGTTTCATGCTCTACGGGTGGCGCCATGGGCAACTGCAGTGCAGGCCTCAGCCCGAGACGATGGCCAGCATCCACTCCGGCAGGGCCACGGCCTTCTTCTGGGGGAAATCGACCCAGATCGTGGTGGCCCCGCCGGCCGCGCAGATCACGCCCGGCCGGTCCACCCGCTCCAGGGTGCCCCAGGTCTCGAAGGTGGTGCGCCCCGGATCGCTCACGTAGAACTTGAGCAGCACATCGGCCGGGTATTCGAGTTGCTGGTAGAAGTTGCAGAACGCATTGACGATCACCGGGCCCTGGCCCGAGGGATCGGGGTTGCAGCCCACCGACACCATCCAGTCGATGCGCGCCGTCTCCAGGTAGCGGAAGTACACGGTGTTGTTCACATGGCCCATGGCGTCCATGTCGCCCCAGCGCACGGGAAAGCGCATCTCGTGCACCAGCTTCTTCTTTTCGGGGATTTCAATCTTCATCGGTGTGCCTTGATGGAAGCGAGGATGCCCAATGTAAACAACACGGCGGCAGCCCATTGCGCCGGGGTGGGCCAGCGGCCATCCCAGGCGAAGGAATAGACGAGCGCGAACAAGGTCTCGCTCACGATCAACTGCCCGCACAGGCTGGCAGACAGGCGCTGGCTGGCGATGTTCCACAAAATGGTGGCCAGCCAGCTCGAACCGAAGCCCAGCGCCAGGCACACGGCCACGAAGCTGCCAAACCCCGGCTGAGCGACCAGCGCGGGCAGGCTGGTGCCGCCTGCCAGCCACAGCAGCAGGCCACCCAGGCCGGTGGCCACGCCCAGCCAGTTGGCCCAGTCGGTGGCGCGCACCTCGGGGTGGCGCTTGAGCCAGGCCGAGTTGAGGATGGCAAAGGCCGTCCAGAACACCAGGGCCACCAGGGCGATGGCGATGCCGCGCCAGTAGCTGCCGGCACCGGGCGCGGTGGCATCGCCATGCGGCGCCTGCGCCATCAGCACCAGGCCGGCCACGGTGAGCACCAGCCCGGGCGCCAGGGCGGCCCAGCGCAGGCCCTGCGGCTTGCCCAGCAGCATGACCCAGACCGGAATGGTGCCGATGATCAGCGCCGGCATCTCGGCCCCCGCGTCGCGGATGGCCCAGACCAGCAGCAGGTAGTAACCCGTGAAGCCCAGCACCGAGAGCCACAGTGCGGCCCAGGCCTGGGCGAGGGTTGGCCGGCGGGAACTGCCGCGCAGGCCCCACAGCAGCATGCCCACGGCCACGGCGCCATAGGCCACGAAGCGGCCCGCCGTCAGGTCCACCGAGGCGAACGAACCCGCCATGTGCGGCGCAACGAACACCAGACCCCAGAGCGCGCCCGCGGCGAGCCCGGCCAGGATGCCGGTCAGCATCCAGGCTCAAACGGCAAAGCCATCGTCTGCGGCGATCACGGCACCGTTGATGAAGTGGCTCTGGTCGCTGGCCAGCATGACGATCAGAGCGTCCAGGTTCTCGGGCGCGCCCACGCGCTTGCGCGGCAGCATGTCGATGAGCTTCTTGCCCTGCTCGGTCTGCCAGTGGCGGTGGTTGATCTCGGTGTCGATGTAGCCGGGGCAGATGGCATTGGTGTTGATGCCGAACTTGCCCCACTCCATGGCCATGGCCTTGGTCATCTGCACCACGGCGGCCTTGCTCATGCAGTAGGCGCCGATCTGGGGCAACACCTTGAGACCGGCCATGGAGGCGATGTTGATGATGCGCCCGCCCGTGAAGCTGCCCGGCGCCGCGCCGCGCGAACGCGCCAGCATGCGCTTGCCAACCTCTTGGGCCACGAAGAACGCGCCCTTGACGTTGGTGTCGAAGATGAAGTCGTAGTCCTCGGGCGTCACGTCCTGCAAGCGCTGCGTGGTGCTCACGCCCGAGTTGTTGACCAGGATGTCGATGGAGCCCATTTCGGTCTCGGCATGGGCCACGGCGGACTTGATGGAGGCGTGGTCGGTCACATCGAGCTCGATCACGTGGGCGTCGCCGCCCTCGCCCTCGATGCGGGCACGCAGCTCCTTGAGCTTTTCGATGCGCCGGCTGGCCAGCACCACCCCGGCCCCGGCGCGCGCCAGCGTGCGCGCGAACTGCGCTCCCAAGCCGCTGGAGGCGCCGGTGATGAAGGCCACCCGGCCGGAAAGATCGATGCTGTATGCCATTTAGAGAGCCTCCACTGCAGAAAAAAGAACGATCGTTCGATTATTTAAAATAGGGCAATACAATCAGTCTCCAGGCAGACAGAATCCCTGCCGCTGTCCGACGACAATCGACACGATATCAAACGCCCGACGAAACACCCATGACGAACGAAGAAATCCTCGCCCAGTATGGTCCCCGTGAAGCAATGGAATACGACGTGGTCGTCGTGGGCGGTGGCCCCGGCGGCATGGCCACCGCGATCCGGCTCAAGCAATTGGCGGCCGAAAAGGGCCAGGACATCTCGGTCGTGGTGCTCGAAAAAGGCTCCGAGCCCGGCGCGCACATCCTGTCGGGCGCCATCATGGACCCCAAGGCCCTCACGGAGCTGATCCCCGACTGGAAGGCCAAGGGCGCGCCCCTGAACCAGCCCGTGACCGACGACGCGATGATTTTCCTGGGCGAGAAGTCGTCCTTCCGCGTGCCCAATGTGTTCCTGCCCCACAACTTCCAGAACCACGGCAACTACGTGGTGCGCCTGGGCAATGTGGTCAAGTGGCTGGGCGAGCAGGCCGAAGCCCTGGGCGTGGAGATCTTCCCCGGCTTCTCGGCGGCCGAGGTGCTCTACAACGAGAACGGCTCCGTCAAGGGCGTGGCCACGGGCAACATGGGCATCAGCAAGGAAGGCGAGCCCACGGGCGACTTCCAACTGGGCATGGAACTGCATGCCAAGTACACCATCTTCGCCGAAGGCTCGCGCGGCCACCTGGGCAAGCAGCTGATCTCGCGTTTCAAGCTCGACGCGCATTCCGACCCGCAGAGCTATGCCATCGGCATCAAGGAACTGTGGGAGATCGACCCGCAACGCCACCAGCCCGGCTTTGTGATGCACACCGCCGGCTGGCCCATGGAGAACGACACCTACGGTGGTGCCTTCCTGTACCACCTGGACGACAACAAGGTGACCCTGGGCTTCATCACCGGCCTGGGCTATTCCAACCCCTACCTCAGCCCGTTCGAGGAATTCCAGCGCTGGAAGACCCATGCCAACATCCGCTGGTACCTGGAGGGCGACGAGTCCAAGGGCATCAAGCCCGCCAAGCGCATCAGCTATGGCGCGCGCGCCATCACGGCCGGCGGCCTGCTGAGCCTGCCCAAGACCATCTTCCCGGGCGGCGCGCTGATCGGCTGCGACGCGGGCTACCTCAACGTGGGCCGCATCAAGGGCAGCCACGCGGCCATCAAGTCCGGCATGCTGGCCGCCGAGGCCGCCTACGACGCCGTGGTGGCGGGGCGCCAGCACGACGAACTGAGCGCCTACCCCGAGGCCTTCGAGAAGAGCTGGCTGCACACCGAACTCAACAAGGACCGCAACTTCAAGAACTGGTTCAAGAAGGGCCTGGTCACCGCCACCATCATGAACGGCATCGAGCAGTTCGTGCTCAAGGGCAACATCCCCTGGACGCTGCACCGCGACAAGCCCGACCACGTGCACTTGAAGCCCGCGTCCGAGTGCAAGCCCATCATCTACCCCAAGCCCGATGGCAAGCTGACCTTCGACCGCCTGTCCAGCGTGTTCATCAGCAACACCAACCACGCCGAGAACCAGCCGGCCCACCTGACGCTCAAGGATGCGAGCGTGCCGGTGAACATCAACCTGGCCAAGTACGCCGGCCCCGAGGCCCGCTACTGCCCGGCCGGTGTGTACGAGTTCGTGCCCGACACCGCCAAGGGCGGCGACAGCCAGCGCCTGCAGATCAACGCGCAGAACTGCGTGCACTGCAAGACCTGCGACATCAAGGACCCCACGCAGAACATCGTGTGGGTGACGCCCGAAGGCGGCGGCGGCCCGAACTACTCGGGCATGTAAGCGACCCAAGACAAAGGGCCTGCAATGCAGGCCCTTTTTCATTGGCGTCCCAGGGAGGGATGCAGGGGTCAGCGAAGCTGCAGCTCGTCCGCGCCGTAGACGACCTGGATCGGCTCGATCAGCACCTGCTTGGGCCCCTCTTCCACAGACCCTGCGACCAGCGCCGGGATGCCGAGGCCCTGCGCCACCTCGACCACGCGGGCCGCGTCCTTGGCCGCCACGAACAGGGCGAAACCCGCCCCCATGTTGAGCGTGCCATAGGCCTCGTGGTCGTCGAGCTGGCATTCCTTCTGCATGAACGCCAGCACCGGGCTCACCGGCGGCACCTGCGCAATGCGGTAGGTCAGCGGCTTGGGGTGGCGCAGCAGCTTGCGCCAGCCGTGGCCGGTGATATTGGCGCAGTAATGGGGGTTGATGCCCTGTGCCGCCAGGGCCTCGGTCACCGGCGAGTACAGCACGGTGGGCGCGAGCAGCGCTTCGCCGAAGGTCTGGCCGTTGCCGATGTCCGTGAGATAGCCCTGGGGCAACCGCTCGGCCAGCTTGCGCGCCAGGGACACGCCGTTGGCGTGGATGCCGCTGGAGGCCAGCAGCACGATGGCATCGCCGGCCCCCAACCGGTCGCCCACCGACAGCCGCTCCTTGGGGCTGATGATGCCGGTGCACGAGGCCGCCAGGTCCACCCGGCCGTCGGCCACCACCCCGGCCAGGGCCGGGGTTTCGCCACCGCCCCAGGCCACCTTGCAGATGTCGCAGGCACGCTTCCAGCCCGCCACGAGGGCCTGCGAACGCTGGGCGTCGCCAAACCAGTCGGAGCCGCCGGCGGCCCAGTAGGCCTGCACGACCAGCGGGGTCGCGCCCACGGTGATCAGGTCGTTGACCGCCATGGCGATCGTGTCCTGGGCAATACCGTCGTAGTAGCTCTTGCCCGTGAGCCGGGCCATCTCATCGGCCAGCAAGGCCTTGGTGCCCAGGCATTCGACGATGCTGGCCAGGTACATGGGGCCGACATCGACCACATAGGCCGACTCTCCGCGCGAAGCAGCCACTTCGCTGAATCCGTGGCCGGCCATGTGCGCCCCGGTCTGGGCCGCTGCACGCTGGGCCGCGACCTTCAAGGGGTCGATCAGTTCGTAGTTGACGCCCGTCTGGTCATAGGTCAACGGGGCGGAGGCGGGGGCAGCAGTCATGGATGGCGTTCTCGGCGGAATCAGGGCCGCTATTATCGCAAGAGCCCCAGTGCGATCCATCCAAGGCCTTGGGCAGCCCGCGAGCAGGCCCTATGTGGCCCCGCCCACGCTCAGGTGGAACTGCCCCATCGCGCCCGCCAGCCGGTTGGCTTGGTCCTTGAGGCTTTGCGCCGCCGCGGCGCCCTGCTCCACCAGTGCGGCGTTCTGCTGCGTCATGTGGTCGAGCTGGTCCACGGCCTGGCTGACCTGGCCGATCTGGCTGCTCTGCTCGCTGCTGGCGGCATGGATCTCGGACATCAGCGCAGTGACCTGCTGCACGCTGGTGACGATGTCCTGCATGGTGGAGCCCGCGGTGACCACCAGGCGTGCACCATCGCTCACCTTGTCCACGCTGGTGGCGATCAAGGCCTTGATCTCCTTGGCGGCGTTGGCGCTGCGGCCCGCGAGGTTGCGCACCTCGCTGGCCACCACGGCAAAGCCCCGGCCCTGCTCGCCGGCACGCGCCGCCTCCACGGCGGCGTTGAGCGCGAGGATGTTGGTCTGGAAGGCAATGCCGTCGATGATGCCCACGATGTCGGCGATCTTCCGGCTGCTGGCGTTGATCTCGTCCATGGTCTTGACCACCTCGCCGACCACATCGCCGCCCTTCTTCGCCACCTGGGCGGCGCTGTGGGCCAGGCTGTTGGCCTGGCGCGTGCTGTCGGCATTGGCCGCCACGGTCTGCGCCAGTTGCGAAATGCTCGCGGCCGTCTGCTGCAGGCTGCTGGCCGTGTGCTCGGTGCGCGCGCTCAGGTCGGTGTTGCCGGCCGCCACCTCGGAGCTGGCGACATGGATGGACTCACCCGAATCACGCACCTCGGTCACCACGTAGTGCAGGGATTCGACCATCTGGTTGAGCGCGGTGAGCAGCTCGCCGATCTCGTCGCTGCGCTCGGTGGCCATGCGCACCGTGAGATCGCCCTGCGCCACCAGGGCGGCCGCGTCCGAAGCCTGGCGCAGCGGCAGCACGATGGAGCGGCGCAGCAGCCAGCCGAACAGCGCCGAGAGCGCGACCACGAAGGCCACGGCGAGCGCGCTGACCCACTGGGCACGCGAGGCATCGGCGATCATCGCCTGCGCGGCCGCCACCGAGGACTTTTCGGACTCGGCCAGCAACTGGTCGATGGCTTTGAGGTACTGGGCCAGCGCCGCCGCATGCTCCTGCAGCTCCTTCTGGCTGATGACCTTGGATTCGAGCGCGTTCTGCACCAGGGTGTCGCGCAGGGCCGCATACTGCTGGCGCTGCGCCTGGGCCTGCTTCCAGGCCGGCAGGGTGCTGTCGGCCGACGATGAAGCCGCGAGCGACTCGTCGATGCGCTTGCGCATGGCCTCTTCGGCCGTGAGCTGGGTGCGCATTTCGGCCACCAGGGGGAACACGTCCTGCGAACCCGTGGAACGCAGCGCGATCTGGCCGATGTGCACGGACTGCGTCTTGAACTCGCGCACCGCACGCTCGATGGGCAGTTGCTCTGCCGTGAGCAGCGTGGCCTGGCGTGTGGTGCCCTGGCCCGTGAGCCAGGTGGTGGAGCCCAGCAACGCCACCGCCACCCCCAGCAGCCCGAAGGCCGCTGCCAGCTTCTGGCCCACGGTCAGGGTGCGCCTGGCGGGCGGTGCCAACGCGGCAGACGGCCGGGGTGCCGCCAGGGGCGCAGCCGCAGGGGATGCCGTGACGGCGTGGGTGCTTGTGGCGCCGGCCGTGGCGGGAAGGTAGTTCATGGCTCTCTCCGTGGTGTTGCTTGTCGCGTAGCGTCCACCCCGTCGGGAGACAGGGTGGCATCCCCTGGCAATGCAAGCCCTGTGCCACGAGGCACAGGCCGCACTCCATCAGTCAGCGGCGGCCATGCATTCGCCGAAGCCCCCGCCCCCGGGCGTGGAGATCTCGAACACGTCGCCCGGCTCCATGAGCGCCGCGCCGATGTGGTCGAGGTCCTCCACCTGGCCATTGGCCCGCAGCACGCGGTTGAGCCCGGTCAGCCCGGCCTGCCCGCCCGCCATGCCAAAGGCCGGCTTGACGCGGCCGTTGGACAAGATGCTCGCCGTCATCTGCTCCAGGAAACGCACGCGGCGCACGCCGCCATTGCCGCCCGCCCAACGGCCCCGGCCGCCCGAGCCCGCGCGGATCTCGTAGCTGTCGAGCACCACGGGGAAGCGGAACTCCAGGATCTCGGGGTCCGTGAGGCGCGAGTTGGTCATGTGCGTCTGCACCACGCTCGTGCCTTCGAAGCCGCGCACCACCTGTCCTTGTGCATCGAGCACCGCACCTGCACCACTGCCGCCCGCGATGGTCTCGTAGTACTGGTACTGCGCATTGCCGAAGGTGAAGTTGTTCATGGTGGGCTGGCTGCCCGCCATGACGCCGAGCGCACCGAACAGCGCATTCGTGATGCAGGTAGAGGTCTCCACATTGCCCGCCACCACCGAAGCCGGCGGGTTGGGGTTGAGCATGGAGCCCTGCGGGATGAGGACCTGCAGGGGCTTGAGGCAGCCGGCATTGAGCGGGATGTCGTCGTCCACCAGGGTGCGGAAAACGTAGAGCACCGCGGCCATGCACACCGCGCGCGGGGCGTTGAAGTTGTTGACCTGCTGCGCGCTGGTGCCCGCGAAGTCGATCACCGCACTGCGCTCGGCGGCGTTGACCTTGACCGAGACACTGATCTGCGCGCCGTTGTCGAGAGGCAGGGTGAACTGGCCGTCCTTGAGGTGGGTGATCACGCGGCGCACCGACTCCTCGGCATTGTCCTGCACATGGCGCATGTAGGCCTGCACGACATCGAGGCCGAACTGCGCCACCATCTTCGACAGCTCCTGCACGCCCTTCTCGTTGGCCGCGATCTGCGCACGCAGGTCGGCCAGGTTCTGGTGCGGATTGCGGCTGGGGTACGGCGTGGTGCCGCCGCCGGTGGCCAGCAGGTGGCGCACCGCCTCTTCCTGGAAGACGCCCTGGTCCACCAGCTTGACGTTGTTGATCTGCACACCCTCTTCCTCGATGCGCGTGGAGAACGGGGGCATGGAGCCCGGCGTGGTGCCGCCGATGTCGGCATGGTGGCCGCGCGAGCCCACATAGAAGGTCGGCTCCTTGCCACCGGCCACATACACCGGCGTGATCACCGTGACATCGGGCAGGTGGGTGCCACCGTGGTAAGGGTCGTTGAGCATGTAGACGTCGCCCGGCTGCATGCGGCCCGTGTTCTCGCGGATCACGGTCTTGATGCTCTCGCCCATGGAGCCCAGGTGCACGGGCATGTGCGGCGCGTTGGCGATCAGGTTGCCCTCGGCATCGAAGAGCGCGCAGCTGAAGTCCAGGCGCTCCTTGATGTTCACCGAATAGGCCGTGTTCTGCAGTTGCAGGCCCATCTGCTCGGCGATGTTCATGAACAGGTTGTTGAACACTTCGAGCAGCACCGGGTCCACCGTGGTGCCGGCGGCATACTGCACCGTGCGTGCGGTCACGCGGTCGAGCACCAGGTGGTCCAGGTCCGTGAGGCGGGCCAGCCAGCCAGGCTCCACCACCGTGGTGGTGTTCTTCTCGGCAATGATGGCCGGGCCGGGGATCGCATCGCCGGGCCGCAGGTCCTCGCGCACCACCAGGGCGGCATCGTGCCACTGGCCGCCCGAGTACATGCGCACCGTCTCACGGCGCGGGTGCACGCGCTCGGCGTGCAGGGGCAGGCGTGGCTCGGCCGGTGCATCGCCGGGGATCACGGCCTCGACCGACACGGCCTCCACCACCAGGGACTTGCCCACCATGAGGAAGGCGAAGCGCTGGCGGTAGGCCGCCTCGAAGCCGGCCTGCACCGTGGCGATATCGCCGAACGGAACCACCAGGGCAGAGTCGGTGCCCTCGTAGCGCACATGCACGTTGTGGCGCACCTGCACCGGGTGGCTGCTGACCTGCTGGCGCGTGAGTTCGGCCTGGGCGGCCGCGCCCAGCACCTCCAGGCGCTCGGCGATCAAGGGCAGCGAGGCTGCGGCCAGCGGCAGCTCCACGGCCTGCTCGCGGATCACGGTCTGGTCCGCCAGGCCCATGCCGTAGGCACTGAGCACACCCGCCAGCGGGTGCACGAAGACGCGCGTCATGCCCAGGGCGTCGGCCACCAGGCAGGCATGCTGGCCGCCCGCACCGCCAAAGCACTGCAGGGTGTAGCGCGTCACATCGTAGCCGCGCGCCACCGAAATCTTCTTGATGGCATTGGCCATCTGCTGCACGGCGATCTGGATGAAGCCCTCGGCCACCTCTTCGGGCTGGCGATTCGTCTGCACGGCCAGCTCGGCAAAGCGTGCACGCACGGCCTGGGCGTCCAGGGTCTCGTTGGCGGCGGGGCCGAACACGCTGGGGAAATAGGCGGGCTGCACCTTGCCCACCATGACGTTGGCATCGGTCACGGCCAGCGGGCCGCCGCGGCGGTAGCTCACGGGGCCCGGGTTGGCGCCCGCACTCTCGGGGCCCACGCGGAAACGCGCACCGTCGTAGCTGAGCACCGAGCCCCCGCCAGCGGCCACGGTGTGGATGCTCATCATCGGGGCGCGCATGCGCACACCCGCCACATGGGTCTCGAACTCGCGCTCGAATTCGCCCGCGTAGTGGCTCACATCGGTGGACGTGCCGCCCATGTCGAAACCGATCACGCGCTCCTGCCCGGCCAGGCCGGCCGTGCGCGCCATGCCCACAATGCCGCCGGCCGGGCCGGACAGGATCGCGTCCTTGCCCTGGAAGGTCGTCGCATCCGTCAGGCCGCCCGAGGACTGCATGAAGAACAGCTTGACGCCGGGCATCTCGCTGGCCACCTGCTCCACATAGCGGCGCAGGATGGGCGAGAGGTAGGCATCGACCACCGTGGTGTCGCCCCGGCTCACGAACTTCATCATGGGGCTGGTCTCGTGCGAGGTGCTGATCTGCGTGAATCCCACCTCCTTCGCAATGCGCCGTGCCAGTTGCTCATGTTCGGTATGGCGGTAGCCATGCATGAAGACGATGGCCACGCTGCGCAGGCCCCGGCCCCAGGCGGCCAGCAGGTCGCCGCGCAGGCCGGCTTCATCCAGCGGCTGCATCACCTGGCCGTGCGCCCCCACGCGCTCGCGCGCCTCGACCACCTCGGTGTAGAGCAGCTCGGGCAGCAGGATGTGGCGGTCGAACAGGCGCGGCCGGTTCTGGTAGGCGATGCGCAGCGCATCGCGGAAGCCCCGCGTGGTCACCAGCAGCGTGGGCTCGCCCTTGCGTTCGAGCAGCGCGTTGGTGGCCACCGTGGTGCCCATCTTCACGCATTCCACCAGCGCCGGCGTCACGGCCTCGCCGGGCGCCAGGCCCAGCAGGTGGCGAATGCCGGCCACAGCCGCGTCCTTGTACTGCTCGGGGTTCTCGGACAGCAGCTTGTGCGTGACCAAGCTGCCGTCGGGGCGCTTGCCGACGATGTCGGTGAAGGTGCCCCCGCGATCGATCCAGAACTGCCAGCGGGGAAGATGTACTTGGGGTGTCATTGCGTTCATGGTGTTTCCGATGGGAGAGATAAAGGGGTCGGGGCTGGATTCAGGCGGCATCGGCGCAGGCCGGGGCCAGGCGCTGCAGGAGCTGGCGCACGGCGGGAATGGGCGGTGCACTCGCCAGGGCATGCGCGCGCGGGCACCAGGGCCCGCCCAGCGCGGTGGCCCAGGCCATCACGGGCAGGATGTCGGCCGGGGGCAGGGTCTGCATGGCCTCGATCACGATGCGCAGCTCCTGCGCGAGGCGGTTGCCGGGCGCAAAGCGCCAGTGGTACTGGCCGCAGCCCACGCGCACGGCACGGCTGTCCTTCTCGGTCATGGCCACGAGCCAGTCGCAGTGGAAGTCCGAGCAGTCCGGTGCAGGGGGATCGGCCAGGCAGACGGTGTAGACGTTCTCGAAGCTGCGGTTGAAATTGCGCACCAGGGTCTCGGCGATCGCCTCGCGCCCCTGGGCCGAGGGCGGAAACACCATGCCGCCCTGGCGCAGCTCCATCTGCAGCAGCGCGCCGCCGGCAAAGGCCTGGGCGATCAGGTGCGGGCGGTTGCCGTCCTTGGCGCGCAGATAGGTCTCGATGGAATCCTGGGGCGTATGCATGGTGCTTCTCCGGCAGTGGATGGGAGGAATTCAATTCAACGCTGCGTGTAGTAGGGAATGAAGATCTGGTTGGCCTCGCCGCCGACGGAACGCACCCACTCGCGTGAGAAGCGTTCGCCCAGGCGCTTGAGGTCGGCATCGAGCTCGGCGCTCGCGCGCTCGACCTTGATGCCCTTGCGCTGCAACTCGCCCACGGACTCCTGGGCGATGGCCTCGCTCAGGGTCCAGCCGCGGGCCTCGGCGTCCGACGCGGCCTTGCTGACGGCCTGGCGCACCGGTGCCGGCAACGCATCGAAGGCCTGCTGGTTCACGAAGACGATGTTCTTGGGAAACCAGGCATTGATGCCGTAGTACTGGCGGATCTGGCCCCAGACCTGGTTCTCCACCCCCGTGAGGGCCGAGGTGATCATGGAGTCGAGCTGGCCCGCCGCCAGCGCCTTGTTGACCTCGACCATGGGCACATCCACCGGCGCCGCCCCCAGCATTTCGGCGATGCGCACCGTGGCGGGGTTGTAGGTGCGCATGCGCGTGCCCTTGAAATCGGCAGACGATTTCACCGGCGCGGTGGAGAACAGGCCCTGCGGCGGCCAGGGCACCGCGTACAGGACCGTGAGCCCCTTGCGGGCGAAATGGCCCTCGATAAGCGGGCGCTGCAGACCCCACATGCGCCGCGCATCGGCATAGCTGCGCACCACGAAGGGCACGGTGTCGGCCCCGGCGATGGGCATGTCCGCCACCAGGCTGGTCATGATGGTCTCGCCCGCCTGGGCCTTGCCGGCCTGCACCGCCTGGGGAATCTCCGCCAGTTTGGCCAGACTGTTGTTGGCGTGCACCTCGATCTTCAGGGCTCCGGCGGAGGCCGCCTCCACCTCCTGGGCAAACTGCACCAGGTTGCGCGTGTGGAAGGTCTCCGCGCGGTAGCCCGTGGCCAGTTTCCACTGTGCCTGGGCGTGCACCATCGGGGCCACGGCGAGCGCGGCCAACCAGACCATGTGTTTCATGGCAAGCTCCTGGGGTGGGGGAAGAAGGGCCAGCGCAGTGCGCGCCGGCGGACACAGTGGAAGGCGTAAGGCCTGGGGCCTACTTGGACGCGCCCATGACGAGGTCCGGGACGATGGTGACGATCTGCGGGAAGACCGTGATCAGGCCGATGCACACCACCAGGCAGAAGAAGAACGGGATGGCGGCCTTGGCAATGAGGTTGCTGTCCTTGCCCGTCATGTTCTGCAGCACGAAGAGGTTGAAGCCCACGGGCGGCGTGACCTCGGCGATCTCGACCAGCAGGATCACGAAGATGCCGAACCAGATCAGATCGAACCCGGCCTTCTCGATCATGGGCATCACCACGGCGGCGGTCAGCACGATCATGCTGATGCCGTCGAGCGCCGTGCCCAGCACCAGGTACACGCCCACCAGGCAGGCGATCAGCGCATAGGGAGACAGGTGCATGGAGTCGACCCAGGCGGCCAGCTCGCGCGGGATGCCGGTGAAGGCCATGGTCTTGGTCAGGAAGGCGGCGCCCGCCAGGATGAACATGATCATGCAGCTGGTGCGGGCCGAGCCGGCCAGGCCTTCCTTGAAGTTCTGCCAGGTCAATGCCTTGCACCAGGCGGCCAGGGCCAGGGCCCCCACCACGCCATAGGCCGCACACTCCGTCGCCGTGGCCCAGCCGGCCACCAGCGACCAGCAGATGAACACGATGAGCAGCGCGCAGGGAATCAGGTTGCGCGACAGGTGCAGCTTCTCGCGGAAGCTGAGCGCCGGCTCGTCCGGCGGCATGCGGTCCTTGTTGCGCACCGACCACCAGGCGATGTAGCCCGAGAACAGCAGCATCAGCAGCAGGCCGGGCAAAAAGCCCGCCAGGAAGATGCGGATGATGGAGGCATCGGCCGCCACGGCGTACACCACCATGGTGATGGACGGCGGGATCAGGATGCCCAGGGTGCCGGCCGTGGCCAGCGAACCGATGGCGATGCCCTCGTCGTAGCCGCGCTTCTTGAGCGCCGGCAGCGAGACCTTGGCGATGGTGGCGCAGGTGGCCGCCGACGAGCCCGAGACCGAGCCGAAGATGCCGCAGCCCAGGATGGTGGTGTGGAACAGCCGCCCGGGCACCTTGCCCAGCCAGGGCGCCAGGCCACTGAACATGTCCTCGCTGAGCCGGGTGCGGAACAGGATCTCGCCCATCCAGATGAACAGCGGCAGGGCCGCCAGCTCCCAGCTCGCATTGCTTTCCCAGAAGGCGGAAAAGAGGTTCAGCCCGGCATGGCTGTTGGTGAAGAAGGCCTGGCCGACCCAGCCACAGATGGCCAGGGTCATGGCGATCCAGACACCGCCGGAGAGCATGAGCAGCATGATCACCAGCAGGAAGGCGCCGATGGAAAGAATGTCCATGGTGGTGCTCCTTACAGGTCCGACGAGAAGTCGCCCTTGGCGTGGCGCTCTTCCACCAGGCGCACGAAGGTGGGCACCCCGCCGCGCGCCACGATCCACCATTCATCAACCACCGCCACGAGGAACAGGATGGAGCCGATGGCAAAGCTCAGCTGGGGGATCCAGACCGGCACCGCCCACAGGCCCTGCGCCACTTCGTTGAATTTCCAGCTTTCGTAGGTGAAGGCACAGGCCCACCAGGTGAGGTAGCCGATGGCCAGAACGGCCACCGACAGGCAGGCCAGCTCGAAGACACGGCGCGTGGCCGGGGAGAGCTTTTCGAGCACCAGGGTCACGCGCACGAAGTCGCCGTGCTTGAAGGCATGGGCCATGGTCAGGAAGGCGGCAGCAGCGCACAGCCAGGCCACCACATCGTTGATGGCGCCGGTGGGAAAGCCGAACTGGCGCCCCAGGGACTGCACCACCATGAGCACGCAGATGGTGGCGATGCACCAGGCACCGATGGTGCCTGCCACGTCGTAGCAGGCATCCAGCACGCGGCGCAGCAGGTGGGGTGGCATGGCCACCCCCGCCTGTACGCCGGCGGGCGCCGCAGAGGTTTGGGTCAGGGAAGACATGGTGGCCTCGTCACTTCTTGCTGTTGAAGGCCTCGATCACGGCCTTGCCTTCGTCGCCGGCCACCTTGATCCAGTCGGCTGTCATGCGCTCGCCAATGGGCTTGAACTCGGCCTTGAGGTTGGCGGCCACGGTGTCGACCTGCATGCCCTTGGCGGCCAGCTCCTTGAGGTACTCCTGGTCCTTCTGCTCGCTCAGTGTCCAGCCGCGGCGCTCGGCGATCGCGGCCTGGGCCAGCACGGCCTCCTGCGTGGGCTTGTCCAGCGCGTCGAAGGTCTTCTGGTTCACCACCACGGCATTGCGCGGCAGGAAGGCCGAGACAGCGTAGAAGTACTTCACGCTCTCATAGAGCTTGCTTTCCACGCCGCTCGCACTGGAGGTGAGGAAGTTGTCCACGGTGCCGGTGGTAAGCGCGGCGGGCAGCTCGGCCAGCTGGATGGTCACAGGCTGGGCGCCCACGGCCACGGCGATGCCCGAAGTCACGGGGTTGAAGGCGCGCATCTTGGTGCTCTTCAAGTCCTTGAGCGCCGTGACGGGCTTGGTCGAGTACAGGCTCTGCGCAGGCCAGGCCACGGTGTACAGCAGCTTCATGCCCTGGGCGGCCAGGGTCTTGGTGAGCATGGGGCGCGAGACCTGGTCCAGGCGCTTGGCATCGGCATAGCTGGTGGCCAGGAAGGGGATGGAATCGAGGCCGTAGGCCGCCGACTCGTTGGCCGCGCCCGAGAGGATGAACTCACCGGCCGGAACCTGGCCCGACTGCACCGTGCGCTTGATCTCGTTGGCCTTGAACAGCGAGGCATTGGGGTGCACCGTGATCTTGAGCTTGCCGCCCGTGGCCTTGTCCACGTCCTGCGCGAACTGCTGCAGGTTCTGCACCTGGAAGGTGTTGGTGGCATAGCCCGAGGGCAGGTCCCACTTGGCCTGGGCCTGGGCGATGCCGGCGAACGCGAGGGCACACATACTGAAAGCGATGGTTTTCATGGGGAGGCTCCTGGTTTAGAAACTGGCGAGTTGGTGGTTGAGCAGGTCGGAGATCAGCATGCAACCCGGGGCATGGGTGATGCAGAACGCGGGCTGGGCGTGCAGGATGGCGGACTGGGGCGTGACGCCACAGGCCCAGAAGACGGGAATCTCATCGGGCATGAGCGCCACGGCATCGCCGTAGTCGGGCTTGGCGAGGTCGCTGATGCCGATCAGCGACGGGTCGCCGATGTGCACCGGCGCGCCGTGCACATTGGGAAAGCGCGAGGTCACCTGCACGGCACGGATCACGTCGGCCGCCTTCATGGGGCGCATGGTCACGACCATGGCGCCACCGAAGGGGCCGGCCGGCTCGGTGGCTACATTGGTGCGGAACATGGCCACGTTCTTGCCCTCGTCGATGTGGCGCAGCGGGATGCCGGCCTCGATCAACGCCGACTCGAACGAGAACGAGCAGCCCAGGATGAAGGTCACGAGGTCGGGCCGCCAGAAGGCCGAGATGTCGGCCACCTCTTCGGCCAGCTCGCCATGGCGCCACACGCGGTACAGCGGCACATCGCTGCGGATGTCGATGCCCTCACCCAGCGTGGGCAGCGAGAACTGGCCGGGCTCGCTCACCGCCAGCACCGGGCAGGGCTTGGGGTTGCGCTGGCAAAAGCGCAGGAAATCGCCGGCCTGCACCTCGGGCAGGATGACCAGGTTGCCCTGCACATGGCCATCGGCCAGGCCGCTGGTGTGCGAGGTCCACAGCCCCTGGCGGATCACGCTGCGCACGTGCCGGGGGTTGTCGCTGCCTTGCGGGCCAAAGACCTGGGGTGTGTTGTTGTGTGTGGAGTCCACCATGGGTTCCTTGCGTTGCGAAATGTCAAATGCATGACGATGGGGTGGATTGTGTTGGCGTGTAACCAAGCCTGGCAAATTCAAAAAATTTCTATCAGTTCATCGATTTTTTCGATGCACTACGCTGGAGCACAACTCACCCAACTTGGTGCTAAGTGAAAACCCTAGGAGCATCGAAGACGCGCAAATTGCACCCTCGTCGGGAACGGTGGCACCCCGGGAGTGCCACGGGTGCCATCGCCTGCACCGCCCTGGCGATGGCGCGCACGTGCTGCGGCTGCAAGGCCGTCTGCGCAGGAGATTCAAGGGGGCTGCAGTTGCGCCCCACACGGCAGGACTGCACCAACTGCATGCACGGCCCCAGCGCGCGGGCCTGCGCAGTGCCCTGGCGGGCACGGCAGAAGCAGAGAAATGGCCGTCGCGGCGCCGTTGCGCGCGGCCTCGCTGTCAGCCTGGCTTCAGGTTTTGGCGCGGCCCTTGGCGCTTTCGGCCTGCAGCTCGACAAAGGCCAGGGCCGAGCGCACGACACCGTCCACCGCCGGCGAGGCCGGGTCTTCGCGGTAGCTCAGGTGGATGGGCAGCGGCCGCAGTTCGGCCTCGCAGGCCAGCGGACGCAGATCGGGAAAGGCCAGCAGCCGCTGCACGGCCTGGCGCGGCAAGGTGGCCACGCCGAAGCCCCCCTGCACCAGCTGCACCATGGCCGAGATGGAAGAAATGGTGTGCACGCAGCGTGGCTCCACCTGGGCCTGGCGCAGCACGTCGAGCAGGGTCACATGGGGCTGGGAGCCGCGCTGGAAGGTGAGGATGTCGGTCTCGGCAAAGTCCGCGAGCGCATAGCGCCGCTTGCGGTGCAGCTTGCTGTTGCCCACGAAGACCATCTCCATGGGGGTGAGCGCCTGCGTGCGGATGCCCTCGGCCGACGCCGGCAGCGCAGCAAACACCGTGTCCAGCGCGCCGCGGCGGATCTGGTCGAGCAGCACGGGGGTGGTTTCCACCGTGAGCTCCAGCTCCAGCAGCGGGTTGTCCTTGCGCAACTGCTCGATCCACGGGATCAGCCAGGAGTGCAGCACCGACTCGATGGCCCCGAGGCGGATGGACACCTCCATGGGCGCGCCCGATCCCATCTCGGCCTTGAGCTGGCGCTGCAGTTCCAGCATGCGCTTGGCATAGGTGAGAAAGCGCGTGCCCGCCACCGTGAGCTTGAAGCGCTTGTCGCTGCGGTCCAGCAGCAGCACACCGAGTTCCTCCTCCAGCGCCGCCACGCGGCTGGACATGGCGGACTGGGTGAGGAACAGCTTTTCCGCCGCGCGCGTCACGCTGCGCAGAGAGGCGACCCAGTAGAAGGCTTCGACAAAACGCAGGTTCATGGTTGTGCTGTAGGGTAGACGGCGCGAGGATTGTGCGCCCGCATCACCGTGTCAGAGCAGCGACCGTGCCAGCGCTACTCCGCAAAAAGCGGCATGTCGGCCTTCTTCAAGGTGCGCAGCACGAAGCTCGAGCGGCTGTGGCGTATGCCCTTGATCTTGTAGAGCTTCTCGCGCAGCAGGCGCTCGTAGTCGCGCGTGTCCTTCACGACCACGCGCAGCAGGTAGTCGTAGTCGCCCGAGACCAGGTGGGCCTCGATCACCTCGGGGATGCTGGCCAGGGTCTCGCCGAACTTCTCGAGCGTGTTGTCCGAATGGCTGTCGAGCGTGACCTGCACCAGCACCGTGTCCGACAGGCCCAGCGCCTGCGGGTTCAGTCGCACGGTGTAGCCCTGGATGACGCCCGCCTCCTCCATCTTCTTGATGCGGCCCCAGCAGGGCGATGGGCTCAGCCCCACGGCCTGGCCGATCTCCTGCAGGCTGGCGCGCGCATCGTTCTGCAGCACGGCGAGAATTTTTCTATCAAGGCGGTCCATTCGGCCAATTATTCAACCAAACTGCCAAATGCAGCAAATCTTTCTGCCAATCAACGATTTCTCACAAAACATGGAAAGAACTGCTGCACAGAGCGGCGCACAATTCATCCATCGAGGCGCTCTTACCGGAGTGCACGAAACGACAGGGCCCCGGACTGGTTACCGCCAGACCGGGGCGCTTGGCAAGCACACCCCCACCTGCCGCATCCGGGCTGTCGCACACGCGACCTTGCGATGGACAACGCCCGTTCGTAAGCACGCTTACCAGCACAAACCCGGATGCCCGTCCCCATGTTGCACCGCCATAATTTGGCAGAGGCCTGCCACTCTGTGGCACCGCCTTTCCAAAGGCATGGCACGCTGTAGAGAGCCAGCCCATCAACAACAGGAGACACCATGCAACTGACCCGACTCGTCGTTGGCCTGAGCCTTGCGCTCGGCTTTGTGGCCACCGCTGCCGCGCAGACCACCATGCGCATCAGCATTTCCACGGCCCAGAATTCCCACCAGGGCGTTGCCATCGACACCTTCGCCAAGGAAGTCGAGAAGCGCACGGGCGGCCGCTACAAGGTGCAGACCTTCTACAACGGCGCCCTGGGTGGCGAGCGCGAGTCCATCGAAGCCGTGCAACTGGGCACGCAGGAGCTGGCCTTCAGCTCCACCGGCCCCATCCCCAACTTCGTGCCCGAGACCAAGATCCTGGACGTGCCCTTCCTGTTCCGCGACAAGGCCCATGCGCGCGCCGTGCTCGACGGCCCCATCGGCCAGGAAATGCTGACCAAGTTCGACGCCAAGGGCTTCAAGGCGCTGGCCTGGGCGGAGAACGGCTTTCGCCACATGACCAACAGCAAGCGCGACGTGAAGGAGCCGGGCGACCTCAAGGGCCTGAAGATGCGCACCATGGAGAACCCCGTGCACATCGCGGCCTACAAGGGCTTCGGCATCATCACCACGCCCATGGCCTTCCCTGAAGTGTTCACCGCCCTGCAGCAGGGCACGGTGGACGGCCAGGAGAACCCCCTGCCCGTGATCATCTCGGCCAAGTTCGACCAGGTGCAAAAGCACCTCACGCTCACGGGCCATGTCTATTCGCCCTGCATCTTCGTGATGAACAAGGCCTCGTTCGACAAGCTCAGCGCCGCCGACAAGCAGGCCTTCATCGACGCCGCCAAGGAAGGCACCAAGGCCAACCGCGCCCGCGTGGACGAGGACGATGCCAAGGGCGTGGCCGACCTGCGCGCCAAGGGCATGACCGTGATCGACAACGTGGACAAGGCCAAGTTCGTGGCCACCCTGGCGCCCGTGAACGCCGAGTTCGAGAAGCAGTTCGGCAAGGCTGCGCTGGACAAGATCCGCGACGTCAAGTAACCCGTCCGCAGCATTGCCCGCCCCACGGAGAACCAAACGCCTGCAGCCCATCGCTGCGGACGTTTGGTTCTTGTCGTTGCATTCCCCTTTTTTCTTCCTGCCGGGCCCTGCCCATGAAAAACGCTTTCTTGACCTTTGAGCGGTGGACGACCTCCATCGCCATGCTGGGGGCCTGCGCCATGCTGGCGCTGGCCTCCACCCTGGGCATGTTCCAGATCCTCATGCGCTTCGTGCTCGAACAACCGGCCGAGTGGACCGAGGTGCTGATCCGCTTCAGCCTGATCTGGATGGTGTTCCTGGCCATCCCGGCCGCCTTCCGCCAGGGCGCCATGGTGAGCGTGGATGTGCTCTACCGCTGGAGCAAGCCCGGCATGCGCCGCGTGCTCGACTGGGTGGTGGCACTCGCCGCGCTGGCCCTGATCGGCGTGATCATCTGGTGGGGCTGGGACTACTCGGTGCGCGGCGGCGTGCAGAGCATGGCGGGGCTGGAGTCGGTCTCGATGTTCTGGGCCTACCTGGCCATGCCGGTGGGCGGGCTGTTCTGCATCTTCGGCATCATCGGCAACCTGCTCGATCCCCTGCGCATGGAACTGGAGACCGCCCAATGAGCGCCGTGATGATTTCCACGATGGTGCTGTGCTTTGCACTCACCATCTCGGTGGCGGTGTCCATCGGCCTGGCGTCCATCCTGGGCATCCAGGCGTCCAACGCCAACATGCTCATCTCCGTCAAGGAGATGTTCGCCTCGATCAACAAGTTTCCGCTCGCGGCCATTCCCTTCTTCATCCTCGCGGGCAATCTGATGGAGACCGGCGGCATCTCGCGCCGCCTGGTGGAGTTCGCCAAGAGCATCGTGGGCGGCGTGCAGGGCGGCCTGCCCATGACCTGCGTGCTCACCTGCATGATCTTTGCCGCGGTGTCGGGCTCGTCGGTGGCCACCACCTTCGCCATCGGCGCCATCCTGATCCCGGCACTCATCAAACACGGCTACCCCACGAGCTATGCCGCCGCACTGCAAGCCACCAGTGCCGAGCTGGGTGTGATCATCCCGCCCTCCATCCCCATGATCCTCTACGGTGTGAGTGCCGAGGTATCGATCGGCGAGCTGTTCATCGCGGGCTTCGGCCCCGGCCTGCTCATCAGCTTTGCGCTGATGCTCTTCGTGTGGGCCTATTGCAAGTGGAAGGGCTGGGGCAAGAACGATGGCGAAGGCCGCATGCCCTTTGGCAAGGCCACCCTGCAAGCCGGCTGGGCGCTGTTGATGCCCGTCATCATCCTGGGCGGCATCTATGGGGGTGTGTTCACACCGACCGAGGCCTCGGCCGTGGCCGTGTTCTATGCATTGGTCGTGGGCGTGGTGATCTACCGCGAGATCAAGATCCAGAACCTCTTCGCCATCCTGCGCAAGTCGGCCATCTCGTCGGCGGTGATCATGTTCATCATCGCCAATGCCGGGCTGTTCGCCTTCCTCATCACGCGCGCCGGCGTGCCCGACGCCATCGGCCGCTGGTTGGAGGCCGTGCTGCAGTCGCCCGCCATGTTCCTGCTGGGTGTGAATGCCGCCCTGTTCGTGATCGGCATGTTCATCGAGACCAGTGCGGCCATCATCGTGCTGGCGCCCATCCTGGCACCGGTGGCCGTGCACTTCGGCGTGGACCCGGTGCACTTCGGCCTCATCATGGTGGTGAACCTGGCCCTGGGCATGATCACGCCACCCTTTGGCGTGAACCTGTTCGCGGCCTGCACGGTGGCACGCATTTCGCTGGACCGGATCATCAAGCACCTGCTGCCCTTCGTCTGCGTGATCCTGGTGTGCCTGCTGGTCATCACCTATGTCCCGGGCATTTCGCTCGCGCTTCGCGATCTGGTCTATTCAAAGTAGTTAGAATCGTCGGGTCAGGAGAGAGCCCCCTTCGCGGAGGCCGCCGAAGGCGCAGGGACACCCCGAACGCTCAGGCAAAAGGACTGGCAACCGCCTGCAGGGATGCAGGCGTTCCCTTGCTGGAGAGAGGTGGCCGTATGCATGCAGCATGCAGGCCATCCACCGAAGGAGCAAGCCGCAGCCGCCAGCCAGGGTGGTGCGGTGAATCTCTCAGGTAAAGCGGACAGCAGGGCAAATCCCGCAACCCATGGGTGGGTTGCGGCCCCCATTTGCCCGGAGTCCGCCCCATGTCAGCCCCTGCCACCACCGCAGCCCCTCTGCTCACCACGCCCCTGAACGCCCTGCACCTGGAGCTGGGCGCCCGCATGGTGCCGTTTGCCGGCTACTCCATGCCCGTGCAGTACCCCGCCGGCCTGATGGCCGAGCATGCGCACACGCGCACGGCGGCCGGCCTGTTCGACGTGTCGCACATGGGCCAGCTCAAGCTCGTCGGCCCCGATGCCGCCGCCGCCTTCGAGACCCTGGCGCCCGTGGACGTGGTCGACCTGCCCGTAGGCAAGCAGCGCTACGGCCTGCTGCTGACCGACGAGGGCACCATCATCGACGACCTGATGTTCTTCAACCAGGGCAACGGCACGCTGTTCGTGATCGTCAACGGCGCCTGCAAGGTGGGGGACATCGCCCATATCCAGGCGCGCATCGGCCAGCGCTGCGAGGTGCAGCCCATGCCCGACCACGCCCTGCTGGCACTGCAAGGCCCCCAGGCCGTGACCGCGCTGGCCCGCCTGGCCCCGGGCATCGAGAAGCTGGTGTTCATGACCGGCGGCAACTACACCATCGCCGGCTGCGACTGCTTCGTCACGCGCAGCGGCTACACCGGCGAAGACGGTTTCGAGATCTCGGTGCCCGCCGCCCAGGCCGAGACCCTGGCGCGTGCGCTGCTGGCCCAGCCCGAGGTCAAGCCCATCGGCCTGGGCGCACGCAACTCGCTGCGCCTGGAGGCGGGCCTGTGCCTGTACGGCAACGACATCGATACCACCACCACCCCGCCCGAAGCAGCGCTGAACTGGGCCATCCAGAAGGTGCGCCGCACCGGCGGCGCGCGCGCGGGCGGTTTCCCCGGCGCCGACAAGGTGCTGGCGCAGATCGACAACCCCGCCAGCCTGCCGCGCAAGCGCGTGGGTCTGGTGGCGCTGGAGCGCGTGCCCGTGCGCGAGCACACCGAATTGCAGAGCACCGATGGCCAGAAGATCGGCGAAGTCACCAGCGGCCTCTTGGGCCCCACGGTGAACGAACCCGTGGCCATGGGCTACGTCCCGCCCGCATTTGCCGCCATCGGCACCCGGGTCAACGCCATCGTGCGCGGCAAGGCCGTGCCCATGGAGGTGCGCGCCATGCCGTTCACGCCCGCCAACTATTTCCGCGGCTGATTTCACACCACGGCGGGCCCGGCCCGCTACATTGCTGATTCCTTCATTTTTCAAAGCCCAGGAGCTTTCCCCATGACCGTCAAATTCTCCAAAGACCACGAGTGGATCAACGCCGCTGACACCGACGCAGCCGTGGTGGGCATCACCGTGCACGCCCAGGATGCCCTGGGCGATGTGGTGTTCGTGGACCTGCCCGAAGTGGGCAAGAGCTTTGCCCAGGGCGAAGTCGCTGGCGTGGTCGAGTCCGTCAAGGCCGCCGCCGATGTGTACATGCCCGTCTCGGGCGAGATCGTCGAGGTCAACGAAGCCCTGCGTGCCGACCCTTCGCTGGCCAATTCCGATCCCCTGGACGCCGGCTGGTTCTTCAAGGTCAAGCTCAGCGATGCCGCCCAGCTCGACGGCCTGCTGAACGAGACCGACTACACCGAATTCGCGAAAAACGCGTAACTGCCAACGCCCCCTGCCCTCCTGCCTGAGACCTGCCCCATGTTGATGCAATCCGCCCTGCCGCTCGGCGCGCTCGAAAACGCCACCGAATTCCTGCCCCGCCACATCGGCATCGACGCGGCCGACGAAGCGCACATGCTGTCGGTGATCGGCGAGGCCTCGCGCCGCGCCCTCATCGAGAGCATCGTGCCGCGCTCCATTGCACGCAGCACGGCCATGGACCTGCCCGCCCCCGTGACGGAGGCAGCGGCCCTGGCAGAACTCAAGGCCATGGCAGGCAAGAACCAGGTGCTCAAGAGCTTCATTGGCCAGGGCTACTACGGCACGCACACGCCGGGCGTGATCCTGCGCAACATCCTCGAGAACCCGGCCTGGTACACGGCCTACACGCCGTACCAGGCCGAGATCTCGCAGGGCCGCATGGAAGCCCTGGTCAACTTCCAGACCATGGTCTGCGACCTCACCGGCATGCCCATCGCCAACGCCTCCATGCTCGACGAGGCCACGGCCGCAGCCGAGGCCATGGCGCTGGCCAAGCGCTCGGTCAAGAGCAAGAGCAACCGCTTCATCGTCGCCGGTGATGCACACCCGCAGACCATCGAGGTCATCCAGACCCGCGCCAGGCCGCTCAACATCGAGGTGGTGCTGGCCAACTCCGCGCCCGAGTGGCATGCCGCGCTCGACGGCGATTACTTCGCCGTGCTGGCCCAGTACCCCGCCACCAGCGGCCGCATCGACGAGCTGCGCGCCGATGTGGAAAAGGCCCATGGCAAGCAGGCCGCCTTCATCGCCGCAGCCGACCTGCTGGCGCTGACCCTGATCACCCCGCCCGGCGAATGGGGCGCCGACATCGTGGTCGGCACCACGCAGCGTTTCGGCATGCCCATGGGCGCGGGCGGCCCGCACGCCGCCTACATGGCCTGCCGCGACGAATTCAAACGCTCCCTGCCCGGCCGCCTGGTCGGCGTGAGCGTGGACGTGCACGGCAAGCCGGCCTACCGCCTGGCGCTGCAGACCCGCGAGCAGCACATCCGCCGCGAAAAGGCGACTTCCAACATCTGCACCGCCCAGGTGCTGCCGGCCGTGGTGGCCAGCATGTACGCCGTGTACCACGGGCCCGAGGGCTTGAAGCGCATCGCCCAGCGCGTGGCCAGCTACACCGCCATCCTGGCCAAGGGCCTGGAACAGCTGGGCGCCCCCGTGCGTCCGCAGGCGACCTTCGACACCCTCACGCTCAAGACCGATGGCGCCACCCAGGCCATCGCCGCACGCGCCGTGCAGATGGGCGCCAACCTGCGCGTGTACTTCGAGCACTACCTGTGCATCTCGCTCGACGAAACCACCACACGCGCCGACATCGCCCTCCTGTGGAAGATTTTTGCCAAGGACGGCCAGGCCCTGCCGACCTTCGACGCCTTCGAGAAGGGCGTGGAGCCGCTGATCCCGGCCGAGCTGCGCCGCACCAGCGCCTACCTGACACACCCGGTGTTCAATACGCACCACAGCGAGACCGGCATGCTGCGCTACATCCGCCAGCTGTCCGACAAGGACCTGGCGCTGGACCGCAGCATGATCCCGCTGGGCAGCTGCACCATGAAGCTCAATGCCACGAGCGAGATGATCCCCATCACCTGGCCCGAGTTCGCCCAGGTGCACCCGTTTGCACCGGCCGACCAGCTCGAAGGCTACCGCCTGCTCGACGAACAGCTGCGCGCCTGGCTGTGCCAGGCCACGGGCTATGCCGGCATCAGCCTGCAGCCCAACGCCGGCTCGCAAGGCGAGTACGCGGGCCTCCTGGCCATCAAGGCCTACCACGAGGCCCAGGGCCATGGCCACCGCAACATCTGCCTGATCCCCAGCAGCGCGCACGGCACCAACCCCGCCAGCGCCCAGATGGTGGGCATGCAGGTGGTGGTGACGGCCTGCGACGCCAACGGCAACGTGGACCTCGTGGACCTGCAGGCCAAGTGCGAGCAGCACAGCGCCAACCTGGCGGCGGTGATGATCACCTACCCCAGCACGCACGGCGTGTTCGAGACCCAGGTCAAGGAACTGTGCGCCCTGGTGCACCAGCACGGCGGCCGCGTGTATGTGGACGGAGCCAACATGAACGCCCTGGTGGGCGTGGCCGCGCCCGGCGAGTTCGGCGGCGACGTGAGCCATTTGAACCTGCACAAGACCTTCTGCATCCCCCACGGCGGCGGCGGCCCCGGCGTGGGCCCGGTGTGCGTGGTGGAAGACCTCGTGCCCTACCTGCCCGGCCATGCGACGGCCGGCGTCGCTGGCGGCGTGGGCGCCGTCTCGGCCGCCCCGCTGGGCAATGCCGCCGTGCTGCCCATCAGCTGGATGTACTGCCGCATGATGGGCGCCGAGGGCCTGCAGGCCGCGACCGAGACCGCCATCCTGTCGGCCAACTACATCAGTGCGCGCCTCAAGGACCACTACCCCACGCTGTACGCGAGCGCCAATGGCCATGTGGCGCACGAGTGCATCCTGGACCTGCGCCAGCTCAAGGACACCAGCGGCGTGATGGCCGAGGACGTGGCCAAGCGCCTGATCGACTACGGCTTCCACGCGCCCACGCTGAGCTTCCCGGTGCCCAACACGCTGATGGTGGAGCCCACCGAGAGCGAGACGCTGTTCGAGATCGACCGCTTCATCGACGCGATGATCGCCATCCGCGAGGAGATCCGCCAGATCGAGTCCGGCGCCTGGCCGCAGGACAACAATCCCCTGAAGAATGCGCCGCACACGGCGGAGAGTCTGCTGACTGGCGAGTGGGCGCGGCCCTATCCTCGCGAGGTGGCGGCGTACCCCGTGGCGGCCTTGCGCTCCAGCAAGTACTGGTCGCCGGTGGGGCGGGTGGACAATGTGTGGGGGGATCGCAATCTGGCGTGCAGTTGCATTCCGGTCAGCGATTACGCTTGATCTTTCGCTTCGGTTCGTGGCGGGGTCTGTGGTGGCTTCCTGCCTGTGTTGAGGGCGGAGGCCGGGATGTGCGCCCGGCGGCGCACCTACTTTCTTTTTGCGCAAAAAGAAAGTAGGCAAAGAAACAGCGCCCCGCTGTCTGCGTCCCTTCGCTTCGCTGCGGGCAACCTGCGATGCTCGGTCCTGGGGTGGCGTCGCGGAACTCGCTTCGTTCTTCGAACTCCGCTCAAACATCTGCGACGAGCCAGATCACGAAGTGCGTGTGTCCTTCGGCACACGCACCCACCCCAGGCCCTGCGCTTCTCGGCGCAGCCAGAAGGGGTGGGAGCGGGGTCAAAGACGGCTGCTGCTTCGCAGCCGCGCCGGGTGTCGGTTCGCGCTGCGCGCTGCCGATGCCACTGCGCATCGGCTCTGCCCAGGCCAAGCGCAGCGAGGCAGATCGGGCCGAGCGAAGCAATGGCCCGTGTGGGGCCCGCTCCCCCCCTTCTGACCGTGCCGAGAAGCGCAGGGCCTGGGGTGAGCGCGTGCCGAAGGACACGCGCCTCGTTGTCATGCTTGCCGCAGCTGTCTGAGCGGAGTTCGAAGAACGCAGCGAGTTCATCGACGCCCACCCCAGTTCCGAGCATCGCAGGTTGCCCCCAGCGCCCGACAGGGCGATGGGGGACACAGACTGGGGGTCGCCTTTTCTTGGCCCACCTTCTTTTGGCGACGCAAAAGAAGGTGGGTGCGCCGCCGGGCGCACATCCCGGCCTCCGCCCTCGGCAAAGAAACAGCAGCAACCACCGAAACAACAGAGAACGGACACCGACAAGAACACGACTAAGATCGCGCCTGTTTGAAATACTCGAAGGAGAACCCCTTGCGCCACACCCTGTGCCTGCTGCTCGCCAGCCTCGCCATCGCCCCCGCCGCCCTGGCCCAGCAAGCCGCCAAGCCCATCACCACCTCCAGCGGCCTGGTCTATGAATCGATCAAGGACGGCACCGGCGAATCGCCCAAGGCCACCGACACGGTCAAGGTGCACTACAAGGGCACCTTCCCCGATGGCAAGGAGTTCGACAGCTCGTACAAGCGCGGCGAACCCACCTCGTTCCCGCTCAACCGCGTGATCCCCTGCTGGACCGAAGGCGTGCAGCGCATGAAGCCCGGCGGCAAGGCCAAGCTGACCTGCCCCCCATCCATTGCCTACGGTGCCAACGGCGCTGGCGGCGTGATCCCGCCCAACGCCACGCTGAACTTCGAGATCGAGCTGATTTCTGTCGGCAAATAATAGTAAGAAGAAGTGGCCCAGCACGCGGGCCATTCATTCACCCATTCCTTGCACATGCTGCTGAAAGTCGGTGAACTGGCCCGCCGCACCGGCCTCACGGTGCGCACCCTGCACCACTACGACGAGATCGGGCTGCTCGCGCCCTCGGGCCGCTCCGAGGCCGGCTACCGCCTGTACAGCCAGGCCGACGTTCAGCGCCTGCACGGCATCCAGACCATGCGCCAGATGGGGCTGGCGCTCAGCGACATCGGCGACCTGCTGGTCGGCGAAGGCATGGCCCCCGAGCGCATCATCGGCCAGCAGATCCGAGCGCTCGACCAGCAGATCACGCAAGCCACCGAGCTGCGCGCTCGCCTGACCATGCTGCGCGACGGCCTGATGGCCGGGGCCGAGCCCGACATGGGCAACTGGCTCGAAGCCCTCGCCCTGATGACGACCTACGGCAAGTACTTCAGCGCGGCCGAACTCAAACTGATCTTCACGAACTGGAACCTGATCGAGGCCGACTGGCTGGTGGTCAAGGACCTGGTGCGCAGCGCCATGGACCGCCAGCAGCCCCCCGACAGCCCCGAAGTCCAGGCCCTGGCCTACCGCTGGATGGCGCTCATGCTGCATTGGATGAGGGGCGATCTGGACCTGCTCGACCGCTGGGGCCACATGTTCCGCACCGAACCCAGCACCCAGGGACGCAACCATGCGCCGCCGGGCGACATGATCGAGTTCGTCGAAACGGCGATCAAGATGCGCATGGCCCTGCTCGACAAGTACCTGACCCGCGACGACCTGCGCCGGCTCGGGCATGTGCCCTACACGCAATGGGAGCAACTGGAGCGGGATGTGCAGCGCCTGCTGGCCGATGGCGCTCCCTCCAGCCATCCCGAAGCGGTCGCGGCGGCCCTGCGCTGGGATGCCCTGTTCGGACAGCTGACCGGCCACGACCCCGTGCTGCGCGAAAAGCTGCTCACGGCATCGGCGCAGGAACCGCTGCTGCGCGCCGGCTCCCCGCTGAGCCAGGCAGTGCGCAACTACCTGCTGGAGGTGCTGGCGCAGGCAGCCCCGGCAGAGCAGGCATCCGGCCTGCCCAAAAAGCGCTGAAAAACGCTTGACCCTCACGCAACGTGAGGGCCTACAGTCGGCCCCAGAGCTTCCTCTGGACCGACCATGACATCCGCCGACGCCCCCCATCCCGCCGACCGCCTGCACGCCCTGGACAACCTGCGCGCCACCATGATGTGGCTGGGCATCGTGCTGCACGTGGCGGTGATCCACCTGGTCTCCCCATCGCCCCTGCCCTGGCACGACGACCGTTCGACCCCGGTAGCCGACCTGCTCATGGCGTTCATCCATGCATTCCGCATGCCGGTGTTCTTCATCCTCGCAGGCTTCTTCGTGGCCTTGCTGGTGCAGCGCCGGGGAGCGCGCGGCATGCTGCGCCACCGCCTGCGCCGGCTGGCCCTGCCTTTCGCGGTGTTCTGGCCCGTGCTGTACGCCGCGTGCGCAGTGCTGGCCCTGCTGTTCCTGCACCGCATGGCGCACGGGACATGGGGCCTCGACCGGAGCCTGCTGCAGCCGCGCCCCGGCGTGCCCGAGGGCCCATCCACCATGCACCTGTGGTTCCTGTGGCTGCTGCTGTGGTTTTGCATGCTCGCGGTGCCCCTGCACTGGGCCCTGATCCGGCTACCGGGCCGCGTGCATGCCGCCTTGGCGGCGGCCGTCACGCACCTGGGCGAGTCGCCCTGGGGCGCCCTGGTGCTCGCGCTGCCACTGGCCTGGCTGGGCAGCCGCTACCCCAACGGGATCCTGGCCCCCAGCGGCGCCTTCCTGCCACCACTGGCCGAATGGTTGCACAACGGCCTGTTCTTCGGCTTCGGCACCGGCGTGTACCTGCTGCGTGAGCGCCTGTTCGCCCACTGGTTGCGGCACTGGCCGCTGTATGCGGCGGCGGGTAGCGTGTGCTTTCTGCTCACGGGCATCCTCATGGAGGCGCAGGCACACCCGGAGGCCTCGGCCTTCGCCCTGTTCCTGGCCACGGGCGTGCTGAGCGAGACCGCCACGCAAGCGGGTGCCACCCCGCAGCCACTGCTGTTCACCATTGCCCTGGTCTACAACACCGCGTCCTGGTTGTGGAGCTTTGCGCTGATCGGCCTCTTTCTGCGCTATGTGCAGGGCCGCCATGCCTGGCTGGCCTGGCTGGCCGACAGCTCCTACTGGGTGTACCTGGTGCACATGCCCCTGACCATCGGCTTTGGCGCGCTGCTCTACGGCCTGCCGATGCCGGCACTGGCCAAGATGCTGGTCAACATCGCCGCCACCACGGCCGTGTGCCTGCTGAGTTACCAATTCCTGGTCCGTTTCACCGCCATTGGCGCGCTCCTCAACGGACACCGCCACCGCACTCCCCCTTCTTCTGGAGAACCCATCCATGCCCACTGACAAGAAACACCCCCTGAGGCGCTTCGCGCCAGTCCCATGCTCTGTGGGTGGCGCGCAGCGCCGTGGAGAACTGACGTGAAACCGAACGCTGCACTCTGGCGCGACCCCAATTTCCGCTGGCTGACCGGCGGCTCGGCCCTGACCATGCTGGGCGACCAGTTCACCCTGATCGCCCTGCCCTGGCTGGTGCTGCAGATGACAGGCGACACCCTGGTGCTGGGCACCGTGCTGGCCTTGATGAGCGTGCCGCGCGCGCTCTTCATCCTGGTCGGCGGCGCCCTGGTGGACCGCTACTCGCCCAAGCAGGTGCTGATGCTCACCAAGTACGTCAACCTGGTGCTGCTGGCCCTGCTCAGCGGCCTGGTGCTCACGGGCACGCTCACGCTGTGGATGGTGTATGCGCTGTCGCTGGCCATCGGCCTGGCCACGGCCTTCAGCATCCCGGCCGGCACGGCCATGATGCCGCACGTGGTGCCGCGCCCACAGCTGCAGGCCGCCAATGGCATCAGCCTGGGGCTGCGCCAGTTCACCATGTTCCTCGGCCCCCTGCTCGCGGGCCTGCTGATCGCGCTGTTCGGCGACGGCAGCACCGGCACGGATGCGCGGGCCAATGCCACGGGCATCGGCATTGCGTTCGCACTCGATGCGCTGAGCTTCGGCATCTCGGCCTGGACACTGGCACAGGTGAAGCCCCTCACGGACACCACCTCTGCGCCGCAGGGCGCACCACAGGCCGTGCTGGCCTCGGTGGCCCAGGGTCTCGTGCATTTCTGGCGCGACACGGAACTGCGCACCTGCTTTCTCTACTGGAGCGCCATTGCACTGTTCATCATGGGCCCCATCCACATTGCCGTGCCGGTGCTGGCCAGCAGCACGCCCACGCTGGGCGCGGCCGCCTTCGGCACCATGCTGGGCGCCCATGGGGCGGGCACGCTGGCAGGCATGGTGGCTTCGGGCATGTTCCCGCGCCTGCGCTGGGGCAGCCTGGGGCTGACCATCCTCGCGTTCGACGCCGTGATCGGCCTGCTGTTCATTCCCATGGGCATGGTCACGGCCGTGTGGCAGGGCGCTGGGCTCATGCTCGCCATCGGCCTGCTCGGCGGCTTCATGCAGGTGCGCGTGTTCACCTGGATCCAGCAGCGCGTGCCGCCCATGCTCATCGGCCGGGCCATGAGCCTGTTCATGTTCATCTTCATGGGCCTGGCGCCGATCTCGGCGGCCGTGACGGGCTGGCTCATGAAGAGCATCACACTGACCCAGCTGTTCGCCGCCAGCGGCGGTGCGCTGGTGGTGTTGGCGGCGCTGGCCTTTGTGCTGACGCCACTGCGCCAGGTCAACGATGCGCCCCGGCCTGCGAACTGAGCGAAAAAACCGCCCTTCACTTGCGTGGAGGGCGGGTGAACGTCTTCAGGAAAGACGGCGGAGGAGAGAGATATGCAACCGGTTCCGGCCTGCCCTTGCGGGCCTGGCCGGGTGTTTCATCACACTTCGGTGACGAACTGTTCGCGCGGGCGGCGCACCTTCTTGAGGTTCACCAGCCAGTCGCCTTCGCTGGCGCGGTAGCCCAGGGGCAGGATGGCGACGCTGCGCAGGCCGCGGGCCTTGAGATCCAGGATCTCGTCCAGGGCCTTGGGATCGAAGCCTTCCATGGGCGTCGAGTCCACGCCTTCGAAGGCCGCAGCCATCAGGGCGGCGCTCAGGCCGATATAGGCCTGGCGGGCGGCGTGCTGGAAGTTCACTTCGGCATCGCGCTGGGGGTACATCCCGAGCAGCATCTGGCGGTAGTTTTCCCAGCCTTCGTTCTTGAAGCCGCGCTGTTCGTTGGTCAGGTCGAACATCATGTTGATGCGCTCGGCCGTGTAGTTGTCCCAGGCGGCGAAGACCAGCAGGTGCGAGCCATCAGTGATCTGGCCCTGGTTCCAGGCGATGGGCTGGATGCGGGCGCGCACGGCGGGGTCGGTCACCACGATGATCTCGAAGGGCTGCAGGCCGCTGGAGGTGGGTGCCAGGCGCGCGGCTTCGAGGATGCGCTCGACCTTGTCGGCCGGCACGCTCTTGGCGGGGTCCATCTTCTTGGCGGCGTAACGCCATTGCAGCTTGTCGAGCAGCGGGTTGGCAGCAAGGGTGGTGTGGTCGGCTGTGGTCATGGCCCTGGTTCCTGAAATGTGGTCTTGGGTGTTGGAGGGACGGCATCGCAATGCCGATGGGTGAACTGTAGGGAAGGGGGCGCTGTTCGGTAAGGCCCGCCGGGGAAAAGGATTGTTCGCAATCCATCAACAATCACCCCTTCCATGCGCGGTATGGGGGCTTCGAGAGGCTTACACTTGTTTTCCCCTCCCCATCGCGCGGTGCCGCCTTGCCGATTGCCCCAGTCCATGAGTGAACCGGACCTGTCTTTCCTGGACCCCTCCCGGCGTCCACCCGCAGCCGGTGCGGCAGCGGGTGGCGCTGCCCCCGCGTCCACTGGCAGCCCGGCCGAGGGCCTGGTGGCCGAGCTGCGCGCCTACCAGGCCGAGCTCGAAAGCCAGAACAAGGTGCTGCGCTACAGCCAGGCCGTGGCCGAGAGCGCCTCGGAGCGTTTCGAGACCCTGTTCGCCAGCATGCCGCTGGCGCTGATGGTGATCGACGAGCACGACATGGTGGTGCAGGCCAACTCCATGGCGCACCGCTCCTTCCAGCCCACGGAGCGCGACCGGCCGCTCACGGCGCTCATGCCCTTCGTGAGTGCGGCCGATGTGGACCGCGTGCACAACGCCTTCGCGCAGGCCGAGAACCTGGGGCGCAGCGAAGTGACCGAGGTGGTCTTCGACATCGGCGAGGAAGTGCGCATCAAGGGCGACCTGCACATCGCCCACATCGAGGCCCCCCAGGCCGGCGGTGGCCCGCCCGTGTCGCAGTACCTGTGCGCGGTGATCGACCAGGGCCCGCTGCTCAGCGAGCGCCGGGCACTGCAGCACAGTGCCCAGGCCCTGCAGCAGCGCAACGAGCAGCTGTACGCCAGCGAGAAGCGGCTGGAAGCGGTGATCAACTCCGCCCTGGACGCCATCGTCTGCGTGGACCAGCACCAGCGTATCACCGTGTTCAACCCCACGGCGGCAGCGCTGTTCCAGTGCAGCGCCAGCGATGCGCTGGGCAGCCCGCTCGAGCGCTTCCTGCCCGGGGCCACGCAGGGCCTGACCTTTGCGCAACTGACCACGCAGGCCATGCTGGGCGAGATGACGGCGCTCACGGCGGGTGGCAAGGAGCTGGCCGTGGAGGTAAGCGTCTCCTTCGAGCGCCACGCCGAGGGCGAGACCACCACCGTGTTCGCACGCGACCTCACAGGCCGCAAGAAGGCCGAGGCACACCGCAGCGAGCTGGAGGCGCAGCTGCGCGAGTCGCACAAGATGCAGGCCGTGGGCACCATGGCCGGCGGCATCGCGCACGATTTCAACAACATCCTCGGCGCCATCCTGGGCAACGTCGAGCTGGCCAAGGCCGACTGCGCGCCGGGCTCGCCCGCGCTCGAAAGCCTGCGCGAGATCGACAAGGCCGGGCGCCGGGCGCGCGATCTGGTGCGCCAGATCCTGACCTTCAGCCGCAACGAGCCGCCCCAGCGCACGGCCGTGCCGCTGGTGGAAGTGGTGCACGACACCGAGCGCCTGCTGCGCGTGACCCTGCCCCCGGCCATCGAGCTGCACATGCAGCTGCAGCTGGACCTGCCCCCGGTGCTCGCCGACGCCACCCAGGTCGAGCAGGCGCTGCTCAACCTGTGCACCAATGCCATCCACGCCATCGGCAGTGCGCGCGGCAGCATCCATGTGGAAGCCACTGCGGTGCAGCCCGACCAGCGCCTGGGTGAACGCCTGGGCCTGGCAGAGGGCCACTACGTGGCGCTCACGGTGCGCGACAGCGGGCCTGGCATCGACGCAGCCACCCTGCAGCGCATCTTCGAACCCTTCTTCACCACCAAGCCCGTGGGCCAGGGCACGGGCCTGGGCCTGGCCGTGGTGCACGGCGTCATGCGCACGCACGAAGGCGCGGTGGATGTGAGCAGCATTCCGGGCCATGGCAGCCGCTTCACGCTGTACTTCCCCGTGGCGCCGGGTGGCACCGAGACCGCGCCGGCAGTGCTGCCGCCCCCGGCCCCCGCGCCGCTGGCCACGGCGCAGGCCGACCAGCGCAAGCCCCACGTGATGTACGTGGACGACGACCAGGCCCTGGTCTTCCTCGTGCAGCGCCTCCTGCGCCGGCGCGGCTACGAGGTGAGCGGCTACACCGACCCGCATGAAGCCAGCGCAGCGTTGCACGCCGACCCGCAGCGCTATGACCTGCTGGTGACCGACTACAACATGCCCGGCTTTGTCGGTACCGACCTGGTGCGCGAAGCGCGCCAGATCCGCGCCGACCTGCCGGTGGCCCTGGCCTCGGGCTATGTGACCACCGAAATCGAGCAGGCGGCCATGGCCGAAGGCGCCAGCGCCCTGATCCACAAACCCAACGATGTGGAAGAACTCGTGGCCACGGTGCACCGGCTCATCCATGGCCATGCTGCCGGCTGAGGGGCCACTGGCTGTGCAGGCCCTCTACGAGGACGCCGACATCCTGGTGTTGCACAAGCCCGCCGGCCTGTTGTGCGTGCCCGGCCGCGGGCCCGACAAGCAGGACTGCCTGAGCGCCCGCGCGCAGCAGCACTGGCCCGGCGCGCTCATCGTGCACCGGCTGGACCAGGCGACTTCAGGCCTGGTGCTCATGGCCCGCCATATCGATGCGCAGCGCACGCTGAGCCAGGCCTTTGCCGAGCGCCAGGTGCACAAGCGCTATGTGGCCGTTGTGCAGGGGCAGATGCAGCCGCCTGGCGCAGGCACCTGGGCCGAGATCGATCTGCCAATCGCCGCCGACTGGGAACGCCGCCCGCTGCGCGTGATCGACGCGGCACAGGGCAAGCCCAGCCTCACCCGCTGGCGCGCCGAGGCCCACGACCCCGTGGCCGGCACCACGCGCGTGCTGCTCGAACCCGTGACCGGCCGCACCCACCAGCTGCGCGTGCACCTGGCGGCCCTGGGCCATGCCATCCTGGGCGATGCGCTGTATGCCGATGCCGCCACACTGGCCCGGTCGCCGCGCCTGCTGCTGCATGCGAGCGAGCTGGCACTGGCGCACCCTGCATCGGGTGAGCCCTTGGCATTTCATCTGGCGCCTGATTTCTAGCCGCGCTCGGCCTGCCGTGCCATGGCCCACTGCACGGCCAGGATGCTGGCCAGCACCACCACCACGCCCACCAGCGAGGTGCCGCGCAAGGCCTGCCCGAGCAGCGCCCAGCCGAGCAGCACGGCCGCCACCGGACTCAGCAGGCCCAGCGACGACACCGCGATGGAAGGCAGCCGCGCCACGCCGCGGAACCACAGCGCATAGGCCAGCAACGCCCCCGCAATGCTCAGGTAGGCGTATCCGCCCACTTGCGTGGCCGTGAGCGCGGGCAGCGGCGGGTCCACCGCCCAGGCCACAGGCAGCAGCATGAGCCCGCCGGCCAGCAGTTGCCAGCCCGTGAAGGCGAGCACCGGCAGCCCACCCGACTGCCAGCGCCGGGCAAGAAAAGTCCCCAGCGCCATGCACACCGTGCCGATGAACGCAGCCGCCACGCCCACCATGTCCCAGGCGGCGCCGGGCGATAGCAGCAGCGCCGCCATGCCGGCCACGCCCAGCGCGCCCGCCACCATGGCCAGGGCCGGTGGCCGGCGGCGGTCCGCCGCCCAGGTCAGGCCCATCATCAAGAGCGGCCCGACGGCGCCCACCACGGCAGCCACCCCACCCGGAAGGCGGTAGGCCGCCACGAACAGCAGCGCCTGGAAGACCCCCAGGTTGAGCGCCGCCAGCAACAGCAGGCGCGCCCAGCCCCGGCCATCGCGCAAGGCCGGCGCCTGGCGGCACCACAGCACCAGCAGCAGGCCGGCAGGCAGGGTGCGCAGCAGCGCGGCCGTGAAGGGCCGGTCCGGCGGCAGCAGCTCGGTGGTGACGATGTAGGTGGAGCCCCAGATGGCGGGGGCCAGCGCGGTGAGCAGTACATCGCCCCAGGCGACGCGGGAAGGTGTCTCGGTCATGATTTTATCTTTAATTCAAGATAAATCACTGTACCATAAAATCTTGAAATCAAGACAATCTGCATTGCCATGCCCACACACTCCGCCCCACCCGATGCCGTGGACGCCATCCTGGCCCAATGGCACCGCGAGCGCCCCGACCTGGACGTGGGCCCCATGGGCCCCATTGGCCGCATCAAACGCTGTGCTGCCCTGCTGCAGCGCCGGCTGGACGAGACCTTTGCCGAGTTCGGCCTGAGCTTCTGGGAGTTCGACATGCTGGCCACGCTGCGCCGCTCGGGCGCGCCCTACTGCCTGGCACCGACCACGCTGTTCTCCACGCTGATGGTCACCTCGGGCACCATGACCCACCGCATGAACAAGCTCGAAGCCAGCGGCTTCGTGGCGCGCCTGCCCAACCCCGAGGACGCGCGCAGCATGCTGGTGCAGCTCACCCCTGCAGGGCTGGCGCTGATCGACCGGGCCGTGGAGGCCCATGTGGCCAACGAGCACCGCATCCTGGCACCGATGAAAGCGGCCGATCTGGCAGCGCTCGACGCCAAGCTGGCCGTGCTGCTGGCAGCCCTCGAATCGCCGGAGACACCCTGAGGGTGGTGGGGCGCAGTACGATGGCGGGATGTCCCAAACCCCACAACACCTCTTCATCCTGACCGGCGGCTCGCGCGGCATGGGCCTGGCCATGGCCCAGCAACTGCTGCAAAGCCCCGCAAACACCCTTGTCAGCCTGGCACGCAGCAGCCAGGACGCCCTGAGCACCGCAGCCAAGGCCTCGGGCGCCACGCTTGAGCAGTGGCAACTGGACCTCGCCCAGGGCGAGCAGGCCGCCAAGCGCCTCGCCGACTGGTTGGCCGCGCAGGCCCCGGGCCGCTTTGCCAGCGCCACCTTGATCAACAACGCCGGCGTGATCCCACGCATCGCCCCGCTGTCGGGCAGCGACGCCGCCGACCTCGCCAACGCCCTGCGCGTGGGACTGGAGTCGCCCATGCAGCTCACGGCCGCCTTCCTGGGCGCCACCGAAGGCTGGACGACCGCAGCGCGCAAGGTACTCAACATCTCCTCGGGCCTGGGCCGCAAGGCCATGGCCTCGCAGGCCGCCTACTGCGCGGCCAAGGCCGGCATGGACCACTTCACGCGCTGCGTGGCGCTGGACGAAGCCCACAAGCCGAACGGCGCCAAGGTATGCTCGCTGGCTCCGGGCGTGATCGACACCGATATGCAGGTGCAATTGCGCGGCGCCGCACCCGAGGCTTTTCCGGACCGCCAGAATTTCGCCAACCTCAAGACGGGTGGCCAGCTCACATCGCCCGCCGATGCCGCCACCCGCGTGCTCGCCTGGCTGGACCGCGCGGACTTCGGCACCAATCCGGTAGCCGATGTTCGCGAGGCCTAGAAATCCAACAGACCTCCCTCCAGAAAGGAAACTCCCATGACCCGTGAAGTCGTCGTCGTCAGCGCAGTTCGCACCGCCATCGGCACCTTTGGCGGCAGCCTCAAGGACATTGCGCCCACCGAACTGGGCGCGCTCGTGGTGCGCGAATCGCTCGCGCGCGCCAACGTGGAAGGCAAGGATGTGGGCCATGTGGTGTTCGGCCATGTGGTGAACACCGAGCCCAAGGACATGTACCTCTCGCGCGTAGCCGCCATCAACGGCGGCTGCGGCGAAGGCACGCCCGCCTACAACGTGAACCGCCTGTGCGGCTCGGGCCTGCAGGCCATCGTGAACGCCAGCCAGTCCATCCTGCTGGGCGATGCCGATGTGGCCATCGGCGCAGGCGCAGAGAACATGAGCCGCGCCCCGTTCGCCAGCCTGAACACCCGCTGGGGTGCCCGCATGGGCGACACCAAGATGGTGGACATGATGATCGGCGCGCTGCACGACCCCTTCCACACCATCCACATGGGTGTGACGGCCGAGAACATCGCCGCCAAGTGGGGCATCAGCCGCGAAGAGCAGGACAAGCTGGCCGTGGAAAGCCACAACCGCGCCGAGCGCGCCACGGCGGCGGGCTACTTCAAGGACCAGATCGTGCCCGTCACCTTGAAGAGCAAGAAGGGCGATGTGCAGTACGCCACCGACGAGCATTTCCGCAGCGGCGCCACGCTCGAGGATTTCGCCAAGCTCAAGCCCGTGTTCGCCAAGGAAAACGGCACCGTGACGGCCGGCAATGCCTCGGGTATCAACGACGCGGCCGCGGCCGTGGTGCTGATGGAAGCCGGCGCCGCCAAGGCGCGTGGCGCCAAGCCGCTGGCCCGCCTGGTGGCCTATGCCCATGCCGGCGTGGACCCCAAGTACATGGGCATCGGCCCCGTGCCGGCCACGCAGCTGGCACTCAAGAAAGCCGGCCTCACGGTGGCCGACCTGGACGTGATCGAGGCCAACGAGGCCTTTGCCGCCCAGGCCTGCGCGGTGAGCAAGGACCTGGGCCTGGACCCGGCCAAGGTCAACCCCAATGGTTCGGGCATCTCGCTGGGCCACCCCATCGGCGCCACGGGGGCGCTGATCACCGTGAAAGCGCTGCACGAACTGCAGCGCGTGCAGGGCCGCTATGCGCTGGTGACCATGTGCATCGGCGGTGGCCAGGGGATCGCAGCGATCTTCGAGCGCATCTGACCCCTGCCAAGCGCTGCCATCGCCACCCGCGATGCTGCCACCCCGCATTGGCAAGGCAGCACCCCCGCCGTATCGGCGATCATGGCGAGGTGCTGGCCCAGACCGGCAGAGTGGAGCACGCCCGCCGCGGCGGCTCCCCCATTGAACCGACGGAGACATCTTTCACCATGATTCGCACCCTGATTTCCTTCAGTGCGCTGGCCCTCGCTCTGGGTGCCACCGCCCATGCCCAGGCGCCCGCCCCGGCCGCCGGCTACCCCAACAAGCCCATCCGCCTGATCGTGCCCTTCCCACCGGGCGGCGGCACCGACATCCTGTCACGCCTGGTGGCCACCAAGCTCACCGAGAGCGCCAAGTGGACCGTGGTGGCCGACAACAAGGCCGGCGCGGGCGGCACCATCGGCATCGGCGAAGCCGTGAAGGCCGGCCCCACAGGCTATGACCTGGTGATGGGCCAGAAGGACAATCTGGTCATCGGCCCCTGGCTCTACAAGAACCTGCCCTGGGACCCCACCAAGGACCTGACCGCCGTGGCCCACGTGGCCTATACGCCCGTGGTCATCGCCACCAGCGCCAACTCCAAGTACAAGACCCTGGCCGATGTGGTCGCAGCCGCCAAGGCAGCGCCCGGCACCGTCACCTACGGCTCGCCCGGCAACGGCACCTCCATCCACCTCGCAGGTGACCTGTTCGAGAAGGCCGCGGGCGTCAAGCTCAGCCACATCCCGTACAAGGGATCGAACCCCGCCCTCATGGATGCACTGGCCGGCAACGTGGACCTGCTGATGTCGTCCGTGCCCTCGGCCATGGGCCAGCTCAAGTCGGGCAAGCTGCGCGCCCTGGCCGTCACCTCGGCCAAGCGCAGCTCGTCCCTGCCCGACGTGCCCACCGTGGCTGAATCGGGCTTCAAGGGCTTTGACGTGAGCACCTGGTATGGCGTGTTCGCCCCGGCCGGCACCCCCGCCAACGTGGTCGCCACGGTCAATGCCGAGATCAACAAGCTGCTGGCCACGCCCGAGATGAAGGACGCCATCCACGCCCAGGGCGCCGAGCCCGAGGCCATGTCGGCTGCCCAGTTCGGCACGCTGCTCAAGACCGACTACACCAAGTGGAAGGGCATCGTCGAGGCTTCGGGCGCGAAGATCGAATAAGCGCTTGTGCCGCACCCATGAAAAATGGCTCCCTCGGGAGCCATTTTTTTTTGACGCCGAAGGCTCAGGTCCGCACCACCAGCACGGGCACGTGAACAGAGCCCAGCACGCGCTGGGTCACGCTGCCCAGCACCAGCTTCTCCAGGCCGCGGCGGCCGTGCGAGCCCATCACGACCAGGTCGGCCCCGGTGCTCAGCACGGCGCTCAGGATGCCATCGTGCACGGTATGGCCCTCGCCCACCACGGTGCTCACCTGCACGCCAGCGGCGGTGAGTTCGGTGCGCGCCTTCTCCAGCGCGGCGTTGGCCTCGGCCGTGGCGGCGCTCAGGTACTGCGCCTGGCCATAGGCGAAATCGGCGCCCACGCCGGTGAAGGGATAGGGATCGACCACGTACAAGGCGGTCACGGCGCTGCCGAAGGTCTTGGCCAGGCCCGCTGCCTTGGCCACGGCCAGCGAGGCGATGTCGGAACCATCAATGGGAACCAGGATGTGCTTGAACATGGTGTCTTCTCCTTGTGTGAATGCACCCTCGGCGAAGCCTGCGGTGCGATGAAGGACAGTGTGAACCTGCACCATACCGCGCATCTTGATCCGCATCAAACAGCAGGCGCCTGATCAGGCCACTTCAGCACCATGACGACGCCTTGTCCTACACGTGTGCACTTCCACAGGCCTCTACCCCACGACCTCCGCTCCCTGAAACCCCCCGCGCCGGCAGGTGACCACCAGTGTGTCGCGGTAGCCACCCGGGGCGATGGGCTGGATGGGCGTGGACTCGTGGATCATGCGCGCATCGTCGAGCAGCAGCAGCGACCAGGGCTCGGTGAGTGTGAAGCGCTGGCCGCTCGGGCCATGGGCCTCGAACACGCGGGTCTCGCCACCCTTGATGCCCACACGGCCCACCAGGAACACGGCCACCAGGTCCACGCCATCGCGGTGCGCCCCTTCGGGCGTGGGCCGGCCGATGCCGCCTTCGGTATCGATGCGGAACTGGTGCGCCTCCACCGACCAGGGCTGCGGCGCCTTGCCATCGGCAAACACTGCGTCGGACACCTGGGCCAAGGCCTGCAGCAGCTGCGACCACGCGGGCTGCGCCACGGTGGCGGCCTCCATGGGCGCAAACCAGCGCTCCATGCCGCCGTGCAGGGCGTTGTACTCCACGGGTTGCCAGTGCGCGCGGTGCGGTACCTGCTGCACCTGCCCGCCCTGCACCACGAAGCAGGAATGGCGCCGGCGCCGGTAGCGCCCGCCATCCTTGAGGAACTCATCGGGCGGCAAGGCCTGCCAGTCGGCGTTGAGCGCCAGCAGCGCAGACAGCGGGCAACCGATCCAGGCCGCCACGTCGGCGGGCGAAAGCACGGCAAAACCCGCGTCGCGCAGCTGTGCCGCGGTCCCGGAAGGGGTGGTGAACGGGGGAGAAAAAGTGACTTGGGCCATAGAGGCCCGAGCATAAGGCTTAACCGCCAGTGCCGTGTGCTGCAGGGCCGGCGCAGGCAGGCAGAGCGCTGCGGATGTGATGCAGGTCAAGCGGCACAGGCCAGGCCATGTGCCTGCAGCCGCTCAGGCCCCGGCCTGAGCCACCTGCGCCGCAATGCGTGGAAGCGCACTGGCTGGTGCCGGGCGCCCGAACAGGTAGCCCTGGTAATGCAGGCAGCCCACGCTGGCCAGCAAGTCACGCTGCTCCGGGGTTTCCACGCCTTCGGCGATGACGCCCAGGTCCAGGCTGTGGGCCAGGTTGACGATGGTGCGGGCGATGGCCGCATCGTTGGGGTCGGAAAGCAGGTCGCGCACAAAGCTCTGGTCGATCTTGAGCTGGTCCAGCGGCAGGCGCTTGAGGTAGCTGAGCGATGAGTAGCCCGTGCCAAAGTCGTCGAGCGAAAAGCGCACGCCCAGGGCGCGCAGCGAGCCCATGCGGCGGATGATGTCCTCCACGTCGTCGAGCAGCAGCGACTCCGTGAGCTCCAGCTTCAGCCGCAGCGGGTTGGCGCCTGTGCTGTGCAGGACTTCCACCACCTCCTCCACGAAGTGTGGGTGGCGGAACTGCAGCGCGCTCACGTTCACGGCCACCGTCCAGTGCGCCGTGGCTGCATCGCGCCCCCATTCCACCAGTTGCAGGCAAGCGGCCCGCAGAATCCACGCACCGAGCGGCACGATCAGGCCACAAGCCTCGGCCACGGGCACGAACTCGGCGGGCGAGACCAGCCCGCGCTCGGGGTGCTCCCAGCGCAGCAACGCCTCGGCGCCCACCATGCCCTGGTCCCGGCTGATCTGGGGCTGGTAGTGCAGCAGGAACTGGCCCTCGCGCAGCGCTTCGCGCAAACCCGCCTCCAGCGCGGTGCGCGCCGTGACGGCAGCCTGAGTGCGCGGGTCGAAGAAGCGCAGCGTGTTGCGCCCCGACCCCTTGGCCTGGTACATGGCCATGTCGCCACGCTTGAGCAGTTCGTCCACCGTGGTGTGCGGATCGGCATACAGGGTGACGCCGATGCTGCAGGAGCTGTGGTGGGCATGTCCGCCGAGCTGGTAGCTCTGGGCCAGGGCCTGCAGCACCTTGCGGCCCACGATCTCGGCCTGGTTGGCGGCCTCGTGCGGCAAGGCGCTCAGGCCTTCGAGCAGCAGCACGAACTCGTCGCCCCCCAGGCGCGCCACCGTGTCGCCATTGCGCACGCAACCGCCCAGGCGCGCAGCCACCTGGCGCAGCAGCTCGTCGCCGATTTCATGGCCCTGGGTGTCGTTGAGGTCCTTGAAGTTGTCCATGTCCACGAACAGCAGCGCGCCGCCGGTGCCCGTGCGCGCGCTGGCGGCCAGGCTGTGCTGCAGGCGGTCGGCCATCAGGCGGCGGTTGGGCAGGCCCGTGAGCGGGTCGTAGAAGGCCAGCAGGCGGATCTCCTCCTCGGCGGCCTTGCGGCTGGAGATATCGGTCAGCGTGCCCACGTAGTGCGTGATGGCACCCTGCGCCGAACGCACGGCGGTGATGGTGATCCACGCCGGGTACACCTCGCCATCCTTGCGCCGGTTCCAGACCTCGCCCTGCCAGGAGCCCACCGCCAGCAGGGTCTCGTGCATGGTGCGGTAGAAGGTCTGGTCATGCCGGCCCGACTGCAGCAGCGCCGGGGTCTTGCCCACCAGTTCCTCGACTGTGTAGCCGGAAAGCCGCGCATAGGAGGTGTTGGCCTGCAGGATGCGCTGGTCGGGCCCGGTGACCACCATGCCCTCGAACGACTCGAACACGATGGCCGCGATCTGCAGCGACTCTTCCACCCCCTGGTGCTCCGTGATGTCGGTGGAGATGCCGCACAGGGCGTAGATGCTGCCGTCATCGCGGCGCAGCGGCATCTTCACCGACAGGTAGGTGCGCACCGAGCCATCGTGCAGGGTGTTGACCTCCTCCACCTCGATGCGCTCGCCCTGCTCCAGCACCAGCCGGTCGTTGGCAACGAGCTGGCGCACCGTCGCCGCGTCGAAAAGCGCACTGTCGTCGCCGCCGACCAGACCCCGCGCCGGATGCGGCTGCAACGACAGCATGTGCTGGTTGACGTACTGGTAGCGGTGCTCCGCGTCCTTGATGTAGATGAAGGCGCCCACACTGTCGAGGATGGTGCGGAACTTGTGCTCGCTGGCCCGCAGGTGCCGGGTGTGGTGGCGCAGCGCCACGACGGCGAGCGCTACCAGCGCGCCTGCCAGCAGCAAGGCGCCCGCAGCCCATACCGCGGGATGCCGGAGGACACCGCCCGCGGGCGGCTGGGCCACCCAGCGGCGCATCACCTGGGCGTAGGAGGCGTCCACGCCGTCGTGCCACTGGGCGGCCCGCTTGTCGATGGCGGCCAGCAGCTCCGCGTTGCGGCCCTTGCCGGCCGCGACGTAAAGCCCGCCAGGCTGGAGCACGACCCCCGAGTCCACCAACCCCTGGCCTTTGGCATGCGAGCCCCCGAACAGGTGGTTGGAAATGGCGGCCTCGGCGTTGCTGCTGCCCACGGCACTGAAGGCCTGGCCGGGCGAGTCCACCTCCACCACCATGACCTGCAGCCCATAGCGGCGCGTCAGGGCAATGAAGTGGTCCCTTTGCTCGGTACCGCGCTGCACCGCCACGCGTTTGCCATCGAGGTCCAGCACCGAGCGGATGGACGAGGACGGTCGCAGGTACACCTGGGACCAGGTGTCCACGAGGGATTCCGAGGTGAAATCGAATTGGGCCTCGCTGGCCTGGGCGCGCGGCGCATCGGGCAGCAGGTCCAGACGGCCGGCGCGCAATTCATCCAGGCAGGCACGCAGATCGCACGGCACGTAGCGCAGGGACCAGCGCTCACGCTCGGCAACCAGGTTGAGCAGGTCCACGAAAATACCCGCGGGCCGGCCGTGCTGGTTCATGAACACCGTGGGCTCGTTGGCATAGACGCCCACCCGCACCTCGCGCACGGGCGCTGCCGCATTGCTGCACAGCGGCAGCAGGCTCCACAAGGCGCCGACCAACCAGGCCGGCCAGCGGCGAAGCCACCGCATGGTGCGCGAACTCACGATCAGGAATCCCCACAGTGGCTGATTAAGGCGTCATGTTAACCAAAGGTTGCTAAAACTTCCAAAAGTTACAAAATCCCGAGCAGGTTGCTCGGCGCCACGGAAAACCGCAGGCCGCGCACAAGCCCGGGTTCTCCGTGGGGATGGACTCGGTTAGCATGCAGCAAACCCTGGAGACAGCCATGCCCCACGAACGCCGCCACTACGTCCGTGTCCACTTCGATGCCCCGGCACTGCTCACCCTGGCCAGCAACGCCTTCAGCGTGCATGTGCAGGATCTGTCGCTCAAGGGGGCGCTGGTCTCGCTGCCGGCCCAGGCCAACGTACAGGCGGGCATGCTGTGCCAGCTGACCATTCCGCTGCACGACACGGGCAACCACATCGGCATGTCGTGCGAGGTGGCGCATGTCGAGGGCCTGCACACCGGCCTGCTGTGCCTGTCCATCGACCTGGACAGCGTGACCCATCTGCGCCGCCTGATCGAGCTGCAGCTGGGCGACCCGGCCCTGCTGGAGCGTGATCTGGCCGAGCTGACCCACACAGCGCACTGAAGCGAAACACCCCCTGAGTCGCTTCGCGCCTTCACCCCTCTCTCGTCTCGCTGCGCGAGTCGGGAGGGGGACGCTCCCGGTGCGGCGGGGCGGCCCTTGCACGGGAGCACTGGCCTTGGCCGCGCCAGTTTCATGCGTTGCGAGCGGCGCGCAGCGCAATGGACAACTGACTCAGGCCACCTCGGCCTCCTGCAGCGCACGCCACATGACCTTGCCGCTGCCGCTCTTGGGCAGTGCGCTCACGAACTGCACGATGCGCGGCACCTTGTAGACGGCCATGTTGTCGCGGCACCAGTCGATGACCTGCTGTTCGGTCGTGTCCTGGTGCGAGGGGCGCAGCACCACGACGGCCTTGACGGTCTCGCCACGGTAGCTGTCGCGCGCGGCGATGATGCAGGCCTCCTGGATCGCGGGGTGGCGGAACATCAGCGCCTCCACCTCGGCCGGCCAGACCTTGAAGCCGCTGGCATTGATCATGCGTTTCAGGCGGTCGGTCAGGAAGAAGTAGCCGTCCTCATCCATGCGCCCCAGGTCGCCCGAACGGAAGAAGCGCTTGCCCTCGAATTCGATGAAGGCGCTGGCCGTGGCATCGGGTCGCTTCCAATAGCCCTCGAACACTTCGGGGCCGTGCATGATGATCTCGCCCTGCTCGCCCACGGGCACCTCTTGCAGCGTGTCGGGATCGACCACGCGCGCATCCGTACCCACGAAGGGGATGCCCAGGCACTGCTGCTTGGGATGGTCGGGCGGGTTCGAGTGCGAGGGTGCTGCCGTCTCCGTGAGGCCGTAGCCCTCCGAGTAGCGCAGCCCGTACTGCTCCAGCAGGCGCTGGGCCACGGCCTGCGGCATGGCCGCCCCGCCACCGCCGATGTAGACCAGGCTCGACAGGTCATAGCTGGCGAAGTGCGGGCTGTTCAGCAGGTCGATGACCATGGTGGGGATATTCGTCCAGTTGCTCACCTTGTAGCGCGAGATCAGGCGCCCGGCCAGGTCGCGGTCCCAGCGCGGCATGACCACCAGCGTGGCCCCGGTGTAGATGGCCGCATGCATCACACTGACCATGCCCGTGATGTGGAACATGGGCACCACGGCCAGGGTGACATTGTCGACCGATCCCGTGCCCCACAGCGCGCTGGCCACGGCGTTGTGCATGATGCTCTTGTGCAGATGCATGCATCCCTTGGGCAGGCCCGTGGTGCCGCTGGTGTAGGGCAGCAGCGCCAGGTCGGAGGGCCCCACCACCAGTGCAGGGGGCGCGTCGCTGCAGGCCAGCGCGTCGTCCCAGGCGTGCACCGCACCGCCCTCCAGGGCGGGCAGGGGGTGCCGCGTGCACAGCCATTCGCGCCAGGCCTCGGGCGGGGCGTCCGCGCCCTGCACGCCCGCATCGAAGGCATCGGTGAACTGCGTCACCACCAGGTGCGCCAGGCGCTCGCCCGGGGCCAGCGCATTGCTGGCCTTGGCCAGTTCGGGCGCCAGGTCGGCCGTGGTGAACGCCACCTTGGTATCGGGGTCGGTGATGTAGTGCTTGAGCTCCTCGGCCCGGTTCATGGGGTTGACCGGCACCACCACGGCATTGGCGCGCAGGATGGCAAAGTGCGCCATCACCAGTTGCGGGCAGTTCTGCATGCACAGCACCACGCGGTCGCCACGCTGCACACCCAGCTGCGCCAGCCGTGCGGCCAGACGCTCGGCCCCTTGCGCCAGGGCCCGGTAGCTCATTTGGCGGCCAAAGAACACCAGGGCCGTCTTGTCCGGGTAGCGCCAGGCATTGACGGCCAGGTTGTCCCACAGCGAGGTGGCAGGCAGGGTGATCGAATGGGGCAGCCGGCGGGGCCAGAAAGCGTAGTGGGGGCGTGTGGACATGGAGGGATGCCAGGGGCTGGAGGAATGCTGGAGCCCCGCAGCCTAGATGCGACACTGCAGCATGGCATTGGGGATGCCACTTAGGCGGGGTCGCGCAGGTGACGCTGCCGTGCAAGGGGCCCCGCTTCCACGGCAATGGAACGAACAGATATGGTGACATTGTGTTTTTCGTCACAGCGCGGCGGCCACCCCGGTGATAAATTCTGTTTCGTGCATTGCAGATGCTGGGATATGTCTGGGCCCTGCAACTGCGGCCCGAGGGCAGCACCGCCGGGCACAAACGCCACTTTGGCGTGGCATGACCCAGCAAGCAGGCTTGCCAACTGCCAGCAGCCACCATCCAACCGCCGAGAAATCCGATACCACCATGGCCACCGTTTCCGATCTCCAAAACATCCGTTTCTCGGGCAACTACAAGGCCGACTCCCTGCTGGAAAATCCGGCCCCGTGGAACTTCTTCCCCGATGGCCGCAAGGTGCTGTACTACACCTTCGATGTGGGCACGGGCAGCGTGGCCGACCAGGACTCGACCACTGCCCTCACTTCGTTCAACACCTCGCAGATGCAGGCAGCGCGCCAGATCATGGCCTATGCCAGCCAGGTCACCGGCATCACCTTCACCGAGGTCGGCAGCTCGTCCCAGGCCGACATCCACTTCGCCGCCACCAACCTGCAGGGCCGCACCACGGCGGGCCTGAACTCCTCGTTCTACAGCTACAACTACACGGGAGCCGCGCAGACGCTGACGATGCTCAACGCCGAGTCGGTCGTCTACCTGGACAACGTGGAGTTCGCGAGCGTCAACAACACGCTCACGGCTGGCGGCCTCGGCTACGAAGTGCTGCTGCACGAGGTGGGCCACGCCCTGGGCCTGGCGCACCCTTTCGACTCCCCACGCCCCCTGCCCACCTCCGAGGACAACACCAACAACACGGTGATGTCCTATACCGAGGCAGGCCCGTACAAGAGCACGTTCCAGGCCTATGACCTGCTGGCGCTGGACTGGATCTATGGCCGCGACGGCCTGGGCGGCACCTACGGGTTCAACTCGACCAATGGCCCGACGCTGACCTTCCCGACCACACCCACGACACCCACCACCCCGACGACACCGACCACCCCGACAACGCCCACCGGCACCGCCGGCGCAGACACCTTCACCAGCACCAATGCCAGCGAGACCTTCAACGGGCTGGGCGGCCTGGACACGGTGGTGGTGCGGGGCAACCGCGGCGACTATGCGCTGCAGCCCCAGAGCGGTGGTGGCTGGACGCTGGGCGATGGGGTCCCCAGCCGCGACGGGGTGGACACCCTGCAGCAGATCGAGCGCATCAAGTTCACGGATGGTTTCGTTGCGCTCGACCTGGACGGCGCCGCAGGCACGGCCGCACGCCTGGTCGGTGCGCTCGTCGGCCCGGCCGGGCTGACAAACCGCGGCGTGGTGGGCATCGTGCTCAAGGCGGTGGACGCCGGCTCGACCCCCTTGCAGGTCGCACAATTCGGCATCAATGCACTGCTGGGTGCCTCGGCCACGCCGGAGCAGGTGGTGAGCATGGTCTACGCCAACCTTGTCGGTTCCGCCGCCGATGCCAACACCGTCCAGTCGCTGGCAGCCGCCATCAAGTCGGGCGCCTACACCAACGCATCGTTCGCGGTGGCGGCAGCCAACCTGGACCTGAATGCCGCGCACATCAACCTGGTGGGTCTGAGCAGCCAGGGGCTGGAATACCTCTGAAGCGCTTCGGCCGCGGCCTGTCCCAGGCAAGCCGGGCCCGTGGCCCGTAGACCATCCCATCCCTGGCACTGCGCCAGGCACGATAGCGAGGACAAGGCAGTCCAGGCGCCGCAGCGGCGGCCCAGAGACACATGGCCCCCCCCTCGAGCGTGACGGCGCAAAGCGCACCGAAGCCGTGCACACCCGGCCGGGGACAGCACCGTGTTGCCGTTGCCATCCGATGCAGCAGGGATGGTGAAGTCGGTGGCATTGACCACCCCGCAACCGATACCAACGCAGAGCAGCGGCATGGATGCGATGCGGATGCACCGCGCCACCTGGCGAACTGGAAATCCCCTGCAGACTCGATGCCCTCCACTTGGGCGTGGGCGGATGACAGGCAGCCCAGGAAGAGCACACCCAGGGCCAGCGGGGATTTGCGGGAAAACAGGGTGAATGTCACATTCGCTCCCTTTGATCGCCTTCGCAGGAAGCCTCCCCCCTGAAAATGGGCGCGAAGATGCTGGCTGCGCAAGTGAGCCGCGCACCCGAAGGCGCGCCCCACCCAAATGGGATGGGGTGTTGCAGACAGACCGCAAGTGGCGTTGACCGGGTAGCGGGCGGCTTCTAGATTTGCGCCCTTCCATCCTCTTGTTGCCGCCCACCATGCCCTCCCCACCCCGCCCTGACCGCCACGCCCTTGCGCGCCTGCACCGCATGGCCAGCCTGGAGGCGGGTGGCGTGCAACTCATCGAGCCCCTGCTGCAGGAACTGCGCCGGGTGGTGGGCTTTGACTTCGGCTGCATGCTGTACCCCGGCAGCGATGGCGAGCTGATGAACTACGCGCAAGAGCCCATGCAGTCGGTGGCGCAGGCCTACTTCGATGCGCGCATCCTGCGCAGCGAGCGCCAGGTGCTGGTGCGCAGCCCGCGCGATTTCGGTGAGACGGTGCGCCTCGAGCACGGCCCCCGGTTGATGCGCGAGCAGATGGTGGTGTCCATGGCGGAAATGCAGCGCAGCGACTACTACGACGCAGTGATGCGGGCCACGGGTGCCAAGGACTACATGAGCCTGGCCCTGCGCACCCCGCAAGGCGTGGGGCTGGGTGTCATCCACCTGTTCCGCGATGCCGCGGCAGCAGGCTTCACGGCCCAGGACGCGGCCCTGCTGGGCCGGCTGGAGGCCCATCTGGCACGTGTGCTGCAGGAGGGCGAGCGCGATGCCCAGGGCAGCGAGGTGCACAGCCAGGGGGTACTGGTGGCCACCCCCCAGGGGCGGCTGATGTGGCTGTCGGCCGAGGCCGAGGCGCTGATGCCGCTGGCCTTCGGCTGGCGCTGGCGCCGCAGCGGCCAGTTGCCACCCGCGCTGCAGGAATTGCTGCGACGGCTCACTGCAGAGCGGCCCGGCGAGATGGCCCTGCCCACGATGGAGCTGTTCACGGCACAGGGCTGGTTCTCGCTGCGCGCCACCCACCTGACCCCCGCACCGCAGGAGCGCCAGGACCGCCAGGCCGTGGCCCTGCACATCACGCGCCGCGTGGCGCGCGGCGTGCGGCTGCTGTCGGCCCTGCAGACACTGGGCCTGCCGCAGCGCCAGCACGAGCTGGCCTGGTGGCTGGCACGGGGACTGCCCGAGTCGCAGATCGCCCAGCGCATGGGCATCAGCCTCAACACCGCTGTGTACCACCGCCGCCAGCTCTACAACCGGCTGGGCGTGATGGGGCGCGACGAGCTGCTGGCCCAGATTGGCGGAAAACCGTGAACTAGTTCACGGTTGTCCTCCAAAATGGGGGCACCAAAAAAAGCCCCCGACGCCCAATGCGCCGGGGGCTTTTTTGCCCGATGGGTGGCAAAAAGGTATCAAGGCACCTGTACGCTCACCGCCGCCGAGCGCGGCCCTTCATTGCCCGCTGCGTCCAGCATGGCCACCTGGTAGCTGTGGCTGCCGCTGGGCGCCGATGCATCGGTGTAGGTCGCACCGCTGGCCACGGTGGCAATCGCCGTGCCATTGCGGTACACCCGGTAGCCCGAGGCACTGGCCGCGATGAAGGCCTGCTTGATGGCCTGCATCGGAGGGTTGGTGCCCCCTTGCTGGGGCAGATAGCCATAGTTGATGGTCCACACCAGCGTGCCGCCCAGGCCCTGCTCATGCACCCATTTGCCCTTTTCGGCGATGGAGCGCTCGTCCTCGTAGCTCAGGTAGGTCACGGGCGCATCGCTGGCGCGCCACCAGGGCTGGCTGTAGCTGATGTAGCTTTGCTTGGCCAGATCGTCCCAGTGGTAGACGGCCCCTGGCTGGCCAAAGGCGTTGTCCTCCAGCAGACGCCGGTAGTTGTTCACGCCGTCACCGCCGTTGGAACCGCTGGCCGCCGCCTGGCGCGGGCCGGTGACGGGGTTGTTGTAGAACAGGCCGTACAGGCCCACGCCGATGCCCAGCTTGGCACGCGGCACGCCGGCGTTGAGGTACGCCTGCACGGTGGAGGCAATGGAGGTGGGATGGTTGGCTGCCTCGCCGAACAGCGGCGAATGGTGCCAGGAAAGCCAGCCGCCCCCCCAGTCCCCGGCCATGCTGTAAGTCATGAGGTTGAAGCGGTCCACGGCGTGCGCCACTTCCACGTGCCAGGGCAGGATGTCCGGGAAGTTGACGTTGACCCAGAAGCCGGGCCAGCTGATCTCGAACGGGCTGGCCTGGTAGCGCGGGCGCTGCTGGGCAGCAGTGCGCAACTCGCGCAGCAGCGCCAGCGCCTGGGCGCGGCCTTGCTCGGTATCCAGGTTTTCCTCCCAGTCGATATCGGCACCGTCGTAGCCCTTTTGCTCAGCCTTGTCGAGGATGTTCTTGATGAAAACCGCGCGGATCTGCGGGTTGGCCGTGGCGGCCATGAAGCCGGGGCCGTCGAACTCACCGCCGATCATCATGATGGCCTTGGTGCCTGCTGCATGGGCCTTGGCGATCAGGGTGTCCTCCACCTGGGTGTGCGCGGTGCCAGCCCCCTCCATCAGCTCACCCGCGCGGCCGCCGGGCAAGGAGCCCAGGCCCGGTGCATAGCGGCCGAAGATGAAGTGCGTCATGGTGTCCATGTCCACGGCCTCGGGCGGGAAAGTCTCCCAGAACCATCCGGTGTAGTAGCCGTTGACCCACTTGCCGCTCTTCGTCACGGGGTTCCAGTCCAGCCGCACGCCCTGCGCCGTGGCGCGGGCCGTGAGGCCGCCCACGGGCGGCCGCGGGTTGGCGGCGTCCACAGCGACCTGGGCCGTGGCCGTGACGCTCTGCCCCGCGCTGTTGGCGCACGTGAGGGTGTAGGACGTACTGGCCTGGGGCCGCACCAGCTCGCTGCCCTCGGTGGCGCACGTGCCACTCCATGCACCTGATGCAGAGCAACTGGCAGCGTTGCTTGCCCGCCATGCCAGGCGGGCGCTGTCGCCCACGGCAATGCGCGCGGGCGTGGCAGCGAAGCTGTCGATGGTGGGCAGTTGCTGCGGCGGGGCATTGCGCACGGTCACCGTGGCCGAGGCGGTCGCGGCAGCACCGGCCGCATTGCGGCAGCTCAGGTGGTAGGTGGTGGTCACACCGGGGCTGACGACGGCACTGCCGCTGGCAGCGCGCTCGCCGCTCCACCCACCCGAGGCCGTGCAGCCGGTGGCGTTGTCCACGTTCCAGCCCAGGGTGCTGCTGCCCCCCAGGTCGATGCTGCCCGGCTGTGCGGCAAAGGAAAGAATCTGCGGCGGTACAGGCGGCGCCGGGGTCGTGCTTTCCATGACCAGTTGGGCCAGGCCCTCGCCACCGGCTTCGAAGTACTCCATGCGCACCGTGTGCGTGCCGGCCGCCAGCGGCACCATGGCGACGTCCATGGCCATGCCGTGCACCGTCCAGTTGTTGATCACGCGCTGCCCATCGACGAACACGCGCACACCATCGTCGGTGAAGGTGATGAAGCGGGTCGTGCCCGCGGGGAACGGCAAGGTCGCGGTCCAGCGCGCCGAGAACGCATCCACCGGCAGGCGGGCCGGGTCGGGGCTGCCGCTCGGGCCCGTCCAGTAGTGGTCGATGGGACCGCTCTCGCAGCGCTGCAGCGCAGGCGGCCCCGCAAGCTCGGTGTTGGGAAAGTACTCGGCCAGCCACTGGCCGGGGGCGCACTGGGGCTGCGCCATGGCCCCGCTGCCGCAAACCAGCAGCAGCGAGGCGGCCAACCAGTGCCTGAAGGTGCGGCCAAAGGCTGCATCAAGGGTGGGCATGGAAAACTCCTGTGTGGGTCAAGGAAGGCACGAAAAGCCGCCGGTGCCGATATCACCGATGAATCAGGTACTTTTCATGCGTTGCGCAGGCTACCGGCCTGCGGCATTGCGCACCCCACCCCCGCTGGATAGGGTGTTGTTGGGCGATGCCACGGGTGTTGACCCCGTGCGCCGCGGCTCCTAGATTCGGGACCTCACCCCACCCCGCTCCACCGGAGCGCACCCGGAACAACATGCCCTCGCTCCACTCCACCGGGCAAGCCATCGCGCGCTTGCAGCACATGACCCGCATGGAAGCGGGCGGGCCACCCATGATCGGGCCTCTGCTGGAGACGCTGCACGGGGTTCTGGGCTTCGACTCCAGTGCCTACATGTACCGGGCGGACGGGAGCGGCGACGAACACGAACTCGCAGTGCATCTGGAGGTGCCGGCCGCGCAGTCGGTCGTGGCCGACTACTTCGACGCGCGCATTCTGCGCAGCGAGCGCCAGGTCTTGTTGCGCAGCTCGCGCGACTTTGCCGACGCGGTGCGGTACGAACACGGGCCCCAGCTGCGCGAGCAGCTCATGCGGGTATCGATCCCCGAGCTGCACCGCAGCGACTTCTACAACGTGGTGATGCGCCCCATGGGCTTCGAGGACTGCATGAGCCTGGTGCTGCGCACCCCCCAGGGGCAGGGGATAGGCACGCTCAAGTTCTACCGCGAAGCCGCCTCGTCGCCCTTCGGGCCCGCCGATGCTGCGGTGCTGGCACGGCTGGAGCCCTGGCTGGCACAGATCCTGCATGCCAGCGAGGGGGGCGGCACAGACGATGGCAGCGTGCACAGCGAGGGATTGCTCATCACCACGCCCGCAGGGCGTCTTCTGTGGCTGTCACCCGAGGCCGAAAAGCTGATGCCACTGGCCTTCGGCTGGCGCTGGCGACGCGGCAGGGAACTGCCCCGGGAAATGCAGGTGCTGCTGCAACACGCGCACCTGCAGCAGCCCGCTCGGCAGCCGATCACAGAGGTGCGCACCGTGCATGGCCACTTCTCGGTGCGCGCAGTGCCCATGAAGGCAGCCACGGGCATGGACGAGGCGGTCGGGATCTACGTCACCCAAAGGATTCCGCGCGGCGCGCGGCTGCAGGCTTGGCTGCAGACCCAGCCGCTGTCACAGCGCCAGCAGGAGCTGGCGTACTGGCTGGCACTCGGCCTGTCGGAGTCCCAGGTCGCCACGCGCATGGACATCAGCGCCAATACCGTGGTCTACCACCGGCGCCAGCTCTACAACAGCCTCGGCGTACAGGATCGTGGAGAACTGCTGGCCTGGCTGTCGGCACCCGAAGGCAATTGAACCACCCTGCCCGCGGCGCACAAAGCAAAAAGCGCTACAGCCTTGAGAGCTGTAGCGCCTTGCGTATCTTGGTGGGACGTGCGGGGGTCGAACCCACGACAAACGGATTAAAAGTCCGCTGCTCTACCAACTGAGCTAACGTCCCAACATTGCAATGCCTGCCAGCCCGTTGCCGAACTGCAGATGCTGCAAAGCCTCAAATTATAGCTTGGTTTTTGGCACTTTTTGCGGACCGGCTGCCAGACGGTCGATCACCCAGCCGGCAGCACACTGGCCGAAGGTCGCCGTGACGGCCACAACCGAGCCGTAGCCATGGCAGTTGAGCGAGCCATCGCCGCCGGATTCGATCGCGCACGAGGCATCGGGCTGGGCCACGGCCTCGCGGCTGAAGACGCAAGTGATGCCGATCTTGCGGCCCTCGCGTGGCGCGCCATGGTGCTTGCGCAGCTGGTAGCGCATCTGGGCGAGCAAGGGGTCGTGCGTGGTGGCAGCGAGGTCTTCGATGTCCACCTTGTGCGCCTGGCGCTTGCCGCCGGCCGCCCCCACACTGATGAAGGCATGGCCGCCGGTAGCGCGGGCCCATACCGCCATGGCGGTCTTGGCCTTGATCTGGTCGCAGGCGTCGATCACGGCGTCCACCGGGTCGCTGCCCAGCAACTGGGGCCAGTTGCCGGGCTCCACGAACTCGTCGATGCAGCGCACCTCGCATTCGGGGTTGATGAGTGCGATGCGGTCGCGCATGGCCTCGATCTTGGCCTGCCCCACCGTGGTGGACAGGGCATGGATCTGGCGGTTGATGTTGGACTCGGACACGTGGTCCAGGTCCACCAGCGTGATGCGCGACACGCCGCTGCGCGCGAGCGCCTCGGCGGACCAGGAGCCCACGCCACCGATGCCGACCACCACCACATGCGATGCGCGGATGCGCCGGGCCCCCTCGACACCGTACAGGCGCTCGAGCCCGCCAAAGCGCCGCTGCGTGACCTCGTCAGCCACATCGTCGGCAAACGGGACCATGGGCACGGGAGCGAGGGTTTCGCTCTCGACCAGGGCCTTCGGGGCTGCAGGTGCGTGGTTCTCCTGGCTCACGTCACTTCATCCGGGCAAGGCGCTCTTTCGCGGCCATCGCGGCTTCGGACTGGGGATAGGCCTTGACCAGGTCTTCCAGCGTCTTGCGCGCGGCACGGGCGTCCTTGAGCTCGACTTGGCAGTTGGCGATCGACAGGGCCGCTTCCGGAGCGCGCGCATGCGTGGGCGCCTCGGCCAGCAGGGCCTTGAAGTTGTTGATCGCTTCCTTGTAGTCGCGCGCCGCATACTGGCCATTGCCCAGCCAGAAGCGGGCCGAAGGCACGTAGCCGCTGCGCGGGTACTGGCGGATCAGGTTGCCGAAGGCCTGGTTGGCCTCGGGGAACTTGCCGGCACGGAAGATGGCCAGCGCAGCGTCAAAGTCCTTCTTCTCGGCGGCATCGGCCTGGAACTCCAGCCCATCCACCGTGACCTTGACCGGCTCGAACTGCCGCAGGCGCTCGTCCACACCCTGGGCGATGTCCTTCTGCCGGCGCTGCAGCTCACCCACCTCGCGCGTCAGCTGCTCGTTCTGGCCCTGCAGGCGTGCGTTCTCGCTGCGCAGGGTCTCGATCTGGGTCTGCAGTTCCAGCAGGGCGCGGCGCAACTGCGCGCTGTCCTCGTTGGCGCGGCGCAGTTCATCGGCCGTGCGCTGCTGCGACTGCTGCAGCGCATCGACGCGCTGGCGCACTTCGAGAATGGCGCGGCGCGCCTCGCCGTCCTCGAACAGCGCCGCATGCGCCCCGGGCAGGGCGACGCACGCCAAAGCCAGGCCCGCGGCCACGGACCGCAGGGGTTGTGAAAGGCGGAATGCGGGCATCAACGGTACGACAGCTCGGCGCGGCGGTTCTGCGCGTGCGCGTCTTCGGTGTTGCCGGGAGCGGCGGGCTTCTCCTTGCCGAAGCTCACGGCTTCGACCTGGGAATCGGGCACACCCAACAGGGCCAGCGAACGGCGCACGGCTTCGGCGCGTTTTTGGCCCAGGGCCAGGTTGTACTCGCGGCCACCGCGGTCATCGGTGTGGCCTTCGATCATGACCTTGCGGCCGCTGTTCTGCTTGATGAAGCGCGAATGGGCGTCCAGCAGCGACTGGAACTCGGGCTTGATGACGTAGCTGTCGTAGTCGAAGTAGACGATGCGTGCCACGCCCACCGGGCCCTGGGCATTGCCAGCGCTGCCAGTCAGGTCCACGGGTGCCACGGAGGTGGTACCAGCACCGCCGGTATTGGCACCACCAGGGTTGGTGCCCATGGTCGAGCTCGCGCCCTTGTCTTCCACTGGCACATCGTCGAGCTTGACTCCGGAGCTGCAACCTGCAACGAGGGCGGTGACGGCGAGGGCAAGGGTAAGGCGCTTGAGTTTGATGTTCATCCAAAATTCTCCTGGAAACTAGATTGCGAAAAGTATTGAAAAGTTCATTGCTTCTGGAACGGGCCCCAATCGGGCTCGCGGATGTCTCCAGGCTGGCCAGCCAGGCGCGCCTTGATCTTTCCGTCCAACGTGGTGGTCATGAGCGCCTCGCGGCCCTGCTGCTGCGTGGCGTACACGATGAGGCGGCTGTTGGGTGCAAAGCTGGGGTTTTCGTCGGCCGAGGTGTCGGTGACCGCGGTGACGGTGCTCGTCGCGAGGTCCATCACATGCAGTTTGAAGGCCCCGCCCACGCGGGAAATGTAGGCCAACCACTTGCCATCGGGGCTGATGTTGGGAGAAATGTTGTAGGAGCCGGTGAAGGTCACGCGCTCGGCGTTGCCACCGCTGGCGGGCACCCGGTAGACCTGCGGGGCACCGCCCCGGTCGCTCACGAAATAGATGCTGCGGCCATCGGCCGAGAACATGGGCTCGGTGTCGATGCCCGTGCTTTGCATCAGGCGCCGGGGTTCGCCGCCGTTGGCGTCGATCAGGTACAGCTGCGAGCCGCCGTCGCGGCTCAGCGTCACGGCCAGGTTGCGGCCATCCGGCGACCAGGCCGGCGCACTGTTGGAGCCGCGGAAATTGGCCACCAGACGGCGCCGGCCCGAAGCGACCTCGTGCACGTAGACCACGGGCTTGCGCGACTCGAACGATACGTAGGCGATCTGCCCGCCATTGGGCGACCAGGCGGGCGAAATGATGGGCTCGGGGCTGGTCAGCGCCGATTGCGCATTCTCACCATCGGCATCGGCCACCCACAGGCTGTAGCGGCCACCCGTCTTGGTGACGTAGACGATGCGGGTGGAGAAGATGCCGCGCTCGCCGGTGAGCTTTTCGTAGACGAAGTCGGCAATGCGGTGGGCCACCAGGCGCAGGTCGGCCTGTGACTGCACGAAGCTCTGTGCGCCGATATCCTGGCCCTTGACCACGTCCCACAGGCGAAAGCGCACGTCGTAGCGGCCGTCGGAGGTGCGCGTCACGCTGCCGGTCAACAGCGAATCGGCCGTCTTCTGGCGCCACAGTGCCAGGTCGGGGCGCGAGTTCTCGTCCAGCACGGCCCCTGCGGTATCCACCGCGCGGAACTGGCCGCTGCGCTCCAGATCGGCCTGCACGATGGCACCGATCTTCTGCGGCGCCTGCGCCTCGCCACGGAAGGGGGCAATGGCAATCGGCAACTGGGTCAGGCCCACGCCCGTGACCTCCACGCGGAACTGCGCGAGGGCGGGCAAGGAGGCGGTGGTGGCTAATGCGGCCAGGACCTGGCGGCGCATGGGATGCGGCAAGGCCGCAGGGAGGGATGTGTTGGTATTGTGATCTGTGGTCATTAGCAGCCGCAGTAGCCGAACAAATGCCGGTTGGCAGCGCCAATGTTACACACTGGGGAAGACCCGCTGTGACAAACTGTGCAAGGGCTTGTGGTCAATGGCCGCGCCGGGGGCGCTGCCGCTGGCCCCTTAGCGCAGGCCCCTTAGAATCCGCTGCACATGCAAGCCACCGACCAGGGCGCCCAGAGCGCCGCCGCGCCCCCCGCTTCCGCGGCCCTGAGCCTCACCGCCCGCCTGGCGCGGCTTTCCGTCTACTTTGGCAACCAGCGGCTGGCCTGGGGCCTGGCCATCGCGGCCACGCTGGTGGGCGCCGCCACCGAGCCCCTGATCCCCGCCCTGCTCCAACCCCTGCTGGACCGCGGTTTCACCCAGGGCACCCTGCCGCTGTGGGCCGTGCCCCTGGCCATCATGGGGGTGTTCCTGGTGCGTGGGCTGGCCCAGTTCGTGGGGCAGTACGCCCTGGCCCGCATCGCCAACGAAGGCATGCTGCTGCTGCGCCGCGCGCTGTTCGACCGGGTGCTGGCGGCCGAGATGGGCCTGTTCTCGCGCCAGTCGGCCAGCGCCCTGTCGAACACCGTGGTCTACGAGGTGCAGACCGGGGCCACACTGCTGGTGCAGGCGCTGATGGGCCTGTCGCGCGACGGTTTCACCCTGTTGGCCCTGCTGGGCTACCTGCTGTATCTGAACTGGCAGCTCACGCTCATCGTGGCCGTGGTGGTGCCGGGCGTGGCCTGGATCATGAAGACCCTGTCCAAGCGCCTGTACACCCTGACCAAGAGCAGCCAGCAGGCCACGGACGAACTCGCCTACGTGGTCGAGGAGAACGTGCTGGCCCACCGCATGGTGCGCCTGCATGGCGCGCAGGAAAGCCAGGCCTCGCGCTTTGTGCGCCTGAGCCAGAGCCTGCGTGGCCTGGCGATCAAATCCACCATCGCCTCGGCCGCCATGACACCGCTCACCCAGTTGCTGGCCGCCGCCGCGCTGTCAGTGGTCATCTGCATCGCGCTGTGGCAAAGCCGCGGTACGCTGGATGCCAAGGACGTGACCGTGGGCGGCTTCGTCTCCTTCATCACCGCCATGCTGATGCTGATCGCGCCCATCCGCCGCTTGGCAGACGTGGCCAACCCCATCACGCGCGGCGTGGCCGCGCTGGAGCGCGGCCTGGCGCTGCTGGGCGATACCGGTGCCGAGCAGGGGGGCAGCTACCGCACGGAACGCGCCCAGGGCGCGCTGGAACTGCGCGGGGTGTCCGTCTCCTTCGGCAAGGACAATGCCCCGGCGCTGGACGATGTGAGTCTGGCCGTGGCGCCCGGCGAGATCGTCGCCCTGGTCGGCCCCTCGGGCGCCGGCAAGACCACGCTGGTGAACCTGCTGCCGCGCTTCATTCCCATGTCGTCGGGCAGCGTGCTGCTCGATGGCCATGCGCTGCAGGACTGGGACCTCGGCGCCCTGCGCAGCCAGATCGCCATGGTGAGCCAGGATGTGGTGATGTTCAACGACACCATTGCCGCCAACGTGGCGCTGGGCCATGCGGTGGACGAGGGCAAGGTGCTGGCCTGCCTGGCCGCAGCCAACCTGGCAGACCACGTGGCCTCGCTGGCCCAGGGCATCCACACCGTGGTGGGGCACAACGCCACGCAGCTGTCGGGCGGCCAGCGCCAACGCCTGGCCATTGCCCGCGCGCTCTACAAGGACGCGCCCATCCTCATCCTGGACGAAGCCACCTCGGCGCTGGACACGGAATCGGAGCGCCTGGTGCAGGATGCGCTGAACCGGCTGATGCAGGGCCGCACCACGCTGGTGATCGCCCACCGCCTGTCCACCATCGAACATGCCGACCGCGTGGTCGTGATGGAGCAGGGGCGCATCGTCGAGCAGGGCACGCATGCCCAACTGATGGCCAGCGGCGGCCTGTATGCGCGGCTGCAAAGCCGCCCGGCCACGGCGGCAAGGCCCCCTGTGGAAGGCGATACCGCCTAGCGGCCTACCACTTGCCCGCGTTGGGCTGGCGGCGGCGGATGGCGGTGGCGATCTTCTCGGCCGCCTCGGTGCGGCTCACGCGCATGGCAAAGTCCACGGCGGTCAGGCCCAGCTGGTTCTTGATCGTGGGGTCTGCGCCCTCATTGAGCAGCAGTTGCACGGCATCGTTGGAGCCGTACTGCGCGGCCATCATGAGCGGCGTGGTGCCATTGGGCGAGGTCGCGTCGATGTAGGCGTGGTTCTCCAGCAGCAGGGCGATGATGCGCACATGCTCGGCCTTCACGCCCGAGGCCGCGTAGTGCAGCGGTGCCCAGCCTTCCTTGTTCACGTCGGCATCGCGGGCCATGAGCGCCTTGACCGCATCGACATTGCCCTTGAGGGCGGCCATCATCAGCGCGCTCTCGTCATCGCGGTTGCGCAGCTCCACCTTCAGGCGCCGGTTGGCCATGAGGGCGGCAAACACCTTGAGCGATTCGGCCTGGAGGGCGATCGTCAGGGCCACCTGCCCCTTGGGGTCGCGGATGTTGGGGTCAAAGCCACGGCGCAGCAGGCCGTTGACCTCGTCGGCGTCGTCGCGTTGCACGGCCGAGAAGAAGTCCTCGTAAGACCCCGCCCATGCGCCCCCTGTGGCACCGGCCACCAGGGCCATGGCGCCCAACAGCGCCGTGCGGCGGCGCAGCGTGCTGTGCTTGCTCATGCGGTCACTCCCTTGAACAAGGTTTCGAAATTGCGGCTGGTGGCCTCGGCCACCTCCTGCACGGCCATGCCGCGGGTCTGCGCCACCTGCTGTGCCACATGGGGCACGTAGGCCGGGCTGTTGGTCTTGCCGCGGTAGGGCACAGGCGCCAGGTACGGGCTGTCGGTCTCGATGAGCATGCGGTCCAGCGGCACAAAGGCCACCACCTCACGCAGCTCCTGCGCCGTCTTGAAGGTGATGATGCCCGAGAACGAGATGTAGTAGCCCAGGTCCAGCGCAGCGCGCGCCACCTGCATGGATTCGGTGAAGCAGTGGAACACGCCGCCGGCCCGGTTGCCCGCACCGTCCTCGCCCTCTTCCTTGAGGATGGCCAGCGTATCGTCCGAGGCACTGCGGGTGTGGATCACCAGCGGCTTGGCGCAGGCGCGCGCGGCCCGGATATGGGTGCGAAAGCGCTCGCGCTGCCACTCCAGGTCGGCAATGCTGCGCCCGCCCTTGCGGTCTTCCATGCCGTAGTAGTCGAGGCCCGTCTCGCCGATGGCCACCACGCGCGGCAGGGCCGCACGGTCCAGCAGGTCCTGTACCGAAGGCTCGGTCACGCCTTCGTTGTCGGGGTGCACGCCCACGGTGCTCCAGAAGTTGCTGTGCGCGAGTGCCAGCGCGTGCACGTCAGCGAACTCCTCCATGGTGGTGCAGATGCACAGGGCCCGGTCCACCGAGGCCTCGGCCATGGCCTGGCGCACGGCCGGCAGCTGCTCGGCCAGGCCGGGGTAGGTGAGATGGCAATGCGAATCAACGAACATGTGGTTTCAAAATGGAAAAAGCCGACCAGCCTGCGCGGGTCGGCGTTTGGCGCAAACAGGGTCTCAGATGGTCTGTGTCGGACGGTCCGAGCCCAGCGAAGTTCCCAGCAGTTCCTCGATCTTGGCCTTGAGCTGGCGCGATTTCTCGTCCTTGGGGAACTGGATGCCCACGCCTTGGGTGCGGTTGCCGGCGGCCCGCGCCGGGGTGACCCAGGCCACACGGCCGGCCACTGGGTAGCGCTGGGTATCGTCGGGCAGGGTCAGCAGCACATACACATCGTCGCCGAGCTTGTAGTCGCGCTGGGTGGGCACAAAAATGCCCCCTTCGACGAAAAAGGGGATATAGGCCGCATACAAGGCCGCCTTTTCCTTGATGGCCAGCTGCATGACGCTGGGGCGGGGGGCGGTGGAGGGACTGCTCATGGTGGATGGGGCGGCTTCAGTGCCTGGAGTGTAGGGTGTTTCGCGCCTGGGCGACAAGCGCCTCCAGCATGAGGCCGGCATTGAAGGGGTGGTCGGCCGTGCGCGCCGCCTTGGACAGCGCCTTGGACCAGCGCGTGAGCGGCGCGAGCGGCGGGGGCTTGGGCAGGTCGGCCGGCGCGAAGTACCGGGGCGCCGCGCCCACGCTGGCGGCCAGCAGGTCATGGCAGAGCTTTTGCAGCGCGTCGATCACCTGCGCGGGCGACCAATCGCCCAACGCCGTGGCGTCGCCGCGCGCCATGGCCTGGGGCAGCAAGGCCCAGGCCTGCGGGCTGCGGCCCGAGCGGGCCAGGGCCAGCGCGTCGTCAGGCCGCCCCCCCGCAGCGCGCAGAAAAGCCGGTGCCGCATCGGCGGCAATGCCCTGGCCCTTGAGCCAGGCCAGCATGTCGGCCTCGGCCGGCCAGGCCATGGTATGGCCCAGGCAACGGCTGCGGATGGTGGGAAGCAGCTGGTGCGCGGCCTCGCTGGCCAGCACAAAGCGCACGTCGCCCGGCGGCTCCTCCAGTGTCTTGAGCAGGGCGTTGGCGGTCACGTGGTTCATCTGCTCGGCCGGGTACACCAGCACGGCCTTGCCGCGCCCGCGCGCCGAGGTGCGCTGCGAGAACTCCACTGCGTCGCGCATGGCCTCCACGCGGATTTCCTTGCTGGCCTTGCGCTTCTTGTCGTCGATGTCGGCCTGCGCCTTCTCCGACAGCGGCCAGCCCAGTTCGATCATCTGCACCTCGGGCATCAGCACGCACAGGTCGGCGTGGGTGCGTACCTCGATGGCATGGCAGCTGCCGCACTGGCCGCAGGCGCCCTCGGCCGTGGGCCGGTCGCACAGCCAGGCACGCACCATGGCCAGGCCCAGCGCATACTGGCCCAGGCCCGAAGGGCCCTGCAGCAGCCAGGCATGGCCCCGCTGGGCCAGCAAGGTGCTGCGCTGCGCGGCGATCCAGGGCGCCAAGGGTGCTGCCGTTTCCGCGCCGCTCATGCCAGGTCCTTGGGCGTGGGCACCATGATGGACAGCCAGCCCTTGCGCACGAACACACTGGTCAACTGCTGCCACACGCGGTGCCGGTCCTGCGCGGCATCGAGCCGGGCAAAGCGCGCGGGCTCCACCGCGGCGCGGTCGGCATAGCCCTGGGCCACGCGGCGGAAGAACTCCACGGGCTGGGCCTCGAAACGGTCGGGCACGCGCGCACCGGCCAGGCGCTCGGCCGCCACCTCGGGCTCCAGGTCGAACCAGACCGTGAGGTCCGGATTGCGCAGCGTGCCGGCACCGGCGCCCGGCACCAGCCCCCCCTGGGCCATGCGCTCCAGGGTGGACAGGGTCATGAGATCGAAGCCCCGCCCCGCCCCCTGGTAGGCGAAGGTGGCATCGGTGAAGCGGTCGCACAGCACCACGTCGCCGCGGGCCAACGCTGGCTCGATCACGTTGCACAGGTGGTCGCGGCGGGCCGCGAAGATGAGCAGCGACTCGGTCAGCGGGTCCATGGCGTCGTTGAGCACCATCTGGCGCAGCTTCTCGGCCAGTGGCGTGCCGCCGGGCTCGCGGCTCACCGTCACCGTGCGGCCTTGCGCGCGGAAAGCCGCGGCCAGCCCTTCGATGTGCGAGGACTTGCCGGCACCGTCGATGCCTTCAAAGGTGATGAACAGGCCGGGTCGTGACATGAAAACCTTGGGTTGGGAAAGATCCGGGCAGGCCCCGAGCGGGCCCTGCCAGTTCCTATTATTGCTGCTGCCCGCGCTGGTAGCGGTTGACGGCGCGGTTGTGCTCCTCGAGCGAGGCACTGAAGTGGCTGGTGCCATCGCCCTTGGCCACGAAATACAGGGCCTTGGTGCGCTCGGGCTGCACGGCGGCCAGCAGCGAGGCCTTGCCAGGCATGGCGATCGGCGTGGGTGGCAGGCCGGCGCGGGTGTAGGTGTTCCAGGGCGTGTCGGCCAGCAGGTCGCGCCGGCGCAGGTTGCCATCGAATTTTTCGCCCAGGCCGTAGATCACCGTGGGATCGGTCTGCAGCAGCATGCCGATGCGCAGACGGTTCACGAACACCCCGGCGATCTGGGCCCGGTCGCTGGCGCGGCCGGTTTCCTTCTCGACGATGCTGGCCAGCACCAGCGCCTCGTCGGCCGACTTGAGCGGGGTATCGGCCGAGCGCTGGCTCCAGGCCGCTTCGAGCTTGCGGTCCATGGCATGCAAGGCGCGGCGCAGCACGGCCAGATCGCTCGAGCCCTTGGCATAGGTATAGGTATCAGGGAAGAAGCGGCCTTCGGGCGCCACGCCGGGGCGGCCGAGTTGCGCCATCAGCGCCTCGTCGGTCAGGCCCTTGGAATCGGGCTTGAGCTGGTCGTCACCGGCCAGGGCCTGGCGCACCTGGCGGAAGTTCCAGCCCTCCACCAGGGTGAGCGCGCGCAGCGCCTCCTCGCCGCGCACCAGCTTGGCCAGCAGGCCGCGCGGCGTGGTACCGGGCGGGATCTCGTAGTTGCCGGCCTTGATCAGCCGGTCCTGCCCCGACAGGCGGAACCAGGCGTACAGGAACTGCGGGTCGGTGCGCACGCCAGCGGCCACCACGTCACGCGCCACGCCACGCGGTGTGGTGCCGGGCTCGATGGCCAGCTCCAGCGGTTCATTGCCCATGGGCAGGGGCTGGTGCAGCCACCAGAAGCCGACGCCACCAGCGGCGATCAGCAGCACCACAACAAAAACCAGTAAGCGTCGCACCACAACCCTGCTGCCTGTAGATAAAGGGAGCGGGGATCATAATTCAGGCATGACCCAGCTTCTCCTGAATGGCATTGCCCCCCTCTCCCACCTTGGCGTGATCCGTGTGGAAGGCGAAGACGCCGCCAAGTTCCTCCACGGCCAGCTCACCCAGGACTATGCCCTGCTGGGCCTGGGCGAGGCGCGGCTGTCGGCCTTCCTCTCGGCCAAGGGCCGCATGCAGGCCAGCATGGTCGGCTTCAAGCGCAGCGCCACCGAGGTGCTGCTCGTGATCAGCCAGGACCTGCTGGCCACCACGCTCAAGCGCCTGTCGATGTTCGTGCTGCGCGCCAAGGCCAAGTTGACCGATGCATCCGCCGACTTTGCCCTGTACGGCCTGGCAGGCGACAGCGTTGCCGCCGTGGCAGGAAGCACGGCCCCGGCCTGGGCGCGGACCGAGGTCGGCAGCGCCAGCGTGGTCCACCTCTACCCGGCGGCAGGCCAGCCACGCGCCCTGTGGGTGGCGCCCGCTACAGAACCGGCCCCCGCAGGCCCTGCGCTCGACCCCGCCCTGTGGCTGTGGAGCGAGGTGCAGAGCGGTGTGCCCACGCTGACCCAGCCCCTGTTCGAAGAGTTCGTGCCGCAGATGCTCAATTACGAGTCCATCGGCGGCGTGAACTTCAAGAAGGGTTGCTACCCAGGCCAGGAGGTGGTGGCACGCAGCCAGTTCCGCGGCACGCTCAAGCGGCGGGCCTACATCGCACATGCCGAGCGCGAGGTGGCTGTCGGGGCAGAGGTGTTTGCAGCCGGGGATCTGGAGCAGCCTTGCGGGATGGTGGTACAGGTGGCGGCTGCACCGGGTGGGGGTTTTGACCTGATTCTTTCAATGCAGATTTCGGCGGCTGAAGGGTCCCTTCAGGTGGGGGCCGCTGATGGCGTGCCTCTCACCCTGCAGTCACTGCCTTACGCCTTGCTGGACGACATCTGATCTGCTTCCAGGGAAGCATGTCGCATGCTTCTGCCAAGGGCGGGAGCCGGGATGTGCGCCCGGCGGCGCACCTACCTTCTTTTGCTTCGTCAAAAGAAGGTAGGCCAAGAAAAGACGACCCCGCTGCCCGTGTCCCCCTCGCCGGTGGCGAGGGGGCAGCCTGCGATGCTCGGTCCTGGGGTGCACCGTGGAACTCTCTACGTTGCCTCTGCGAGGCAACTCCGCTCAAACATCCACGGTGAGTCAGACAACGATGCGCGTGTCCTTCGGCACGCGCTCACCCCAGGCCCTGCGCTTCTCGGCACGGTCAGAAGGGGGTG